>OGWX01000182.1_pt1 | contig 44337 bp, 34 predicted proteins | sample 1576151 | NCBI WGS metagenome assembly OGWX01 (sample SAMEA3541591, study PRJEB24748) | human gut metagenome | biome: human gut; feature: human-associated habitat; material: faeces | place: China | collected 2012
ACGGCAGACGGCGGGGAGGTTGCGGGCCGGGCATGCCCGGCCCCTACGGGGGGGTGAACGGAAGATTGTAGGGCGGCCTGCCCTCAGGCCGCCGCGGAGGGGTCAAGACCCCTCCCTACGATGTAGGGGTGAGACGGGGTGTGTAAAGCAGTAACGGGCGGCGGCGGAAAGCGTGCGGGCCGGGCATGCCCGGCCCCTACGGAGTGGTGGAAGGGCGAGCGGGTGCTGGTCGTGAGGAGGCAGTCGGAGAGGTGACGGGACATTGCTGCGTTTGTTGCCGCATACGCAGTAAAATCTCCTTGCGTATCCTCTGCAAAAGCCGTATACTACTATTATAATAGTATATTAGGTGGAATAGCCATGATGAAGATTTACCGCACACAGGATAAGCAGCTGACGCGCGTTGACGATATGAACGAAGGGGCCTGGATCTGCCTGACCAACCCCACCGACGACGAGGTCCGCCGGGTAGCGGCAACGCTGGACATCGAGCCCGCGGACATCGTGGCCGCGACGGACCCCGAGGAATCGGCGCGTATCAGCCTGGAGGACGGCTATACGGTCATCATCGTGGACATCCCCGTCAAGGTGGACGGTGCCGGCGAGGGCATCTATACGACTATCCCCCTGGGCATCCTGCTGACGCAGGAGCTGATCGTCACAGTCTGCTCCACCGATACCGCCGTTATCGGGGATTTTGCCGCCTGCCGGGTCAAGGGGTTCTCGACCCGCAAGAAAATGCGGTTCGTCTACCAGCTGCTCTACCGCGCGGCCACGATGTACCAGCAGGAGCTACGCCTGATCGACCGCCGCCGCCAGGCCATTGAGAAAAATCTGGCCGGCGAGCTGAAGGACAGCGACCTGATGGAGCTGCACGGCCTGGAATCAACGCTGGTCTACTTTGCCACGAGTCTGCGCGCCAACGCTACGGTGCTGGACCGCCTGACCCGCTATAAGCGGCTGGAGCAGTACCCCGATGACCGCGAGCTGCTCGACGACGTCATCGTTGAGATCCGTCAGGCCATCGAGATGACCAGCATCTACCGTGACGATATAAAGGGCACGCGGGAGCTGTTCAGCTCGATTCTGGACAACCGCCTGAACAACGCCATGAAGTACCTGACCAGCATCACCCTGCTGATGGCCGTGCCCACCGTCATCAGCGGTCTGTACGGCATGAACGTGCAGTCCGACGGTATGCCCTTTGCCAACACTACCGCCGGGTTCGCCATTGTGCTGGGCCTGACGCTGGCGCTCTGTGTGTTTGCGGCGTGGGTGCTGCACAAGAAGCACATGTTGTGAGCTATACCGGGCGAGCAATGCCCGCCCCCACATGAAGTCTGCCCCGTCGGCAGACTTTTTCTGTAACATCCGCAAAAAAATCCCTACCTTATATAATAAAGGAGGCTGAAACCATGGAGGACGCCGCAATCGTGGCCCTGTACTGGGCGCGGGACGAGCAGGCGCTGGCCGAGACGGCGGCGAAATTCGGCGCGTACTGCCGCAAGATCGCTGACAACATTCTGCACAGCGCCCACGACGCCGAGGAATGCGAGAACGACACCTGGCTGGCCGCTTGGAACAGCATGCCCACCAACCGACCCGCGCGGCTGGCTCCGTATCTGGGGCGCATCACGCGGAATCTCGCGCTGGACCGCTTTGACCGGGCGGCGGCGCAGAAGCGCGGCAGCGGGCAGACCTGTGCGCCGCTGGACGAGCTGGCCGAATGCGTCGCCGCGCCGGGCAGCGTGGAGGACAGCTTTGACGCCGCCGAGACCGGGCGGCTCATCAGCGCGTTTCTGCGCACGCTGCCGGAGGAAACGCGCAGCATATTTTTGCGCCGGTACTGGTACTGCGACGCGACGGCGGACATTGCCGCGCGGTACGGCCTGACCGAGAGCAAGGTGCGGGTGACGCTGCACCGCACGCGCGGCAAGCTGGCCGCCTACTTACAGGAAAGGGGTGCTGCACTGTGACAGAACGCGAATTATTTGAGGCCATCGGCCATGTGGACGATGACCTGATTTTGGCCGCCGACGCCCCGGTGAAAAAGCGCCGCCGGGTGGTGCATCTGCACTGGCAGCAGGTCGTGTCTGTGGCCGCGTGCGCCTGTATAGTTTTGGGCGGCGCAGCCGTGTGGCGGAGCGGCGCACTGCGCAAGAGCAGCATAGCCGGTGAAGCCGCCATGGCCGCCGACGTCCCGGAGGCCGCTGCCGAGACCGCCCCCGCACCGGACATGCCGATGCTGGATGCCGCCGCGCCCCAGGCCGCGGACGCCGACGAGGGAGCTGCTGTCGAAAAGGACAGCGCCGCTTCCGGCATCGCTCTGGGCTTGGCGCAATGCGTACAGATCGACGGCGTGCTGTATTTTGATACGGGCAGCGCAGTGGACTGCCCCCCGGACCGCGGGGCTGACGGGGTCATTGAGACAAGCGTTGACCGGGACGCCTTCCCGGAGACGGACGGGTGCTCGAACTTTGGTACCGGGTATTCCTACTGGGTGACCGAGGACGGCGTTGTCATCGTGGAGATAGACGGCGTATATTATGAGTTTGCAGCAAATTAAACGGCGGAGGGGTCAAGACCCCTCCCTACAAGGCAGGATAAAAAGGGATTTGTCGGGGAGGGTCTTGACCCTCCCGGGAGCCTTACGGGCAGATGCGCTTTTGCGGGAAAGCCAAGGGCCGGGCATGCCCGGCCCCTACCGTGCGGCGATAGTATATAAGCTGCAATAAGGCTCCCTCCCCCCGCAGCTTTCCATAAAACAGCAACGACCCATGAACGGTGTATCCCACCGCTCATGGGTCATTTTTTGTCTTTTTCCCGTTCCTTCGCAGCGCTCAACGCCTCTGGCTTGCGGGTGTCGGGGCTTAACAGCGTTGCCCGTGTCACCGCCGCGCCGCCGAATTTACGGCGCAGGGCGTCTGCGGCGCGGTCCAGCTTCTCCTGCTTGTCGATGCGGGCGGCATCGGTGAAAAGGTCCATCTGCTCAAAGTTGTCCTCGCCGGTCTTTTCGGCGCTGACACCCACCAGCCGCACGGGGCGCTGCGGCCACATCTGGCGCATCAGCTCGATTGCCACATGGTAGAGGCGGTCCGTGGAGTTCGTCGGGTTGGGCAGCGTCGTCTGGTGGCTCGTGCGGCGGAAGGCGTTGTCCACCAGCTGTACCGTGACGACACGGGCCGTCTTGCCGTCGGCGCGCAGACGCCGCCCGACGGAATCGCAGAGTGCCAGCATCGTGGCGTCGGCGTCCTCGGGGCGGGCCAGGTCCCTGGGCATCGTTACGCTGTTGCCGTAGCTGTTGTCGCGGGTGCGTTGCTTGGTCACGGGGTCAGCCTCGCGGCCATTGGCGTAGTTCCACAGCGTATCGCCGCGGCTGCCGAACAGCTTGACCGCCGTATCCCGCTCAAGCCGGGCCAAATCCCCTATGGTGTAGATGCCGCAGCTGTTCAGGCGCTTGGCCGCGCTGGGGCCGACGCCGAACAGGTCGCCCACCGGCAGCGGCCACATCTTAGTCTCGACCTCGTATTTATATAAGGTATGCACCCTGTCGGGCTTTTCAAAGTCGGAGGCCATCTTGGCCAGCAGGCGGTTGGGCGCAATGCCGACGTTGACCGTGAAGCCCAGCTCCCGGCGCACGCGGCGGCGGATCGTGTGAGCGGCGGTCAGCGGCGGGCCGAACAGTGCCTCGGTGCCGGTCATGTCGAGAAACGCCTCGTCGATGCTGTATTGTTCAACATCCGGGGTATAATCGTTCAAAATTTGAATCAGTGCCTTGCTGTTTTTTACATAAAAATCAAAGTCCGGCGGCACGACGGTCAGCCCCGGGCACTTGACGCGGGCAGCAAAGAGGCTCTCCCCCGTCTGGATGCCGAATTTTTTCGCCGGGGTGCTTTTTGCCAGCACAACGCCGTGGCGCTTGGCCTCATCGCCGCCGACGACGGCGGGGATCGTGCGCAGATCGACAGTGCTGCCGCCTTGCAGCGCCTTGAGCGCCGACCAGGACAAAAACGCCGAGTTGACGTCCACATGGAAGTAGATTTTGGGCATGGGGACCTCCTTTCCGCCCTTGCCTTCCCCCTCGGGGGAAGATGGCCCCGCAGGGCCGGATGAGGGCAAAGCCCGCCATAGATGCCCGGCCGGGGATTTCCGCCCTGTAGGGGCCGGGCATGTCCGGCCCGCGGCTTTTCCATGGACTACCGCCCGCCCTGCACCTCCGGGCCGGGCATGCCCGGCCCCTACAAAGCCGTTCAACGGCAAATGGGCAATCGCGGCAAGCCCATTATACCACAAAAACCCGCACTTGCATATCATCCCCAAACGTGCTATAATGTATGTATATTTATACAAATAAATCGTATATTTAAAAAGGAGCTTTACTATGGACCTCGTAGGGCATGATTTTTTGACGCTGTTGGACTTTACCCCCGCGGAAATCGGTTATCTGCTGGATCTGGCAGCCGAGCTGAAGGCCAAGAAAAGGGCGGGCATCCCGCACGACACGCTGCGCGGCAAGAATGTGGCGCTGATCTTTGAGAAAACCTCCACCCGCACCCGCTGCTCGTTCGAGGTCGCCGCGCACGACCTTGGCATGGGCACGACCTATCTGGACCCCACGGGCAGCCAGATCGGCAAGAAAGAGTCCATCGCGGACACCGCGCAGGTGCTGTCCGGCATGTTTGAGGGCATCGAGTACCGCGGCTACGGCCAGGCCATCGTTGAGGAGCTGGCCAAATACGCCAGCGTGCCCGTCTGGAACGGCCTGACGAACGAGTACCATCCCACCCAGATCCTGGCCGATTTTTTAACGCTGCGTGAGCATTTCGGCAAGCTGCAGGGACTGAAATTCGCCTACATGGGCGACGCCCGCTACAACATGGGCAACAGCCTGATGATAGGCTGCGCCAAGATGGGCCTGCATTTTGTGGCCTGCGCCCCCAAAGCCTATTGGCCGGACCCCGCGCTGGTGGAAAAGTGCAAAGAGTTCGCCCGCGTCAGCGGCGGCAGCATCACGCTGAGCGAGGACACCGACGCCGTGGCCGGTGCGGATGTCGTCTACACCGACGTCTGGGTCAGCATGGGTGAGCCTGTCGAGGTCTGGGAGGAGCGCATCAACGCCCTGTCCCCCTATCAGGTCAACGCCGAGCTGATGGCGAAGGCCAAGGGCACCGCCGTGTTCATGCACTGCCTGCCCGCCTACCACGACCACAAGACCGCCGTCGGCAGGGAGATGGGCGAAAAGTTTGACCGCGACGCCATGGAAGTGACCGACGAGATCTTTAACGGCCCGCAGTCCATCGTGTTCCAGGAGGCCGAGAACCGCATGCACACGATCAAGGCGGTCATGGCGGCAACGCTGGGGGCGTGAGTCCCAAGCCTTCCCCTGTGGGGGAAGGTGGCCCTGCAGGGCCGGATGAGGGGCAAAGTTTGCCGTGGCAACCCGCTTGCGGGCGACAATGGTAAAGTTTTCCCTCATCAGTCAGCGGGCGGGGCCCCAAGGGGGAAGCCAGACACAGAAAAAGGCACGTCCAACGCAGGACGTGCCTTTTCCTTTATAAAGGAAATTACTCCTCAATATAACCGTACTGCAGGTACCAGTAGCCGTAGGGGCTGTGCCAGGTGCCCTTCAGAGAGGGGCTCTGCAGCCAGAAGTCGGTGTAGTAAGCAACGGGGATCGCACCGGCATCCTCCATCAGGATGTCCTCGGCCTCGTGCAGCTTCTGGAAGTGGACGCTCTTATCGGCGACCTTGGAGGCCTCGATGGCGGCATCGAACTCGGGGTTGCTGTACTTACCATCGTTGTTGCCGTTGGTGGTGGTGAACAGCTCGATCATGTTGGAGGGGTCGTTGTAGTCCATGACCCAGCCGTTACGGCTGACGTCGTAGTCACCGGCGCGGCGCATCGGCAGGAAGCTGGCCCACTCGACCTTGTTGATGTTGACGGTGATGCCCAACTCGCCCCAGGCCTGCTGGACGTACTCAGCAACGGGGATGTGGTAGCCGGCGTCGTTGGCGCTGTACTCGATGGTGGGGAAGCCCTCGCCGTTCGGGTAACCGGCCTCGGCCATCAGCTTCTTGGCCTCCTCGAGGTTGGCGTCGTAGTCGTCGCTGATGTAGCGCTTGCCGCCGTTGGCGTTGTCGTAGAACATGCCGCTCTCATCGACGATGCCGGGGCCGACGAAGTTGTAAGCGGGCTCGTAGGTGCCCTGCATGATGGTGTTGGCAACGTAGTCACGGTCAATGGCCAGGCTCAGAGCCTTGCGGACCTTGGCATCCGTGAACGGCTCCTTCTGATCGTTCAGGGAGATGTAGTAGGTGCCCAGGATGGTGTCAACGTAGAAGTCGCCGCCGTCCTCAGCCTTGGTCAGGCTGGGGATCTCATCGGTGGGGACGTCCTTGATGAGCTGTGCCTCACCGCTGTTGTAGGCGGCGTAAGCAGCGCTGGAGTCCTCGAGCAGGAGCAGGGTGATGGTGTCGGAAACGATCTTGGAGGAATCCCAGCCGCCGACGTAGTTCGGGTTCTTGGACAGAACAATACGCTCGGAGGGGATCCAATCGCTGATCATATAGGGGCCGTTGCAGACGAAGGTGTCAGGCTGCGTGCACCAGGCATCGCCGTTGGCCTCAACAGTAGCCTGCTGCACGGGGCTCATAGCCGCGAAGGCGCAGAGCTTATCGAAGTAGGAGCAGGGATAGGACAGCTGGACGGTCAGGGTCTTGCCGTCCTCGCTGGCGTGGACGTTCAGGGCATCCCAGTCGGGATCGGTGGTGGTGTTGCCGTCTGCATCGGGGTTGCCGATGGCATCCTCATAGCCGTCGATCATGCCGACAACGGTCTCGCCGTAGGGGGCTGCGGTGTCGGGGCAGGCCAGACGCTTGAAGGAGTACTCAAAGTCCTTCGCAGTCAGGTCGGAGCCGTCGCTCCACTTCAGGCCGTCCTTCATGGTGAAGGTCCAGGTCAAGCCGTCCTCGGAGACCTCGGGCAGCTCTGCCTGGCCGGGAACAACCTCGTTGTTCTCGTCGATGAGCAGCAGCGGCTCAAAGGTGGTGATGATGGTGTTGGCACCGTCGATAGCGCTGTTCAGCGCGGGGTCCAGGGTCTCGGGGTTAGGTCCGAGCTGGACGGTGAAACCGTTGGCGGAAGTGCCGGTAGCCTCGGCGGCTTCGCTGGTCGCAGCCTCAGTGGATGCAGCGCTGCTGGCAGCGGAGCTTGCAGAGCCGCCGCACGCAGCCAGAGAAGCAGCCATGCAGCCGGCCATAGCCACGGCAGCAATGTTCTTCATCTTCATGAATATTCCCTCCAAATGTAATATACTTTATACCCAATCCCCCCGGGAGACAAGCCCCCAACGGAATGAATATTTATACTTTACCACTCTGAATCCGCAATTTCAAGTGGTCTGTAGCTTTTGTAACTGTTTTGATAGAAAGTCCTTTTGTATTTCTATTGCGTACAGTTCTATGTTCCGCGGATGAATGTTCGCCTCACACGCACATTTTGGGGTCAAGCACAAGGCGGCTGCGGTGAGCCGCCCTGTATAAGTATGAGTTTATATGTCGGGTGGAGTCGAGGGGCGGACAAACAGTGTCCACCACGCCCGGCAGCGCCCCCTACATTACTTTACTTTGTCCAGATGGTGGCACGCTGCCCAGTGGCCGCTGCTCACTTCCTTGAACTCCGGCACCTCGGCGGCGCAGCGCTCGTCGGCGTAGGGGCAGCGGGTGCGGAAACGGCAGCCGCTGGGCGGATTCAGCGGGCTGGGCACATCGCCCTGCAGCACGATACGGTGGCTCTGGCGGGCCGTGACGGGGTCCGCCACGGGAATGGCCGAGATCAGGCTGCGGGTGTAGGGGTGGACGCTGTGGGCGATCAGCTCAAAGCTGTCGGCCAGCTCCACCAGCTTGCCCAGATACATAACGCCGATGCGGTTGGAGATGTGCTTGACAACGCTCAGGTCATGGGCGATGAACAAGTAGGTCAGCCCCATCTCCTGCTGCAGGTCCTCAAACATGTTGACGACCTGCGCCTGGATCGAAACGTCCAGCGCGGAGACCGGCTCGTCGCAGACGATGAACTCGGGGTCCACAGCCAAGGCGCGGGCAATGCCGACGCGCTGGCGCTGACCGCCGGAGAACTCGTGCGGGTAGCGGTTGGCGTGCTCACTGTTCAGGCCGACGCGCTCGAGCAGGGAGATGATCTTGTCATGGCGCTCCTTGGCGTTGGCGCACAGGTGGTGGATGTCGATGCCCTCGCCGACGATGTCGCCGATGGTCATGCGGGGGTCCAGGCTCGCGTAGGGGTCCTGGAACACGATCTGCATACGGCGGCGGTAGGGCAGCATATCAACGGCGATCTTTTCCTTTTTGTCAAACAAGACCTTGCCGTCGTAGATGATGGTACCGTCGGTAGGCTCATACAGGCGCAGCAGGGTGCGGCCCGTCGTGGTCTTGCCGCAGCCGGACTCACCGACCAGGCCCAGCGTCTCGCCCTTGCGGATGGCAAAGCTCACGTCGTCCACAGCCTGAACGTACTGCTTGTTCTTGCCCATGCCGCCGGCGGGGAAATACTGCTGCAGATGCTTTACTTCAACGAGATTCTCGCTCATCAGGCTTTGCCCCCCTTCTCAAATTCTTCCTTCTGGCGCAGCCAGCAATAGGTGTAGTGGGTGTCGCTCAATTCGGTTCTGGGCGGCATCTTGTTCAGGCAGACCTTCATGCAGCTCTTGCAGCGCGGCGCAAACGGGCAGCCTGCGGGCGGGTTCAGCAGGTCAACGGGCTGACCCTCGATGGGCACCAGACGCTCCTTCTCCTCGGCGTTCAGCTTCGGGATGGAGTTGATCAGGCCCTTCGTGTACTCATGCTGGGGGTTGTAGAAAATTTCGTCCGTCGTGCCGTACTCGACGATGTGACCGGCGTACATGACGGCGATCTTCTCGCACATCTGGGCCACAACGCCCAGGTCATGGGTGATCATGATGATGGACATGCCCAGCTTGTGGCGCAGGTCGTTCATCAGCTCCAGGATCTGTGCCTGGATCGTCACGTCCAGCGCGGTGGTCGGCTCGTCGGCGATCAGCAGCTTCGGCTCACAGGCCAGCGCAATGGCGATCATGACGCGCTGGCGCATACCGCCGGACAGCTCGTGCGGGTACTGCTTCAGGCGGCGGTCCGGCTCGTTGATGCCGACCAGCTCCAGCAGCTCCTTAGCGCGGGCCCAGGCTTCCTGCTTGGTCTTTTTGGTGTGCAGCAGGATGACCTCGACGATCTGGTTGCCGATGGTGTACACCGGGTTCAGGCTCGTCATGGGGTCCTGGAAGATGATGGAGACCTCGTTGCCGCGAATTTTGCGGAACTCCTTCTCGGTCATTTTGTCGATCTGGTGGCCGTTGAACCACACCGTGCCGCCGACCAGACGTCCGGGGTAGGCGGTCAGGCCCATGATGGAGTAGGCCGTGACAGACTTGCCGGAGCCGGACTCGCCGACGATGCCCAGCACGTCGCCCTGATTCATGCTGAAGGACACGCCGTTCAGCGCCTTGACCTCGCCCGCGGGGGTGAAGAAGGACAGGCGTTCGTCCTTGATTTCAAGAATTTTTTCGCTCATGTTGCTCCTCCTTCCCTCTTTAGCTCTTGAGCTTCGGGTCAAACGCATCGCGCAGACCGTCGCCGAACAGGTTGAAAACCAGGATCATGATGCTGATCATCAGCGCGGGGGCGATCAGCAGCACCGGGTAGGTGTTCATGCCCTTGACAGCGTCAGTCGCCAGCGAGCCGAGGGACGGCATGGGGGCTGCAACGCCGAGGCCGAGGAAGCTCAGGTAGCTCTCGGTGAAGATGGAGGACGGGATCTGCAGGGTGGTGGTGACGATCAGGGTGCCCATGCAGTTGGTCAGCAGGTGCTTCTTGATGATGCGCCCGCCGGAGGCACCCAGCGCGCGGGCAGCGGTGACGTACTCGCTCTCCTTCAGCGTCAGGACCTGGGAGCGGACGATACGCGCCATGCCGACCCAGTACAGCAGGGCGAAGATGATGAAGATGGACACCATGTTGGGGCCGAGCTTCTGCATCCAGCCGAAGCCGGGCTTGGTGGCCAGGCCCTCCAGCGGTTCCTTGATGGCCATGGCCAGCAGGATGATGAGCAGGATGTCGGGGATGGTGTAGAGAATATCGGTAATACGCATCATGATGTTATCGATCCAGCCGCCCGCAAATGCGGAGATGGCACCGTAGGTCGCACCGATGAGCAAAACCAGCACAGAGGCCAGCAGGCCGACGGACAGGGAGACGCGGGTGCCCATCATGACACGCACGGCAAAGTCACGGCCCATACGGTCGGTGCCCAGAATGTGGGGGAATACGTTCTCGCCCTGGTCGATGAGCTTCTGCTCCGCGGCAGAATACTCAAACGGAGCCAGGTTGTTGCTGCCCTTGATCTGCTGCTCATAGCTGTAGGGCCAGAAGCTGGGCAGAACATAGGCCATGAAGGCGATCAGCAGGATGACGACCAGGCTGACCATGGCGATCTTGTTTTTGCGCAGACGGCGCATGCCGTCCTTCCAGAAGTTGACGCTCTCGCGCATGACGACAAGGCTTTTCTTCTCGTCGTTGGACGCGGGGGCAAAGTCCTCAACGTTGAGTTGCAGGCTCAACGGATTCTTTTTCAGATTTTCCATGTGTCTGCTCCTCCTTACTTCAGCTTGATGCGCGGGTCGATGATCTTATACAGGATGTCAACAACGACGTTCGCAACGATGACGAGGGTCGCCAGCAGGATCGTAGTGCCCATGATCATCATATAGTCACGGTTCGTGATGGCGGACACGAAGTCGCGGCCCAGACCCGGGATGGAGAAGATCTTCTCCACGACGAAGGAACCGGTCATCAGGCCTGCCAGCATGGGGCCGACATAAGTGATGACAGGCAGGATCGCGTTGCGCAGCGCGTGCTTGAAGAGGATCTTCACACTGGAAACACCCTTGGCGCGGGCGGTGCGCATGTAGTCCTGACCCATGACGTCCAGCAGGCTGGAGCGCATCAGGCGGGTGATGTAGGCGGTGGGATAAATCGCCAGCGCCGTCACGGGCATGATGTAGGCCGCCGGTTCATTCAGGCCGACGGTGGGCAGGAGCTTCAGGTTCATGCCGAAGGTGTACAAAAGCACGACGCTTGAGATAAAGCTCGGGATGGCGATGCCGCAGGTGGCAAACACGATGATCAGATTATCGGCCCACTTCCCTCGGTTATACGCGGACAGACAGCCCAGCGGAATGCCGACGCAGAGCGCGACGACCACAGCCAGACCGGCGGTGCGGGCCGAGACCGGCAGCTTGGAGAAGATGATCTGGTTGACGGTACGGCCGCGCTGTTTCAGGCTCAGGCCCATATCGCCATGGATCAGGCTGTTCATATAATTAAGGTACTGCACGCCGAGGGGCTTATCGAGGCCGTATTTTTCGGCCAGGGCCTGCTGGGCTGCTTTGCTGATGGACTTTTCCGCCACGAACGGGCCGCCGGGGACCAGGTTCATGATGAAAAAGGTAAGGGTCGCGACGATGAACACGCTGAAAATGCCCATTGCCACGCGCTTGACGATGTACTTCGCCATGGTTTTGTGCCACTCCGTTTCTTAATGGAATACAAATTGAGGTCGATTTCGGTTTATTCGTTTAACGCTCTGTACCGTGCGTACACGCTTGTGCGCAACAGGCGGACAGACAGGAGAATAAAAAAGCCGATGGCGGCTGCGATTGCAAACGCCATCGTTCGTAATCCGAAATCTACTCTATATTATAAAATGTTGCAAAGTATTTGTCAATTCTATGTTCGTTTTCAGACAACTACAAAGAGCCGAAAACCTGCCCCGCAGGCTGCGGATTTTCGTGAAAGATGCCCATTTACAGAATTTTCTGAGTTTTTTGAAAAAAACGCTTGACTTTCCGGGCGGTGGGCGCTATAATAAAACACGTTCTCCGGCGAGAACGCCAAAAGAATATGCGCCGGTAGCTCAGCTGGATAGAGTGTCTGACTACGAATCAGAAGGTCGGGGGTTCGAGTCCCTTCCGGCGCACCAAGAAAAACCTTACGATGAATCGTTGAAAAACGGTTAAAGTCGTAGGGTTTTTCTTTTTTGTATTCGTCCCCGGCGGGGCAGAATGTGCCTTATTTGTGCCTTATGCTTTCAATAACAACCCCGGCGAACGGGTAGAAACGCGGGCAATCAGGCGGCCACAAGCACCCCCGGCGGACGGGTCGGGCACGATGAACACACGGAAAACAGCGCGGGTTTTATCTATGCGGGAGCGCGGCATTTCCGAATACTGAAAAGCCCCGCCAGAAAAACAAACATGCGAACAGGCAAAGCAAAGCCCCGGCAGTTCCCACACGATCCGCCGGGGCCTTTTTTATGACGCTTTCTTTTCCCTGCTCTCAATCGAGACAAACGGCGCATCTTTTACAGCCTGCTCTAATTCTGCACGAATGCGATCAAAATAATCAAGCGCACCAAACATGGCAGATACCGCGGGCGTTTCTTCACCGTCCAACTCCATAAGCGACACCATAAGAATATTGCGGATGTGCTCCAAGTCCAGCAACTTATATTCCAGATAGTCATACACGCTATGATTGAAGGGGATGGGCATTTTTTCCTTCGCCATAATGAAAACCTCTTTCTCTCTACACAGCAGCAGGCACTCCCCGCCGGGGCGGCTGCATACTTAACGGGCCATTCTCTCCCCCTGCCCTGCACAGCTGCACAGCAACGCATCCAGCACACAGCCAACACAGCACGACGGCCAGCGCGGCAAAGCGGCCACGGCCTGCGCCCTGCACGATTTCCCCGGCAGGTCACACCATCCACAGCAGACGGCGCGGCGCCGGCGGGCCACTTCCCGCAGCGACAGCGAGCGGCCTTGCCTTTATTCCATCCAGCCACGGCGGGGCGGGTAGGTTCTCCCGGCAGACTTCCGGGCCGTGCGGGTACAGAAGCGCAAAACAAGGGCAGATATAAGAATTTTTTTATCGTTTCCTTGAATCAGGCCCCCGAAAAGCCCCCGGCCTTATAAGTGCGGCGCGGGTGTCTTACGCAGCGGGCGGGCGATCCATCCGCCGGGGCGGGTTCGTTTTTGTAGGGGTCATAATCACCGCCGAAAAGGATTTCAAGCTGCTTTTCAACTGACGGCTCCGGTACGGCGCAGTAAATTTCTTTTGCTGCAATGGCTTCTTTGGTTGCAGGCATAAGTAACTCATTCGCCGGACGATTCAAGAAGGCGGCCAGATGATCCACCACGGCAAGCGGGACTTTGCCGCCATAGTAAAGCGTTTCGCACAGTTCCGGGGGATAACCCGTCACCCTTTGCAGGCGCTCCATGCTCATATGCTTGCAGTACAGCGCAGCACGCACGGCAACCGGGTCAATGTACAGCCGGGAACGCGTGGGGCGCTTTTTCTTTTTCTTGCTCATGTAAAATACTTCCTTTCTCCCCGGCGGGCCGCCGGGATTACAGTGCTTCAAATTCTGCCCAAAGCCGGGCAATCTGTGCGTGCTGGTTCTTCACAAGCAGCTCCTTCACCTGCGCGGCCACATCCGGCGATAGTTCAACCAGCACGCCGCCACACTCTACGGCGGTTATATCGTTATCCAGTTTGTAAAGCGCACTGTTTGCAGCGGTATACTTTCTGTATACTTTCTGTGCTTTCGTCAATACTTCTTCTGTCATGTTGGTTCACTTTCCTTTCTGCCTTCAAAAACATTTTGCGCGGCCCATTTTGGGCCTATGAAATCGGTTTCACCGGCCCAATTTGGGCCACTACTCGCTATTTTTAGACACTGTGTCGGCCCATTTTGGGCCGATGGTTTAACGCTGCAACGCGATTCGCACATTTTGAGCACCGGCCCAATTTGGGCCACATATATATATTATATGCCATATGCCCGCCAAATAAGACCGTTCTATTCTATCCTTCCAGCCGCAACCGCCGGGGCAATCTATGGGGCAGATTCTCCCCGCCAGACTCTTGAAAACTTGTATTCTGTCGGCCCGCTAAGATTCTTCCCACTTGCCACGATTTCAATAAACCCGGCTTCTCGCAGCTCCTTCATTGCTCGTTGAAATGTGCCGTGCGAAATACCGTAATCACGCAGCGCCGCATCCGCCGGGAGTTTAAAAGACTCCTGCCCGGCGGATTCCAGCATACAGCATTGATACACCAAAAATGTTTTAGGCTTCAATGCCTGTATGCGCTTATCCCGATACATTGACGCGCCAATCTGGTTAAACTTTTTTTCTATGCAATTCTTTTCGGCAGACGCCCAATATTTGAACGGGGCGGGTTTTCTTTTCCTTCCCGGCATAGGCTATCAGCCCCACAGGCGGCGGACGCCATACGCGGGCCGGGTGCTGGGCTGATCCGCCGGGACGTCGCCCTGCTCAAAATAGCGGGCCAGACTATCCAGATTCACAAGCCAGCGGTTCCCACAATCCACATACCGCACCTTGCCCAACTTACACAGTCGCCGGATATAGTTCGGGGACAGCCCGTAAAGCTGGGCGGCCTTCTGCACGGTTCCCATGTTCGGCACGGGGCGGCCCACGCGAACAGCTTCGCCCATCGGTCAACACCCCTTCCCGGAATCTTCAAGCAGGCTTTCGACAGGAACGCCGAGCGCCTTACAAACTTGCCCAATCGAGCGAGGGCTTACACTGCGTCCGTAAATCACATTTTTTACACTGGATGCAGGCATTCCCGCCTTCTTCGCCAAGCCTTCGAGGTTCATACATGCGTTTGCCATTGCAATTTTTACGGCGGCTCGATTTGCTTTCATGGTAACACCTCCACAATTATAGATTGAAATCGACCTCTTTTATATAATATCAGAGCTGTTTATATCTGTCAATATCTAAAAAAGATTCTTTTCAATCTGTACAAACACTCAACAGTATGCTATACTCAAAAAAGACAGGGGGCCACAGATGAAATACAAAGGGAACTATCCAGACACTACAGGCCGCAGCGCAATAGAATTTTATTGCGATCTGCTGCAAACCACCATAGGTGAACGCATAAAACTTTACCGCAAAGCGGCAGGCAAAACGCAGAGCGAACTAGGCGAATTATGCGGAGTCAATCCCGCAAATTTAAGAAAATACGAGAGCGGGCGGCAAACCCCCAAGTACGAAACCCTAGAACGCATCGCAGACGCTCTCGGCACATATGTATTTGTTATTTATTCTCCCGACGATTTTGCCGCCGATTACATGGTAAATTCGGGCATTTTAAGGCGCTGGTTTGATGATATCGCAATCGAGGAAGCAAAACGCAGCGATGTCAACGCCGATGAAATATTGAGCGAACTACTTGGTCTTGATGTTCGTGAATTATCGAATAGCGGTACACGCATCACTACATACAAGATTTCGCCGGACTTTTATTCCAAAGTCGCCAACCTTGCCCACCTTATGGGCCGCATATCCGCCGGGAACATTCCAGACGCAGGCGGGGCGGCTCCTGCGCAGGTCGAACAACTCTTGCAGGACTTCAACAAGTTAAACCCCGCCGGGCGAGAAAAGGCCCTTGAACGCGTCCACGAATTAACAGAGGTTCCCCGCTACACTTCCCCGGCGGTCACGCCTGCACCCGCCAGCACGGCAGAGAGCACGCAGGCAGCCCCGCAAAGCTCCACCGTGAACACCGATACGCCCAAAGGGGATTAAAGCCCACAGAGCGCCCCACAGCCCCATCACTGAAAGAAAGTGCAAAGCATGGCAAAGATCGTAAAGCGCACAAAAAAAGACGGCTCCTGCTCTTACCTGATCCGCGTATCTAACGGATATGACCGCACCGGGCGGCAAGTCATGCTAAACCGCACCTTCACGCCCCCGGCGGGTTTAACGGGAAAGCGCCTTGAAAAAGAACTAAAGCGGCAGGCGGACGCCTTCGAGCAAGAGGTTCACAACGGAATCACCCTTGAAGCATCTATGAAAATGGATGATCTGCTTGCACGCTGGTTCACCGAGTACGCAGAGAAGAAGCTAAAGCCCAAGACCGTATACGACTATAAGCGCCTTGCGCCCCGCATATCCGGCGGGCTAGGCCAGCTTAAAGTATGCCAGATACGCCCCGGCCACCTCATGGCCTTTTATTCCAACCTTGAAGAAGAAGGCATAAGGCAGGACAGCAAGTATACAGCTACAGCCGCACTTCTTTCCCTGCTCCCGCCCCACACCCGCACACAGACTGCCAAAGCCGCCGGGATCGGCGCAGAAACTATGCGCACCCTATGCAGCGGGCACAATGTAAGCCGCACCACTGCCGAGAAAGTAGCCGGGGCCGTGGGCCTTCCCCTCTCCAAAGCCTTCACCGAGCACACCAAGGCCGGCGGCAAGCTGAACGGGAACACCGTGCAACACTATCACCGCATGTTATCAAGCGTCTTTTCTAAGGCGGTGCAATGGGGGCTTATTGCGGACAATCCTTGCAAGCGGGCAGAATCCCCCAAAGCGGCAGAGGTTGACATACAGGCACTTGAAGAAAAAGACATAGCGCGTCTCTTTGCCGCCCTGCAAGACGCACCCACGCAGTACAGCGTCATTACACAGCTTGCCTTGCTGATCGGTGCGCGGCGCGGCGAAATATGCGCCCTGCGCTGGTCGGACATTGACCTTACCGCCGGGACTATCACCATAGACAGGACATTACAGACAATCCCCGGCATGGGTGCGGTATTCAACCCGCCAAAGACAAAACGCTCCCGGCGGTGCGTGCGCATCGGGCCGGACTGCATCGAGCTTTTGCAGGACTACAAGCGATACCAACACCGGGAACGCTTGAAGGTCGGCACAGAATGGACACGCAAAGTCGAGATTGACGGCAAGACGGTAAACAATGACCTGCTTTTTACCAAGTGGAACGGCCAGCCCATAGACCCCGGCGCGGTCACAACATGGTTTCCCGAATTTTTGAAAGCCCACAATCTCCCGGCGGTTCACTTCCACAGCCTGCGCCACACCAACGCCAGCTTGCTTATAGCAGCCCATGTTCCCGTTACAACCGTATCGGGCCGTCTGGGCCACGCCAAGACAAGCACGACAACGGATATATACGCAGGTTTCATCCGTTCGGCAGACGCAGCGGCGGCGGACGCCCTGACGAATGTATTTGACCGCATCAAAGAAGAAGGCTACGCATAAAAAAAGACGGCTCACAAGCTGACGGCATCCGCCGGGCATGTGGGCCGTTTATCGTACTGTAAAATTGTGCCTTATTTGTGCCTTATTCATCCGAAATTCAAGCGTACCGCCGGGCACGCAGAAGCACAGAAACAACGATATAACGATTTGTAAGTATGTCACAAAGCACCCCCGAAAATAGGCAAGCACTCTCTACGAATCAGAAGGTCGGGGGTTCGAGTCCCTTCCGGCGCACCAAGAGCCTGTGACATAAAGAATGTCACAGGCTCTTTTCTTTGTTGCATCGCACAAAATCAGCGAAGTCGATGACCGATTTTCAAGGTGCGTTTTATAGAGATGTCCAACCGTTTTAAGGCGGTTGGACTTTTTTGTCGGGCGCTTTGGGGCGAGTTTACTCGCTCATCGCTAATTTTTTCGCGAAAATTCCAATCTTTTGAAAATTTCAATTTCAGTTTTAATTTTTCAAGCACGACTGCTATACTTATTTATATAATTTCTAATTTTAGTGGAGAAGAATATGGGCGCATCTTATGATAAACTGTGGCATCTTCTAATCGATCGCCACATGAGCAAGACACAACTAATAAAGGAAGCTCACATCTGTACCAATGCAATGGCTCATCTTGGAAAAAATGAAGATGTACGAGTTGAAGTGCTAGTAAAGATATGCAACGCTTTAAGTTGCGAAGTCGACGACATAATAGTGTTTTCCTCACACGGCTTCTCCCCGTTCCCGTTTTGCGGCGGTCGTCAGATACCGGCGGTACTGGATGCTGAAGCCATGCACCTTATAACCTGTACAGCACTCTGCACAGTCTGTCCAACAATTGCGCTTTGATCATAACCAGAGGCCTTCAGGATATTCCTACATAAAAATCACATCGTATAGTTTGTTTGCAAATACCTTGTGCATTTCGGCATTCGGATGGTTCAAACCGTTTGCCAGCAAAGCAGTCGTATCTACTCCCTGTGATTCGAGGAGCTGCCATTCGGCATATGCATCTGCAATCGGAATATCCAGTTGGTTGGCAATCTCTCTGATTTTGGCAACATAGGCATCCATGTGCCCAGCCTTTTGCAGGTTTTCAAAATATCTGTGAATATACCACCAAAATCCCCAGAAGCCTTTTACACGATGCTTACACAGCATTCCGGGTGTCATGAGTACTGTTTCAATATTGCTTTCACGCAACCGAATCAGAATTTGCTCCATATTCTTTTCGTATTCTTGTAACGCCGAGTCTCCCTTGTAGGCGTTGGTTACATCGTTAGTACCAAACATAACACAGCAAAAGTCCGGTTGCTTTTCCAGAACATCTTGCTGTATTCTGGCAAGACCGTCTTTGGAAAAATTACCACCCACTCCGGCATTGACAATTGAAACCTCCTGCCCTATCTCTTCCCTAATTCGGTTTCTTAGTATGTTCCAGAACACCCATTCTTCGTGGCGAACAGATTCCTTATGCCCATTAGCAAATTCAAACTGACCATCCGTTATACTGTCACCAAAAAAGCAAAGCACTGGACACTCGCCATTTTTGATTTTTTGTGCAATTTTAAGCATGTTCACTCTCCTTGTATTATAGGAAGCTTTGGTTACTCCCGCACTTCTAGTTCAATAAATTGATCTTCCAGATTAGGAGCGCTTCTTTCAGCAGGCGAACCCGGCGCTCCTCAGCATCTTCGAAGGAACAGGCACCCAAGATGCCGTTACCCATCGCAAAAGAAGGCGCCGCAGCCTGACTCCAGATTGCTGTCCAATTCATGTTACCTGTTCTGCGATGGTCAAAGATATACCACTGACCCTTTACGCACACCATGCCCCGTGGCTGTTGCCCATGGGGTAAGCGGCGTTCATCAGCTTCCGGCCATTCAGGCCGATATCACTGGAAGAATGGATCGGACCTTTGTGACGGAATCCCTTGTCCGGAAAAAGGCTCATGGCATAGTTCAGACCGGTTATGTCAGTAGCTGGGTAGACGAGGTAATACCACTTTCCGATATGGCGGATGGAAGGTCCTTCCCAATAGTTCGGCCTCTTCGGATTGAAGTCAGCCGGCAAAATAATAGTCGTCTCCCCAATGATCGTCAACATACCGGAGCTTAAGAGCATGAGTGAATGAAAGTGTTGTTGTTCCGAAACACTCTTTGAGGCCAATGTACGCAGAACCTTTTTATTCTTTTTTCATATATTTTCCTCCTTTATTTCTGTAGGATTTGTGCTAAATATATAATAAACAATTCGGAAGTTCTGGACAATGTCAAAAGGTTACCCTGTTTATATAAAGTGTATCAAAATATGCATTTCTGCGTTTTTACAATGGGATAGCAAGAAAATGTTACATATATTGCTGATATTCGGATAAAAGTTACCACGAATCATGCTGTAGGAAAAACACAAGTGACCTTTTTTGTTTATATGTTGCAGTCTTATGATACTGTTGTGCAACATGCATTTGCCATATTAACAAACGCCGTCTTCATTCGGGAGAATTCCGAATGAAGGCGGCGTTGTTTCTGATATGTTATTTTACCCCTTCTCAAACTCCTTCGCCACATCCTGCAGCAGCTGTCTGATGGGCAGGTGCTGGGGGCAGACGCGCTCGCACTGGCCGCAGCGGATGCAGTCCGAGGCGCGGGAGCCGGGCCCGGTGTGGACATCCTCATAGTAGTAGTCCGCGTTCCAGTCGTGGTGGGTGTGCTTCGTGTTCATGATGGCGAACAGGTCGGGGATGGAGATATGCTTCGGGCAGCCTTCGGTGCAGTAGCGGCAGGACGTGCAGGGGATCAGGTCCTTTTTATGGAAGATCTCCTGCACCCGGTTCACGGCGGCCAGCTCGGCATCGTTCAGCGGCGTAAAGTCCTTCATGTAGCTCAGGTTGTCCTGCATCTGCTCCATGCTGCTCATGCCGGACAGCACCATCAGCATACCGGGGAAGCCCGCGGCAAACCGGATGGCGTAGCTGGCGGGGCTGCCGCCGTGCAGGGCGTCCAGCACGGCTTTTGCGTCGTCGGGCAGGTTGACAAGGCTGCCGCCCTTGACCGGCTCCATGACCAGCACGGGCTTGCCATGCCTGCGGCAGACCTCATAGCACTTGCGGCTCTGGACGGCCACGTCGTCATAGTCCAGATAATTGAACTGGATCTGCACGACCTCGATGGCCGGATAGTCGGTCAGAATCTGCTCCAGCACGGCGGCGCGGTCATGGAACGAGATGCCCACATGGCGGACCTTGCCCTCGGCCTTGAGGGCGAAGGCCGTCTCATAGGCGCGGCAGTCCCTGAAGTGCTGGTAGTTTGTCGTGCTCTGGGAGTGCATTAAATAAAAGTCAAAGTAGTCCACGCCGCAGGCTGCAAGCTGGCTCTCAAAGAACGGGCGGATGTCCTCTTCCTTTTTAAAATAGGACCCGCTCAGCTTGTCGGTCAGGACATAGTCCTCCCGCGGGTAACGGCTGGTCAGGCACTCCTTCAGGGCCAGCTCGCTCTTGCCCTGAAGGTAGCCGTGGGCCGTGTCAAAATAATTGAAGCCCTGCTCCAAAAAGCAGTCCACCATCTGTTTCGTCTGCTCCATATCGACGTCCTCGCCGATCATGGGCAGGCGCATACAGCCGAAGCCGAAATTTTTTCTGATCTTTTCCATTTGTAAATGCTCCTTTCGCAAGGTTTACCTTTCACGGATCTCTCCGGGGGAGGTTCCGTTTTTCCGGGCACGGCATGGCGGGCGCATACAGAATGCGCCCCTGCAGGGGAACGCGCGTTATAACGTAGGGGCGGATTCCATATCCGCCCGCGGCTGCTTACGCCAGCTCAAACATCCCGTGATACAGCTGGTAATACTCGCCCTTTTTGGCCAGCAGCTCGTCGTGGGTGCCGCGCTCGATGATATGGCCATGCTCCAGCACGATGATGGCGTCCGCGTTGCGCACCGTGGAAAGCCGGTGCGCGATGACAAACACCGTGCGGCCCTCCATCAGGCTGTCCATGCCCTTCTGGATCAGCGCCTCGGTGCGGGTGTCGATGCTCGACGTGGCCTCATCCAGAATCAGCACCGGCGGGTCGGCGACGGCGGCGCGGGCGATGGCCAGCAGCTGGCGCTGTCCCTGGCTCAGGTTTGCGCCGTCGCTCGTCACCATCGTGTTGTAGCCCTGCGGCAGGCGGCGGATGAAGGAGTCGGCATTCGCAATTTTGGCCGCCTTTTCAATTTCCGCCTGCGTCGCGTCCAGCTTGCCGAAGCGGATGTTGTCCGCCACCGTGCCGGTGAACAGGTGGGTGTCCTGCAAGACAACGCCCAGCGAGCGGCGCAGGTCGTTTTTCTTGATGAGCCGCACATCCATGCCGTCGTAGGTGATGGACCCGCCCGACACCTCATAAAAGCGGTTGATGAGGTTGGTAATCGTGGTCTTGCCCGCGCCCGTGGAGCCGACAAAGGCAATTTTTTGCCCCGGCTTGGCGTAGAGCGAGAGGTTCTGCAGAATCATCCGGTCCGGCGTATAGCCAAAGCTGACGTCGTGGAACCGCACGTCGCCGTGCAGCGGCTCGAGCGGGACGTCGGGGCGGCGGCGGTCACACCAGGCCCAGCGGCCCGTGCTCCCGGCGCACTCGGTCAGCGTACCATCGCTGTTTTCCCGCACGCTGACCAGCTCCACCGTGCCCTCGTCAATCTCCGGCTTTTCCTCCATGACCGTGAAGATACGCTCCGCGCCCGCCAGCGCCGCCAGCAGGAAGTTGCCCTGCTGGGTCAGCTGGTTGATGGGCAGCGTCGTCTGGCGCACAAAGACCAGATAGCTGGCCAGGCTGCCAAGGTCGGACCAGCCCCACATGACCATGAGGCCGCCGACCACCGCAATGACCGCGTAGTTCAGGTAGCCGATGCTGACGACGGCGGGAATCATCGTGGCGGCGTAGCTCTGCGCGCCGGTGCCTGCCTCGCGCAGCTTTTCATTGCGGGCGGCAAAGGCGGCCATGTCGGCCTGCTGGTGGTTGAACACCTTGACGACCTTCTGCCCGGCGATCATCTCCTCCATGTAGGCGTCCAGCTCACCGAGGCTGGCCTGCTGGCGCGCATAAAAGGCGCGGCTGCGCTGTGTCGAGTAGTTGATATACCAGAACATGGCAATATAGCCAACGACCACCAGCAGCGAGAGCCGCCAGTTGAGGATGAACAGCAAAAGCAGCGTGCCTGCGACCTGAATAAAGGTCTGGATGACCACCGCAAAGCTGTTGTTCAGCGCGTCCGAGATCGTGTCCACGTCGTTCGTGAACAGGCTCATCAGATCGCCCTTGCGATTCGTGTCAAAGTAGTGCAGCGGCAGCGTCTGCAGATGTGCGAACAGGTCGCGGCGGATGTCCTGCAAAATCTTCTGCGCGGCACGGACCATGAGCTGGGTGTAGCCCAAGGTAGACAGTGCGCCGACGATGTAGATGCCCGCGGTCAGCGCCACGACGCCGGCCAGATAGGCGGCACTGCCGTTTTCCAGCACGCCGTTGACGATGGGGCGGATCATGTAGGTGCCCAGCAGCGCGGCCAGCGCACTGACCGCCGCCAGCAGGCCGACGACGCCGAGCATGATTTTGTGGCGGCCCAGATAGTCCATGAAGCGGCGCAGCGTGTGCCGCAGGTCCTGCGGGCGCTTACCGCCGAATGGCTTCGCCATCTGCGTCGCCCCCTTTCATCTGGGAATGGTAAATTTCCTGATAGATCGTATCTTTTGCCAGCAGCTCGTCATGCGTGCCCACGGCATGCAGCCGCCCGTCGTCCAGAATGACGATGAGGTCGGCGCTCTGCACCGACGTGATGCGCTGGGCAATGATGAGCTTGGTCACGCTGCCCAGTCCGGCCAGCGCATGGCGGATGCCCGACTCCGTCGCCGTGTCCACGGCGCTGGTGGAGTCGTCAAAAATCAGCACCTTCGGGTGCTTGAGCAGCGTCCGCGCGATGCAGAGGCGCTGCTTCTGCCCGCCCGAGACGTTGCACCCGCCCTGGCCCAGGTCGGTGTCAAGGCCGTCGGGCATCCGGGACAAAAATTCGTCCGCATGGGCGGCGCGGCAGGCGGCCCAGAGGTCGTCGTCCGTCGCGTCGGGATCGCCCCATTTCAGGTTGTCGCGGATCGTGCCGGAGAACAGCAGGTTCTTTTGCAGCACGATGCCGACGGCGTCCCGCAGGGCGTTCACGTCGTAGCCGCGGACGTCGCGCCCGCCGACCCGGACCGTGCCCTCGGTGGCGTCGTACAGGCGCGGAATCAGCTGGACGAGCGTCGTTTTGGCCGCGCCCGTGCCGCCGATGATGCCCACCGTCGCACCTGCCGGGATGTGGAGCGTGATGTCGGAGAGGGCATTTTTCTCCGCTTTGGCGTTGTATTTGAAGCTGACGTGATCAAAATCGATTTGGCCGTCGGGGATGGTGTCCACCGGCGCGGCGGCGTTTGCAAGGTCGGGCGTCTCGGTCAGGACCTCACAGATGCGGCGGGCGCTGGCCAGAGAGCGGGACATCTGCAGAAAGACGCCGGAGAACATCATGACCGAGTTGAGCACCTGCAAAACATAGCTCAAAAACGCCGTCAGCTGGCCGACGGACATCGTGCCGACGAGGATATACTTGCCGCCGAACCAAAGGATGCAGACGATGGCCGTGTACATGACGGTCTGGAACGCAGGCAGGTTGAGGACGGCATAGCGGAAGGTTTCCGTCGAAGCATCGCTCAATTCCGTGTTGACGGTGTCGAACTGGGCGTTCTCGTAGCCGCCGCGGACAAACGCCTTGATGGCACGGATGGCGGTCAGGGACTCTTGGATGCGGCCATTCAGGTGATCCACGGCGCTCTGCTGGCGGCCATAGAGCGGACCGACCTTTGTGACGATCCAGGCGAGGACGGCGGCCAGGATCGGCGTTGTGACGAGGAATACAATCGTCAGCCGCGGGCTGAGCACGCAGGCCATCGCCAGCCCCATGCAGAGCATGACCGGGCTGCGCACCAGCGGACGCAGACCGGCGTTGACGGCGTTGAGCATGACCGTGACGTCGGTGGTCATGCGGGTGACGAGGGACGCATCGGAGAAGCGGTCGAGGTTGGCGAAGTCGAATTTCTGCACGGCGGCATACTCCGCCATGCGCAGCTCCGCCGCGAACCCGTTTGCGAACCGCGCCGCGTACCGCGCATACAGCAGCCCCGTGATGAGCGCGAGCACCGCGCACAAAATCATCAGCCCGCCCTGCCGGAAGATGACGGCCATGTTATGGGCGGGCACGCCGTCATCCACGAGGGTGGACATCAGGACGGGGATGACCATTTCAAAGATACATTCAATAAAGATCAGCCCCACCGCCGCGAACAGATCGCGCCGGTACGGGCGGGCATAACGGAAGATTTTGCGCAGATCCTGCATGGGTGGCTCCTTGGGGTGGGGGTAGGATGGTTGTTGAGGAAGGGCGGCGGTGAATGTTGTAGGGGGCGGCGTCCCCGACGCCCCGCGGAATGAGCGGCGGCGCGAACACCCGGGAGGGATGAATTCCTCCCCTACAGGCGGAACGTTGACGGGATTTGACGTGAAGTTACGGAGGGGTCAAGACCCCTCCCTACGGAGCAATAGATACATGGGCGGTAATGGCAAGGCTGCGGGCCGGGCATGCCCGGCCCCTACGGGGTGCCGCAAATGGGTTGCGGACGAGAGGGGCAAGGGAGGGCGGCAGCCCACCCCCTTTGCAGTGGGCGGGGGTTGCCGTTCCCGGTTCACCGCCTTTTCCACGCCGTGCCAAACCCGATGACGCTTGCGCAAAACGCGGCGGCCAGCGCCTCGATGGGGAAGCCGTCCCCGGTTTGCGGCAGCGCCGCCGGGGCGGCAGCCTTCACGGTCCGTGTGCCAGCCCTCGCGGCTGACGCAGTCACCGCTGTCGCGGCGGTCTCCGGCGGGTCATACCGGTTCACAAACAGCACGCCGTCGGCCTTCGCGGTCTCCCCGCTGCGCACGGCCCAGAGCCCGGCGGCAAGACCGCCGTCCGGGCGGCCCGTCACCCGGACCGTGACCGTGTAGCTGTGCGTATCGTAGGTCGTGTGGGCAGCGCCGCCGCTGCGCTCGGCAACCAGATACCGGTAATCCCCCGGCTCGTCAAAGGCGAAGCCCGTAAAATACACGGTGCCGCCGTTTTTTACGGTCAGGGCACGCTGCACAGGCGCGGGGGCCGCGTCCAGCGGCGTCAGCTCCACCGTATAGACGGCGTCCGTAGCCGCACCGTCGGTGCGGACACTGACGGGGATCGCCGTGCCCGCCCGCGCAGCCGCCACGGGCAGCGGGCAGAGCAGCGCCAGCAGCAGGGCCGCTGCGGGCAGCCAGCACCGCAGGGCCGTTTTGCCAAAGGTCATTGCATTTCATCTCCTTCTTTCAGGGGGCAGAGCCGCCCCAGCACGACGACCCGCCCGTTTGTCTCACTCCCGGCGCAGGTCGAAAGCGCCACCAGCCGGTCCTGCGCCGTCACACCGATGTCCCGCTGCTGCACGGCCTGCGCCGCCGCATAGTCCAGCAGCGCCCCCACATCGTCGTGGTAACGCTCCGGCGTGTAAATGGCGGTGTCGTAGGCATCGGTCACCACACAGGCGAACAGCTCGATCGTATAGGCGGCGTCGGGCAGACTTATGCTGCCCGCGGGGTGCGCGGCAAAATAGTCTGCCTCCGCAAACCGCGCCACATCGCCGAACATCGCGCTGTTGTCCATGTGGTGGCCGTAAATCACCGTATACGGGTCAGTCAGGTCGGCGGCGCAGCGGCTGTCGAGAAAAATCGCGCCCGACAGGGAAAAATCACCGTAGACGTCGCGGTTGACGTAGTCCATGTTCGTCGCGCCCTGCACAACGGGGTAGTCGATGCCCGTGCCGTCCACCGTCAGCCAGCCGCAGACGTCGGGGTTGACGGTTTGCAGCTCGGCCAGCGTCGGGTTGTCGGCAGCCGGTGCGGCGGGCTTATACTGCAAAAGCTCCGCGCCCACAAACGCCCCGCGGCGCAGCGCGGCGTCCTGCCAGAGCGCGAACCCGCCGAAAGCCAGCAGCGCCAGCATCAGCAGCCCGGCCAGCGCACTGACCAGCCGTGTGCCCAGGCGTGCCAGCCGCGCCGCACGGTCCAACATCAATCCTCACGGCGGCGCTTGCGGAAGAACACCAGCCCGCTGCCCGCGGCCAGCGCCAGCATCGCGCCGTAGGGGGCGGCGTCCAGCAGCAGGCCGGTGGGGGCAATCGAGCTGCGGGTATTCGTGACGGTCAGGGCCGTGTCGGCGGCACCCACCGTCTGCGTGGGCAGGGTCTTTTCGGTGCTCAGCGTCTCGCCGTCCAGCGTCCAGGCCGTCGTATACTTCCCAGCGTCCAGGCCGCTCTCGGTGATCGTGTAGGCCGCGCCGGTGGGCAGGCCGGTCACCTCGATCACATCGCCGCCCCGGATCGTCTCCGAGAAGCTGACCTTGCCGTTTGTAAAGGGCTTCACCTCGGCGCCGCTCGTCACGCCCGCCGCGCTTGTGGTTTGGACCGTGACCGACGCCATGCGGCCCGGGTCTGCGTCCGGGTCGGTGATCTCCAGCGTGAAGATAAAGTTGTCGGTGTAGTCGGCCCAGTCGCCCGCCAGCGCCTTGGTCACGGTCAGGCCGTGGGTCGTGTAGGTATTGGTAATGAGGTCGCTCTTGGTATTGTCATCGAGCGAGGTCAGCGTAGCGTAGTCGATTTTGAACGTTGCACCGTCCGGATCGGACGTATTGTCGTTGACAACGCGCACCTTTAGCAGGTAGGTCGCCGTCGTGGCGGTCAGGCCGTGGATGCCGGGGTCGCGCTCGGTCAGGTGGTAGTAGTAGATGCCGGGGGCCTCGAACTTCGAGGTGTCAAAGCCGACGCTTACATCGCTCTCCTTGTTGGCAATGCCGCTGTCATCCGCCGCAAACGTGGCGGTGATGTCGCTGCCGTCCAGCTGATCCACGCTGCCGACATAGTTTTTCTCTCCGTCGTCGGGCAGGTCGCTCTCGTCGGCGGCGGTGACGTCAAAGGCAATCGTGCCCGTGATGCCGCCCGCGCCCGCGGCGTTCGTCACGTCGATGGCCTTGCGGAAGGTGATGCTGCCGGTGGTCGTGGTCAGGGTCTCTGCCGCAAACGCCGTGGCGGAGAGCGCACCCGTGAGCAAAGCAGCGGTCAGAACGGCGGAAATCTTGATGGTGTTCATAAGTATGTGCTCCTTTCGGGGTGGTGTATGGTTATGTGGGTGGTTTCCGGTAGGTCGGCCCTCATCCGCCGCTGCGGCGGCACCTTCCCCCGCGGGGGAAGGCTTGGGGCTGGGTGCCTTCCCCTGCGGGGGAAGGTGGCCGAGGCCCCGCCCGAGGCCGGATGAGGGCCGAGTGTATCTCTGCATCCTTCTTCCCTATAGCCTCTAAATCTCATTCCTCCTCACAATCGCAATGACCCGCCCGGCGATATTTTCTGCCGTCACAGGGCCGTACCGGCGGCTGTCGGGCGCACCCTCGCGGGCGTCGCAGAGGATAAAATACTCGCCGTCGGCCAGGGTCAGGGGATAGGTCACATCACTGTCGTAGCGGGGGGTCGTCTCGTAAATGTCCGGCTCGGCCACAAGGCTGCCGTTGATGCGCAGCAGCGCGTTTTCTGTCACCTCCACGGTGTCGCCGCCGCGGGCCGCAACACGCCCCGTGCAGCGCCGGTCATCCTGTGTAAAGACGACCACCTCCCCCGCTGCAAAGCTGCGCGGCAGCCGGTAGTAGAGCAGCAGGTCGCCGGGCTTGAGGTGCGGGTACATCGTGTCGTCCGGCTGGATCGCCAGCCCGAACACGACGCCGAACAGCACCAACAGCAGTGCGGCCAGCGCCCCGGCGCGCAGAAAAAACTCCTTCACGTCCGCCAGCGCACGGCGGCGCTGTGTCTCGTTCACGGTGCAGCCTCCCTTCGGCGGCGGCAGACCACGGCCAGCGCCGCGCCCGCCGCCAGCAGCCAGACTGCCGGGGCCGCGTCCTGCGCAAGACCCGTGGGCGGCACGCCGTCCTTATTGTTGACGCAGGTCAGCGCCGCGTCGCCGGTCAGGGTCGCGGTATAGCTGCTGCCCAGCGTGACGCTGCTGCCGTCGTCCATTGTCGTTTCGTAGTCGGTCAGCGTCTCCTCGGTGACGGTCACGGTCTGGCCGGGCTTCAGATGCCCGATGACAACGCTGCCCTTGTGCGGGATCGTGAAGCCGTCCGCGGTCAGCGCCGCGCCGCCGTAGGGCTGCACATAAGGGGTATCCGCGGTGACCGCCGCGCCGTCAATGGCCGCCGTAAACGCAAAGCCGCGGCGCGTGTCGCCCATGCCGCCCGTGACCTGCTTGGTCACGGTGACGCGCAGGAACGGCGCGTAGGTGTTGGTGATGACAGCCTCCCCCACGCCGCCGGACGGCACCTGCACCGTCCCGGCCTCCGCGGCGGCGGTGGTCGTGCAGTACCAACTGGCTAAGTCGGGGTGGTCGGTCTCGGTCACGGTGTAGCTGCCCACGGGCACATCCTCCACCGTTACGCTGTGCAGCCCCCTGAGCGGCACGGTCAGTGCGCCGGGCGCGTCCAGCGTGACGGTGCGGGCCGTGCCGTCGTCATAGACCAGCGTATAGCTGCCGATGGGCAGGCTGCCGACGGTGAAGGTGTTCGTCACGGCCTCGGCCTCATCGCGCAGGGCCGTGTCGTCCACGGCCTTCGTCAGCCGCAGGCTGCCGGTCTGCCGGGCGTAGGTGTTCTCAAAATCGGCGTAGGTCGTGCCGTTTTGCAGCAGCGTTATGTTGGCCAGCGTCGGCGGGTCACCCGCGGGCTGCAGCGCGTCGCCGTTGACGGCGGCGCGGCTCGCCAAATAGAGCACCGCCGCCGGGGCGGCGTGGGCGGTCTCGGTCACGGTGTAGGTGTAGGGCGTGCCGCTCTCCGACGCCACAGGCAGATCCTGTATTGTATAGCTGCACTGGGCCGGGTCGGTGCCGACGGTCATATCCGCGCCGCTTATGACGGCCACAGCCGTGCCGTCGGAGCGGGTCACGGTGAAGGTCAGCCCCGCGCGCACGGCGGTCAGCTCGTCGGCGGTCAGGCTGCCCGCCAGCGTCTTGCGCAGCGTCAGGTTGGCGTGCCCGGCCACGGGCGGCGCAGGCTCGGTGCTGAACCAGACCTTGTCCAGCAGGTTGCCCTCGCGCCGGTCCCCCTTGCCGCTGGACAGCGCCAGGAAGAAGAACCGGCTGACATACTGCCCCGCCCGGACCGTGTAGTCGCCGCTGTGGACGCCCCACTGGTCGTTGCCGTCGGTGATCTCACCGCCGACCATGAAGCTGCGGATGGGGACCTCCTCGCCGTTGTATTGCACGGTCCGGTCCAGCGCCGCGCGCACCAGAAGTCCCCTGTTGTCGTCCTCGCTGGAAGCGCCCGCCAGAATCTCGGTGATCTGCGCTGCCACATCCACCGGCGCGATGAGCAGCGCCATCGAGTCCTGCATACCCCTGCCGCGGGCGCGGTGGGCCAGCGACCAGTGCAGCGTGGTGCCGGGCGCGGTCAGCACATCCTGATACAGTGCGCCGTAGGCCTCGCAGTTCAGCTCGGCAAACTGCCGGCCGTCGTAAGCGCCGTCGATGCTGTAGCTGGCCTCGGGATAGTTCCGCGTGCCGTTATAGCTGCGGTTGGAGCCGTCCGCCAGCTCAATGTACAGGCCGGCGCTTCCGGTTTTCCAGTGCTTGGCCGCGCCGGTGGTCTGCCAGACGATGCCCCCTTCCCCCGACGGGTACTGGGTAAAGAAGGTGCCGGTCTCACCGTCCCGGGAATAATACAGCCGGGATGCGGGCGTATTGTTGTTTTTGTTGTGATACGCCTTCAGCCCGGCAATATCCGGCGTTTCAAAGCTGCCGTTCTGCAGCTGGATGCAGTAGGGCACCTGCATGGCCGCGGCGGTGAGTTTTGCGCCGTCGGTGCCGGTGACCTCGACCTTATAGTACAGCCGTTCCGCATCCCTGACACCGGCAATGCAGGCATCCAGCGCAGCGTTCAGCCGGTGCTCGCTGCCCGGCGTGATGTTCCACGCATCGCCGGAGCAGAGCCGCTGCGGGACCTCCTCCCAGTTGGTGCCGTCCTTGCTGCGGTACCAGGTGTACACAGCGCCGTCGAGTCTGTCCGTGCTGCCGTTGACCTTCGCTGTAAAGCAGCCGTCGGTCCTAATGCTGTCCACCAGCTCTGCGCTTGTGACAACGGCAGTCTGCGCCGCGGTGTCGGGCGCGGCGAGCAGCGCATCCATCACGAGGGTGCGTGCGGTCTCGGGCGTTGCCGCGGGGTCAGGTGCCGGGGTCGGCTCCGCCTCTATTTCGGGTTCCGGGGCAGGCGGGTCCGGGTCGGCGGGCGCAATCGCCGCCGCAGACTCCGCCGTGGCGGGCAGTTCATCCGCCGCAAACACAGCGTTGGCCATGCCTGCCGCCATACAGCAGGCCAGCAGCACAGCCAACAGACGTTTTTTCATGTACGGTTCCTCCTTTGCTGGTTTCCCGCGCGGGGCTTGTCTTCCCGCCGGGTCAATTGGGAGTATACCGTCCGCCGTTCGCGGAACACGTCGAGGGCTGCTTTCTTCCAAAAGGTTACAAAAAAGACGCACCACGGATGTTTTTCCGTAGTGCGTCTTTTCTGTATTCACTTCTGCCCTGTAGGGGCCGGGCATGCCCGGCCCTGCACCTTTCCGCAAGCGCCCGCCTATGGGACACCTGCGGGCCGGGCATGCCCGGCCCCTACTGTCTCTGCAATGGGGAAATGCGTTGCTGCGGCAGGTTGGCAGGCGGCCAATGGCCGCCCCTACCGTCCTTGGGGCCGTTTACACCACCGTGACCAGCGTCTCACAGTCGCCGGTCACGGCGTACTTGCCGCTGCCCGCGGGGATAAAATAGCTTTCGCCCTTTTTGACCTTCACGGTCTCGCCGCCGCAGGTCAGCGTGCCCGCGCCGTCGGTGATGAGCAGCGAGACAAAGCTCTTTTCATCAGCCGCACCGTCAAACGCGCCTTTTTTCGCGTCCACCGTGAAATACTCGCACTGCGCAAGATGGCTGCCGAAGTCGTGCTTTTGCGGCGGCGTGCGGCGGGTCACGTCCAGCGCCTTTTCAATGTGCAGGGCGCGGGGCTTGCCGTCCGCACCGACGCGCCCGTAGTCGTAGACGCGGTAGGTCACGTTGGAGTTCTGCTGCACCTCGACCACGACGATGCCCTGGCAGATGGCGTGCAGCGTGCCGGACGGGATAAAAAAGCAGTCGCCTTTATGTACCGGCACGGCGTTCAGGACCTCGGTCAGGGTGTTATTTTTGATGCGCTCCGCAAGCTCATCTTTGGAAATTTCGTGCGTAAAGCCGTAGTAGAGGTACGCGCCCGGCACGCAGTCCAGCACATACCACATCTCGGTTTTGCCGTACTGGTGTTCTTTTTCAAGCGCGTACTCGTTGGACGGATGCACCTGAACGGACAGGTTCTGCTTGGCATCAATAAATTTTGTCAAAATCGGGAACTGCTCGAATCGGTCACAGTCGGTGCCAAGGCAGCCGGGGTGCGCGGCAATGTACGCCGCCAGCGTCGTGCCGTCGGGCAGATAGCTCGGGCCGTCCGGGTGGCAGGACAGCACCCACGCTTCGGCCAGCGGTTCAAGGTCGCTCTTGATGCCGAAATCGGTGCGCAGGCGGCTGCCGCCCCACAGATAATCCTTGCAGCTCGGGGTCAATTTCAGAATTGCCATACCATTCACGCTTTCATCATGTCCGCGGCGGCTTTGGCCAGCGCGGCGTTCACGGCATCGGCGGCTGCCTCACTGCCGCCAACGGCGGAAAGATAAACTTTAATTTTCGGCTCGGTGCCGGAGGGGCGGACCATCAGCTTATGCCCGCCGTCCAGATGGTATTCCAGCACGTTGGCGCGGGGCAGGCCGGTGCCGTCGGTGTCGTAGTCCACGACGGACTCCACCTTGTACCCGGCAATGTCCTCCGGGGCGTTGGCGCGCAGCTTCTTCATCAGCTCCTGCATCGTGTGCATGCCGCTCTCGCCCTCAAAGGCAAAGCTGCACAGCGCATTGCGGTAGTAACCGAACTCCCTGTACAACGCCTCGATGGCGTCCAGCAGCGTCTTGCCCTGCTGGGCGTACCAGGCCGCGGCCTCGCAGACCAGCAGCGTCGCGTTGACAGCGTCCTTGTCGCGGACGTGGCCGCCGGACAGGTAGCCGTAGCTCTCCTCAAAGCCGAAGATATAGCGTTCGGGACGTCCCTCGGCCTCCAGCTTGCCGATCTGTTCGCCGATGAACTTAAAGCCGGTCAGGGTGCGGCGCAGCTCGACGCCGTATTTTTTTGCCACCGGCGCTGCCATATCGGTGGAGACAATCGTCGTTACCGCCACGGGGTCGGCGGGCATCGTGCCCTGTGCCAGACGGGTGCGGCAGATATAGTCCAGCAGGATGATACCCATCTCATTGCCGGTAATCAGCCGGTAGCCGCCCTTGCCGTCGGGCACGGCGGTGCCGCAGCGGTCACAGTCGGGGTCGGTGCCCAGCAGCAGATCGGGGCGGACCTTGTCGCACAGCTCCAAGCCTTTTTGCATAGCTTCGCGGATTTCGGGGTTCGGGTAGGGGCAGGTCGGGAAGTCGCCGTCGGGCTTTTCCTGCTCGGGCACAACGGTCACATGGGTCACGCCGAGCTTTTTCAGCAGCTTTTTCACACATTCCAGACCCGTGCCGTTCAGCGGGGTGTAGACGAGCTTGAGCGCGTCGATGCCCGCGCCGTCGCCGACGCGCTGGTCATAGACAGCCTGCACAAAATCATCGAGGCATTTTTCGTCAATTGTCACAATGCGGCCCGCGGCGGCGGCAGCGTCAAAATCTGCCAGCCGGACATCGTCAAAGCAATCAATTTTTTCGATAGCTGCCAGAATTTTCTCGGCAGCCTCCAGCGTGATCTGGCAGCCGTCCGCGCCGTAGACCTTGTAGCCGTTGTACTTAGCGGGGTTGTGGCTGGCCGTCACGCAGACGCCCGCGCCGCAGCCGAGGTACCGCACCGCCCACGAAAGCGCCGGGGTCGGCTCAAGCCGGGGGTACATGCAGGCGGTAATGCCGTTCGCGGCCAGCACGCGGGCGGTCTCGCGGGCGAACAGCGCACCGTTATGGCGGCTGTCGTGGGCGATGGCTACCTTTTTGGGCAGGCCGGACGCATTGAGGTAGTCCGCCAGCCCCTGCGTTGCCTTGCGCACGGTGTAGAGGTTCATCCGGTTCGTTCCCGCGCCGATCACGCCGCGCAGGCCGCCGGTGCCGAATTCCAGATCGCGGTAAAAGCGGTCCGTGACGGCGTCGCTGTCGCCCGCGATGGAGACGAGCTCGGCTTTGACGGCGTCGTCCAGATCCGGCTGGGCAAGCCAGCGGTTATAGAGTTCGTTTATATTGTTCATGGAGTTTCTCCTTTATCTTCCCTTGGGTCCTGCGGGCAGCCGCAAGCCGCCCCGCCTCTCTATTATCTTGCATTTTTACCGCTTTTGCAAGTACCAAATCATTGTCGGCACCGCCGGATTTTCCGGTCAGCCCTGCCAGACACCTTTTATTGCCTCCGCTTCACTTTCCGCCAGCGCCGGGGCGCCGGAATTGGCAAACAGGCTGCCGTAGCGGTAGAGCCCCGCGCCCTGCACCCCTAAGCGGGCAAGCAAAGCAAGCTGGTCGGCCAGCGCATGGCCGGAAAACCACTCGGAGCCGGCATCGGACCCGTCCCCTGCGCCGACGCGGTAGGCCCCCAGCCCGGCGTACAGCTTCACGCCCGCCGCGCGGGGCAGTGCGGCCCACGCGGCGGCCAGCTGCGCAAAGCTGTGCGACGCATCGCCGTTTTTTATATATTCCTGCCCCCAATAAAGCTGGGGCATCAGGTAATCCACAGTCCCCTGCCGCAGCCAGCGGGCCGCGTCGCTGTATTGCAGGGTGTAGTTCTGCTCCGGGTCGCCCGTCGGGGCTGCGCCGAACCGCACGCCGTACCGCCGGGCCGCGGCGTGGCAAAGCTCCATCAGGGCGTTCACGTTCTCCCGCCGCCAGTCGTCCTGCGTCAGTGTGCCGCCGCTGGCCGCGTAGTCCGCCGCGTCAAAGGCCGGGTCGGTGGTGGGGTAAAAATAGTCGTCAAAGTGGATGCCGTCCACAGCGTACCTTGCGCACAGCTCCCCCACCCCGTCGGCAATGTACTGCCGCACGTCCGCGTTGGCGGGGTCGAGATACGCGCCGGTGTCGGTGTACCTGACCCAGTCCGGGTGCAGCCGCGCCGGGCTTGCGCCGCACAGCGCCGGGGTCTGCCCGGCCTGGATGCGGTAAGGGTTGACCCAGGCTTCCAGCTGTAAGCCCCGCGCGTGGGCGGCGTCCACCAGCAGTGCCAGTGGGTCAAACCCGGGGTCCTGCCCCTGCGTGCCGGTGCAGAGGTGGCTGAACGGAAAGTAGTCGCTGGGGTAGAGCGCATCGCCGAAGGGCCGCACCTGCGCCAGCACGACTGTTGCGCCAATCGACTGTATATTGTCCAGCATTGTGCCGATTGCCTGCGTGAACGCCTCCGCCGACGAGAAATCGACCTGCTCCCATTCCAGATAGCTGACCCACACAGCGCGGTAGGGCGCGGCGGCCCGGGCGACGCCGGTTGGGGCGGGGGTCGGTGCCGCGGCGGGGGCCGGGACAGCCTTTTGCGGCAGTGCAAGCAGCGGCGCAAGCAGAAAGACGGCTATTATAAATAAGTAGAATCCGATCCGACGCATGGCATGTACCTCCTGCGGTATGTATATGCGGGGCGGGCAGCGGGTAGGACAGGGCCGCCGGGAGGCCGCCCCTGCGGCAATCCGCTGCCGGGCGGTCATGGGGTCCCCCTTTACCACATTGACAAAAAACACCCTGCAATGCTATAATGTTTTTATATATAACACAATTTTTATCTACCCATTCCTTCACACAAAGGCGGAAGCATTATGACCAGAGAACAGGTCGAAACGGAAATGGCCCAATACCGCACCATCTTTACTGTGGTGCGGCTGCTGGATGCTGCGCAGGTCGGCGGCGAGGAGTCCGTCAACAGCTTTTGCAGCTGCTACAGCTATTGGGGCAAAAACACACCCTGCCGGAACTGCATCTCCCGGCAGGTGCTGGAGGATCACCGCCAGCGCACCAAGCTGGAATACATGGGCAGCGAGGTCTTTCAGGTCACCGCCGTCTACCGCGAGGTCGACGGCGTTCCCTGTGTCATGGAGCTGATCCAGAAGCTGGACGGCGAGACCCTCATTGACCCCGAAAACGGGGACCGCCTGATAGACAGCATCGCGAGCTACCACACCAAGCTCTACCACGATGCACTGACCGACAGCTACAACCGCCTCTACTTTGAGGACGCGCTCAAGGACAAGACCGACCCCGCCGGTGTGGCCGTGCTGGATCTGGACGACTTTAAATTGATCAACGACACCTACGGCCATCAGGCCGGCGACATAGCGCTGCGTACCTGCGTTGACGTGGCGCGCGCCTGCATCCGCAAATCGGACGTGCTCATCCGCTACGGCGGCGACGAGTTCCTGCTGGTGCTGCCGGGCATTGAGCGCGCGGCGTTCCTGGCCAAGCTGGACCGCATCCGGGAGCAGCTGCACACCGCCAGCGTGCCGGGGTATTCCCGTCTGCAGCTGTCCGCCAGCATCGGCGGCGTGATAACGCAGCCCGGCGAGACCGTGGAGCAGGCAGTCTCCCGCGCCGACAAGCTGATGTACCAGGCCAAGAACCGCAAAAACATGGTCGTGACCGAGGACAACGCCCGGGACGGCGCTTTGAGCGCTGCCGGGCGCGAAAACCAGACCCGCCAGAGCATTTTAATTGTGGACGACTCCGAGATGAACCGCGCCATTCTGGCGGAGATCCTGGGCAGCGACTACAACATTCTGGAGGCGACGAACGGCAGGGAATGCCTGGCCATGCTGGAGCAGTACGACACCGGCATTGCGCTGATCCTGCTGGACATCGTCATGCCGGTCATGGACGGCTTTGCGGTGCTGAGCGAGATGAACCACAGCCACTGGATCGAGGACATCCCCGTCATCATGATCTCGAGCGAGGACGCCGACACCGTTGTGCGCCGCGCCTACGAGCTGGGCGTCTCGGACTATGTCAGCCGCCCGTTCGATGCGGGCGTCGTCTACCGCCGCGTTTTCAACACGATCAAGCTCTACGCCAAGCAGCGGCGGCTCGCCTCGCTGGTGACGAGCCAGATCAAGGAAAAAGAGAAAAACACCAAGATGATGATCTCGATCCTGAGCGAGGTCGTCGAGTTCCGCAACGGCGAGAGCGGCCAGCACGTGCTGCACATCGGCACGCTGACCCAGCGCCTTCTGGAGCGGCTGACGCAGAAAACCGACAGGTATGACCTGCCGCCCGAAACGCAGGAGCTGATCGTCATGGCATCGGCGCTGCACGACATCGGAAAGGTTGCGATAGACGATAAGATCCTGAACAAGCCCGGGCGGCTTACCCCGGAGGAGTTCGATCTTATGAAAACCCACACCGTTGTGGGCGCGAACATGCTGGACCATCTGGGCCGCTATAAAAACGAAGCGCTTGTCAAGACCGCCCACGACATCTGCCGCTGGCACCACGAGCGCTGGGACGGCCGCGGCTACCCCGACGGCCTGGCCGGGGACGAGATCCCGATTTCGGCACAGATCGTCTCGATGGCGGACGTCTATGACGCGCTGGTCAGCAAGCGCGTCTACAAGGCCGCCTACTCACCGGACACCGCGGTGCAGATGATCCTGCACGGCGACTGCGGGCAGTTCAACCCCCTGCTGCTGGAATGTCTGGTGGAAATTCAGGACGTCTTAAAGGCCGAGATCGTCGGACGGGAGAACGAATCGGAGCTCGCGGCGGCGGAAACCTCTGCGGAGGGGTCAAGACCCCTCCCTACGATGCCACGATAACGAGCGGTTTGTAGGGAGCGGTCTTGACCGCTCCGTGCCCGTGCGCGGCGGCGGAAACCTCCCCTACCGCGCCCTTATAAATTGTGTAATTGTTATGATATTGCGGATTTTGTTGAAAATATCCTCTGTCTATGGTAAAATAAGAAGATAACTATTAGAGAGGACTTCTCCTTCTTCATGACAAGTAAACGCGAAAAGCTGCAATACGCTTATGTATTTTTCGCCGATCTGCTCACGATGGCCGTCAGCGTGCTGCTGGCGTGGCTCATCACCGACGGGCTGTTCGGCGTGCTGATCCCCTACACCAGCACCGATTGGCTCCAGACCCTGTGCCTGCTGTTTGTGGCGTTCGTCGTCACCTTCTTCTTCTTTGACCAGGACAAAAACATCGTAACACGGTCTGAAAACGAGGAAATCAGCCTTTCTCTCCGGTTCAACATCGCGCTCGGCCTTGTTTATGCAGGCTGCATGCTGCTGGCCAAGGCCACGATGCTGGACTCCCGTTATTTTGCGGTCACAGTGCCCGCGGTCAACGCGGTGCTGCTGCCGTTCTCCCATGCGATTTTAAAGCGGCTGCTCATCCGGTTCCAGCGCAGCTGGGGCATGGAGACGCTCGTCGGCGTCGTCACAACGTCGGACCGGGCCGAGCGGCTGATCCCCGAGATCCAAAAGGACTGGTCCCGCCGGGTCGTGGGCGTCTCGCTGCTGGAGGCCACGCCCGCCGCGATCTCCACCAGAGTCTGCGGCGTCGAGGTCAAGGCGACGTTCGACGACTTCATGGACTGGATCCGGCGCGAGGCGCTCGACGAGGTCTATGTCGATGTGCCGATGGACAGCGGCGAGAGCTTCATCCCCTATCTGGACGAGATGGAGAGCATGGGCCTGACCGTGCACTTCCGTCTGCCGCTGCTGGACCGCATTGAGGAAGCCTGCTGCGACGAGACGAGCGCCGCGCGGCTGAGCCGGTCCCTGGGGCGCTGCGCCGGGGGCAACATCGTCACGATGGGCACCGTTGAATTGCAGCTGCGCGACCAGATCGCCAAGCGCTGCATGGACGTGGTGGGCGCTGTCATCGGCTGTATCATCAGCATCCCGATCATCGCGGTGGTCGCCATCCCGCTCAAGCTCGAAAGCCCCGGCCCGCTGTTTTTTAAACAAAAGCGTGTGGGCCGCAACGGGCGGTATTTTTACATCCACAAGCTGCGCAGCATGTACGTGGACGCCGAGGCCCGCAAGAAGGAGCTGATGGCCCAGAACGAAATGAACGGCCTGATGTTCAAAATGGAGGATGACCCCCGCGTGACCAAGGTGGGTAAATTCATCCGCCGCACCAGCATTGACGAGCTGCCGCAGTTTTTTGACGTGCTGCGGGGCGATATGAGCCTTGTGGGCACCCGCCCGCCGACGGTGGACGAGTATAAGCAGTACGAGAGCCACCACAAGCGCCGCCTGTCGATGAAGCCGGGCATCACCGGCCTGTGGCAGGTCAGCGGGCGCAGCGACATCGAGGATTTTGAGGAGGTCGTCAAGCTCGACGTAGCCTACATCGACAACTGGTCCCTCTGGGGCGACGTAAAGATTTTGTTCAAAACGATTTACGTTGTGTTCGCGGGGAAAGGGGCGAAATGATAGCAAGCAGCCGTTCCGGAAAGGGACGGCTGCTTTTTTACTGCCGCCCGGCCCCTACAGGGAAGCTGACGCTGCCGCAAAGCACCCGGAGCGGTCAAGACCGCTCCCTACGAACTGCCGCTCACGGGTGCCTTGTAGGGAGGGGTCTTGACCCCTCCGGGCAGCCGGTGTCTGCCGCCCGGCCCCTACAAAAAACCTTCCTCCACGCCAAAACGGGGCCCGCTTTTCGGCAGGTCCCGTTTTGGTTGGTATAGGAAAATAATAAGAAAATGGCTTGTTTATCCCCGCATTACACGATCTTGCGGGATTTGTGGACGCCGGTCTTGAGGAACTCGACCCATTCCGCAATGTTCACGGCGTGGTCGCCCAGGCGCTCAAGGTACTTATCGATCATAAATAAGTCCAGCGCCGTCTCGGCATCGCTTGGGTGGGCGGCGATGTAGGCCGCAATTTCCTTGGAAATACGGCTGAACATCGCGTCGCAGTCGTCGTCGCGGGCAATGACCTGCGCGGCGGTGGACAGGTCCACCTGCACGTAGGCGGCAATGGCGTCCTTGACCATGTGCAGGGCAATGTCGCCCATCGCGTACAGGTCGTCCAGCACGCCGACGGTGCGTGCGCCGTCCGGGTGGAGATGGAGCGTTATCTCGGCAATGTCGCTGGCCTGGTCGGCGATGCGCTCAATGTCGGTGACCATCTTCAGCGCCGTGGAGACCTTGCGCAGGTCGCCCGCCACGGGCTGCTGGCGCAGAAACAGCGTTAAGCAGCGGTGCTCGATCTCATGCTCGGCGGAGTCGATTTCACTGTCCCGGGCAATAACGCTGCGGGCCAGCTCGGTGTCGCCGGAGCGCAGGGCGGTCATGGCGCTCTCGATCGCGCCGCCGGCGGCGTGGCCCATGCGGGCCAGCATCGTGTCAAGCTGCAGCAGCTCGGCGTCGTACATTTTTCGTACACTCGTACCCATTTGTCGTACCTCCTTAGCCGAAGCGGCCCGAGATGTAATCCTCGGTGCGCTTGTCCACGGGCGTGGCGAACACACGCTCCGTCGGGCCCATCTCCACCAGCTCGCCCAGCAGGAAAAATGCCGTCTTATCGCTGATACGTGCGGCCTGCTGCATGTTGTGGGTGACCATGACGATGGTGTAATTCTCTTTCAGCTCCGTGGCCAGCTCCTCGACCTTGGACGTCGAGATGGGGTCCAGGGCGCTCGTCGGCTCATCCATCAGCAGGACCTCGGGCTCAACGGCCAGGGCGCGCGCAATGCAGAGGCGCTGCTGCTGGCCGCCCGACATGCCCAGGGCGCTCTTGTTCAGGCGGTCCTTGACCTCGTCCCAGATGGCCGCGCCGCGCAGGGATCTTTCCACGATCTCATCCAGCTGCGCTTTATTATGGATGCCGTGGGTGCGCGGGCCGTAGGCGATGTTGTCATAGATGGACATCGGGAAGGGGTTCGGCTTCTGGAACACCATGCCGACGCGCTTGCGCAGGACGTTGACGTCCATCTTGTCCTTGTAGATGTCCACGCCGTCGAGCTTGATGCCGCCGGAGATGCGGCAGCCCTCGACGAGGTCGTTCATACGGTTCAGGCTTTTCAAAAACGTGGATTTGCCGCAGCCGGACGGACCGATGAACGCGGTGATCTCCTTTTCCGGGATGTCGATATTGATATTTTTCAGCGCATGGAAGCTGCCATAGTACAGGTCCATATTGCGCACTTCAAATTTGTTCATGGAATGACCTCACATTTTATCTCTGCTCTGTGCAATGCAGCGGTAGGGTCCGGGCATACGCGACGCCGGGGAAGGGGCTGCTGCGCGGAGAGTGCCCGGAGCGGTCAAGACCGCTCCCTACATGGCACCCGTGAACGGCGAATCGTAGGGAGGGGCGGGGTTGTAAGCGTGGGACCACGGTTGAGCGTAGCGAAACCGGGGAGCGAACAATGTTTGCCCCTGCGGGGCAAACAACCGCATGAGCGGGCCAGCTTTGCTGGCTGGCGGCGCTCGTTGTGCGCCGCCAAGCGGTCTTGACCCCTCCGCGGGGTTTGCGCTGCCGCATACTCCCACGGGCGGATATAGAATCCGCCCCTACGGTGCAGGGCATTGCCCTTTACCGTTTTGCCAACTTCCCGGCTGCCAGCCCGGACAGGCCGTTGATGACCAGCACCAGCACCAGCAGGACCACTGCCGTGCCGTAGGTCTGGCCGATGTACAGGCCCTCGTTCGAGAGCAGGTACATGTGTACGGCCAGGGTGCGGGTGGAGCTGAACACGCCGGACGGGATCTTTGCCACAGAGCTTGCGGTATAGATCAGCGCGGCGGTCTCGCCGACGATGCGGCCCGTGGCCAGAATGACGCCGGACAAAATGCCGGGCATGGCGGACGGCAGCACGATTGTGAACACCGTGCGCAGCTTGCCCGCGCCCAGACCAAAGCTGCCCTCGCGGTAGGAGTCGGGCACTGCGATCAGCGCCTCCTCCGTCGTGCGCATGATGACGGGCAGAACCATGATGGCCAGCGTGAACGCACCGGCGATCATCGAATAGCCCCAGTGCAGCTTGGTGACGAAGAACAGCATACCGAACAGGCCGTAGACGATGGACGGGATGCCCTGCAGCGTCTCGGTGGTGACGCGCACGACCTTGACCAGCTTGCTGCCGCGGTGGGCGTACTCGACCAGCCAGATGGCCGCAAAGATGCCCAGCGGCGTCGAGATCGCCAGCGAGAAGGCGGTCATCAGCACCGTGTTGATGAGCGCGGGCGTCAGCGAGACGTTCTCGGAGTTATACTCCCAGGCGAACAGCTCGGGCTTCAAATTGGGGATGCCCATGACCAGAATGTAGCCGATGAGGAACACCAGCACCGCGGCGGTCAGCAGGGCGGCCATGCGCACAAGCCAGCGCAGCGCGGCGGCCTGCATACGGGCGGCGCGGCGGTTGCTGCCGCCGGTTGGCATGAACTCATGCGGTTTTGCGTAGGTCATATCGGCGGCTGTTTGCGCTGCGGCAATCTCAGGCATAGTCCTTACCCCCTTTCACAAGGCTGAAGCAGAGGTTGATAAGCAGGATGAATACGAACAGCACAACGCCGGTGGCGATCAGCGCCTCGCGGTGGAGGTCGGCGGCGTAGCCCATCTCGATGACGATGTTCGAGGTCATCGTGCGCAGACCCTGGAACAGACCCTTGGGCATCCAGGTCTGGTTGCCCGCGACCATGACGACGGCCATCGTCTCACCGATGGCGCGGCCAATGCCGAGGATGACTGCCGACAGCACGCCGGATTTTGCGGCGGGCAGCACGGCGTAGAACACGCTGCGCTCATGCGTCGCGCCAAGGGCAAGGCTGCCCTCATAGTAGCTGTCGGGCACGGCGTCGAGGCTCGTCTTGCTGACCGTGATGATGGTGGGCAGGATCATGATGCCCAGCAGCACGGCAGCAGTAAACAGGCTCATGCCCTTGCCGCTCTTGACGTGGAGCACGGTTTTGAAGAACGGCGATTTGACCATAGCCTGCACGGCGGGCACAAGCACGATCATGCCGAAGAAGCCGTAGACGACGGACGGGATGCCGGCCAGCAGCTGCACCGCCGGGAGCATGACCTTATTGATGCGGGGCGGCGCGAACTTGGACATATAGATGGCCGTCAGCAGACCGATGGGCACGCCGACGAGGATAGCCCCCGCCGTGACGTAGATGCTGCCCAGGATCATCGGCAGGATGCCGAAGATGTCGTTGCCGGGCTTCCATGTCGTGCCCAGCAGGAACTTGAGCGGGCCGATCTTGAACAGGGTGGGCACGCCGTTGGCAAACATGAAGATGCAGATCAGTGCCACCGCCAGGATGGACACACAGGCGCAGAGGGTGAACACGCCCTGCATAACGCCTTCTTTCAGCTTGGAGGTCATTTCCCTATACTCCTTATGCTCGTAGATTGGTTATGATACCCAAAAAGCCTTCCCCCTAGGGGGGGGAAGGTGGCGCCGCAGCGCCGGATGAGGGGCGGCCTTGCCTTACCAACCCGTGAACGGGTTATCTTGGGAAACCCGCCCCTCATCAGTCCGCTTCGCGGACAGCTTCCCCCTAGGGGGAAGCCTTTTTCTTTTTACTGCACATCCGCCCAGACGGTCAGCTCGCCGGTGTAGATGCCCTTGATCTGGTCAACGGTCAGGTCGTCGGTGGTGTTGCCGGGGTTGACGACGACGGCGATGCCATCCAGCGCCAGGACGGTAGCCTTGGCGCCGCCCTCGACCTCGGAGTCCTTCAGCTCACGGCTGGCCATGCCGATGGTGTAGGTGCCCTCCAGCGCACCGGAGACGCCGGTGGTGGAATCGGTGGTCTGGAGCTCCAGCTCGGCGTTGGGGTTGACGGTCTTGTAGGCCTCGATCAGCTTCTCCATCAGCGGAGAGACGGAGGAAGAACCGCCGACGACGATCTTGCCCTCTGGCTGGGCGGAGGTAAAGTCCGCGCCGTCCTCACCGATGTAGCCGTTGTCGGTAGCGATGGCCTGGCCGTCCTTGCTCAGGCAGTAGGCGATGAAATCGACGGCCACGGGGTCCGTCGCGTCGCCGTTGGTGACGATGTTGAACGGACGGGACAGAACGTAGGTGCCGTCCTTGACGGTCTCGGCGGAGGCCTCGACGCCGCCGACGGTGACAGCCTTGACGTCATTGCTCAGAGAGCCGAGGCTGATGTAGCCGATAGCGGTCTCATCGTTGGCGACGGCGGTCATGACACCGTTGGTGCTGGACTGGATGGCGGCGGTCTCGGTGGTGTTATCGACCTTCTTGCCGTCGGCGTTCTTCTCCTCGACACCGGTCAGCTCGATGAAGGCGCCGCGGGTGCCGGAGCCGTCCTCACGGGAGATGACCGTGATGTCCTGGTCGGCGTCGAAGTCACCGGCAGGGGCAGAGGAAGCAGCGGCGGAATCGGCAGAGCCGCAGGCAGCCAGGCTCAGAGCCAGCGCAGCAGCGGTAACGGCAGCAATTGCAGAAGTACGTTTCATGTGTGTATTCTCCCTTTTTCCCAAATTTATGTGGTATAGTTTGGATGTTTTGCCAGTGCTTCACCGGAAGCAAGCTAATTGTACCGCGGTTTTGCGCCGGTTTCGACCATAGTACGGTACAATCGCGGTAAAGGTTTTGCAAAGAGAGGGCTGGTTTTGTGTAGAGCGTGTAAAGTTTGTAAAGTTTGGGGAAAGGGAGGGGGGTGGAGTTAGGAGTGAGGAGTTAGGAGTGGATTGGGCGGCAAAGCGGTGACGGGGCGGCGGCGGAAGGCTGCGGAGGGGTCAAGACCCCTCCCTACGATGCAAAAGATAAAGGGGCGGCAATGGCAAGGCTGCGGGCCGGGCATGCCCGGCCCCTACGGACTGCTGTGAAAATTTACGCACGAGAGGGGCAAGGGAGGGCGGCAGCCCGCCCCCTTCGCAGTGGGCGGAGGTTACCCGTTGATGGGTTGCCGCGGTAGGTTGCGGGCGGCATATATGCCGCCCCTACAAAGCAGCCGTTAAAAACATCGGGGGTTCGGGGGCGCTTGGCGGCGCACAACGAGCGCCGCCAGTTTGCTTCGCAAACACGCTCGTGCG
>OGWX01000192.1_pt1 | contig 42996 bp, 49 predicted proteins | sample 1576151 | NCBI WGS metagenome assembly OGWX01 (sample SAMEA3541591, study PRJEB24748) | human gut metagenome | biome: human gut; feature: human-associated habitat; material: faeces | place: China | collected 2012
TGCCAAATGTGTATCCTCTGCCGCAAATGCCATCATCGGAAGCATCTGAAACATCATGGCAACCGCCAACAACGCTGCAAGGATCCGGTTCTGCTTTTTCTGTTTCACTTGTTTGTTCTTCCCTTCTGCTTTCATTTTACGATTGCTGCCTACGATCCGATTCCTGCCCTGTCACCTCCTCTGACGCGTTTACCCCTTTGCATTCAATTTCATATTCTACCCCCCCCCCCCCCCCCCTTTCCATTGAGCTAATAAAGTTGAGTAGTTCTGCCAATCTTCATAGTTGCCTTCCTCTGAAGCCTTAGCAACCATGCGTTCACACCATGCAACACAACCTACCATCGTGCACACCCGTCACGTACATCAATATGAGTAAAGGAGGTATACTTACCAATACCATACTTGCCTTGGTGCTTATCAGTAAGATACTTATGTACATCAGAAGGTAAGATGCCTCGTACCTTAATGTCAGCAGCCTTACCCGTAAGATGCATGGAGTTCTTAGCTCCTCCTACATTAGCATTGTGCTTAGCACAGCGCTGCCCCGAAGTGATAACTACAGGAGAACCAAAGTGCTCACGCACATCTGTGACTACCTGTAGTAATTCAGCATCAACAGTGGATGTACCGCACCCACAACGGCAAGCGAACTCTTTACGCTTGAAGTATTTGTTAAGCATTATTAACCTTCTGCTGGAGTAACAGTTAGCTCTTCCATACCAGTTACATCCCATGGGTCTGTGGGTTCACTGCCACGTGCAACAGCAATATGCAGGGTTGTGTCACCTTTCTCAAGAGCAACCATTGCACCTTTCTGCTTACCTGACAGGTGTTTGATGTTGATAGGGTGATCTTTACGCTTAAGGTCTGCTTCTTTAACAACAGGCATAGGGATTGCCGTTGCAATAGTTTGTACTGCTTTTACTCGAAAAGCTTGACCAGTAACAGAACCTGTAGTATCATATTTAGCCATGTAACCTCCTCCTTCTCTTAAGCTGGGGTAACAGTGGGTTCCACTGTCACTAACTTCTACTCTGAATCTTCTTTGCCATCAACCGCGATAGCAATCTTCAATACACCACCTTCCACTTCAAGGCACACCATGGCCCTCCTTTCTGTTTACCTGATTTGGTGGCATCATTAATAACATTGCTTTTCTTACTAGCTTCCTTTTTTTTTTTTTTTTTTTTGGGATTACCGGAAGCATTAGTTCTTCACTTACAGGTTGTACCTGCTTTCTCTTAGACTTACCTGTTAATGGTTGACTACTATAATCATTAGCCATTGTCTCTCTCTCCTATTATGTAAATATAGTAAGGAAGTAAGGAATAGGGTGTACAGGAGTACACCCATACTAAGGCGTACCTATATAACCTAGGTTAACCTATATTACCTATTATTTTCTCTTATTATCTGGCCTTCCTTCTATAGTGTCCAGTAATTAATAAGTCCTTGAAATCCTTGCAGAAAGTGTATTTCTGCTTGCCGATTTATTTCGGTAGTTCTGCCCGTAAACTCGCTGCTGCATCGCTACGGAAGTGTTGGTCACTCTTCGCTCAGTACCGTAATCTCCATATAGCATTGCCCTGCGTAGATGAGGTGTGTTCATAGCATGGATGTAATCGCGCATCTCCTGCGCTCTGAGGCGATTAATCCGTGTAACCTCGTCATAGTCTATCTGAGAAGTTAATTGCCGTATAGCGCCATACAGGGCGTCTAGGCGGTCATCGTGCCGGAGGCTGTTCTTCTCAATCGTTATGTTCGACATTTGATTGAAAAGACTGTAGGACATGCGTAGTTCAAGCGGATAGTGCTGTACCGACTCAAAGTCTGACTTCACCATCTCTGCATTGAAGATAAGCCTATGGGCTGCCATGAGCGGCTCCAGCGTCTCAATGATACGCAACTCTTTCTGTCCGGTGGCGTAATCCTCTTCCAGAGTTACAGGCCACTCTCGTTCAAAGTACGGCTTAATTACCGCCTCAAACGCGCCATGACCAAAGTTCTTCTCAATGAATACCTCTTTAACACCCGCCTGCTTTGCGGCCTGCACAATGCGATTCAGGGACGACTCTCGGTATCCGCCAGGTACACCAAAGCACTGATACACATAAATGAATGTGCCGTGCAGGAATACGATGGCTACACCCGTCTCATCTCCGTTCTTACCACCACCCGCAGGGTCAATATACATAATCTTGCGGGAGACAGCACCCCATTCGTATGGGCGAGCTACAGGTCTGTACATGAAATCCGTAGGCTTGTTACCATACTTAGGTGCATCACCAATGATGTTTATGGAATCATTACTCCACGTAGGCATCACAGGGACTTCCTCTATACCAAACGAGGTGAAGATTAGATTGTTCAGGCGTAATGGGTATCTGTCAGCATCCATCATGCGAGTGTTAAGCATGAACTGAAGCTGGAACTTAGCAGCCCCCTGAGAGATTTCCTTCTCAATCAGGACTTCATCATCATACATTTCAGGGGCACAAGGTGCACCACTATTACCATCCAACCCGTACCCTGAGCGAAGTGCTGGGTTGTCCTTCATATCTTGAACAATCATAGGTGCAAGGAAGTCGCCATAACATTGCTCTTGCTCTACTGAAGGGTAACGCGCAGTCCAGATACGAACAGAGTAACCACGAGCAGGTAGGTTGTTGTAGATAGAGTTTACGTTCTGAGGTGTACCAAGGTAAATGATATCCCCAAACTGGTTGATAGATTCAAACTCCTTAGTCAGTTCCTCAAGCAAGGCACGGCCTGCTGCCGTACGAGCATTCTGCATCGACTCTACGTCATCCGCTAGAATAATATCAGCACGAGCACCCTGCATACCTGCTTCGATTGAGTAACAGGATACAGAAGGGGACTTATCACTACCGCGTAAAGTGTAGTGAATCTCGAATGCCTTAACGGATGCACGGTCCCCTGCGTAGATGTCTGGTAGCATAAACTCCAGAAAGTCTAGGCCACGGAAGATTTTAACTACCCAACCTGCGATTTCCTCTGCTCGCTTGGCGTTTTGGGATACAACCATGATACGCTTATGCGGTTCATGGATAATACGGAATACCGTATAGATTGCTGATAGTGTTGTCTTAGCGATACCACGAGGTGCTTCGATGAGGCGATACTTATGTCCGTAGAATAGGAACTTCAAGATATCAGCCTGCATACGAATCAGATGAGGGTTGCCTGCAATCAAGTTATGAATAACTGTGTCTGCAAAGAGAAGCAAACCTTCCGCTGTATAGGGAAAGGTCTGCTGTAATTCATGTAGCATCTCCCATCTGGCAAGAGCCTCCGCTTGTGATTCTCTTGCCTTAGCCATCAATCCTCCTTAGTGAATTGAATTATCTTACCACTGGATGCCTCTCGGATAGCCTTGAGGCGCTTAGATAACTTGGACTCTTCCTGCTGTGCAGCAGGTGTGGCGGTAATGCCGTTATCAAGAACCCACTTACACATCGCACCAATATCCTTACCAGACACTAAATGTAATGCTGCATCTGGATCCCCTTCTATAGTGTCCAGTATCACCTGTGCTTTCTTATTAAAGATTTTGGTAATAGCACCATGCAGAATGCCAACCTCATCCTCTGTAGCTGCATGTTTATTGTGTACGCTCACACTTCTCCCTCCAAATCTTGAACTTATTATAAAACCAGTCCCCAATTTGCAACACGGTATAAATGAATGTTGCTATTAACACCCAATTATCCCAACTGATACCGAGGAAGTACCCACCTGATACGAGTGCAGGTGGCGCAAGCTTCACACCACTATCTACCAGTTCGGAGTTAATCATCCCCCCCCCCCCCCCTTATTCTGTGATAATCTTAGCAGTCATCCGGCATTCTGGCACTCCCTCTGAGAAAGTAACAGTGTCACCATCTACCCGATAAGTAAGTTTAGGTTGTAATAGTCCATCAAGATAAACCTCAATATACTTAAATGCAGAGCCAATCTTTACTACTTGTTGGCCTTCTACTAAGTCAAAGTTCAACTCTAACTGAATATTAGGTTCAGATGTAGCCACACGACTACCTACCAACACATACACCTCTGTACCAGCCACAAGCGGCTCTGCGAAAGTGATAGTGTTGTTGCTTATAGAGTATGCACCTACAATTTGGTACTGCAATACCCCATTAAGGAAAACTAGTGCATCTTGAAATTCATAAGGTGGTTTTACGGAAATCTCACCACCTTGGGCTATCGTGTACCAAGGAACAGTTCTGTGCGCAATACCAGAAGTCATACCAGCCTTAAGGTCAGCAATCTCAATGTCCTGTTTGGCGTTCCAATCTGTATGCTTCTTGTCGATGGCATCAAGTTGTCCTTTATTTACTGCATCTCCCGGATTTGTGCCATCAGCCAAATCAGTAATCTTATGTCCACCCCAGCTTACATTCTGCTTAATGAAGTACCCTTCTGGATAAAACCCATCAAGTAACTCCTGTGTAATCTCCAGTATATGAATGAAAGAACCATTTAAAGACTTCATATCCAAGGTAACACCACGGTCAAACTCAGCGTATGGATATTCTTTTTGTACTTCCCTTCGAATGCGGAACTTCAAACCTGCAACTGGTGCTACATCAAAAGTGATTTGATGCGTACCAGTTAATTGCCAGCCAGATGTAATCTCAATCCAAGTGTTACCTTGAAGAGATTCCACTATCACATCTGAGGCACGAAGATAGCCTTTATCCCTGCCAGCAAAGCTAAAGGGATAGGTTACTTGCGTACCGTTGGCTATATGTTCTGTGAAAGTATAACTCATCAATCCTCCAGTTCATCTAAGCCATAACGCAATGCGTTCTGGATTCCTATTACATTAGTTAGAGGCACTAAGCGTAAAGCCCTACGTGCCACATCTACACCTTCTGTATCACCCTCTGCATATTTAGTTATAGAATCTGCTAAACGATATGCATCTTGACCAACACCTACTAGTGGTATTTGGTCTATCAAACCCTTAGTCTGAAAGCCAGCCTCATAACGGGATTGTACTAACTCAGAAGGTAGAACACCTAGGCCACCTAAGAAATCTCCACCTAGACTAAATACAGCAGTTGTACTCATCATACCCATTGCACCAAAGGCCAACCCTTTAGGCGATAACTTCTCTTCCAAATATTCATCTTGGTCTTCTCGCCCAATAGAGTTCACATAGGCTTTTGCCGCATACACTATTGAACCCAAAGCAAACCCGTAAGCTGTCTTCTTAGCAAGACCAATTTTATCGTGGCGAATCCCTCGACCAAATTGCTTCTCACCAGATACAAGAGAGAATGACTTAAGCTGTGCAAATGTCTTACCTAGTGCTTTGTTCATCCAGATACCTTCATCACCAATGAAGTTACGTTGGATAATTAGACCTGACTTACGACGAATAGCATTAGCTAAAGTTTCACCCATGGCATAAGGCATTGTATCAAAGCCAAGCAAGCCAGAACTTTTAGAGTTAGCATCATAGTGCTTCTGTAGGTCAGTCATGAACTCCTGAGTAAGACCAAGTTCCTCCAGTTTCTTCTGAGGAATAATCTTCTTACCTTCAAGGTGGTCAATGAAAGACAAAGCTATTTGCCTATTAGTCATTCGCTCCAGAGAACCCTGTGCCATGCGGAAGAGTGATAGGTTGGTTTGAGCACGACGTATTGAGTTCATGGATTGGTCGAAGTGAGCCATCATCCCTCTTACTGTGGTTACATCACCAAACTCATCTGGACGTGCACCCTTGGTTGTTAGCCAGTTATCCTCACCAATGTAACCTACCATCCTCTCTACTTCTGCCAAGTTCTTATCTCGGAAGAAGCCATCACCGCTCCGCAAAGCCTTAGATGTAAAGCGGAATTGCTTACCTAAAGCCATAGTGGTGGCAGCAATACCAAACTCACCCATGAAGTTAGCAAGTTCACCTAGCTGTGCGAAGCCCATCTGACCTAAGCGAAGTACACCTGTAATGTCACGCCCACGACGCAGCATTTTAGTAGACAAATCTTGTGGGTTTGAATCGATAGATTTACCCATAATCAAGCGAAGCCCCTCTCGCATCTGACGGATTTCTTCATCAATAGCCAGACCCGCTGCTTCATCTTTCTCTTTCAATTTAAGTCGCTTCTTTAACTCTTCAATCTTCTCTTGTGCCTTCTTGTAATCAGGCTCTGATCGACGGATCTTAGCCGACTCAGCTTCAAATTGTGCGTGTGCTTTTGTATCTTTAGCTGCATTTCGTGCATTTCGCTCTACAAGATCAATTGCATTAAGTGCAGCCTGATAGGTAGAGAAACCTTGACGAGCCAAGGCAGCACCACCTGCCGCTTCCTTCATGTAGTTATCTGTTAACTCTTCCACGTTAGTGTTCATAAAGTCACGCATACGAATGCCATTGTACTCTTGAGTAACATCTAAGCCTAAACTCATCTTAGCTCGGTTAGAGATATTATCTCTGGTTTCTTTATTATCCAGAGCTTCTACCATCTTTTCAATCTCTTCATCACTAAAGCCTGCTTTGCGCATGAGTGCTTCATATTCTGCTTTGGTTTGACCAGACATAGTCTTTTCAAAGCTAAGCTGTCCGGTCAAGGTGGCATCAGCAACGCGGTTTACTTGTGCTCGTGCAATATCATCAGCCACTTCCTTTGGAATCTTACGAGAACCATTCTGGTATGCACGAGAAAATAACTCAATGATGTCCTCTTTATCGTGCATACTGAATTGACGACGAGCCTTCATACTGTCAAAAATATCAGGCATGTACTTATCATATGCTTTAACCTTTTCAAACCCAGCCTCACCAGAGCGTTGACGTAATGCTAATGCTTCACGATACATGGCTCGCTGCCCCTCTGCTGCCATACGGATAGACTTAGGCGTAGACTCATCCATACCGATGCGTACAGCTTCCCATACCCTCTCATTATATTGCTGCACATAATGAGAGTTGGTATGTCCTGCTACTGGATTGATATTATTCTCTTTAAGCCACAAATCAAACCCATCATTAAAACGGTTCATATCGGCAGACTTCAGGCGATTTAAGTTAGTATTCTGCATAAGACTAGCAGATGCCTTCTGCATACCTAGACCTTGTGGGGATTCAAACAGACGAGCACCAAGGCCTCGGATGCTTGCATCTTTAGATGAGTGCACGACAGTACCGAGGGCAGACAAAGTTCCAGCCCAACGGCGAGGTGTCATATCAATCGCATTACCTTCTCGTTGCAAGGTTTTCAGTAGGTCTTCACCCTTACTGGAGATATCGAATGCACCCTCAGTTAGAACCTCTGCGCCCTTAACACGCATCGCACCGATACTGTCATCGGCAACAGCACGAACATAGCGGTCCCCTGCGTCTGCACTGCGCACAACGCTCGCAGCCCTGTCATCACCTTGCTCACTGAGCTTAGCGGCCCTACCACGCGCTACAGCGCCAATAACGCCACCCATAGCCATACCGGAACCTAGTGCCACCATAATGTCATCTAAATCACGAGTCATGTCACCTTGGACCAATACGGATTCAATAGCGGCATTACTCACGCCAGCGGCGATAGCGCCACGCACAGCACGGCCTACGAGTCCGACTTTAGCGGCACCACCGGTTGGAATAGAGGCAACCCATCCCACAGGGTCAAGCACAGCAGCGCCAATCGTCGCCACAGAGCCAACCCAGCCAGCCTGAGCAATGCGCTTATTGCGCTCAAGGTCTTCATCAGCATTCTGAATACGGAAGTTCAATTCATCCTCAGAACGAATACCCTCAGTGATTGTCTGCATCATATCTGTACCATATTTGAAACGTAGTGCTTCACGTTGCTCAGGTTGTATCTCAAAGTCTGGTTGAGGTGTGAAATCAGCAGTGGCACGGTCATACCACCGCTTGCCTCCGAATGCCAACCACTCATTCTGGAAGGCAGCACCTACAGCACCTAAGATATCAGCGTCAGCTTTAGCTTCAAGAACTTGCTCTTGTAACTCATTACGCTGGCGTATCGTAGGAGCCGATACCGGAGCCGCCTCAATAGAAAACGGCTCAGGAGTAGACTGGACGTATCCAGCCCAATTAGTCTTAATGTCTTGTTCCATAATTCCTCCATAGTGCCTATCATAAAGACCTGTCTCACATGTGAGACAAGCCTTGAGTTAGGTACTACAACTTAACTTTACCTACCTTAGAATCTTTAGCTAACTTGGTAGGTGCAGCCTCATAAACCTGATACCAACCATCCGCGCCAATACGTTTATGAGTCCATGCCGAGACAGAACCTGCTGGCATAGGTCCACCAAACCTAACCCACATGGAGCCATCTTCACGAGTCTCCACTTCGGTAATCTTAGGCACACCACCAGCAGCTGCCATATTGTATGCCTCAGCGCGTCGCTTCAGTAGGCCCGGAATACGTTTACCTTCACTTGATGCAGTACCCAGCATTTCGATAAAGCCTTCCGTAAGCTTACCAGCTTTGAATGCAGCAAGAGCACGCGGTGAGTTCTGGATTCCACCTTTACCTAAATTGTAGGTTAAACCCATCAAGCCACGTTGCTGTGCAGGATGCATCTGGTCAAACGGAATCTTCCAGTCACGGGTAGGAGGCACATGCTTCCTAGCATCTTGCTCCATAAGAGTGCGAGCCTTACTCTCTGTAAGCTGAGACATAGACCCTCGATAGGGAACTAATTCATCGCCAATCTTAATATACCCGTCTCGCTTCTCTTCTTCCGTTAAGAAATGACCGTAACCGATAGACTCACCGTGAGCGTCTTTATATGGAGTAAAGGTTCCAGTTGCCTTATTAAAGCCAACTTTATCTTTATTCTCATCCATAGCTAGCTTGTCATAGAATTGTTGCATATTGCCTCGATAGTTAATCTCGAAGTTAGAAGGCAGATTCCCACCAGAAGCAAAAGCAGAAGACATGAGGAAGTTAGCTAATCCTAATTTACCAATATCTTTGGCAGTTGGCTTAGCTGGCATTGGTTCTTGTGCACCGATATCTGTACGATAGGGATGAACATACTCGCCTTTATCTCGTTCTTCTACTTTCTTCTGATAGGCAGAATCCAGTAGTGAAGTGGTATCCAAAGAAGTTACAGGGATTACTCCAGAAAGAGGGCGACCTGCTGCACCAGCACGAATCACAAAAGTTCCTTTCTGTTCATTGTAATCAATGTACACATCATCCTTAGTTTCCCACTCTTGAAGCCTCTTCTTCAATTCTGGCATCTGTGTTTCTACATACCTACCAAGCGCCAGAGGGACATCGGTAGGGTTTACACCTTTCCCAACTGACATAAGCATATCAGATGCAGAAGTGTAATCACCTTTAATGAAATAGCCACCGGAAGTCTTTGCATCCTCTGATTGAGTGTAGCGTTTATTGCCCCAAGTGATTAAAGCCTTCTTGATAGAATCCATGTTACGCATACCGCTAGACCACAACATATTGGCCTTAGCTCGTAACTCTTCTTCCGCAATAGCTTTACCTAAGTCTGACACCTCGGTTTTACCATCAAACCAGCCAGCACCAGATACCTCATCCAGTGCATCTCCAATCGCTGAGTTGAACTTCTTGGTTTCCTTCTCAGTACGAGAGAATTTCTGCTGTGCTTCACGCGCAAACCTTGCAGCCTGCAAAGGTGTCTCTCCCATTTGTAGTGCAGTGTTGTAGTTATCCATGTAGCCATTCACCGTGTCACCAAAGACACCTCGGCTCTCTTCTGGCAACTGTTCCCACAACTGGCGAATAGTCATCAACTCCTGTGGTTCGCCCTTGGCAAAGTGCTCAGGCGATAGCATAGATTCCATGGCTTTGATACGAGACTCAAAGGTATCATCCACTAAACCTTTGGAGTTCATGAATTGCAGGCGCTGCACTTCCACTGCACCACGAATAGCTTCAGCCTCTTGACTGTAAGGGTCCAAGCCACGTTGTTTGATTTGCTGGTCTGCATAAAGTTGGCTATCCTGTTTGATAACATCAATGTAAGCCTTCTTCTCTTTATCAGTCTTACCTTGGAAGCCAGTCAGGCGGTCGGAGTAAAGCTCACGTCGCATATCCTGCATTGCACCTAGCTCTGCATTCTGCTTAGCCCGTTGGCGCATCAGTGCCTCTAGCTCTGGATTAGAGAAGACATAGTTACCTGTCAGATTATTAATGTGCTGTGCTCGTTCCAACAATTCTTCATCAGTTAAATCACCTGCAAGGTATGATTCTTTAACTTCGAAAGACATACGAGTTACATCAGCTACATTATTCCTAGCCCAAACTGCATTACCACTAGTGATGGCTGTGATAAGCTGTGGATTCTTAGCATAAACAGAAACACCCTTATCGTCCTTCACATACTTCAGGGCTTCAGCCATGCTAACATCACCGCCTTGTGCAAGTGAAATTGCTCGCTGGACTAACTTCTTGTGCATCTGTTCAGGTAGTAATCCTTGAGTAAGACCTTCGCGGATTCGTTCCTGTAAAGCATAGCCAGAAGCTTCAGGGTCAATATTAGAATCCCAAGTAGAAGCCACTCGCCCGTCAAAGGTATCCTCACGGTCTGCTTGTTCACGGTCAAGTTTATGCTGGGTCCGTGTAGCCCAAATCTGAGGCTGCTGTTCTTGGAAGACATTAGTGACCATACGCATAGTATCTTTGTCACCTTGCAACTCAGGGTATTGCCGGAACAGCTTATTCTGCATCTCATTACGAGAGTCAACCATAAGTTGTGTCCACTCGTCATCCGCCCCTTGGAAACGAGTAGCCATGTCTTTCATTCGTGCTGCTTCATCATTAGCTAGCAGTTGAGCTTTGACAAGCATGTTAGCACGAGCGCCACCACGAGTTGCATCCTCAGAAGGCATTAACCCGTTATATGCCCGTTCCATTTGAACAACCTTATCTTCCTCAATCTTCTGATTAAGGATACCAGTGGTAACATCAGCCACGCTGCTTGCTGCACGAATAAGGTCTTCGATAAATCTACTACCGGAGGTAGAAGCCACGCCAGCCTCTACACCCCCCACTTGTTGAGGTGCAAAGGTCATGACATTAGGAGAAGTGGCCTGCACTTGTGGCAGACCTTGTACTGCTTGTCGCTCAATTGCCATTAAATACCCCTTGTTCCAGATGAATATGTGCGAGAATCAGTTAAGGCTTTACCCAATGCCTTGCCAGACTTACTACCAGTCACATAGGCAGATGCCAGACTTGGAATACCTTTAACCAAGGTATTCATAGCAGAAGGCTTCTTAAACTCACGCATCTGCATCTGACCACCACGTTGGATAGACTTAAGCTGGTTGGTGAAATTAATCTTCTGATTCTCATAGTTATCAATGATAGTACTCTGGTTCCTGCCGCCATCTGCTGCTAAGTCATTAAGCATAGAGGACACAGAATTACCACCAGTACCAGTGGCCCCAGCAAGTAATGCAACCTGTGCTCGCTGCTGTAGCAGTGAAGCCTGATTACTGATTGCATCTGCATGATATTGTTTAGCAGCAGAACGTTCTGCGTCTGCCACTGTCTTGTACGCCTCTTGTGTAGCAATAAGCTGCTGCCGCCATTGCTCTTCTTGTGCTTTCTTCATCACCTTGGCTTCATCACTTCCACCAAATAGATCACCAATCAAGCCTAACCCTTGAAGGCCAGCACCAAGAAGGCCAGCATTAGAGAAACCAGCAGTAGAGCCACTTAGGAATCCACCTAGTGAACCTAGCAAACCTCCGCCACCTGCGGCAGCCCCTCCAGCAGCGGCTGCTGCACCACTGCCTGCAAACATGCTACCAATAGAAGACATACCAGCCATAACGGCTGAACCTATAGCCATTAGACCCTCCTTTTGGTTGGATTGTAGCTCCCTTCCCACTCAATATCGCGAAGCTGGAATGTATGAGGTGATTCTACAATAATACGATAAACAGCATCCGTACTCTTAGCCCTCAGTGGGAATCTGAAGACACCCTCCCTTGGTTCAACATAACCTACTGTGTTGTTGAGAGCACCACCTATACGGTTTGACGCTAGCACCCTGCGTACTTTACCACTCTTCACATTCTTAACTTCCACAGAGAAATCAGGATACATATCAAGATTAAGGTGAACCAACCCCACAACAGGTACATCAATATAGGATACACGATCTTGCCTATCTCTGATAACTACAGGTGTAGGTTCAAACTCTTGAGGGTAAATCTGACCAACAATAACCTTCGCTTTTACGTGGTTATCATCATGCATGTCAAAGGTTGTAGACAAGGTGTTATCACTAGGGTTATATTTGAACAGGAAAGAACCTCCAATATATGAATCCCACCCTTCTATTAAGATGCAATCCAAAAGTTCTGGGTTAGTAGGGGTCCAAGGAAGTGGTTCAGATATCCATTCATCTTCTGCTTTAAAATGCTTGAAGATCAACTCTGCTTGCCTATCCATTCTGATGCGGTCATTCAAACCATAGGTTAGTGCATCACCCATGTCCATCTTCTCCAGATAGACGCCATCGCCTCGCTCAAGGAGTAGATAAAGTAATTCACCAGAATAAAACATACCTCGCACCTTTGTACCCGTAGGCCACTCCCATACATGCCATGCTGATTGTACACGGTCTGTACCTTGCCATAACCAATCATAGCAATAAATTACGTTACGATACTTATCAGTAGTGACAAGCAATCGGTTGACATTGGTACTTGCTGCCATGTTGATAATGTTACCTTCGATAAGCTTATTCACATGACTTGTGATTGCTTGTGCCTTCTTAGTGTCACTATAAGAGTCTGTATAGAACTCTCGTACACCAGAGTAAGAACCATCATTAGTGGCAAACATTACCGATTCACCAGTTACTACTGGCTTCACTTTATTGTTCACTTCAAATGTTGTAACAGGCTTAAGCAGTGCATTTGACTTCTCTAAAGGCTTATCGCCTGGCAGTATGAATTGTGACTTATCAGAGAACAACACGGTAGCGCCATCTAAGGTCACTGCATGTTTTAGCTGGTAGACTTCACTAGCATCTGAGAAAATATCAAAGGGGTCAGTTGCCAATGTAGAGATAACCGTATAACGAAAGAAATCGAAGAAGTATGATGTACGAGAAGCAATAACCGCTTCACCTGCTGTAAAGCATAGGCGGTTCTGCACCATGAACATTCCACCTATTGTCTGGGGTACTTCCTCATCAATAAAAGAGGGTATAGGGTTAGTCAAGTCATCCCCTACTTTACGATCTTCCCAATCACCTTGTCTTATCTTGAATTGAGCTATGCCGTCGATGATACCTGTACGTTCAATAATGTAAGGCATTGTGCCCTTATCAAACCCAAGTAATACATCAGCAGCTATTGTTTCTTTCCAAGACACAAGGTTTCCCTCTTTAGGCTCAGCTTGCAGCCAGTAACGAGACTCAGGTTTGCTGCCAGTAGGCCACACTTGTACTTTATAACCAGCAGGCGCACGAGAAGGGAGTAGGTCAGTAGAGCTAACTTTATTCTTGATAGCCACTAAGTCCTTACCTTTTGCACCATCGGTGGTTGTTATTGTAAAGCTAGCACCATCCCGTCTCTCGATAAATATACTAGTACCGTCTCTTTGTATTTCATAGTCACTCACACCGCTCCATTGCTGCAACTTAGAGTACAATTCAGAAGTGATACGTTCAGTTCGAATTTGTTCAACATGGTCTGCACTTCCACCATCCGGTGTTTTAAAACTAGCAGCGTTGGTCCCATTAATTACAATGGAATAAGATGTACCATATTGACCATACGCACAAAACACAATGGCTTTGTTTCCAACTTTAGGTGACTTCCTGCTACTAGCTTTAACTACTTTCCTACGATTAAGCATGAAAGTAACATCAGCTATCGTCATGAATTGCACATCTTCCCTTGGACTAACAACCTCAGAGAGGTAGGTCATAGGTGCATCTTGTGAAGTCACATTACATTTGCGCCCATACTTATCAAATATCTCAGGAACTTGTCCTTTCTTCAACGTGAAGAAATACTCTTCATCACCATCACCTCTGCGATAATGATGAGTAGCCATGTCATCAGTCCCCGCATCAAGTATCTTTGCAATATGAGTTGTACCCATGCGTGATTGAGTACCATTCACTACATCAGGTATCATATTAACCATAGCTGTGCACTGACCATCCAAGCGTACCGCTGGCGGCTGCTGGCTAATCCCTTGGATTTGTCTACCTAATGAACCTTGTACTTCCATTAACGATCCTCCCACGGACGGAGCGCCCAACTCTCATAAGGTGAATGAGAGTAAGCAGGTACATTCTGAGAGCCACCAGCCATGATACCAAACTGACGCTGAGTAGGGTTATGTACCAGCATGTTTAATCGCTTCTGTGACATTTGCTCAGATTGTACATCCATAAGAAGCTGAGGGGCTATCTGCTGCGCAGTGGCTAGCTTAGTCTGATCTGCATCCTTAGACACAATAAACTCTACAGCAGCTTGATAGGCAATAGCCTGCATTACACTTGTAGGTAGATGCTCGTAGGGTAGTAAGGTGAGTAAGGTAAGACGAATCATACCATTAGCATTAACATGCTTACGCATATCAAAGGTGTGACTCCAAGTAGAGTAGAGCTTACCTGCTCGCATAGTCATAGGTACTTTCTTTTCACCTAAAGCATAACACTGCAATACTGCTAGGCAGTTGTTAGGTAAATTAACTTCACCGTTAGTGTCTGGTGCAAGTTGCCAGTTTGGTTCACGATTGAACCACCAGCCACCTCCTTTGTTGTACTGGAATCGCTGAGATACGATGTCGATCATCTTGCTTGCATCTTCTGCGTCCAAGTCACCTGAGTCGAGAGAATCCACACCCTCACGACCAATAGCTCGCATACACAAGTTTACCGCTTCCAGCTTACTATCAATAATCTGGAAGGCCACATCTTCCATCATATGTCCCACTTTACTGGTTTGTCTAATTACAGGCATGAATCCTCCTAACAAAAAAAAAAAAAAAAGAACCCTACCTACGCAAGGTAGATAGGGCATAGGTATTACTCAGTAGGTTTCATTGCAGTCGGCTTAATGTCATTAGCCATCACTGCACGTACAGCAGCAACCAAGTCTTCAGCAGACAAGCTAGCAGCGGCAGCAGCACCTGCCGGGGCAGCATTCTTGACGTATACAGCTTTGCGCTGTGCACGGTTAAGAACCTGAGTGTGCTGTGCGGCCTGAGTTGCAGTAGCGGTAGGCATGGCCTCTGTATCTCGCTTGGTGGTAACTACAGACACTGCCTCCCAACGGTCAGGGATTGCACCTTCAGACATAAAGGTGTCAATGTAATAGGTCTTCTCTTTCTTCTCATAGAAGATATCACCTGTTACATCAATTGAACGACCAACAAGAAGAGCGTCAGCTGTGAACAGTACAGCGATAGCGCCATTCATTTCTGCAGTCGGGTCATAACGGTAACCGTTGTCTTCATTTGACAGCAGGTGATGTTTCTGACCCGCAGAGAATTTAGGGAAGCGGTTAGACGGGATAACAGGGCAGTTGTAAGAAGACAGAACAAAACCCTGAATGGTTGCACCAGACTGGCTAATGGTGTAGCTCTTGTCAACGATACGGTCTGCATCACGCAGTACGTTGAAGTAGCGCCACGGCATCAGGATAGCTACATCAGAGATGTCTACTTCCTGCTCAAGCTGCTGCTCCAGAGCAAACTCTACAGCCGCCATTACATACTGCGGGTTGACCAGTGCTTCACTTTCTGCAACTTCTACGTTGACAGAGAAGCCATGGCCTTTAACACGCGGATTAGTACGCTTAGCCTGAGTGTTAGCAATACCGCCCAGCAGCATCTGCTGAATCAGCATTTCATCTTCCATCTTCTTAAGCTGCTTAGCTTGGTTGGTAGCCAGCTTCGGTTTCAGGCTGTCAATATCACCCTGTACATCATGCAGGTGTGCAACGGTGTTACGCGCGATAACAGTGGCATCAATTACCAGCTGGTTTTTATCGGTCTGAGTGGAGGTTGCAGCAGGAGACTGGCCCGGTGCTAGAACCTGCAACTCGGTTTCACCCAAGTACTTGTTGCTTACAGTGTTAGTACCAGTTACAGTCTGAACATCGAAGTAAGACATGATATTCTCACCTTTCAGGTACTGCTCATTTACCTTACCATTGAATTTCTCAATGAGAAGGCTGTCTACCTCACCGGAAGCGGAAACTGCAACGTTGGTCAGGTTATTCGGCGTAGACATTAATAAACCTCCTTATAAATCAATTGATAATTTAGGGAGACATTTCTCCCTTCTATAGTGTCCAGTAAATACTGATTAAAGTCCGCGAGCCATACCAGCACGGCGGCGAGCATCCAGCTTAGCCTGATACTCAGCAGCAGCTTTCTTGTCTGTACCGAAGCGGGAACCCAGCGTCATCATCTCACGGAGATACTGCTCGCGAGACAGGGGTCCATTATCCTCAGATGTGGCAGCAGGTGCAGATGGCTCAATCAAGTTTGGCTTGTCATCACCCTGTGCAGCTTTACGGCGGCTTTCTAGTTCACGTACAGCGTACTGCTGGAGGTACTGGTTGCCAGACTCCATCACCGCATTGAATGCCATTAGTTCGTCATCAGACAGCGCTTCAAGTGCCCATTCCTCAAGACGGGACCAACCTTCTTCTCCACCAATTCCCTTAGAAACATCAGAGAAGCGTTGGGTATTAGCTGCTTCCAACTCTTTAGCTGCGTTGGCTTCTTTCAGGAAGAAGGCTTCATTTTGAGCCTTAAGACCTGACAGGTAAGCATCTACCGCAAACTTGCCAAAAGCATCATACAATTTCTGCTTGGTTGCATCAGACAGCTCAAACTTGCCATCTTTGGCATAAAGTTCCTTGGCAACCTGCTTGGCATCAATGCCTTTCTCTTTAAGGCTGTCAGTTACATCCTGTGGGATGTCTACTGTTACTTCATGTTCTCCGAAGAAGTATTGCACTTCCTCAGTGTCGGTCGCGGTATCATCTGGCTTAGATTCACCATTCTCTCCGCCATTGTCTCCTTTTTCTGAAGGCTGTCCAGAAGCTTCTCCTCCGGTGCCTTCAGTAGGTTGTGCACCAGCATTGTCATCTTGTACAGCAGTGCCAGCGTCAGCAGGAGCATCAGTAGTAGCAGCATCAGTTGTTACCTCCTTGGTTTCTACCGGACCCTCTTCAGTAGTAGGGTGAGTGGTTGACGGTTCAGTAAATGAGAAAGACATTACGCCTCCTTAAGTTCTTGTTGAATTACACCCGGCACGGCCTTAGCCACACCTTCTTCAAGCATCTGTGCTTGCTGTGCTTGCATCTGTGCTTCCTGTTCTTGTGCCATCTCTTCAGCCGATTTAAGGAACGGCAGTTCAGCAGAGATTTGACCACGCACCCAATCCATATAGTCAGGCCATTTCACAGCAGCTAGGACAGGCTCAGGCCATTGTAATGGCAGTGACATATACTGAGCAAAGTTAGCCAGTTTATCCAACTCAGCCATGCGCCCTAAAGCTTCAATACCTGTGATAATCACAGGGTCCACTAAGTCACTAGTGAAGGACTCCCCTGCCTCCAGCAGACCCCACATCGCTACTGGCGATTGCATAGTAGTAGCAAAGAGGGAGTATACACCACCCATGTTCTGCTCAATCTCTAACGCATCTCGCTGGATTTCTACAGCAGTAACACGTTCGGCGTCACGGCGTGTCATTGTCTCCATCATGAAGACAACACCGATACGGCGAGTGTATACCTCTAGAACCGCGCTAATAGGTGTGAGGTCTGCGTACTTACCTAACTGTACAATATGGATGTCTTCTTCTACACCAGTGACAACCTCACCAGTGCCAGAGTTAACAAAGTGGTCAACATCAGTTTGAGCACCAGGACGAATCAGGTACTTGATATCTGCCATCAGCGCAGCACCACGGGCAACCGCTTCAGATAAGAATTGGATAACGAATAAATCACCGGAGTAATCCTCTGCAAGAGGTCGACCCCAATCCTCACCATAGCTTCGCTTCCAAGTTAATGGGATGAAAGGCAGCTTTTCTGATTTGATTTTACTCACCTTACCCACAGGGATATCATCAGCAGATTGCTTGAGTTCCCAAAATCCATCACCAAGATACTTAGCATGTGTGTACAGCTTAACGCTGTCATCTTCCTTGCACTTCTTACCTTTCAGGCCAACCTCTACTACCGCACGTGTAGCTGGGTCAAAGGTACGTAAGTCTTTCTCTTGTAGCAAGATAATGTCTAACAGGTCGCCATTGGTATCACGGTTAACTACGTAGTGATGCATTGGGATAGCACTGATTGCACCTTTGCTCGGCTTGTATAGCATACAGCTGCCAGCAACAATAAGATGCTTAAATGCTTCTACTACAGCAGGCCGGAATTGACGTTGCTCTAACTCTTTCATTGCCCGTGTTTCCACTTGAGCGAAGATGGTAGCTAGCTCTGTCTTCTTCAGGCCACGCTGATTAAGAACCTTCTCACCTTGTGCAGTTAAGTCTACACGGAAGAAGGAACGCTGTGCAGGGAATAGTACTTGCGCTAGCTTGTTGGCTAGATGGTTAGTTGCCTGAGCACCTACACCTTGCCATCCATTCTGCGAAGTCTCGTTATCACCTTTGTCATTCATCAGATAGGGCAAGGTTAATTTGGAGTAATGCTTCGCCCTATCAAGGAAAGAGCTACGTTTATTGGAGAACTTCTCCCATAGCTTAGGTATCTTAGCCCGCTTACCTCCATACTCCAAATCTATGCTCTGTTTCATATTACACCTTCAAGCTAGAAGCTACCGGACGGACAAGGCCACGCTTACCTTTTGCAGATGCAGTAGCATCATCCCCTGCACCAATTTGAATATCTTCAGCTTCAGTCTCAGGCTTACGCTCAAGCTGCTGTGCTGGGACTTTGGCTTCAATACGTGGTGCATCTTGAGCAAGACCGATAGCCTTAAATGCTTTCTTTACAACACCCATGTTACCTCCTTAGAACTTCAGGTTATACACAGTGCCAAACGGTTCAAAGCCAAGTCGCTTATACATACGTCCGACACGTTCTTCATTAATACCAGAGGCGATAGACAGGCGAACCTCAGAGCATTCATTATCACTAGCCCATTGCTTTAGGGCTTTGATGAGACGCATACCAAGTAGTGTTCCTCGCCTCTCTGGTATAATATAAAAGAGAATGTCAGAGGCAACTCTTACAGGTGTCCAAGGGGCCAACTCGTGATAGCCAGCCCACAGGAACCCTACAATCTGCCCTTCATCTACAGCAACCCATAGGAATAAATCTTCTCTACTAAGAGATGCACAAAGGTTATGTGCACTTTGTTCTGCATTCCATGAGGCTGAGTGGTGGGCTACAACCTTGACTTCCTCTTCCACATATTTATTCCCAAGGTTTATAATCTCAGGAATATCTAGGAAGGAGGCTGGACGTATCATTGGACCACCAGTTGTGCTCTGACACAATCCATGATGTAACGCTTCACTTCATCAACGATTAACTCTTCATGAGTCTTAGTCACCTTCGGAGAAGAAGGCTTGAGAATCATCTCAAGCATCTCCATTCCTTCAAATGAAATCGTCGGTTTCTTCTTCGTCTGTACCATATAATTCGTCAACCTTCTCTTGGATAGCTTCTACAGAAAGACCAAGTTCTTCTGCATCAGCAAGTAAAGTATATGGCACTTCCATGCCACAGGATAAAGTTTCAAAGATAGCTTCTGCTACCTCAACTGCACGAGTTGCCTTCATGCTATCAAAAGAAATCTGGTTCATCTTTGTCATGTCTTAATTCTCCTGCTTTGGGCAGACGAATGTTGCCCTTGCTTGAATCCTGAAGACCTTTGACTTCAAAGATTTTACCAATGACATTTAATCGTCCACCATGTTTAATGTCGTGGAACATCTGCTCTGCATCTGCATGAGTCCACCCCTTACCTAACATAGCTTTGATTGTCTTGCCCCCTTTCCATTTGAAAATGAGGTTAGCTACCTTACCTTTGTATTTGCCTTTACCTTCTTCAAAGCCAATACAAGTAAGGTCATAGGTTACCTTACGGACTTCTTTAGTCTGACGATAACCTTTGTGTCCTGCTTCATAATCGCAGTCCAGTTTGAATACAGCACCCTCACGTCCTGCATCTATTTGCTCTTGCGCAAACGCTTCAACTTCTCGCTCATTATGGCAAGGAGTGATAGGAAGGATAGCGTTGCACCCGCTAAGATGAGCGCCGATACGACGATGTAAAGCATCGTAGCGTTTGAGATAAGAAACATCAGTGAATCCATCATGGAATGCCTTAATAGTTAACATATCGAAGAAGTCGATATACAGGTTGTCTTTAATCTGCTGGCCTATGAAATCAAGTGGCTCAGTGCGATTGGGGTTCACAACCCCAGAGATTGCCTCAAGGTAGATATCAATGGCCATAGACTGAAGCTCACCAAGATAAATGCCAACCGGAAAGGTAGCAAAGGCTTGTTCGAGTCCTTCAGTGTTTGCCAATTTCTTACCAGTGCGACCAAAAATGCCAACGACACCATCAGTGCGAACAACAACAGCAGAAAAGATACCATCTCGTTTCACCTGTGCATAACATGGAAAAGTTAATTTCTTCTCAGGAACTTCACCGCGATGCTTCACCAGCATGAATGGGTGATTGCGGTGGTCTTCTGGAAGACCTAGGAACTCAAAGATATTCATATCAAATATCCTCATCAATACATTCGTGACGATGCTTCTGGAATAACTCTTTGTAGTAATCTGCTTTCTTCAGGTCTTCTTCAGTGTTGAACTTCTTACCTGCACGTAGACGGTACTTCAAAGCACTACCCATGCAATAGCCAGCGAATTGCTTCTCGGTCATACTGCGGGCAATGATAGTGATTGCCTCTACGCCATCAAAGAACTCGTAGTGCTTAGGCTTAGTTACCATATTGTTGTCTAACTTATCAGATGCAAGTTTGAATTTTTTGGAATCCCAACCTGTACCCCTCACCTCACGAAAGCACAAGTTAATGCCATCAATATCATCTATGGTTACAGGGCTATCAGGGTCAATACCAGCTTCTTTGCAGTATTGATTCCAAGGAATCGAATCTTTTTCATTACGAAATACCTTGTCTCCAACTTTAAAAGATGTTTTCTCTTGACCACAAGTACAGTAATCATAACGCTTATGACACTTCTTACATTCATAGTGTGACATATTGAATCCTCCATTCACTATACAATCAAGGGCTAGTGCAATATCATTTGGATACGCCAGCCGATAAAGTCTTACCTAGCCCTTTGTTCTATAGTGTCAACTAAATCTTGCCAATCCAACGGTTGTCGCTATTGGTTTGCATCGGGACAATGTGAGGCACACCCTCCAGAATGACCACACAACCTAATGCTGGCTTGTATTTAGACTCACGACCATAGGCAAATGCACGGGATGACTCATCAATTAAGCAGCCACCTTGCACAGCCCAATACTGTTCATGTGTATTACGTGCGTACTCCACAGACATCTTACCGTGCAAGTGACCACACACTAGGTTCATGCGCTCATGCGCTGCATCTGCTAGAACAGAGCCAGCAGGTTGATGCTTGAATGCCACTTGTTCACCATTCGGCAGCTCAAGAACATGAGTATGCTGCCAGTCCCACTGGTCGCCACCTCCCTGCGGGAAGAAGACTTCACGGTAGGTGCGCAGGTATTGCACAGGGATGCCTTTGGCGCTTGCCTTACGGAAGTGCATAGAGCCGTGGTTAGAGTGACACAGGCGCATCACAGGGAACATCTTGTGCAATTTGTGCATGAGGATACGGGCCTTCTCTAACTCCATGCCAGCACTATCCAGATTTGGGTCCGAATCGTGGAATGACAGGGCATGTTTGTCTGCCTCATCTCCTAGGTGTACCACTGTGTCTGGACGGTAACGTGCTGCCACGGCTGCAAGGAACTCTAGGGTGTCTGGGTGCTCATAAGGTGCATGAGTATCAGGGATCACCAGTACACTTCGATGAGGCGAGTCAGGCAATGGCACAATAGCCAAATCCTCGTAGCGGTCAGGAGTCCTGAGCTTACGCTCTTCTTTGATACGCTTATCCTCTTGCAGAAGAGTCTGGTAGTAATCACCATTCTTCTTGGTCTTCTTGAATTGACCATGCCAGTATCGAGCCAACTGGCGGGTAATCTTCTTACCCACAGGGTGACACGATAATACCCGTGCCATCTCGTTGTAGTTAACATTACCTTTCTCGTCGGTAGCTTGCTCGATTGCATCAAGTACCTCGGAGTCTTTGTACAAGCTGCGCAGCTTACCCAACTTTAACCTCCTTCTTTCTTGCATAAGCAAGGCGTGCCTTACGGTTCTTAGCCTCGCGCTTCTCTGCCTCCGTTTGATGTTTGTGATATAACTTATCTGTCTGAGGCGTACTATGTAACTTCCAGTATTCATACAATCTCTCTAACCATTGAAGCTGGAAGTAACGGTTATTACCCGCCTTGCCATAACCAGAGATAACACCCTTAATCTTCCCTTCCGCACCATTGCAGCCTCGGCATACAACAGCGCGGCAGAATCCTGTCTCATGGTCATGGTCAAGTACACGGTTTACAGGTGTTACAGCTTTGAGACTGCCGCCACACAGAGGGCATTTCCATCCTTGCTTATCTAGCAATTCCTTCTTATAAGCTGCCACCTCCGATGATTTTAATTTGCTAACCATTCCGCATCATCTCCCCACAAGATTGGGTTCTTATCGGCTCGCCATATATCACCCTTGAATCTTGCCATGTGAGCTAAGCGACCACACTCAAGCATTAGGTCAAAGGCTTTGCCGATACGATAACCACCTCGGTAATTCTTAATTTTAACTTGTCCATCCCCGAACTTAGCCTTGTAAGCACCCAGCACTGCCATGTACAACTCTTTCTCTGTCTTACAATCTTTGAGAAGATCATAGGCATATTTAGCACCACGACCTGGTATGCCAGCATAGTTATCAATATCATCACCGATAATCATCTGTGCATAGTGGAACATGAGGCCAGCACCTTTTAGATCTTTGACTTGCCCATTAGCCTTACGGCGTAGCTCAAGCCAACCCATAGGCTCTACCCATTTCTTCTCTTGACCCGGCTGTAGGTGCCAACCGGGAACAATCATCAAATCCTTATCCAAGGAAACGATGCAAGTATCAGAGAATGCTTTATGCTCTGGACTACCGATAGAGAACTCGTTACCTGTATCTTGCTGGAAGCGGCGGTGGCTGTCCCATTGTGCGATACTCATGAGGTCATCTGCTTCCTCTCCATCTGCCAAGATTGCACCGTGAACCTCTAAGAGATGCTCTCGCAATTCATAGAAGAACGGAGGCTTCTCGGTCTTACGTTGACCCTTATAAGGCTTTGTGAATGCTAGGCGGACACGGAAGTTAGCTTCTGATTTCGTCATGAATAGCTTAGCTGCATCACACTCTGCTGCATACACCCAAGAGTTAAGCAAGGAGTTCACACGGTCACACGCTTGCTTACACTCAGGCGTATCTTTGATTGATGGGACTTGTCCTGACTTAACACGAGTTGTGGCTCGTACATAAGTCATGTCGCTGATTGTATACGCGACGATGTAAGGCAACATATCGGCATCTATTAAAGCGATTCGATTACCTTCAGTCGGCCACAGGATGAGATTATTGTCTTCCGATACTGTAGCTCCGAAGTCGAAGTTTGGTCGCATGTAGGCCACTCCTTCAAGAAGGAGGACACCGCATCATGGAGGTTCTGTCTTAACCAATAGTCATCCCATTGTCTCACCTCCACTAGCTTCTCACCAGTTTTGTAATCATAGGCAAACCCAATATACTGTCTGATGATTGCATTGTAGCTAATGTCCAGTTCAATTCGAGATTCAATAGTCGGCATAATTCATTCTCCAATAACTATTACGCAAAAGACCCTGCCTACACTAAGGCAGACAGGGCATTAGATGAGGTGAGCGTGATAGTCAGCTAGGACTAACAGAGGCAACACCTGCTATTATCAAAATTCTTCCTCTTCGCTTACCGGAGTTTCCGGTGCAGCTACTTCTTCTGCTGGAGCTTCAGCTTCTTCAGCAGCCTTAACTTCTTTCACTGGTTTACCAGCAGCAACCCAATCCAGATATTCAGCTACGATGTTAGCCTTCCCGATCTGGGCTTTGTCAGCCTGCTCAGGGAAGCAAGCACGAGCGAACTCCAGACCAGCAGCGAAGTTACCCATGCTGTCAATCTTAGCCTGAGCTTCTTCACGAGTATCATAAACCTTAGTGCCAGCTACCAGTTTGTTGGCTTCATCGACGATAACGAAAGACTCAACGGATACCAGATCAGCACCTTTAACAACACGGTTTACGATAGTTTCAATCTTGAACATATTAAATTCTCCTTTTGTTGGTTATGGCATTATCGCAGATTAAAATTCTTCTCTTCTATAGTGTCCAGTAAATACCGGACACCGATTTGTCTCACACGTGAGACTTTATAAAACTGTGTTCACCTGAGCAATGTCATGCGCCGGAAGCGATACGCCGTGGCGTTTCCCCGTAGCTGGGTCGCTGTAGTTCACCACGTGCTGTCCGTCGCGCCAGATGTAGTGCAGGTCAGCATAAATCTCCCCTTCGGAGAAAGAGTGGAAAGTGCCACCTCCTAGCGTTGTGATACCTTTCTTGCAGTGCAGGGTTACGATTTGTACTTTCATCCTTTCTCCTTAATATTCCGCGTCCTCATCCATCTCCGGTGCAGGAGTATCTTCTGCTTCAGGTACTTCCTGTGGAACAGACTCTCCAGTATCCAGAGATTTACGATTAGCTGGAGTAGCATCCTCGTCATCTTTCTTCTTAGCCTTCTTCCACTCTGGGTCTTCTTCACGAGCAGCTTTGATAATAGCTTCTACGTGAGAGCCAGCAACAGACAGGTTCTTACCACGAGGTGTCTCGTTCAGGAAGTATTGACGTACCAAGTTAGCAGGAATGTCATCAAGGATTTCTTTGGTCAGCTTGTCGAAGGTGATATGACCTGTCATAGACAGACCTTCCTCTTCTACCTGAGCCAGTACAAGCTTCTTCAACTTATCAGGCATACCGCCAAAGCCTTTCCAGTTAACATACTTGAAAGTACCATCATCATTCTTGTCGCCAGAGCCAACCATAGTTGCAGTCAGGCATTCACCGATGAAGTCATCGAAACCACCAAGCAGCTCTTTAGGGTCAACTGCATTCAGGAACTTAGTCAAGGTTGCCTTGTCACCAGACTTCAGAGGCACAGCCATCCACTGTTCCATGCGAGAATCATCTTCGTTCTTGTCATCGTCACCCATCAGTACAATCTTAACAAGAACAAAGTTTGCTGGCTTCTTAACTTCAGTGGTATTACCTTTCTTAAAGATATCTTGGAAGGAACCCACATGAATGATGCCAGAGATTACTGCTTCATGATCACCTACTTCTGGATTCTTAAAGACTTTACCTTCAGATTTAGTAATCTGAGCACCAAAATCAAAATCACCACGTGCCATTTATTTAGTCTCCTATTGTTACACTACACAATCATAGGCCGAACTAAGCCGACCTATTGTTCTATAGTGTCTAGTAATTACTTATGGATTACCTTAATGCGTGCAATAGTATCTAAAGGGTAGATGTAACTGACACACTCACCCTCTTCGACTTCTTGCACATTTACAATAGCCATAGTGTCACAAATTGATAGGCTCAATTGGTGACAAGTTTCACCTTGAGTGAACTCTGGTCCACGATAGGCATCTGCTTGTTCTACAGTAGTGATTGCGGTGTCTTCCTCTTTAGCCAGACGAGTATGACCTGCAACTTTACGCTGCTCTAGATCGCGAAAGATAATACCTACATGTTTAGCTTGAATTACTTCTTCCATCATAACTCCTTATTTGGTCAGGTTATCCAGTTTGATTTCTAGCATAACAATCTCTTTCTTCAGACTGTCAGATGCAGCTTGATGTACAAGAGCAATTGATGCCTTGTTCTCTTCAAATTCAGCTTTCAGGCTGTCACGCTCTTGCTGGTGACGTGCCAGCATATCTTCTACCTCTTTGACTTGACGTGCATTTAGTTCATCACGAGATGCATAGTAGCGGTTATGACAGTCAATCATTTGAGAACTACGATGTTCTTCAACTTTAACTTGCTCTGCCTGTACTGCTTCGATGCGAGCCTCAATAGCTTTGATAGCCTTGGACTTGAACTTATTAGCAAGACCACGAAAGTATTGAGCCACGAATACCAGAGTAGTTACCATAGACATATTCATATCTCCTATATTTACTTAATTACCTATACTACCTTATAAACCTAGATTACCTATGCTTTCCTTCTATAGTGTCCAGTAAATCATGTTAGACAAAATAAGTAGGAATAAGTTATTCATAAAGGCCACTCGTAAGTGACCTTGAGTATAACTCAGTCGTAGTTACCATCACAATCTGGGTCAATGCCAGAGAAAGCCCAGAATACTACCATAAATAATATGACTCCAAGAATAATAAAAGATGCCTGCATCAATCGTAACCCTCCTCTTCATCAGGTATATCTAATCGCATACTTCCATAGCAAGCAAGCATAAGGAATATAAGAAAGAAGGTAGAGAATAGGCAAACAATATCAAACCTGTCCATCAGTGTGTTTCCTTCCAACTTGCACCAATCTTATACTCACCTGCCATCGGACAACGCATCTTCAGGTACTGACCCGCCCAGGTCATTGCGTCGGCAATGATATGCCCTGCACGGTGATAACGACGCTGGCAATGAAGTACACCAGCATCAGCATCAACACTAACGAGATTTGCAGCAGACCACATACGTCCTTCAGAATCCACATGAACACGTTTCTCCTCTGCATCGAACACTGCTTTCACAGCAGCCTTCTCTGTTTCGAACCCTTCTAAGGTGAAAGGCAAGTCGTAGTTGAGATACAAGACCTCATCTTCAGGGACTTCCATCTGGATTTCATCGTGCACGTTAGCTATACCGCAAGGGTTTCCCATGCTATCTAAGGCCACACCTTCCTTGCGCATCACTGCAAACGCTCTGACCAATGCGTATTTCATACACAGAGAACCAGTCATCTGGAGTAGTACGTTAAGCATAGTGTGTTCTTTAAGTTCACCACCAGACATACGGATGCGACCCCAATGACCATCAGGTGCTTGTAGGTAGCCAAACTTGTTACCTTGTGCGATAACATTCTCACGAAGACGTGCAAGAGATGGTAGTTCAACCTCAAATCTTGCCACAACTTCCTCCATTTCTTCCTCAGTAACACCACATACTGCTGCAAGGTTAGCTATACCAGACCCATATAGGAAGGCATAAATACCTAATGTTCGGGTAGGTTCGCTAATCCTACCCCGTTCTATTTGAACAGCTACATGTTACCATGTAGAGCAGACTATCTCTTCACCGAAGTGCTCCCCGTTTCGCCTCGCTTGAGGCTACGCCTTACGGCTAGTCGTTACACTTTCCATCCAGTTAACCAATTGTTTCAACTCTTCAAGTGTTGAGTCATACTTAATTCTATTAGCACGACCACTTATCCAAGCTACATTACCCTTAATGTAGCCAAGTTTAGGATTAATCCTATCTAAGTGAGCTGTATTGTGAGAACCTTTGCCTCTCGCTTGCTTCATTGGTATGTCCAAAGGTATACCGAAAACAGGACATGTACCTGTCCATATGCTTTCAAGGTAAGCTGCATCAAGGTTATAGATTAAACCTTTAGTACGACAACCACTTCTCTTTGTGATATTGTACATGTGGAATGGTTTCTCATCACAACGCTTGCGGTACGCAGCACTCTTTGTTTCTGATTTAGTCATGTCACCTCCTTTCTTATGAGGTAACTGGATGGCTTAGCTCGGTATTGTCCCGAAGGATGTTCACCGAATTAGAGGAGTTTATAGACGCCCATTGTGTTAAACGTCTTAGCCATATCCCTTTTTGGGAGGCCAGCCTTCATTTGATTATGGGTGTGAATGTCACCATGCAGTACAATATCTTGGTATTCAGGGTCATTCATGAAGTGAGACAGTACACGTAGTTCAAGACCAGCACCATCACAACCAAGGATTAGCTTACCTTTACCGGCTATGAATAAATCACGTAAAGGATACAAACCACGGGCAGGAATATTAACCACGTTACGATGACGCATACGGAACGTAGAAGTTCCAATACTAATAGCAATAGCTGGCACACGCCATTCTCCGTCATCCTTGTCTGACATAGGCCAGCATCCGTACCTTTCGTAGTATTGCTGCGCATTGATTCCTAACTCCTTGTTAAATGCTACAGGTACAAGGCCGCGACACTTTCGTATACCAGCTTGCGAAGGCCACACCCCCTTCTGGTCGAAGGCTTCAACGTCACCACGGTTGAGGATCTGACCACGACGGGATACGAGTATGTACCATGCAGCGATACCCAAGCACCAATCAGGGACTGTTTTACCTTCACGTGCGGCTCTTTCTTGCCATAAAGTAAGGGACTTTTCATTTATCTTACCACTCCAAGGTTTGGGTAACACTCCGTGCTCATCGAGATGCGCTTGCTCGGTATCGTTAAATTCAACACCTTTCCATCCATAATCATAGAGCACTTGCTTAACTGTATCCCTGTTACCCAAGGGAATCTCTTCGAAAGTAACAGGCGAGTAAGCGCCAATCCACTTGATGCTTGGCGTGTCATTACGGTTTCCTCTAAGGTGAGGAAAGTCTTTCTTGACACTAGCCGACCAATCACCAGACTTAGTAGTGACACTCCATACTGTCTTGCGATCTCCTCGTCTCTCGGCATGAAGAAAGTGTGAGGGGTCAAGGACAGTAGGTATATTGTTGCTAGCGCCATACTCATTTGCGCGTTGGCATACTTCATTCTTTTCTTCCGGTTTAAAAGGTTTAGACTTGATACGCATAGGCATGTGCGGACGGAACGCTGCGACTGTCTCATCAATCTTAGCGTCCAATTCCTCGCATCGTGCTAATGCTTTATCTATATCCAGACGGAATCCACGCTCGGCCTGACGGCTCATCTCCAGCGCCACAATGGACTCCATGTGGAAAGCTGTCTCAATACCTAGGCCAGTGCGTTTATTCACGCCACGGCGTTTGTGCTCCACCCATTCCCCGTTAAAGAGCCAGAGGAACAAGTCACGACCAATCGCCACGTCCTCACGTACACGGTGAACCATGTGGTCAGTTAGTTTAGACCAGTCCTCGTTCTCCGGTTTATAGCGGCCTATACGGATGCCGTGCGCCTCAATTGAGTGAGGGGCGACGTTACCCATACCTTTGGCATATGCTTGCGGAGGAAGGCGTCTATCGGGGTTTAACAGGCGACTCATCACCAGCGTATCCATGACTCGCACCGGACACAGGTCAGCACGGAGTCTGCCCTTGCCGCGCTTCTCGGTATAGTTAAAGCCTTTCCAAATATCAGGGAATGCTTTCTCAAAGAGAAGACCGTCATATCCTAGGAAGTTCTGCGACACAATAGCCTCACAGTGCTTCAGGAAGTTAACACCGTCAACCAAGGTTCCATCTTGATGACCTTCCCATTCCTTCAGGAGTTCCCTTGCTTCAGGGTCACGCATCTCATACGGGTCAAAGAAGAGAAACTCCTCGGTAGTAAGCAAGTCCATGCAGCAAATGATATGCACATCTTCACGGTGTCCATATCGGATGGCGTCAAGGAGTCCTTTAGCTTCCGCATCCATCACGAGGATACGACCTTCTGCCTCCTTCTTCCAATCAATAGTCTTCATACATTGCCTCTGTTTCGTAGTAATCATCTGAACGTTCGGGTTTTGGATTCATTGAGTCATAATAGTCCCAATCAGAATCATAATCACGTGGCATAATGCACCTCCAATCAATATGATGAAAGGCTGTCTCACGTGTGAGACAACCCTTGACTTATCGACTGCGAATCTTACGTTTCACTTCACTTTCCTTGATAACCTGTTCACGAGTGAGACTATTCTTCTTGGCCTCAGCCATAGTTACCTGAGCGAACAGGAAGGCTTGGTTAGTAATCTTGGCTTGCAGGTCTTCATGACCATCGAACATTTTAAGACTATGTTTATTCTGCATATTTCACCATGAAGCTGCCAATGACTTTAAAATCCTCACGGAATTGCCTTTCAGTCCAATGACCAAAAAGTTCCATTTGGAAACTTGCACTACTACTAGCACCTATTAATGCCAATCTTTTTGAAGTACGATAAGGCTTAACACCATTTGGTGCTACAACTGCATAGCATTTATGAGGTCCACGCATATAAATTAATACCTTAGTCATGATTAACTCCTTAGATATTCACGTATGTTTCTTCAGTAACGATAGGTAGGTACAGTAATTCTTCACCATTTAAGATGTGAAGACCCTTCAACTCTTGCTTACGAATAATACCTTCTATAGTGTCGGCAAAATGCTTATTAATTACACGTCGTTGCGTACCGTGTTCTGTGATTGCATGGTCAACATCCATGATTCGTACAGGTACATTTGGATGCATCATGGCTTCGCCAATCTTTACCATAGCTTGCCCTGTGGATTTACCCAATGAACGAGTATTAAACTGCGTAACACCTAATGCAGTGCCACATTGCTTAATCATCTCACTTTGAGTCTTACCAGTGATTACATTGCGACGCTCTTTCTTAATTGTGGTGCGTCGTCCATTTGAACTCTCAAACTGTAATGTCTTCCAAGCTGCTTCTGCAATGGTCTTGTGACCAGCACCATACATAGAACCATAACGTTGAGCAAAGGTAAAGGCTTTAACTGCCTGACGTGCACATTTATCGCAAACCTCATCATGTATGCACTTACATTGATTGTTTATCTCTACAATCTTTTCAAGATATTTATGTGCTGTCTTCTTGTGGTAATATTGCTTAACACCACTGCGATATTCTACATAATACAGGTTCTCACCTACAAAGGTTACAACACCACGGCAAAGATAGCGACTTGAATCTTTCTTGATGTTGCGTACAAAGTCACCTACATTCAACACTAAGTTATACATAATCAATCTCCAGTTATTTAATGTACTTAATAAGAGCCTGTCTCACATGTGAGACAAGCCCTGATAAATACACTAATCAGAACTCACTTTCTTCATCGAAGTTAGTCTCTTCTATAGTGTCCGGTAAATCTGGTACTTCTTGTTGCCTTGCTTCACCTGTATCAAATGACTTAGTACGGGCTTGTGGTTCCATTAAACGTCCGGTTTGAATGTCACCCTTAAGCATGACCTTGGTTCCAGTGTAGATACCTTGGTCGCGGTCTTTGACACATGAGATGTACGTGGTAGTCCTTTCGTCAAGCGTTTCAGCTCTTGTATTACGCTCAACCCCCAAGGCGTAAGATGCCCAGAATCCGATAGCGCCTGAGCCTCGGAAGTCAGAAAGGATAACTTCGCCACCTTCTTCGTGTTGGGTACGGTTTGCCGGAGGACGTGTAAGGTGTGATACAAGGAATATAGTAACCGGGTGTCGGTCTTTGATAGTACCAATCCGCTTGACGCATTCATCAAGTGCACCAACCTTCCCACCAAAAGCACGCTCATCTAATTTAATCCCCGTTAAGTTATCAATGATGATATTAGAAATACCCATAGCCTCAAACTCTAGGCAAGTTTGCTCTACCTTTTCCATCGAATAGTCACCCTCTAGGTCAGCTACAAACAGCTTACCTGTATCAGCTACATAATCAATGGCGGCGTTAGCTTCTTCCTCGGTATAGTCGAACACCTCACGGTATCCGTCTTCTTTCGGGTCGTTGGTTGGAGGTAACTCAATACGCTTATCAATCCACTTGCCGATAAAAGCACGGGACACCTTGACCATCGGGTCTTCTGTAGAAATGATGCCCACAGATTCACCGTGTTCTTCAATGAGGTGCTTAACTACTTCACGAAGGAACTCAGTCTTACCTACACCAGACCCTGCACCTACAATGATAAGCTGGTTCTTACGAATACCTAGCGTTACCTTGTTCAGCTTAGGCCAAGGCCATGATAGTCCTTGCTCTGGACGTGCAGCCTTGAGCTTATCCCTTTGAGATGCGATAGATTTAATCTGGCTACCAAAGACTTCATCAGATGACTTGGCATTAAACCATGCATCTACAAATTCTTTAGCCTTGCCAGCCATCAATGCCTTGTTAGCATCTTTGCAACCAGAGGGGTATTCAAGGATATAGGATTTACCAGGAAACAGGCGAGCCGCTTGCTGATTCTGCTTCTGCCCTACCTCATCTCCATCAAAACCCCATATAATCTTCTTGAATTGGGCGATATGCTCACGGTTCTGCACTATCTCTTCAAGGCAAGACTCGCCTTTGTTGACAGACCATACATGGTAAGGCTGGCCTTCCCACTTAGTACCCTTGGCAGAATCAAGGAGCATCTGCTGCGCTGCTAGTGCATCAAGTTCACCACCTACAATAAGCAAGCAATCCTTTCGTCTCCCCTTGTCTAACACGTGAGACAAAGTATTCATACCGAAAAGATCTTGCATACCAAAGAGTTTACCTAAATGACCAAACTTAAAATCTTTAGGTAATGTGCGACACTTAGCGCCTACTAGCTCACCTTTTTCGAAGCGTGGATAGTAATGCCGTGAGACTCTACCCTCTTCATCGTGCCCAACACGTACATCATACAATGCGCAAATGTCGCCGCGAATGTGTCTGGAAACAAGGTTCTTACGCTTAAGCGTGAGGAACCATTCAACATCAAGTTTCCACTCTGCTTCTTGCTCTGCCCTTTCTTGTTCATTCATGACCTCCCAACGGTCTTTCATACGCATACCACCTAGTGCGATGGCACGTAATTTAGGGTCGCTTATCTTCCCTTCCTTCTCCATTTCTTTGAATTGAGAAGGTGTATATTTGATATTGCCAGTAATAGGTAACTCGGTTATCTCGATGCCACCTTCCGGCTTGTGGTAATAAGGTTTACCGTTATCATGGAAGTGGCCACGGTTACAGTATCCTGCCCCGTCGTCAAAGATCATTAAATGATTGCCAGTAATATCATGTCCGTTCTTTTGGCAAGCAGGACACGGTACATTCTGAATAATAGCCATAACTTAGAACTCCCACGCAGCGCGTTTAGATGCACGGTCACGGACAGGTTTATTCAGCTTCTTGCCTTTCTTCTGCCCCTCTTCCATGTCAAAACGGTTAGCTTTACGGGCCATCTTCTCAAAGTTACGCATGGTTAAATCTCCAAAGTGAGTTAATCTTATCTATACTGTCCGGTAAATACGAAGTCTCACATGTGAGACAACCTAGGTCTGCCCTTCCTCTGAGTGGTGATAAGAGGAAGGAAGAAGGTAATAGGTATTCCTAGATAACCTATATAACCTTTAATACCTATTACTTCCTTTATATCCTTTATCTTCCCTTTCTTTCCCGTCTCCGACGGTTATCCTATAGTGTCCGGTAAATAAGTCTCACATGTGAGACACTTTTATGTTAATGAAATGTTACAGGTAGTAGGTAAAAGAAAGGCCACTCCCTAAGGAATGGCCTATTAATATTATGCGAAGCAATAGTCTGAAACTAAGATTTCGTTAAGGTCAAACTCCCCTTGCTCTGGTACTTGTATTCCGGTATCAACTAACCAGCGTTCTTCGTGCTCATCTAGCAGGCTTTGCAGTGCATTACGGCCTTGATACATCTTCACCATTTCTGCCCTTAAGCTATTACGAAGGTCGGCTGTACGGCCTGCATGAGTGCCAAAAGAGTCATGAATAACTGCGATAGATGTAATCCCTTTATCAACAAGGTCGCAGACTGTTAAGATAAGGTGGCTGGCATCATGACCATGCACAAAGTTAGGAGCAGCAGCGCCTATCATTGCCGTTTCATCCACTACGTCTGTTTCAATCTGTAGACTCATCTTGATTTCTCCCATCAAGCAAGTAGATACGCGGAGCATATCAGTAGCCATAATCTTTTGTTGCAAGATGAAGCCAGTAGGCAGGGTATACTCTAAGCCTTCATTCCTTTTAGCTGCGAAACGGGCAAGCTGACGAATCATTTTCATTGCCACTATAGGAGCTTTAACCACTTCCGAAATAGAAGGCCAGATTAAAGCTGTCATATAGTTATAAGCTGCGCTAGGTGTAAGGCTGTCTTTACGGTCATTATCAAAAGGGTGTACAGGATTGACGGTACGCCCTTCCGCAATAGCCCGTTGGGCCTCTTTTTCTTCTAAATCAACGATATAATCAATCACTGACTCACGGCAGGTTAGACGTGTGCTGCCATAAGGTAGTGTCATTACGGGCTTTTTGGTTAGGCCGCGAGTGATTCCTATCATATCCCACGCACTAGCCATGCTACGCAATTCTGCACCTGTAAGTGTGACGCTTCCAGATGTGAAAGTCTCTGCATCATCTGCATTCATGTAGGCGTAATTCTTCTGGATAACAACCTGCGCAACCGCGCCATAAATATCTTGAGGGGAGTCAGAAGGCTTAAGGTTTACCGCTTTCGCACCTACTTCATCGCGTAACATCGCGCTATAGTGCTGGATACCAGAACAACTACCATCTTGATGGACGGGTAGGTGCGTCATGAATTGGTCTTGCGTTCCTTCGTCCAGTGCATCCAGATAACGCGCATATTCAAAGCACCATGCAAGGAAGCCGTAAGGGGAATCAGCATTTACCCATTGAGTAAAAGTCAGCGGGTCGGCTGCAATATCGCGGCACATGTCTTGGAATTCACCATCTAACACGTTAGCGGTGCGGACGTCGAAAGTTTTCTTATCCCAACCCCAGTTATTAGCACCGTTCACCAAAAACCACTTAAGCGCCTCAGAGCTATTTAGAGGCTGCCCTTCGGTGAAACGCAGTAACGCCTTGCCTAGGTCGTTTGATTGCGGCGAGAGCGTGCTAGATTGCGCATAAACGCGTGAACGGCTATCCAGTGCATACACGAAGTATATTGCGTCAAACTGGCTGTATTTACGGGCCTGCCCTACCATGCGAACGGTTGCCGCCGACTTGCTGCCGCGCTTAGTTTCAGCGGTATACAGCTTGGTACATTCGCCTTTCCAGTTGATGAAAGCTTGCCACTGCTCTGGCGTAAGCATCTCTTTCAGTTCACGGCCTCGCAGGTGCTGGAACTCAAGCGGAACAGGATTAGCTGGTTTGTTCTCGCGGTCAATGAGCGGCTTAAAGGAAGGCACACCATAACCGAGGTCTAGACGAATAACATCTTCTACTACCTGCAATACTTCCTTGTTAACCTGCCATTTAGTGGCTTGCAATGCATTAACAGCCTTATAAACCGCTGGCATTTGCTTTTTAGTCAGCTTACGGACGTGCTCACGGTTACCTTTTACTAGACGGATGCGACTTGCCACCTTCTCGGTGTGAAAGCCACCATTAAACGGAGAAACCCACGGACGCGGAGGAATAACGCAAGGTGCATAGGCTGGACTCAGCTGAGCTACGTGCTCTTTAAATGCTGTAATCCATTCGCCCACGTGTTCACTAGTCTGTAAGTAGTATACGCCATGCTTGCCGCCGTTAGTGCGCAAGGTGCGAAGAAAGACAGGCTGACCATTGAAGAATACACTATTTTCCAGTATTTCTAGCAAGGTCATACCGATTTGTAGCAAGGTATCTTTAGGCCACGCCTCCCAGCGAGAGAAATCAGCGTCACGGTCAGCTACTGACTTCTCAGCCACGACCGCTACGTTGTGCGCATGGCGATATGATTTAGTCTTACTTGCCTTAAGTGACTTCTTAACTTTCTCAAAGTATTTGGCGGCGTGACCTTCCAGCTTGCTAAAACGTACTTGGTCCTCGATGCGGTCTGCTACATTCATAGCGATGGCTTGTAAGGTAACGTCTGTATTCAGCATGTCCATAACGATTTTCATCGTGATATATGCTGCCACTTCGTTTTCAACGCAGTTAATGAAAGCCAATGCACGCGGTGCACGACCGCGCTTGCCTTCGTACTCTTCCTTATAAGCCTGAATACCTTCCGCCATAGGTGCGATTAGTTCGGACAATAAGCGGCGATTCCATGCCGTGTCTGATTCATTACCGGATGCAATCTGGCGTTGTTGGTCCGCTTCAAAGCGACGGATACCGCCGTTAAACATTTCTTCTTCAAGTTGAAGTTGAATAGCGTGTAGGTCTTGCATCTTGTTTACTCCTAGTGAAAGAAACCTTAATAGGTGACACCTAAGAAGATGTCACCGATAAGGTTACTTAGTCAACTCTTCTACTGCCTCAGAGATTAAGAGCCATGCTTCATGACCTTCACCATAGCCTAGCTTAACCAGTTCGCGGCGTGCCTTGTTAACTGCTGTTTTCTTCGTTGCCTCCTCAGCGCTTAAACCTAAGCGAGCATAGAAGCAGGAAGATTTGAATTGCGGCAACATAGGCGCGGCTGCCTTCTTGCTTTCGCGTGCGCTACTTAAGGAGGCAATGCGGTCATTAGCTGCCTGTAATTGCTCAGTCAGTGCTTTAATTTGTGCCAGCAGACCAGCAATAGTGGCATTGTCAGTATTAGCCGTGTTATCCAGCGGCGCTGCCTTTGTGTCTTCCGGCTTGCTTTCATCTTCCCACGGTGCGGATTCGTCGTTACCCGACTCACTTACTGGCGGCACACTTTGTAACTCCTCTTTCGCCTTCTCTAAGATGAAATCCTCAAAGGTCGCATGTCCTTGCATAGTTTCTGCGGCCTCAGTCGCATTCTCCTGCGGTTTTACCGCCTCAGTCTTAGATTGTACCGTCTCGGCCTTTGTCTCTTTCTTAGGATCAATCAGGATATTTACGGCATTAGTGTCCAGCTTGCCATCTGCGGCGAGTTCTGCGGCCTTCTCCATGATTATATTCTCATCAGCGAAAGGAACGAGCGCCAGCATTACACGCATAGCCACACCTTTAAAGCGTTCGTCTCCTTCAAAGACACGGGCTACACTCATCAGCTTGTAGCATTGTGCTTTCTTGATGCCGAACTCTGATTCTACATAAGCTAAAAAGTCTTTTTGACCTTCGAAATCACCGCGTAATTCATTCAGACAAGCGCCAACTTTGATGTAAGAAGTGCCGATATTGTCTAAGTGCTGCTTGATTTCAGCGGTTGCAGCTTCACGAACAGACAGGAGTGCGTTTTCAGTAGTCATAGTAATCACCTTGTATAGTGTAAGTAAATATCACATAGACCACGCAGGCAGGCTATAGGTTATTTACTCAGTGATGAGGTGAAATAGGTAGATACCATAAGGTATGTAGATAAGTGCCCAAATGATTGGATTCCTCAAAGAGTCTTTAAGTTCTGCAATAAGACCTTTAGCGGATGGCGATAGTTTCATAATCTTAACCTCTAGTAAGTGAAAGTTTAATCAGGCGCTACCTTAGTAACGCCTTGTTAAGCCTTCTCTTATAGTGTCAGCTAAATAGTTTGTATGTAGTGCCTAGTACTTCCTCACGAATTTGTGCGAATCGTAGGGAACACTTCAGGGTTACACCGTCTGAAAAGATAAAGTTATATTGCTTTTCCATCCTTATTCTTCCTCTTCTTCTGAATCCTCAGCGGAATCGATGTACGCATCAATCATATCTTGAACACGTTCCCATAAATCAATGGTGAGTTGTTCATAAATACGGGCTTGTAGTACGACCGTCACATCCTTAGTGTCTGGCATTAAGCCAGAATCCTCGAAGAAGTGGTCGATGCCTTCACTGGCCATCACTGAGAAGATGTCAGCATAATAGATTGGTACAGCACTATCCGCCACCTCATGGATTGCATCATGTGCGTTATCGATACAATCAATAGCATCATCCCAGATACGTTCAACTAATGCAGCATGAGCGGTGTTGTAAACCTGAGAGTAAGTCATATTAGACATAGCCATATTATTAATCCTCATTTAGTTAGTTAGGTTACATTATAGGAGACTCAAGAGAATCTCCTAGGTTTAACCTATCCAGACTAAGAAGCTACCATCCAAATTGTTAAAGAGCTTGGTTTGCGCCTTGATAGGCTGACTAGTGCCAGCCTTTACCTTAAATCAGTGAGAAACAGCCATACCACTCTTTGAAGCTAGATTGGTTTTCCAGTGGTAATATTTCAAGTTTACCATTGACCATACGTTCTACACAAATTAAACCTTTCATAATAATTACCTTAGTTAGTTAGCCTATCAAGACACAAACCTTATTGTTAAAGAGCGTTGCCTCTCGGCTATGTGCTTAATGTAACCTTGTATGCCGTGGCTGTCAATAGTTAATTTAGAGATTTGTCGTGATTACTTCATCGTAATCATAATCTTCACTACCTAGATACTCAGTAATGACTTGGTTGTCATACTCAGATACTAGGTAACTCGGTGATATTCAGTGTCGTAATCTATCAAATAGTGATACACATCAACACCTACGCCAGCTTGCATCATATCATCACGGAAGCGAATAGCTTCGCTAGCTGATTCAAAGAATACCTCATGTTGATACATTATTTACTCTCCCTCAACTCATCTATCATGTTACGGTATTGATTAACTGTATCGGTCCAACCTTCGTTAAGAAAGCGGTGATACAAGGCTAACTCATCGTCTGTAAGTAATTCGTTGTTACGAATCATGTAGCACAACAGAGTGAAGAGAACGGATAGTTCACGGTTATTTAATGTCATAGCTAATTCCTCATTCAATAAGTAATTAACCACGGCATACATAGGTTACACTAAGCAAATTGTTAAAGAGCAATGTAAGCGCTAGTCTCTTCGTATGCCTTACTAGCTGGCTACTAGGTGCCTCAGCACCGCCTACGTGATGCATAGTATTACACTAAGATTATCTTGTCAACACTAAGTTATCATCACTAAGAATAAGATAGGTTGTCTAACATGTGAGACTAAGGAAAAGCAATAGATACCGAGCTAGGATAGGCTAGGACGGCTAGGTTTCCGGTGTTCCTCCTACTGCATCTTATCACTATTACCTACTCTCAGCGGTCTACCGACCGCGACCTAATTGCATCTTATAGCTTTAGCTATGCAATCACTAAGGTCTGGCACTAAGACTAACTAAGTTACACTACTAAGTTGATACTAAGCTAAGCACTAAGGCTTTAACTAAGGCAGACCACTAAGGCTAACCTAAGCCATCCATCAAGGAATAACCTAAGGTACACAAGCGCGGTGAGTGTAGCGTAACGTAGTGGAGCGAAACGAACAGATAGCCCACCCACGCCCACCCTGTCAAACGCTCAGGAATGGCCCCTAAAAGGGCCTGTGTAAGCCCTAAGCGGTTGCACTAAGGCAATCACCTTGTCCAACACTAAGGCGTGCCCTAGCGCTTCCTAGGCGTTCTCCTTGTGCACCACTAAGCGAGTACAAGGCAAGCCCCAGCCAACCCGTCGGAGACGGCCCAGCCTAGCCCAATTCCCAAGCCAACCGCAGCGCGGCCCCATATGGGGAAATCCGGCGAGGGCGAGGGCGAGACACATCACACACACCTACATCAAAATTTTGACTTTGGTTAATCCTTGTACAGGACTAAGGATTTGCTATTAAGCCTGTAACGAAACCTATCAACAAGCATAGGCAACCTCCTATTGCTTCCATAGGTATATACATAAGACCTCCATTGTAAATACACTAAGAGCAAACCTAAGTCTGCCCTTGTGTACACTAAGATATTAACCTGCTTACGCAGAAGATGCAGAAGGTTTCTTCATGGCACGACGTTGAACATCCTTGGCAATGGCATAAGCCTGCTTAGGGTCACGTCCTGATTGAATAAGCTCTTCTGTGTTCTGGAGTACAGCAGCTTGCTTAACTGATTTTATTAGTGGCATACATCTCCTCTAACTTGTCTAAACGATAACGAGTATAAGCAGCCTCTAGTATTAGAACTTCACTATACCTCACACCGTACCTACCTTCTTCGAAGGACACAATTCCATACTTAATGGCATCCAACCCTTCAGCTTCAAAAGCAGCTACAATATCCTGAGCCAAGACACCGAAGTGTATGCTATCAAGGTTCCTCTCTGCTTCACTATTCAAACCATACTGTTTAAAACCAACCCTGCTCCAAGCCTTTAACACCTTGGTATTAATACTAGAGATACTGTACTTGTGGTCAGCATCTGAAGTTGTCACAGGGTCACTACCTAGGTAGATGGTAGTGAATCGGTTACTAGGTCCACCAGCAGCAAACTGGTTATCTACAGCAGGCATGATTGGTGCACCTTGGAATAGGTGCTCATTTCCGTTATAAGTGATACGATTAGCATTACTTGAATTAGAGCCGTGCAAAGTTATCTGTGCACCTGAAGAGGACGAAGTCGCTTCTCCACCACAAATAATCAAACGTTGACCAGTTGGGTTGTCCTTTGGAACAGACTTGCCAATAAAGCCATATTCACCTTCCATCTGCACTTCAGATCGTATATTGGAACTTGTGCTTGCTTTAAGTGTTAAGTGTCCAACTTTAGTATCCTCTGTAACAATGTTATCTGAGAAATACAAAGGTGCAGGGATATTTCGTATTCCATCAGTACCCATGAAAGTAGGTATAGCCTGACCAGGAGTTGCACCATATGTAAACTTACGAGATACACGATTGTCATTTGCAATCTGCATCTTATAGCAGTATATATCAGTAGGGTGTCCATGACCTTTAAATGGGTCTTTATCTTTGTTGTCACCATAAGTCATTGGGTTGAAATGGTTTTCACCACCAAAGATATAGTAAATGTAGCTGTCTTTAACTACAACAGAACCTACACCTACACTAGAGTTCACAATGTCACCTTGATATATTTGGTCTGTGATGTTAACCCATTCAATATCATCTGCATTCCAATTGTTTACATTCAATCGTGCATAGAAGGTACGAGGATAAGATGCCTTGTAACGATCATCTGGTGCACCTGCTTCCCATTCATTTTCTGCACGTTCTGAACCAAACATAATAAGGCCATCTCCTACTTTAGCAAAAGGTAGGGTAGTATGATGAACATTATGTGGAAATCTCAGTGACTCCCAAGTCTGACCTATATCTCTACTACGATGCAAAGAGCTTCCAAGTCTGTCACCACGAGTGCCACGAGTGATAAGGTATAATACACCGTCATAGTACTTGATGCATGGCTCTGACGCATCTGGTTCATACTCAGATGGTATCTGACGACGAACATAATTAGATGGGCTATTGAAAGCATCAGGGAAGTAGAAAAGACCAACTTCTCGTGGAGCTACATCACCTTGATGATATCCCATAACAAAGCCATTGTTATCAATAGTAGCAAAGCTATGCACCTCTGTGACACTAGGGATTAGACCAAGATCTGTCTTACGCCATGGAGACTTATGGAAAGAAGTACCCATGTGCCAACTCTTTCCAGCGTTATTCAAATCTGAAGTCTGCTGGTTAGGTGTAAGAACCGTGAAGTTGTCCTTATCTATTACCGTTGCAACAGTCATATCACCTGATACACCTGTTACCGCAGAATTAGAGAAGTTAACAAAATCACCCACGAATAGTCCGTGATCTGGTACATGGATTGTTGCATATCTCTGATTTGCAGCCTTAGTGATACCACCAGTAAGATGCAGACTACGAGACATAGGGCGATCCCACAATGCACAATTGGTTAGTTCGTTCTTGGCTAAAGTACGTGTTTCAATCATGGCAAACAGACGGTTGCGACATACACCCATACTCATACAATGATAGTTCACTGTAGGGTAATCTGGATGCAGATCAGTTAACCACTCTGGAGTAGACCATGTTTGACCATCGTCACCAGACTTAACCCATGATACATGCAGACGACTAACACCGTGACGGTCACTACCCATGTAAGGTGCATATATCACGTTCTCATATACAAACGCTTTGTCTTGAGGCCAAGCATTGTAATAAGGGTTATCCGTGATTTTATAGAGTTCACCATTGATAAAACCTTTACTCACATAGTAAAGAGGTTGACCTGCTAAACGTTCCCATACGAAGCGGGTATTATAGAATCGCTCCATATCAGGTAAAGATGTTACTTTGTAAGTAGCACCAGCACCGTCAATCCTCTTACCTGAAGCCATCGCTGCATTTACTGCATCTTGGTCGTTTGTCTTACCATCGCCTTTGGCTCCAAAGTCTTTAAGCGATACAACCTCTGTGAGCTTGTCATCCAAGTTACGCCAGATTGCACCTGCTATTTTACTCTTGAATTTAACTAATGAAGAACCTAGTCTTTGAATCATGTAACCTCCTTTTCTGAAAGGCTACCACCATGATAACCTTTAAGAAAAGTTGCGTGAAAAGCAGTGCTTACGCACTGCCTGTGATTACCTACGAATTGCCTGTACGTGCAATACGCCATTAAGTGTAACTCTCCCACCTGCACTTAGGTTCTTAATGTAAACATTACAACTATTATCCCTTGTGGCTTCAGGATGATAGCACATGATTGAACATCGAAAGTAGAACCATATACAAGAACATCCCCTTTAGATGGTTTATAGTCACCAACTAATTGTATAGTGCCTGCATTTAAGTCTGCATTAGGTTCTAATGTTGTGTTTACACTTAGTGTTCCTTTAGCTACAACACCGTTATTACTACACCAACCCACAGTAAGTGATGGGTTAAATACGGTATTGTCATATTCAATGTGACTGTTTCCAACAGCAGCCATAGATGCACCACCCTTAGCACCAACCCATGTCTTAAGTGCTGGAGTTCCTAGCTTAACTCTAGCCTCACCAGAAGCCATAATTGGGTAGGTGAAGATATTAGTAGATTTAAGATTCTCACCGAAGAATATCCCATCTACGTTGACCCTAGAACTCTCGTGTGCTCTAAGGAAGTATGCTTCTTCACTTCCAGATACGGGGGGGGGGG
>OGWX01000220.1_pt1 | contig 41133 bp, 30 predicted proteins | sample 1576151 | NCBI WGS metagenome assembly OGWX01 (sample SAMEA3541591, study PRJEB24748) | human gut metagenome | biome: human gut; feature: human-associated habitat; material: faeces | place: China | collected 2012
AGTCATCGGGCATTATCTGAACATAAAACACTATCAATAAGTTGGAGTCATTACCTGCTTTTTCGGTTGAAAAGAAATTGATTGAATTACTGGAAAAACAATCTGGTCTCCATACGTCTGTGGATTGCAGTACTCCCCTTACAGAGCAGAGTCTGTCGAGAAATGACGGTGAAGACCAGACCAGAAGAAACGCTGAAAATATGTTCGGAGATGACTGAACTAACCCAGCCTGGCCAGGGGAATATCTCGCCATTTAGTTGTATAACACTGACTCAACATTTCCCGTTTCATTTGCCATTCAGGGGCGGTTCCTCGCCCCGCAAACCACACTTTCCCTTTTCCCGACTGGTTCAGTTCATCGAGTGTTTTCATTAACTTTTCACTGTTTTTACGGGGCTGGATTTCATCAAATAATCCCGGCTGCGCTATACCCGATGGTGTGAAATCAGCCAGCATGACTCCTGCCTTCATATAGCGGTACCCTTCACGCCAGACATGGTTTAAGGCTCTGCATGCGGCGGCAATAATGTCCCGGCTGTCCTGTGTGGGTAATGAAAGCTTTTCCACAGCGGCATTGCTGTAACAGGGTTCAGGGGGATGTCCGTACAAATGTCGTCACCTGCCGGCAATACTGACGCTCCCCACGTAGTTTCTCTGCGGCCCGCTCTGCATACTGAACAACAGCCTGGTGCATGGCATCTTTGTCTGTGATTCGTTCACCAAAACTGCGACTATGTCAACGCCACGATGTTTGACCGTTATTTGCCATTTTCATGCCCGCTAAATACTTTCGTTACTGATGCTGTCCGCTTTGCACCATTTCATCATCACTGATTGGCGTTGTGTTTTTGGTCAGCACTCCAGCTTTACGTTTCTCTTTTAACCGGTAACTCTCTCCTTGTTCTTTTTGACGGACGCATTTTACGTTTGGGCTGGATGTAGTAACGCAGCATGGAACGTCCGCCCGTATAACCCATTGCCTTAATCTCCGCGAAGATAACCTCGCTATTCCAGACATTCTCTGCCAGGCGCATGTCGATGTAATCCATAAACGGTTTCAGCTTAACCATTTTGTGGCGGGTCTTTCTGGCTGGCGGTTCAGGGTATTTGAGGTAGCGTCTGACCGTCCGTTCAGAGCAACCAATCTGAGCCGCAATATCGACAATGTACGCGCCCTGCTGGCGCATTTGCTTTATCATGTAAAAGTCCTCTCTGCTCAGCATGTTGATGTCCTTTCTGGTGTGAGAACCTTAAGGAAACAACATGTTGGGTGGAGCGGACAATCCAAATGGTGAATTACCGTCTTATATCACTGGCGCTGACACCTGTAGTTTGTATACACAATCCCTGGCATTGAAACACACATATGAAGTGTACTTCGGATATGACCGTACGCTCAGGAAGTACGGCAGATTCCGTCAAAAATTACCTGTAAAGACAGACATCAGAAAAAACAGTGCTCGCCGCAGACCGGTGACCGGGCGAAGCCCGCGAACCGGCGAGGAAGCGCAATGTATCTGTAGTTACAGGGAGCAGGTACGCCCTGAAGCCCTTTCATAAAACGGTTGTGTGCGCTGTCCTTCTGGAATGATTTATCCACATATCCGGAGGCCCGATCCAGTAAACAGATCCATGAATGATCAACAAAGGATCCATTAAAGATCCCCATATCGCTGCAAACCTTGTCACTCATGGGCCGGGACCACGATCACATAAGCTGTGGCATGTTACTGATAAACTGTAACATGCTAATGATAAGCTGTATTCAGTAATCCATATACTGAAGTAAGTTAATGACATAAACTATGGTCAGTATGCCAGACTCAGTTGTTAAATACAGGCTGCAGGTTTTTCTTCAGTCAGTTAGCGGAGTTCTGACACACGATTTTCTGTTTATTCTTTTACTGTCCACAGGCTGGAGGCTTTCTGGAAAACGAAAATTCAGACATCAAAAAACTGTTCGGCGAGGTGGATAAGTCCTCCGGTGAGCTGGTGACACTGACACCAAACAATAACAACACCGTACAACCTGTGGCGCTGATGCGTCTGGGCGTTTTTGTACCGACCCTTAAATCACTGAAGAACAGTAAAAAAAATACACTGTCACGTACTGATGCCACGGAAGAGCTGACACGTCTTTCCCTGGCCCGTGCTGAGGGATTCGATAAGGTTGAGATCACCGGCCCCCGCCTGGATATGGATAATGATTTCAAGACCTGGGTGGGGATCATTCATTCCTTTGCCCGCCATAACGTGATTGGTGACAAAGTTGAACTGCCTTTTGTTGAGTTTGCAAAACTGTGTGGTATACCTTCAAGCCAGTCATCCCGCAGGCTGCGTGAGCGCATCAGCCCTTCCCTGAAGCGCATTGCCGGTACCGTGATTTCGTTTTCCCGTACCGATGAGAAGCACACCCGGGAATATATCACCCATCTGGTACAGTCAGCTTACTACGATACTGAGCGGGATATTGTGCAGTTACAGGCCGATCCCCGCCTGTTTGAACTGTACCAGTTTGACAGAAAAGTCCTTCTCCAGCTTAAGGCGATTAATGCCCTGAAGCGACGGGAGTCCGCCCAGGCACTCTACACCTTTATAGAGAGCCTGCCCCGGGATCCGGCACCGATATCGCTGGCGCGGCTGCGTGCACGCCTCAATCTGAAGTCTCCTGTATTTTCCCAGAACCAGACGGTCAGACGGGCAATGGAGCAGTTGCGCGAGATTGGATATCTTGATTACACGGAGATCCAGCGGGGGCGGACAAAATTCTTCTGTATTCACTACCGGCGTCCCCGGTTAAAAGCGCCGAATGACGAGAGTAAGGAAAATCCGTTGCAACCTTCACCTGCGGAAAAAGTCAGTCCGGAGATGGCGGAGAAGCTTGCCCTGCTCGAGAAACTGGGCATCACGCTGGATGACCTGGAAAAACTCTTCAAATCCCGCTGAACATAAACTGTAGTCAGTGAAGAGCGCTCCTTTACTGACTACAGCTTATATTAACCGGTGCAGTGAGTGGTCTGCTCACTGCAGTTTATATTCTGTTTCCTGCAGTGCTGTCTGTAGCTGAGCTGCCATCTGCCTGTCCCTTACGTAAGTGATCCCGTAACCTGATGCTGAGGCATTGCTCCCTTCATAAAACATGACTTACTCACTACAGCTTATATACATGCTCCAGCTTATGTTATGTCTGTTCTGCTGACCACAGCTTATATAAGGAAGCGCGTATGCCGTCACCTCAGGGGAGGCAGTGTACGCAGGATCTCCGCAGCATCCCGCCCGTCACCTGTGAAAGGCACTGCCAGCGTGGCAGCCATATCCAGTGCAAACACTCTGGTATAAACCTCCATCGAACGTGGATCCCTGTGACCAGCCAGTGCCTGGATGACTTTCCGGGGCTGGCGGTGATAGAGCATGTGCATGATATAGCTGTGCCGGAAGGTGTGTGGTGTGACCGGAATCGAAAAGTGTACTCCGTCAGCTTCGGCCCGTCTGACAGCCTGCTTCAGCCAGTTGCGCATGGTTTCGTCGGTCACGGCCCATAATGGTTCACGACGACGGGGCCGGGTGGTGATCATCCAGCTTTCCATCTGCCTGACATAGCTTATATCTGTCAGCGGAACCAGGCGCACTTCATCTTTTGGCGGGCGTCCGCGTCGCGCACGCACTTTTTCGGACAGGATCCGCACAAACGGTCTTACTCCATTCAGGTCAAATGATTCCGGCGTCAGCATCCGGGCTTCGCCAATACGCATTCCGGTATTCCAGAGGGTGGCGAACAGCATATGGTGACGCTGATCCGGCATATAGAAAAGAAGGGCACTCACTTCCGGGGCCAGCAGGTAGGCCGGTGTGGCCCCCGTGGAAGTGGCCATTCTTCTCAGGGAGAGCGCTGTTGCAAAATCCACCCCCGGCGCAATGGGTAACAGGGAGACGCGTTCTGGTGAATTCTGCAGGGGAATGACATTGTTCATGAGTTATTTTTCACGTAGCACACGCACTGTTTATGGATACAGGTATTCTGACCTGAACGCCCGGATCCTTCCACGACAATAAATCGCAGCGCGCGGATCCTTTTGTTTGATTATCACGCATTATTGCGGGTAAAACCAAATACGTAAAGGCGCATTTTGCCGCTGGGATCCCGTCTTAAGCCAGTCATGGTGCGGGCTGAGGGCTGGTTTACTGTTTTTGGGAGAATTGGGGTAATGCCAGGACAGGCAGAAACGGAGAAAAAATCCTGCAGACGCCCTTAAAAGACAACTGAAAATTTCTGACTCCATATTCCTCTGGTTTCAGACTGCTTAATCACATCATCAACCTGATACATAACAAACAGATTCTGTTCACAGAATGAACAATTAAGTAAATGGTTAGATTATGCGAAAAAGTACAGATATTTCTCACCATCGTTATTGAATAATATGTCTTCACACAAACAATATTAATATTTTGAGTGTAAGCCCTGACTCAAAGAAAGAAATGTCTGTTTTCGGAATCAAAAATATATAGTTATCAAAATACATTAATTTCAAATTTGAAATTAATGTAAAACGATTTAGTAAATGTTATGATATTATAAATCTACTCCTCCATGTTTAGAGGAGTATTTGCAGACTGGACGCTCTTATATAGTTACTTACCTTTATACATATTCTAACATAAGCATTTACCAACCTTACAGGGAACAGACCATAGTAGTTTATATTTCCATTCAGGTCTGAATGCACCGATAGAATATATCATCTTTTTATTATTATCCTGACAATACCTTCGCGCTTTATCTATATTCAGCCACATAAGGACACTTCCCGGACTTAGTTTCATGCAATTCTCATCATTCAGAACTGCACCATTTGGAACGTCATAATAAACATTACATGAGCTTTCAGATTTCAGTACTATATCAATAGCACACGGTTTATTATCCCAGAATAGCACATGGCCAAACATAAGTTCTCGTAAGTGAGAAATAAACATTAACAGATTATCATATTCGTAGCAAGGTAGGGTACCTCCAAACCGGGAATGAAAAAGTGATATATAAGAGCTGGATATTTCTTTATCGGATAACTGGCTTATACACTTAATCTCTCCGCCATTCCTGATAAATCGCTGGATTTCATTTCGGCGAGTTTTTTCAAATTTAGGTGAAAAAGATTCCTTTATAATACAATTTTGTTTTTTTCTGGCTATTTTCCATGTTGCATTGATAATATTTTGTTTATTTATAATTGATAATTTATTAGTTTTATCCGGAAAAAAACATCTTGCATGTGGGGAAAAAGGAATTAATACCTCATCAGATGAAAGAGGATAAGACCTTCTTGCCATTATCCCAATTTGTTTTCCATTGCACAGAAAATATGAGCCTTTGATATCACCATCTTTTTCATAGTGAAAAAAATCAAACTTCCAGTCATGATGTATCATAAAGTATGAAACAACATCCGGATGCATGTTTACACTACCACCGTATTTTTCAAAAGTTTTTTTGTACGTTTCGAATGTAGATGGTTTCCAGGCCGTAATAATGCGCTTTATATTTTTAATTGACAAAGTCATATCCTCGGCGTTTTTATATATTATGAGTGCAACACCAACAATAATTCTGATTATGATAAATATTATTTAAAATCAACTTCCATTTGTTGTTGAATTGAAAGGTGTTTTGTCGTTTCTATACAGTATTTAATATAATCAGTAAACTTTGGCGGTTTAGGCATTCCGATACTCAGTAGCTTGTCGTTACTGAAACAAACATTGAGCATACTGAACGCTCCATATAAACGAATGGCTTTTAACATAAGGCGTTCGTTACAGGGACCAAAAATATTTTTAAAATCATGACGGCTCATTGCCAGTATGTCATAACTGACTTTAGTATATCTGTCTCCAACAGGATCACAGTTCAAAGCACGGGCTACAGCTTCGTCAATAGCAGAGAACGTCACACTACTTTCTTTACCTGCTGATATATGAACAATCTCACCATTAATTAACGAGCTTTCAAGCAACATTAGCAATGCATCAGCACAATAATCTACAGGGATAACATCTATTTTATCATCCAGAGAGCACATAAATTTTTGCAACATTAACCCCATTCTGAATACCCAGAAAATACTGGTTGAAGGTAAGCACCCTAAACGACTGTGGCCAACAATAATTGATGGTCGGGCAACCAACAAAGGTAAATCAGGACACTGCTTACGCATCAGATATTCTATTGTTGCTTTTGAATGCGTATACTCCACTAAATGTTCACCTGTTTCTGATGAAGCAGACTCTTCCTTAACTAGCGACCCCGTATGAGGTGTACAAGACATAGCAGTACCAACATGAAGGAAGCGTTTCAGTCCTGCCACTTTTGCCATTCTTCTTGCAAAAGCAAGTGTACCTGTAACATTCACATTCCATATAAAAGGATTATTACCAAAAGAAGCTATAGCCGCACAGTTTATAACATGAGTGACTTCATCAAGACGAGGATCCATGAGAAAGGCTTCCGGATTATTTAGATCCCCAGGCAAGATGTTATCATTAGTTAATGCATGCAACCTTTCCTCACAAACATTAAATTTACGCATATTTTCTTTAATTCTTTCCAGTCCCGCTTGTGGAGTAGGTGCTCGTACTAAAAGTAGCAAATTTATATTATTACAGTTATCCAGCAGCTTATCCAGGACCGCGCCACCAAGAAATCCTGTTGCACCTGTAAGTAATAATAATTTCATATCTAACCTCTTTTGTTTTCATGTGATCATTATAAAAATAAATTATCTTACATAAACAATGATTAAACAAAATCAAGAGAGATTAAATGTAAAAACAATGTTTATTTTTATACGGCAGAATCCTTCAGGTTATTGCGTGTGTTTTTATTGGATGGTCTTCTTATTATTGACGAGTAATAGAATTATAATAAAGTTCATATTGTTAACATCGCTTATCAATTATTTTTATGTCGATAACACTGTGTCGTTATGCATGAAGAGTGGCAGGGCAGCATCTTTAAAAATACAAGAGTTAACAGAAACACTTTTATCGTTGAGCACATATACCCTCCACATATTATAAAAAATCAAAAGACCACCATCAGAAGTGCTGGCCTTTTGTTTATCATATTTAAAGTGTCATGAAAAAGTTAAAAACAGGCATGCTTCAGGTTAAAAATAATACTTCAGACCAGCTGTGGTCATAAAGTTATAGCTTTCAATGCCTGCACCATTTTTGGTGTGATCAGATATATTCAAATTTCTGGAGTACAGAGAAGTATCACCTTTCTTATTAGTAATACGGTTCCATGTTCCTTCGACATAAACTTTAGCTGCAGGTGTAATATAATAACCAGCATGTAGTGAGACAGAGTAATAGTTCTGATTATTTACATCGCTACGATAGGTGATCCTTTTCTCAGGGTTGTAATGCTCATCATTATCCGATGCCTTCACCCATCCGCTATATTTGAAACTCCCCCCGAACTCAAAGCTATCATACCGATAATTACCGGTTAACCCTATATAGGGCATTTTAAAGTGTTGTTTGTAGCCTATAGCTCTTTCACCATCTGGAAATGATCCCGTTTCATCCCGGAAGCCTCCCTCACTACTATAGATATAAGAGCCTCCTTTTGCTGTAAAGCTATAACGATTTTCCTGGTAACCAGCCATAAGACCTAACTGATAGTCTGGTTGATTCAGGAGCCATCCCTTAATATTCAGGTCGAATTCATTAGCAAAATTTAGACGGGTATTCGGATGTTTACTCTCATCAGTCCAGGTTCCGGGATTGCTCGTATCCAGCCAGTCCCTGTCCACCATATTGCCTCCACGACCAGCTAATGTTGTCCACCCTGAGGCACCGACAGATACTCTGGGTAACAGATCCCAGTTAAATGCCCCCTTGACAATTGGCGCATTACTGTATTTCCAGTCCAGCTGGCTGGCTTTGCGCCCTTTTTCTTCAGGCAGATAAACCCGTTCTTTGGCCTTGCCACTTAAAGTGCCAAAATCAATCTCCGTACTGATTTTCTCCGGTGTAAAAGAAAGCCCAGTATCAGAAGCCAGTGCAGCAAACGCTACAGGAGCTGAGAGTGCAGTAGCAAGAATCTTTAAGTACATAGACAAGTTAACTCCATTCCACTCGTTTGTTTTTGATAAATATTTTTTTATTTACTCGTAGTAGTCAACTGAAAAATGCTGTTTTGTTTAACGTTTGTTTACAATGTGGCCACATGTCGCTTTATTTATTCCCTTTTATGTCAGAATATCAGGGGAGTCAGTCAAACCCGGTATGATTACTGCCCCGGTCATCCATGTTCCAGAAAATATCAGGGCATACAGGGCGCTGGTAACTGCGAATAAGGCCCTGGTCGGACACTTTATGCCGGGAACGTCTGTAACGTGGAAACCGGTACCTTCTTCCTGGGGTTATTTTGTTAACTCTTATCTAAAGGGAGACAAAATGGCCAAATCCTGCGATTATGAAGCAATCAGGGTCTTTATTAGCGTTAATGTCGGCAAATATACCAATAACGCCATTACAGTTAATTATTCAGATAGCGTTTGTGCGACAAGACATTACCATTCGACGAAAATAAACTCAGGTGGTTGATATCAGAAATCAACCGTGGCTCCACCTACAAAAAAAGTTGCTGGTTTATAAATCCCTCCTTTCTGATTAATAAGAAAACTAATAACATATGAGTGTGATTACTTGTTCAGATAAGTTAATTATCTTAGTGATTGATATTTATTTTGTTTCAGTGAAAATGATGCTTTTATTAGAAAATTTATAAATACCAAGTCGGTGGTGTTTATTAGTGTAATGGAGGGGAGTGCGTAAATCGTTCATGTAACACTTCCTTCCAATAATACTTTATAAATCAATAGATGTATGATTACTTATTTCCTGAAATATCATATATATTGCTATATTTCTTAACGAGATATTCTTATTTTATTGATAATTGCATCTCTTTTATTTAATGTAAAGCTTTCTTATTAATCTTCTAATGTATTGCAAAATGGTAGATGCTGAGTAATCAACAGACTTGTATGTAAAGTCAAGATTAACGTTGCTAAAGCACGCATCAATTTTCTGATAAAAGGATGGGGTTGTTTTTTTCGATAAAAAAAATTCTTGTCTAACCACTGGTGAAATAAGATTATTATTACCCCGAATTAATACTGAGCCTAACAATAGAATACAAAAAAAACAAAATGCTTTAAATAAGGGGAGCACTATAAGTTATCCTCTTTACTTTATGCTTACCAACTCATTTATGTTACTTTATAACATAACCCATCTTGCGTTGTAAACAGACTCGTTTTAGTTCCATGCACCTTTTGAGATCGTGACCAAATAATGGCGTTAGTGATGTTCTTCCAGTGTCATATGGTTAAGTAGTTGATATGGCGTTCACTGTTATATTCTGACAACCAGTTTGCCGCCAGTTCCCGCTTTTCATCCAGCGTTCTGAACAGACAAAAACCGAGTATTTTTGTTCGGTATGTCCGGTTAAAACTCTCGATAAAAGCGTTCTGCGCCAACTTACCTGATTGGGTAATCTCCAGTTTTACTACATGTTTTTCTGCGCATTACGTCCGTGTTGGATAAAAAAAATCCTGGCCATAATCTATGCGAATCATAGCTGGATAGACATGGTTTTCCGCAATCCTTGAACCGCCCCGGGAATCCTGGAGACTAAACTCCCTGAGAAAGAGGTAAACAGGATGACTAAAAATACTCGTTTTTCCCCCGAAGTCCGTCAGAGGGCGATTCGTATGGTTCTGGAAAGTCAGGGCGAATATGACTCACAGTGGGCGGCAATTTGTTCCATTGCCCCAAAGATTGGCTGTACACCGGAGACTCTGCGTGTCTGGGTACGCCAGCATGAGCGGGATACCGGAGGCGGTGATGGCGGGCTCACCACCGCTGAACGTCAGCGTCTGAAAGAGCTGGAACGTGAAAATCGTGAACTGCGCCGCAGTAACGATATCCTTCGCCAGGCTTCCGCTTATTTTGCGAAGGCGGAGTTCGACCGCCTCTGGAAAAAATGATGCCACTGCTGGATAAGCTGCGTGAGCAGTACGGGGTCGGACCGCTATGCAGCGAACTGCATATTGCCCCGTCAACGTATTACCACTGTCAGCAACAGCGACATCATCCGGATAAACGCAGTGCCCGTGCGCAGCGCGATGACTGGCTGAAGAAAGAGATACAGCGCGTATACGATGAAAATCACAAGGTATACGGTGTGCGTAAAGTCTGGCGTCAGTTGTTACGGGAAGGTATCAGAGTGGCCAGATGCACTGTGGCACGTCTCATGGCGGTTATGGGACTTGCCGGTGTTCTCCGTGGTAAAAAGGTCCGTACGACCATCAGCCGGAAAGCCGTTGTCGCAGGCGACCGCGTAAACCGTCAGTTCGTGGCAGAACGTCCTGACCAGTTGTGGGTGGCTGATTCTACTTACGTCAGCACATGGCAGGGGGTCGTCTATGTGGCGTTCATCATTGATGTGTTTGCCGGATACATCGTGGGGTGGCGGGTCTCATCGTCTATGGAAACGACATTTGTGCTGGATGCTCTGGAGCAGGCGTTATGGGCCCGTCGACCGTCCGGCACAGTCCATCACAGTGATAAAGGTTCTCAGTATGTATCGCTGGCCTACACACAGCGGCTTAAGGAAGCCGGATTACTGGCATCAACAGGAAGTACAGGCGACTCGTATGACAACGCGATGGCGGAGAGCATCAATGGCCTTTACAAAGCGGAGGTAATACACCGTAAGAGCTGGAAAAACCGTGCAGAAGTGGAACTGGCCACACTCACGTGGGTGGACTGGTATAACAATCGACGATTGCTGGAAAGGCTGGGCCATACTCCTCCGGCAGAAGCAGAAAAAGCTTATTATGCTTCCATCGGAAACGATGATCTGGCAGCCTGAGTTCACAGATAAAACACTCTCCAGGAAACCCGGGGCGGTTCACCTACAGAGTACCGCTACCACTTGTGAAGCTGGCAGATTCAGATTGTTTTCAATCGACAACGCCTCATAGTTAAAGTCATCAACGACATTGAACGTGTGAAGTGGTCAACAAAAACTGGCCACCGAGTTAGAGTTTTTCCAGTATCGATTTTCCGATTCGTTTGGGGATAACCCACCGTTATATTCGTGCGGTCTTAGTGCGCTGTAATATCCAACGATATAGACCGTTATGGCGTGAGCGGCCTCGCAGAAGCTTCGTAACCCACCACCGGCATCCATTCGTTCTTCAGACTCCTGAAGAAGCGTTCCATTGGGCTGTTATCCCAGCAGTTTCCGCGCCGGCTCATACTCTGCCTGATCTGGTATCGCCACAATAACTGCCGGAACTGCCTGCTCGTATCGCTGTGGAACATCACCCCGCCGGGCTTACCCGTCCAGATATAGGTCACATCACCGCACCACACCTGTATAGCGGCGTAATCCCCAAAAACGATGCTGGTTGTCAGTAAACAAGCCATGAATGACAGTCGTTCCTGAAATCATAAGACCTGGAGGAGTGTATGCTCCGTCGCAGTAATTACCACGATACGCTTGCAGAATTTTTTCCAGTTACTGAAGCGTGAACGGATAAAGAAAAAGCTCTTCGGAACGCGGGAAAACGCCTCCAACGATATTTTTGAACATCGAAATGTTTTATAACAATAAGCGTCGGCATGGTTCCTGCGAACAGATGTCAACAATAGAATATAAAAACAATTATTATCAACAACTTGGAAGGAGTAAGACTACCCGTGGCGATTCAATATTAGATCATTGATGGAGATATAAATGGCTCACTTTTTATCGGTTGTTGACGATACGTTTATCAAGTATACATGAAAATTTCTTCATACCAGCTATATGAGACGTTAAGACTAATAATCTTACTCCCAAAATGACTATGTTGTTGCAGTTTGGTTTATTGACTCTTGTCTATAGTTCACCGAATGCCAAGATGAGGGAGCGAGGAACTTTACTGTCTACGCCTCTCTTCCTGGTTACAAAGACAAGCGTAAAACTCACCATCCATTAGAACTAAAGGCACTTTCCTGAGCAGAGTTTTCATCTGCAAGATAAAAGCTATTTTACAGCCGTAAAGTCCAGTGAAACGAAAGAGAGGTTAGTGAATTAATTACTTGATGTATTAAAGTATAATGGGCGTAGATAACACCTTAATACGAAATCTTGTCAGGCTTTCCCGGTAATTAGTAATACTGTTGAAACAAAGCGAGAGGGGGTTAGCCCAATTTACGCAAATAAATAATAATCTTGATTATGATTAATTCCAAATAAGTATATTTTTCCAGTAGATGCTGGGCATTAACTAAGAAAACCCAGAATACCACTTTCATTGTTATGGAAAACATGGACAATGTTAATGAAATATATTTCTCACCGCGCCATCATTTGTACCTTGACACTGTTGATCATTATTATCACCGTTTTGTTCACCTTTCTGAGAAGCTCTGATGTGCCAGAATATATTACTGCCCCGGTGCGCAAAGGCGATATAGAAAATTCTGTTCTGGCGACAGGCCGTATTGATGCAATTGAACGGGTAAACGTAGGGGCACAGGTATCAGGGCAATTAAAATCACTGAAAGTGAAACAGGGCGACCATGTGACTAAAGGGCAGTTGATTGCCGAAATTGACGACCTACCTCAGTGTAACGATTTGCGTAATGCCGAAGCTGCACTCAACGAAGTGAAAGCAGAACTTCAATCCAAGCAGGCGCTCCTGAAACAGGCTGAACTGCGTTTTAAACGCCAGCTCCGGATGCTAAGAGAAAATGCCAGCTCACACGAAGATTTTGAGTCTGCGGAGGCAATGCTTGCGACCACTCGCGCTGAATTACATTCTCTGAATGCCAAACTGGTCCAGGCACAGATAGAAGTAGATAAGAAAAAGCTTGCCCTTGAATATACGCGAGTCGTAGCGCCAATGGATGGAATTGTTATTGCCATTGTCACTCAGCAAGGGCAAACCGTTAACTCAAACCAGAGTGCCCCAACAATTATTAAACTCGCTCGTCTGGATGTCATGACCATTAAAGCACAGATCTCCGAGGCTGATATAACCCGTATTTCTGTGGGGCAAAAAGCCCGCTTCTCTATCTTCTCCGAACCGGACAAGCACTACAGCGCAACACTGCGTGCCGTTGAACTGGCACCAGAATCGGTAATGAAAGATGACTCTCTCGCCAGCAACACTTCAGCATCAGGCTCCGGAACTTCAAATGCGTCCGTTTATTACAATGCTCTATTCGATGTGCCTAACCCAGAAAATCGACTTCGTATTGCCATGACTGCTCAGGTTACCCTGATCACTGATGAAGCCCAAAATACACTGCTGGTACCCATTCAGGCAGTGCACAGAAATGAGGGGAAGAAGCAACAGGTCCTGGTGCTGGCAGCAGATGGCAGGCTGGAACCCCGGAATGTGAAAACTGGTATCACGAACAGCGTGGATATTCAGATCCTCGAAGGTTTAAATGTCGGAGAAAATGTCGTGCTGTCGCTGCCGGATAAGAAAGAGCCCGAAGAAAGGATTATGCTGTGAAAAAACTTATTGAGTTAAAAGGGGTTAGCCGAACTTATGGCAACGGAGATCAAACGCGGACCGTCCTGAAAAATGTCGATTTGACAATCGTTGCTGGAGAAATGGTGGCAATCATTGGAGTCTCTGGCTCAGGCAAATCAACCTTAATGAACATAATGGGTTGCCTTGACGTACCCAATAGAGGTGATTACTACATCGACGGACAAAATGCCGCCTGTCTTTCACCCGATGAGCTGGCTAGAGTGCGCCGGGAACACATTGGCTTTATATTCCAGCGCTACCATTTGATACCTGATCTTAGCGCACTTGGTAACGTGGAGATCCCGGCCATTTACGCCAACAGCGAACGCGACAGCCGTCGGCAACGTGCAACGGCGTTGCTGGGCAGACTGGGACTGGAAGGACGTGAGCATCATAAACCTTGCGAACTTTCAGGCGGTCAGCAGCAACGCGTCAGTATTGCCCGAGCACTGATCAACGGTGGAAAGATAATTTTGGCGGATGAGCCAACTGGTGCTCTGGATTCGCAATCCGGGCAAGAAGTGTTAGCCATTCTGAATGAACTTAATCGACGTGGTCATACTGTAGTAATGGTGACCCACGATATGAAGGTCGCCCGGCACGCAAAGCGAATCATTGAGCTGTGTGATGGCGAAATCATCGCTGATAGTGGAGGTTGCGTATCTGCGACGGAAACACTACCAAAAACCAACAGAATCCGGCAAAGCTATTGGAAAACACTGCTCGATCGAACGCGTGAATCGATGCAAATGGCGCTAAAAGCGATGAAGACGCATCGCTTACGCACCACGCTTACCATGATCGGGATTGTTTTTGGTATCGCCTCCGTTGTCACTGTTGTGGCATTGGGTGAAGGAGCCAGGCAAGAAACACTGGAAGAGATTAAAAGTCTGGGGACAAACGTGGTCAGCATTTATCCCGGGCAGGATTTGTTCGATGACAGCATTGAGAGTATTAGAACATTGGTACCTGCTGACGCAAATGCACTGGCGAAGCAAGGGTTTATCGATAGCGTCAGCCCGGAAGTTAGCGCTTCAGACAACATTCGTTTTCTGGGTAAATCTGCGATAGCGTCCATTAACGGCGTTGGGCGGGAACATTTCCGGGTAAAAGGTATTGAGTTGTTGCAAGGGACTACTTTTAGAGACGATCGCAACGCTCTACAGGAAGTTATTATCGATGAGAATACTCGTAAGGCCATTTTCGACAACACAGGGTTACAGGCTCTGGGGCAAATAGTCTTTCTTGGTTCTGTACCAGCACGAGTGGTTGGCATCGCTAAAAGTAACAACCGTAGTGATGCATCAAATCGCATTACTGTGTGGATGCCTTACAGCACGGTGATGTACCGTATTGTGGGTAAACCAGTTCTGACCGGTATTAGCGTCAGGCTAAAAGACAATGTGGATAACGAGGCTGCAATCAGCGCTATCTCCCAACTATTAACCCGGCGTCACGGCATAAAAGACTTCCAGCTTTATAACTTTGAACAAATAAGAAAGTCTATCGAACACACCTCAATGACCTTCAGTATTTTAATTCTTATGGTCGCATGTATCTCACTAATGATCGGCAGTATCGGGGTGATGAACATCATGTTGATTTCTGTAACGGAACGAACTCATGAAATTGGCGTACGAATGGCGGTTGGCGCGAGACGCAGCGACATTATGCAACAGTTTATTATTGAGGCCGTATTGGTTTGCCTGATTGGTGGCGCACTCGGTATTGCACTGTCGTATATCACAGGTGCGCTCTTTAACGCTCTGGCGGACGGGATATTCGCAGCTATATATTCGTGGCAGGCTGCTGTTGCTGCATTTTTTTGCTCAACCTTAATCGGCATAATCTTCGGGTATCTCCCAGCCCGCAAGGCAGCAAGGATGGACCCGGTTATTTCACTGGCCAGCGAATAATATATGAAAATTTTATCATCGTTGACTTTATGCCTTATCACCGCACTCTGTTCAGGTTGCACAAACGTGCTGAAAAGTGACTATCGCGCTCCCGAAGTGAACTATCCCATCAACTGGACCAAGGGCGATGTGGACGGAAATACATCCCCGTTTGACTGGGAAGAATTTAACGATCCTAATCTCGATAACTGGCTTCACCTGGTGATGACAAGTAATAACGACATAGCTATAGCTGCACTGCGGATACATCGGGCGCAGCTGGATGCGGAAAGAACAGGTATCACCAATACTCCTGCACTAAAGGCGGCACTGAGTATGGACGGAAAAAAACAGCTGAATAACTCGTCCGGCTGGGCAAAAAGCGGTTCTGCCAGCCTTGGCACCAGCTATGAGCTGGATCTCTGGGGAAAAATTGCCCGTCAGCGTGATGTTGCTGAGTGGGCAGTCCATGCCAGTGAAGAAGATTTTCGCTCCGCGCGCCTGATGCTGCTTTCAGAGGCCAGCAATAATTACTGGCGTATCGGTTTTGTAAATCAACAAATTACCACCCTCCAGCAGAGTATTGACTATGCAAAAGAGACGCTGCGTCTGGCCGAGGTTCGCTATCGTGCAGGAAATATCTCGTCGCTGGATGTGATTGACGCGCAGCAAAACCTGCTCACGCAAGAGAACCAGCTTACAGGGCTACAACGAGAACATTCACAGCTACTCAATCAGCAGGCCGTTTTGCTCGGCACCGTGCCCGGTTGCCAGATAGTCGAGCCCACAACGCTGCCAAAAGGAAGCCTGCCTAAGGTCAATGCGAATATTCCTGCCAGCATACTGATGCGCCGGCCTGACATAAGTGCTAAAGAGTGGCAGTTGCGTGAGGCGCTAGCTACGGTTGATATCAAGCGTAGCGAATATTACCCCACCTTCAACCTGACAGGCGCTTTGGGTACCAGCAGCGCTTCGCTACTGGCATTACTGCATAATCCGGTCGGTTCCGTAGGCGCTAACCTGACGCTACCGTTCCTGGAGTGGCGACAGCGGGACATAGAGGTAAAAATTGCCCGTAACGATTACGAACAGCGAATGCTGGAGTTTAAACAGCTACTTTATAAGGCAATGAGCAGTATAGAGGACGCGCTTTCATTTCGTAACCAGTTGCTGCTTCAGGAGACAAGACTCAGGGAAGAACTGGAACTTGCACGTAAGTCAGAGTGGTTAAACGAAGTTCGTTACCGGCATGGTGCAGTACGTATTTCATTCTGGCTTGATGCTCAGGAAAAACGTCGTCAGGCGGAGCTGCGACTGGATGAAAACCGCTTCAATCAGTTGCAGAATCTAGCAAAAATTTATCTTGAGTTTGGCGGGGCATCAACCTTTCCTTAAGTCTAATTGGGGACAACCAGGAGCAATAAGGAGTGAAAAATAGCCACAGCTGAAAACACCATAGCCATTGACATTTGAGCTTTACCTGCTCTTGAAAACAAAAAATCACTGTTAAGCGCAATGCTATTCACTTCAGCAGAGCAGTATTGCGTGTCACGAGCATGTTTACCATTCTGTGTAAATATCTTTTCTTAAAAGTGATCATCAAAGCAGTCATCAAACTCGATAAATATCCACCGGCATAGCGTAATGCCGAGCAATTAAGGATCAATTGACCGCTCCTTAAACTGCGGCACTATAACGGCTTCTACAACAGGGAGCCGTTTTCTTGTGCATAGAAAACCCCCAGCTAGGCTGGGGGTTCCGGAAAGCTTTCAGCTTTGAGCCAGTTATTAAAACCCCTTTTGATTTGTTAAAACACCTTGCGGTCTGGCAACTGCAAGTGTCAAACAAGAAATCAAAAGGGGGTCCCAATGGGGAACGAAAAGAGCTTAGCGCACACCCGATGGAACTGTAAATATCACATAGTATTTGCGCCAAAATACCGAAGACAGGTGTTCTACAGAGAGAAGCGTAGAGCAATAGGCTGTATTTTGAGAAAGCTGTGTGAGTGGAAAAGTGTACGGATTCTGGAAGCTGAATGCTGTGCAGATCATATCCATATGCTACAATGTTTGTCAAAGCTCAGTGAAAATGTCTAATCACTGGCTCATTATAAATGTCCATATATTGAAAAGGCCGCTGCGAAAATCCCTCCCGCAGCGGCCTCTTTAGCATAACGTCATTATGCGAACCATCACTTAATGTTCTTCTCGCATTTTAAGAGAAATAGTAAATTTGTAGCAGTAAGATGAAGCATATAGCTTACCAATTCTTCCGGAACCTCTTTAATATCAGCTCCTTGCCCATGACCTGCATTTTTGTTTCTGATGGTTGGAATTCCTGTTTCCAGCATTGTTTTCAGACTTGTGAACTGGCTTTGTAAATATGCCGGAATTAAATTTTGACTTAAACAGCTATTTATTAGTTTTGATGCTGTATCATTAGGACTATATTTCCAGTTATTCTTATCATGTATTGCTTTCATTATACTTTCAAATGATTTCAGACAATCATTTAGACATTCTTTATAACGCTTATGCCTGTAATGCTCATGCGCAGCAAGGAATTCATCATTGGCGCCTTCAAACAAGGGTTCTCCACTTAAAAGAATCAGGGTTGGCTTTACGACATCAGCATGAATCAATTGAGAGTCTATCCTTATTATCTCTTCAGATTCAAACTGATAACCAACCCCATGTTCTCTAAACCTTTCATTTAGTTCAATAACTGCATCTCCAGGACTTTGACTTGTTATGTCTTTGAATTCATAATGGTTTTTCGCAACGTGGCTCACTAGTATCTGGAAGCATATTTCTATGAAATCTAGGCATTTCTCTGTATTTCTCTCTTTAAGGAAAAAGTCGACAAGAGCGTCAAAGTCATTCTTTGCAAATTCCTTCAAAGAAAAAACACCATATTCCTTAGAAAGTATCTCATGGATATATGCATATACTTTGTCAGCTTCATTTCTATACGATGTGTAGCGTTCATTAGAAGAGGGGAAGCCGATAGAATCAGTTATTATTTTAATTATTTGCACCCTGAGTGCATGTGGAATATTGTTATATTGATATACGTCATTTACTTCGCCACGAATTTTTCTTTGTCTCTTAGAATAAATATTAATAATTGCCATGAAATAGCCTCAAGATTTTTTTACATGCTGTTCTGTGATACTTGCTGTTTGGCTCTTTGCACCGCGAAGCGGTTCGGGGTTCTGTGACACCCGAATTTTACCTCGGTTTCCTTTGTATATAATATCATTGAAGTTATTTGCATTTCTCAGAAATCTTCTCTGGCTTTGATTGCAATAGCCGAAAGATAGCGCACACATCGCCGTTGGTCAGTTAGTACGAGGTTTCCGCCAAGTTCACCTTTTACCAAAGATGGCCTCAGAGCTTCCCTGAAGCTTTATCATGGCTTCAAGTAGGTCATCTTCGTTCAGTGAGCGCTGAGATTTGTTGATGCTAGGGGCGTGCCGTCTGCGGGAAGGCTCATCACCAGAACAAGGTAACGATTGTGAGCGATTATTGTCCCGTTTTCTCTGGACCTGACGGGCAACATCCAACACATGGCCAAGTCTCTTGTTATCTACAATGGCGACGGGATCAACCTCAGAAAGCCGGTCATAGGTGGAGTAGGGCAGCAGCACGCCATTTAGTCGCAGCTCCTTATGTCCGTCAGGATAATGCCAGACATCAATATACTTGCCGATGGCTCTTCGACTGTACTCGTTGTCCTCAATCAGATAGAGCATTTTATCGTATTGTACAGTCAGATTTTTTGATACCCGGCGAGGCTCTCGCTAGGTAAATTCTGCATCAAGGTCATCGTCTAATGCCTGCGGCCGGTGCGCGTTAAAATCATGCAAGGGTTCTTTGGCAAAGCGCCGGTTATAATCCTTCTGCAAATGCATTGGCCGCTTCTATTGTACAGATCCCCTTAAGCCTGAGCTCCTTAACGAGTCGGTCCTGAAGTGTCAAATGAGCACGTTCAACGCGGCCTTTTGCCTGGCTGGTTTCAGCACACAAAGGAGTAATATTAAGGCAGCGCATGGCCCTGGCAAACTGGGTTTCGCCGGGGCCGGTGGTGGCGTGCTTATTATTGACTCTGAATACGCTGGCTTTATCGCTGTAGAGGATCATCGGTTTACCGTATTTCTCGATATAGCCACGTGTAGCTTCAAAATAGGTAAATGTGGACTCAGATTTCACAAACAGCAGGTGCATCAGGCGACTGGTGGCATCGTCAACATAGACCAGGGCAGAACAGGGTCGACCCCGGTTTTCAAACCAGTGGTGGTCGCAGCCATCAATTTGTATCAGCTCGCCAGTACAAGGACGCCGGTAACGAGGCTGATGAATTTTCGGTGCGCGTTGTCTGCGGGGAATCCAGAGTCCGGCCTTTATCATGAGACGTCGGATGGTTTCCTTTCCAAGGACCAGACCGTGAACTTCCTCCAGCTTTTCCCGCGCTAGCGTGGGGCCAAAATCACGGTAGTGCTCCCGGATTATACTGAGTGCCTGATCTGTCAGTGACGCTGGCAACAGACGGTTACCAGTGCGGCCACGACTCTGGTTGTTCATGCCAAGCGGCCCATACTGGCGATAACGTTTGAGCAGACGGCTGCAATGACGTGGCGTGATGCCCAGCATTTCGGCAGCCTGTCCAGGACGGATATTGCGATCGATGACATCCTGAAGGATTTTGAGGCGATTGATTTCTTTCACGGTGAACATTCCGGCGTCATTTATAGCCATAGAAAACTCCTCATCAGGAAAAAGTGAGTCGTTGTCTAGACATAGGGATCTGAGAAACTATAGCCTGGACATTCCTAATGAGCCACAAATAGACATTAGCATTGAGCCTCTACAATGTTTGTGCGCACAATCTATCTTATGTTAAATAACATTGAATATTAACTTACTTCATGAAGCTTACTGCTTCTATTTCCACTTCTTTTTCTTATTAATCGCTCCCCTAATCCACGCATTCATCTGCTCTACAGGCTCTAAAATATTTTTTCTGAGTACTGAGCACAAACTGCTCCATAAAAAACAGACCACAAGTTTGGGCATGATACTGATGTAGTCACGTTTTATTGTTTTCATGAAGCTCTCTGCTATTCCATTACTCACCGGACTCCGCACCGCCGTGTTCTTCGATTTAAGTCCCAACATCCGAGCGAACTGGCGTGTTTCATTAACCCGGTAGTCAGAGTCAGCGGTCGAAAGACCTCCCAGGTAGCTACTCTGCATACCCACTATAATGCAACTATTCTCGTGACGTGTGTTTCAGCTCTCCCCCGGCTATGATACGAGATGGTATGGAGAGCCCTTCTGGGGCCACTGCCTGCACCAGATGCAACAGGAAGCCTGATATGAATGCAATTTCTGTCAGGACAGGCGGGTAACTTTCTGTGGCCATGGATCAGGGAATACTCCACCCGACATCCACCACTGAATTTCTTCTTCAGTCAACAAGCAAAGGGATAAGGCATGTGTAAAATCATTAACTTCAGTGGCATTGCCAATGATAGTCAACTGACAGCAGCGATCGCCAAATCGCCCAGAGGCTGTGTCGATGTGTCGCTGTAGCGCTGAACGTTCTTCACGAGTTAAATTATTGTCAGTATGTTCCAGTACTCCAGCTTTCCAGTAGCCAATGAGCGCCAGACTGATGCTTCCTGCTGACTGATTCCAGAGCAGGGCAAGATCATCTCTCCCGGGGAGCCAAAAAAAACCTTTACTGCGATAAACGCCCATGCCCATAAAGCGGTGACAGGTATCCCATAATCTTTGCGGATGGAATGGCCTGTCGTCCCTGATGACGCGCCATATAAGTTCCTCATTGTTGCACGGAGTATCCATGTTTCCTACAAGTGCTTCCAGTTCACTGATGAGTAACTCAACACGGTCAAAATTGTAGTCCGGGATCGCCAGTAATGTGCTCAGTTCAATATTTCCCCATGATACCGCGAGCACATCCACGGAGGGGTTAAGTGGGTGTATGGCTTTTGCCACAGCGGAGATAATGTCAAAGGGCAGGCGGTCATTTCTGGTCAGCAGCAGCCTGTTGCAGAACATGATTTGCTCGGCCAGCAAATTCTCCAGGCCGCGTTTGTTATGCCGGAGATTTTCCTGAAGAGTGGGGATCAGTTTTTTCCCATCATTGTAATCTTCATGGAGCATGACAGTATCAACGAGTGTTAAAAACGCCTTCAGGCGTACACGTGAATGGCGACGCAGGTATTTGACCAGAGGAAGCGGATGACTGCTTCCGGAGGTTTCAATCAGCATCACATCCGGCTTGTTGTGATCAAGCAGGTGGTTAATTGCGAGATCCATCTTTTTGAGGCCTGCGGGGCTGCTGATGCTGTCTGCGGTGATACTTACGAAATTATTGTCTTTTGCATCTACAATATCTGTGTTGGCGATCAGCACGCCGTCCACATCCAGTTCGCTCATGTCATTGACTATGACAGAGACTGAAAGCTGTTTTTCGTGTGCCTGTATGAGCAGGTTTTTCAGCAGAGTGGTTTTCCCTGCGCCGAGGAAGCCATTGAGAATGATGACAGATGTTGTTTCCATATCAGCAGTACACCAGTTAGTTAGCGAGGAAGGCGCTTGGTGGTACAAAGAGCATCCGGATTGAATCGCATAACGTCGACGGGAGTTGTTGTCGTTTTTCCTGTGAGGTCTCAACCTGCCACAGAACGCACCGGACTTATTGGTATTTAGTCTCCATCAGCATAATTATCACCATTTTTATCTCCGGGGGAAGATTTGTTCTGAACAGGAGTGGGAGGTGTGACCTCCTGAAAGTAATTACAGATTGCTAGTTGTTGTATTTTTATTCGAATATGTCTCTTCGTATCAGTGATAGCACCTAGATAAAGTATATTCCGGGAGCGTTATCTGTTCTAGATATCAGAGAGTCAGTCATTTGTAAAAAAGAGAGCTGCATCATTCTATTTTTCCTGTCTATTCACCCTGTTGTCGTATCTAAAAGACATCCGTTCCGAGGATGTCGGGCACCCGTTCTGTACTAAGATACATAGCTTTTGGGTCTGCACTATTTGGAACCGACAGAAGTCTGTCTGTGATATCCGCATTTTTCTGTGTGCGATATATTCCGAAAAACTTCAAACCACTTAAAAGAGGTGTTTCCGGAGGATAAGTTCGACCAGGGAATAGTGTTTCCTGGTAAGTGTGGCGGAGCCAGTTCACCAGGAGTATCTTTCTTATCCAGTTATACTGGATTTTATTAGATGATCACCCTACCCTGCAGCAGTACGCTGACGGTGTTTTTTTGGGAGAACCATTATGAATAACGTCATCTTTGATTGGTATTTATCTAGGCAAAAATTCATTCAACGTCCACTGCCAAGATGCAACAGGCAGAGTCCTTAACTGTCAGAATCCAAGTGCTCGAAATTATTCGAATTCCTTACTAATTCCTCCTACACAACTATTGTTATGGAAGCTTGCGAAGATGCTCACTATATGGCACGGAAATTTTCGGAAATGCGTCATAAAACAAAGCTAATACCTCCTCATTTTGTCCAACCCTTCGTTAAAATTAATAAAAATGATTTCTTTGAGGCTGAAACCATATGTGAAGTTACATCAAGCCATCAATGAGATTTGTAGCATTAGGAGCTGAATCCCAGCAGAGGATTCCACTTTTCATCCGTCGTTGACAATGGCCTTGAAAAACGCCGTTACTCACCGTTCTCCTTCACGGTAATACGCAGTTATAGTTGCAGAGCAATGTAATGGATCTTTTATATTAAGAAATTGTGGATTTGCCCCTATATTTCCAGACATCTGTTATCACTTAACCCATTACAAGCCCGCTGCCGCAGATATTCCCGTGGCGAGCGATAACCCAGCGCACTATGCGGATGCCATTCGTTATAATGCTCGAACGCCTCTGCAAGGTTCTTTGCTGCCGTTAACCCGTCTGGTTTGGGCATGATACTGATGTAGTCACGCTTTATCGTTTTCACGAAGCTCTCTGCTATGCCGTTACTCTCCGGACTCCGCATCGCCGTGTTCTTCGGTTCAAGCCCCAACATCCGGGCAAACTGCCGTGTTTCATTAGCCCGGTAGCATGAACCATTATCCGTCAGCCACTCTACTGGAGACGCCGGAAGCTCGTTGCCGAAGCGGCGTTCCACCGCTCCCAGCATGACGTCCTGTACTGTTTCACTGTTGAAGCCGCCCGTAGTAACCGCCCAGTGCAGTGCCTCACGGTCACAGCAGTCCAGCGCGAACGTGACTCGCAGTTTTTCTCCGTTATCACAGCGGAACTCGAACCCGTCAGAGCACCATCGCTGATTACTTTCTTTCACAGCCACTCTGCCTGTATGTGCCCGTTTCGATGGCGGTACAGCAGGTTTTTGCTCAAGCAACAGCGCATTCTGGCGCATGATCCGGTAAACACGTTTGGCATTGATCGCAGGCATACCATCAAGTTCTGCCTGTCTGCGAAGCAGCGCCCATACCCGACGATAACCATACGTGGGCAGCTCTCCGATAACATGGTGTATACGGAGAAGCACATCCGTATCATCAGTGTGACGACTGCGGCGGCCATCCATCCAGTCATCGGTTCGTCTGAGAATGACGTGCAACTGCGCACGCGACACCCGGAGACAACGGCTGACTAAGCTTACTCCCCATCCCCGGGCAATAAGGGCGCGTGCGCTATCCACTTTTTTGCCCGTCCATATTCAACGGCTTCTTTGAGGAGTTCATTTTCCATCGTTTTCTTGCCGAGCAGGCGCTGGAGTTCTTTAATCTGCTTCATGGCGGCAGCAAGTTCAGAGGCAGGAACAACCTGTTCTCCGGCGGCGACAGCAGTAAGACTTCCTTCCTGGTATTGCTTACACCAGAGAAATAACTGGCTGGCTGCTACACCATGTTGCCGGGCAACGAGGGAGACCGTCATCCCCGGTTCAAAGCTCTGCTGAACAATTGCGATCTTTTCCTGTGTGGTACGCCGTCTGCGTTTCTCCGGCCCTAAGACATCAATCATCTGTTCTCCAATGACTAGTCTAAAAACTAGTATTAAGACTATCACTTATTTAAGTGATACTGGTTGTCTGGAGATTCAGGGGGCCAGTCTAAGGTGCACGAATCCTAGAGGCAGAATGTTTCTCCACATGCTTGTGGAGAAACCGCCGCATTTTGCCCGTTCTGTACGATACACCGTAGCCAGAGATAAGATATTCTGTTGCTGTATGCTACATACATTACACTATACGAAATCAGGTCTGTTCAATCAGTAAGGAAATAAACGGACAAACGTTATGTAACCCAGACAGAGATATATTGTCTGGGAAAATAGTGGCTTTTGTGGCGAAAACTAGTAAAACAGCAACCCGAACCACTTGATGTGCATCGTTTTTGATTATTCCCGTATACTCTTGCAGAAGGAGTTCTCCGTCGGGCTACTGTCATGGTTAATGCGGGGAATATGGCGACAATACAACACACCTAAAAGAGTAATGGACAGATGAAGCGGTTTATTCATTTCCCATGATTCTGAGTACCTACCAAGTCTGAGTAACCACTTTTATACTTTTAATTTTCGTTCATTTAGCTATCGTTTAATTATTATCACATAGGATTCTGCCGTTTTTAACAATGCAGGATAATAAGATGAAAAAAATGTTATTTTCTGCCGCTCTGGCAATGCTTATTACAGGATGTGCTCAACAAACGTTTACTGTTGGAAACAAACCGACAGCAGTAACACCAAAGGAAACCATCACTCATCATTTCTTCGTTTCGGGAATTGGACAAGAGAAAACTGTTGATGCAGCCAAAATTTGTGGCGGTGCAGAAAATGTTGTTAAAACAGAAACTCAGCAAACATTCGTAAATGGATTGCTCGGTTTTATCACTTTTGGCATCTATACTCCGCTGGAAGCCCGGGTATATTGCTCACAATAGTTGCCCATCGATATGGGGAGCTCATCTGCACTGTTCATTAATATACTTCTGGGCTCCCTACAGTTGTTTTTGCATAGTGATAAGCCTCTCTCTGAGGGAGGAAATAATCCTGTTCAGCGATGTCTGCCAGTCGGGGGGGCTGCATTATCCACGCCCGAGGCGGTGGTGGCTTCACGCGGGGATGGGCAGATTGATCTGATATGCAACCGACGACGACCAGCGGCAACATCATCACGCAGAGCTTCATTTTCAGATTTGGGCCACCTTTTGATTTCTCGTTTAACTTTTGCAGTCACCAGACTGTGATTTATTTTAACAAATCAATAGCTTTCATAAAATTCTCGAAGCTGAAAGCTTAACTGAACCAACCAGCCTGGCTGGTGTTTTCTAAAGACAAAAAGGCCATCAGCAAAACACTGATAGTCTGAATCACCTTTATCAATCATGTATGAAGAAAATATGCGCAATTAGTTGACAGTGATTATCATTTTCATTAAAAAGAGCGCGTAGCATTCTTATTTCATGAGGAAATTTACCCGCCAACAACCTGAGTAGCGAAAGCTGTTCATCCCCAATATTTTTGCTGGCGGGTTCTTTTTTCTACTGTCCTCCTCCCCAGAGGAAGCATTCCCATTAATCATTACTGGCGAGGAGGCAAGAGAAAAAGTCGGTTCTTTGTCCCTAAATAACAGCATCATTTCAGTCCATGCAAAATCTGATTTACCAGCTCACATAATAACCTGATGATACACAGTGTAAGTTCACAGAGATATTGCAATTGCCTCCGGATAAGTAAGGGGAGATTGCACTATGCAAATGCAGCACCTGAGGTTGGCTATCCTAAGCAGCCGATTATGCGTTGAGGCTTTCAGTGATGGCTGATATAGCAACAATGAGAATGAAGGCTCTGCACTTCTGGGATAAACACGGTATTTCTGCAGCTTCTGAAGCCTTTGGCGTATCCTGCCGCACGCTTTACTGGTGGCGTCAGTTACTGATCAAGGGAGGACCTGAGGGGCTAATCCCGCACAGTAAGGCACCTCTGGTGCGACGAAAAAAGCACTGGCATCCCGATGTGCTGAAAGAGATTCGACGCCTCAGGACAGAGCTGCCGAACCTCGGTAAAGAGCAGATTTTTGTTCGCCTGAAGCCCTGGTGCGCATAACGCCATCAGACCTGCCCGAGTGTTTCCACCATCGGCAGAATGATCGCCACCGCACACGATAAAATGCGGATGATACCAGTACGTCTGAGCTCGCGGGGTAAGGCTCTGCTTGTCAAAAAGCGAACCACCACCCCCCCGCAGGCCAAAGCACTACCGTCCGGTAAAGACAGGAGAGCTCATTGGGATGGACGCCATTGAGCTCAGAATGGGTGAAATGCGTCGCTATATCATTACCATGATCGACGAACACAGCGATTATGTACTGGCGCTGGCTGTGCCGTCGCTCAACAGTGATATCGTCAATCACTTTTTCAGCCGTGCAGCCCGGCTGTTCCCTGTCGGTATCAGCCAGATCATCACAGATAACGGGAAAGAGTTCCTGGGAAGCTTTGACAAAACGCTGCAGGAAGCCGCCATCAAACACCTCTGGACCTATCCCTACACGCCAAAAATGAACGCTATCTGTGAACGTTTTAACCGGGCATTAAGAGAGCAATTCATTGAATTTAATGAAATTTTACTCTTTGAGGATCTGGCGTTGTTTAACCTGAAACTGGCGGAATATCTGGCGCTGTATAACAGCAAAAGACTCCACAAGGCGCTCGCACTAACGACGCCCGTGGAATATATTTTAAAAGAGAACAAAAATTGCAATATGTGGTGGACCCATACACAGCAAACGCACAGGCCGCCCCGGTTGGGTAGATATGTGGGATGGCTGGTTCAGACTTCAGGATATGGTTGAGGCTGGTGATGAAGTCTCTTTATCAGGAGATCTGATCAAGAGACAGCCGCGCAGGGGGATTCACTATGCTGGATTCTTTTAACAAATTCTCCGCTAACCAAAAAATAGACTTTTTGCATTCGTAAATGCGTTAAGAGATAATTTTTAAAGTTCCATCAATCTCCCGGCCAGTTCGTCTCGCGGCATTACTCACTATCCGCACAACTTCAGTAAGATCATGACTTTTTCAATCGTTATCTGTTGACCAAGCTTTGAAACCACTAGCGTCCCGTCAACCTGACCTGGAATCGTCGAGAACCGCCCATAGTTGTGAATTGGCTAGAGTGTGATGGAAAGCAACGCTAAACGACCTAGTCACACATTCTCTTTTCCCTAACAATGACCATTTAGTGAAATAACGTATCCAAAATGATGACGTGAAAGCCTGATACTGGCAGCGAAAAGCCGAAAAAACTCACCTGGTCAGGAGCAAAAATCGGATTATTCGCCAACAGCGTAATATCAGCAGTAGTTCTCGACACGCTTGCGCTATAGACAGAGGATGAAACGCTGCTGGTCGGAGTTCTCTATACATTTTTGGCGACGGCAGAACCGCTCACCAATGCCTTAACGTCTATCAGCCTTCCGGTGAGTTGGAACAGCATGCTCAGCGTTTGCAAGATATTCTCCACGGTCTGTAGCAGCGTAGGTTTCAATTTAAATATCCCCAGATAGCCCTCTGGGAGCTTCCCTTTTTATTAAGTTTTAATTACCGTTGCAATAGTTAAATGATATTGGTAATTATTATCATTAGCATTTGTGTCTGTGTTGTTTCTGGTAAGGCTGAAAGGGAACAAACATCGCCTGTACAACGGCGTTTTTACTTACAGACCAGCGAAGGCGAGACTATCAGGATGATGCATCGTGTGTCTAAGAAATCACGGTTCTTTCCAGATTCGTTGTTCGGTCTAACACTGCACAAATGCGTCAGAACATCCCGGCGTAGCTGTCCGACGCCATTTGGGCTGTTCAACAGGACAATGGCGCGTAAGCGTTAATGGAAGTGGGGATACGGAGTTCCCTGTTCACCTGTGTATGTCACGGAAAAGTCTCTGACTGAGCTGTCCATAACGCTGGTGAAGCACAAATGGCGCAGCATCTGGTAAAGCAGGTTTAACGAAAAGTCGTGTCCTGCTGCTGGCATATGAGTGCGTCGACTGCCTGATTTAGATCGTCAAGCGGAGAGGGATTTTCTCATGCGTATTTTGTTTGTAGGCCCGCCTCTCTATGGGCTGTTGTATCCTGTGCTGTCTCTGGCGCAGGCATTTCGCGTTAACGGTCATGAAGTGCTGATCGCCAGTGGAGGACAATTCGCACAAAAAGCGGCAGAGGCCGGGTTGGTGGTGTTTGACGCCGCACCCGGTCTGGATTCCGAAGCTGGTTACCGCCACCATGAGGCACAGCGGAAAAAAAGTAATATCGGAACCCAAATGGGCAACTTCTCATTCTTCAGCGAAGAAATGGCCGACCATCTGGTGGAGTTTGCCGGACACTGGCGGCCTGACCTCATCATCTACCCTCCGCTCGGAGTCATCGGGCCGCTGATTGCCGCCAAATATGATATACCGGTCGTGATGCAAACCGTAGGCTTCGGCCATACCCCCTGGCATATCAAGGGTGTAACGCGTTCGCTCACGGACGCCTATCGTCGCCACAATGTGGGGGCCACACCACGTGATATGGCCTGGATCGACGTAACACCGCCGAGTATGAGCATTCTGGAAAACGACGGTGAACCCATTATTCCGATGCAGTACGTCCCGTATAACGGTGGCGCGGTGTGGGAACCATGGTGGGAGAGAAGGCCCGAGCGTAAACGTCTGCTGGTGAGTCTCGGCACTGTCAAACCGATGGTTGACGGCCTTGATCTAATCGCCTGGGTTATGGATTCTGCCAGTGAGGTCGATGCCGAGATCATCCTGCATATTTCAGCCAATGCGCGGTCCGATTTGCGCTCGCTGCCGTCAAATGTTCGCCTGGTTGACTGGATACCCATGGGTGTCTTCCTCAACGGCGCAGATGGTTTCATTCATCATGGCGGAGCAGGCAATACCCTGACAGCGCTACACGCTGGTATTCCACAAATCGTCTTCGGCCAGGGAGCCGATCGCCCGGTAAATGCCCGCGTTGTTGCCGAACGCGGCTGCGGGATTATCCCTGGCGACGTCGGCCTGTCGAGTAACATGATCAATGCTTTCCTCAACAATCGCTCACTTCGCAAAGCCTCTGAAGAGGTAGCAGCGGAAATGGCGGCGCAACCCTGCCCAGGTGAAGTGGCGAAAAGCCTGATCACAATGGTACAGAAAGGGTAACCACTACATCTTCATGATAATCATATGCCAGCACCCATCCAGGAGTCATGCATCCATAACAATGCGGGACCGGAGCGTGCTGGCTTTTTTGCGGAACGATCCGGCCAGTGGATCGTATTTTACAGACGGAGGAGGCTTAATGCCTGCGAATCACACTCCCACACCGGCTCAGTCATGGATAGTTCGCCTAGCGCGCGTGTGCTGGGAACGTAAGAAACTTAGTGTCATCGTGGTGGTAGCGTCAGTATCGACTATTTTGCTGGCTGCGCTGACGCCACTGCTGACAAGACAGGCTGTGAATGACGCACTGGCGGGCAATCCGGCCCGCCTGCCGTGGCTGGCCTGCGGGTTACTGTTGATCGCTTTTTTTGATTTCATCGGTAACTATGTGCGCCGTGGTTATGCCGGGATGCTCTCACTCTGGGTGCAGCATACCCTCAGAGGACGGGTATTCGACAGTATTCAGAAACTTGACGGCGCAGGCCAGGATGCGCTGCGCACCGGGCAGGTGATTTCACGGACCAACAGCGATCTGCAGCAGGTGCATACCCTGCTGCAGATGTGCCCGGTGCCGCTGGCAGTGTTCACTTATTACATTGCCGGCATTGCCGTGATGCTGTGGATGTCCCCTGCCATGACGCTTATCGTCGTGTGCGTACTGGTATGCCTGGCGATCACCGCGCTTCGTGCGCGTCGTAGGGTCTTCGCGCAAACCGGGCTGGCCTCGGACCAACTGGCGAATCTCACCGAACATATACGCGAGGTGCTGGCACAGATCTCAGTGGTAAAATCCTGTGTGGCAGAGATGCGTGAAACGCACTGGCTCGATAGGCAGTCGCGGCAGATTGTGCGTGTACGCATCGGTGCGGTTATCTCGCAGGCGATGCCTGGGGCCACCATGCTGGCGCTACCGGTGCTCGGGCAAATCGTCCTGCTGTGCTACGGCGGGTGGTCGGTCATGCACGGGCGGATCGATCTCGGTACCTTCGTTGCATTCGCCAGCTTCCTCGCGATGCTGACCGGGCCAACCCGCGTACTGGCATCGTTTCTGGTTATCGCACAGCGCACTCAGGCGTCCGTGGAGCGGGTGTTTGCACTGATCGACACCCGTTCACAGATGGAGGACGGGACGGAGTCGATTAACAGTCAGGTTGTCGGACTGGAACTGGAGAATATGAGCTTTGACTACCACCATGGCGACAGACATATCCTCAGCAATATCTCCTTTTCCCTGCGCGCCGGTGAAACCGTGGCGGTGGTGGGCGCATCGGGTTCAGGAAAATCGACCCTGTTGATGCTACTGGCGCGTTTTTATGATCCCTGCTCCGGAAAGATATGGCTCAACACCAGCGAAGGCCGACAAAATCTTCGCGATATCAGACTGGAGGCGCTTCGTCGCCGGGTAGGCATCGTATTTGAAGATGCTTTTCTGTTTGCCGGTACGGTGGCGGAAAATATCGCCTATGGCCACCCTCAGGCAACGGCGGACGACATTCGCCGTGCGGCAGCTGCTGCAGGAGCCAGCGATTTTATTAACGCCCTGCCGAAAGGCTTCGATAGCCTGTTAACCGAACGGGGTACGAATCTTTCCGGCGGGCAGAGGCAGCGAATAGCGCTGGCGCGGGCGCTCATTACTGCACCGGACGTGTTAATCCTGGATGATACTACCTCAGCGGTTGATGCTGTTACGGAAGCGGAGATTAATACCGCGCTGGGTCGCTATGCTGACGAAGGGCATATGCTGCTGGTGATTGCCCGACGGCGTTCAACACTTCAGCTAGCCAGCCGGGTTGTGGTGCTGGATAAGGGCCGTATGGTGGATACCGGAACCCCGGCAGAACTTGAAGCGCGCTGTCCGGCGTTCCGCGCACTGATGACCGGCGACAGCGATTTTCTGGCCACGTCCCACAATAGCCACAACGAATTGTGGCCGGCTGAACCAGCGACACAAGACGATGTAACGGATACGGGGGATAAAGGTTTTGTCGCCCGTATGACCCGCGTACCGGAAAATGCAGTACAGCAGGCGCTGGCCGGTAAAGGTCGCAAAGTCACGTCACTACTGAAGCCTGTGGCGTGGATGTTCGTCATCGCCGCTCTGCTGATCGCACTCGATTCTGCGGCAGGCGTAGGGGTACTGATACTGTTGCAGCACGGCATTGACTCCGGTGTCGCCGCAGGCGATATGTCGATCATCGGCCTCTGTGCCCTGCTCGCCCTGTGCCTGGTCATTGTGGGCTGGTGCAGTTATTCTCTGCAGACGGTCTTCGCCGCCAGAGCGGCGGAATCAGTTCAGCATTCGGTGCGCTTGCGCAGCTTCGGCCATATGCTGCGTCTTGGACTCCCCTGGCATGAAAAGCATGCCGATTCGCGTCTTACCCGCATGACCGTTGATGTGGACTCTCTCGCCCGCTTTCTGCAAAACGGCCTTGCCGGTGCGGCCACCAGTCTGGTGACGATGTTCGCAATCGCCGCCACCATGTTCTGGCTCGACCCGTTCCTGGCGCTGACGGCATTAAGCGCAGTGCCAGTGGCCGCACTGGCAACCATGATTTATCGCCGCCTCAGTACCCCTGCTTATGCACAGGCACGGCTGGAAATAGGCAAAGTCAACAGCACCCTGCAGGAAAAAGTCTCTGGCCTGCGTGTCGTGCAATCGCATGGTCAGCAGGAACTGGAGGGCGCCCGGCTGCGCGCGTTATCGGAGCGTTTCCGCGCAACCCGTGTGCGAGCACAAAAATACCTTGCAGTCTATTTTCCGTTCCTGACATTCTGCACCGAGGCCTCCTATGCCGCTGTTCTGTTAGTGGGAGCTTCGCAGGTCGCCGCTGGAGAAATGACTGCCGGGGTACTGGCGGCTTTCTTCCTGTTGCTGGGGCAATTCTATGGGCCAGTGCAGCAGTTATCAGGGATTGTCGACGCCTGGCAGCAGGCGACAGCCAGCGGCAAACATATTGATGAACTACTGGCGACAGAAGGCACTGAGAACCTCGGGTCCTCTTCGGTCCTCCCTGTCACCGGTGCACTGCATCTTGATGAGGTCACGTTCAGTTATCCCGACAGTCACGAGCCAGCTCTGAACAAACTTACCCTGACGATCCCAGAGGGAATGGTTGTCGCGGTCGTCGGTCGCAGCGGTGCGGGTAAGTCGACGCTGATTAAGCTGATTGCCGGGTTGTATTTCCCCACGCACGGCAACATCAGAATCGGTGTGCAAATGCTCGATGATGCCTCGCTCACTGAGTATCGTCGCCAGATTGGGCTTGTCGATCAGGATGTAGCACTGTTTAGTAGTGATATTGCAGAAAACATTCGTTATTCACGGCCATCCGCCACCAATGAAGACGTTGAAATTGCCTCACAGCGGGCAGGGCTGTATGAGATGGTGTGCAATCTGCCGCAGGGATTCCGGACACCGGTGAATAACGGCGGAGCCGATCTGCCCGCAGGTCAGCGCCAGTTGATTGCGCTGGCCCGCGCGCAACTGGCGAATGCCCACATCCTGCTGCTCGACGAAGCCACGTCATGTCTGGATCGCACATCCGAAGAACGACTGATGTCATCGTTAACAGATGTCGTGCATGCCGGGAAGCACTCGGCGCTGATTGTTGCACATCGTCTGACCACCGCGCAACGCTGCGATCTGATTGCCGTTATTGATAAGGGGTTACTTGCGGAATACGGAACCCACGAACAGCTGTTATCTGCGGGCGGCCTCTATACCCGCTTATGGCATGACAGCGTCAGCAGTACTGCTCTCCATCGCCAGCACAACATGAAGGAGGAAACCCCGGGATAGTTACTGGACACGTAATGTATTAAAAACACAGTCAGAAGCGGCGGTACCGTGAATAGCCGCTTTAATTATTTATACTGACATCCTTAATTTTTAAAGAGTATGAATGCTGAACATGCAACAACATCTCTCTGCTATCGCCAGCCTGCGCAACCAACTGGCAGCGGGCCACATTGCTAACCTTACTGACTTCTGGCGCGAAGCTGAGTCGCTGAATGTTCCTCTTGTGACGCCAGTCGAAGGAGCGGAAGATGAGCGAGAAGTGACCTTTCTGTGGCGCGCCCGACATCCTCTGCAGGGCGTTTATCTGCGTCTGAACCGGGTGACGGATAAAGAGCACGTAGAAAAAGGAATGATGAGCGCCCTTCCCGAAACGGATATCTGGACACTGACACTGCGTTTACCCGCAAGTTACTGCGGCTCCTATTCGCTGCTGGAAATCCCCCCCGGCACTACGGCTGAGACGATTGCACTGTCCGGAGGCCGTTTTGCCACCCTTGCCGGAAAGGCCGATCCGCTAAACAAAATGCCGGAGATCAACGTTCGGGGAAACGCAAAGGAATCAGTGCTGACACTTGATAAAGCTCCCGCCCTGTCGGAATGGAACGGCGGCTTCCACACCGGACAACTGCTTACCTCCATGCGCATTATCGCCGGGAAATCTCGCCAGGTTCGGCTCTATATTCCGGATGTTGATATTTCTCAGCCCCTCGGGCTGGTCGTGCTGCCCGATGGTGAAACCTGGTTTGATCACCTTGGCGTATGCGCGGCAATTGACGCCGCCATAAATAATGGGCGCATCGTGCCCGTGGCTGTACTGGGCATTGACAACATTAATGAACATGAACGCACTGAGATACTCGGCGGGCGCAGCAAACTGATAAAGGATATCGCCGGACATCTGCTGCCGATGATTCGCGCTGAACAACCGCAGCGTCAGTGGGCAGACCGTTCGCGCACAGTGCTGGCCGGGCAGAGCCTCGGCGGGATCAGTGCGCTAATGGGGGCTCGTTACGCACCGGAAACGTTCGGTCTGGTGCTCAGCCACTCTCCTTCAATGTGGTGGACGCCAGAAAGAACCAGTCGACCAGGCTTGTTCAGCGAAACCGATACCTCATGGGTGAGTGAGCATCTGCTTTCTGCCCCACCGCAGGGCGTACGTATCAGCCTGTGCGTGGGATCGCTGGAAGGTTCGACAGTGCCTCACGTTCAGCAGCTTCACCAGCGGCTGATTACCGCTGGCGTCGAAAGCCATTGCGCAATCTACACCGGTGGTCACGATTACGCATGGTGGCGCGGTGCACTGATTGACGGGATTGGCTTACTACAGGGTTGAGTTGACCCACAAACACTTTCAGGAAACGGTACAGACTTCCTGAATAAATCAAATAGTCACCTGCGGAAAAGGAATAATCATCAGATGTATGCCCGCGAGTATCGCTCAACACGCCCGCATAAAGCGATTTTCTTTCATCTTTCTTGCCTCACCCTTATCTGTAGTGCGCAAGTTTATGCGAAGCCGGATATGCGGCCACTGGGGCCGAATATAGCCGATAAAGGCTCCGTGTTTTACCATTTCAGCGTCACCTCTTTCGACTCTGTCGATGGCACACGCCATTATCGGGTATGGACGGCCGTGCCGAATACAACCGCACCGGCATCGGGTTACCCGATTTTATATATGCTTGACGGTAACGCAGTTATGGATCGCCTGGATGACGAACTGCTCAAACAATTGTCAGAAAAAACACCGCCAGTGATCGTGGCTGTCGGGTATCAGACCAACCTCCCTTTCGATCTCAACAGCAGGGCTTACGACTATACGCCAGCAGCAGAAAGCAGAAAAACAGATCTCCACTCAGGGCGTTTTAGCCGTAAGAGTGGTGGCAGCAACAACTTCCGCCAGTTACTGGAAACGCGTATTGCCCCAAAAGTGGAACAGGGACTGAATATCGATCGGCAACGCCGCGGCTTATGGGGGCACTCCTACGGCGGCCTCTTCGTGCTGGATTCCTGGCTGTCCTCCTCTTACTTCCGGTCGTACTACAGCGCCAGCCCGTCGTTGGGCAGAGGTTATGATGCTTTGCTAAGCCGCGTTACGGCGGTTGAGCCTCTGCAATTCTGCGCCAAACACCTGGCGATAATGGAAGGCTCGGCGACACAGGGTGATAACCGGGAAACGCATGCTGTCGGGGTGCTGTCGAAAATTCATACCACCCTCACTATACTGAAAGATAAAGGCGTCAATGCCGTATTTTGGGATTTCCCCAACCTAGGACACGGGCCGATGTTCAATGCCTCCTTTCGCCAGGCACTGTTAGATATCAGTGGTGAAAACGCAAATTACACAGCAGGTTGTCATGAGTTAAGCCACTAAACACTGCCCGCTTTTACGCGGGCAGTACGCCTGAAACACTACGATCAGAATGATGCGGTAACTCCGGCATAGTAAGCCCGGCCTGGCTCGTTATAGGTATTCGCCCCTTCAGAAGATCGGAAGATCTGTTTATTGAGGATATTACTGACGCCGACATTAAGACGCAGATTTTTATTAATATCGTAATTGAAGTTCGTCCCCACCAGTGAATAAGCGCCCAGCTCTTTACCTGACAGACCGCCAGTATCTTCACTGCGGGTTTCCGCATGAGTACGCGGTTTTTGTCTGCCATATAACGTCCAGTTGACGCTGGCAGAAAACGCCTGGGTGATGGTCCAGTTAAGCGAGTTATTGATAGTATATTTCGGGATGACCGACAGAGGATTACCGGTGTCTTTTTGCTCCGAAGTGATCATCCATGTGGCATTGGTATTCCAGTTCAGACGATCTTTCACCAGTGGGAAAGACATACTGGCTTCGATACCGTCCACCAGAGCTTTCCCGCCATTCTGCCACTTGAGGATATATGCGCCTGAAGCGGTTTGCCCGATAACGTTATCCCCGGCCACGATCTTATTCTGGTAATCATTGCGGAAGTAGGTCACACTTGCGTGGTAATCTTCCCAGGTGAACTCCAGCCCAATTTCTTTATTGACGCTGATTTCCGGATCGAGATCTTTATTACCGATCAGGTAGCACCCGCCTGATGTAATATCTTTTGGACAGCCATTGCCTTTCGAGTAGAGCAGATAGCCTTCACTGGATTGATACAGGTTTGGGGCTTTAAAGGTTCGGGCAACCCCTGCTTTGACTTTGAAATAATCGCCCAATTCCTGCGAAAGATTCAGACTGGGGCTGAAGTTCCCGCCGGAGTCGCTGAGATAATCAAAGCGCAGGCCGGGAATGATATTCGTGCCAGGAACCGGCTCAATGTTATCTTCAATATACAGCGCACTGATTTGAGAATGATTTTTACTGCTGCGATCCGCAGCAGAGCCAGAAATACCGCTGATATCACTGTCATTCACCGTCAGGCTGGTAGAGGAAGGATCATCGAGCTTATCGCGGTTCCACTCTGCACCAACGGTCAGCGTTTGATCAACCATCACATTCAAAGGAATATTAAGCTCGCCGCTGGTTCGCCAGGAACTCAGGCGATTGGTCGTAAACTTTTCACCCGCTAAAATACGCCCTTCACCACCGCCGGATAATCCTTCATTCATGCGGGTATTATTGGTTTTCTCGTAATAAACACCAAAGCGACTTTGTCCCCAGTCCCAGATACCATTATGCGTAATGCCATAATTCTGTCGGTACAGGCGGTTCGTCTCTTTGCCGGATTTTGCCAGGCTTTCGGTAACTGCACTGGAAGAACTGTTTTGCGTATCGCCCGCATAGATATTCCCCTGGCGGCTATATCCGGCTTCGAAATCGAGAATCTGCTGCGGATTTAATTTCCACGAGACAACGCCGTTAATATCTTTGTTACGTACCCCTTCATGCCCGGCTGCGTTTTTCGTACCGACCGGAGAATTAATATCCCAACTGTCAGCATCCGTTTTATTCAGGTTACCATACAAACGCGTGGTAAGAGCATTACCAGCCAGAGGCCCACTAAGGCTGAAATTGGCGCGACGCGTAGCGCCCTCATCGCTACTTTCCGGCTGATTGGTGTATAACGACAGCGAACCGTGCCAGTCGTTGGTGGGACGTTTGGTAATGATGTTCACCACCCCCCCGGCTGCCCCCGAACCGTAGCGCGCCGCCGCAGGGCCGCGGATCACTTCAATACGCTCAACCTGTTCCGGTGGCACCCAGTTGGTGTCACCGCGGGTATCACGCTCTCCACGCCAGCTATAACGCACGGAGTTACGTGACGTCACCGGTACACCATCAATTAAAATTAAGGTGTTTTCCGGCCCCATACCACGAATATCGATCTGGCGGTTGTTACCGCGTGTGCCCGAGGCGCTATTGCCGGTAAGATTGACGCCAGGCATTTTACGAATAATATCTGAAAGGTCGTTTACCGGAGGGGTCTTTTTAATATCCTCGCTGGTAATAACCGACACGCCCGGCTGCTGTTTTAATACCTGCTCAGCGGTGGCTTCCACCACCAGAGTCTCGTCATTATCATCGTCGGAGGATTTGGCTACTGATACCTGGCTATTCAACCCAACCAGGAGCACAGTTAGCGACCAGAGGATTTTGTTAATTCTCATACCTATTCCCTAATAAATGCCTAACTTAAAATGTTTGATCGTTAAGCTCACATCCTTGCCAGATATTTTTTACTGCCATTATTGTTTTTATATAAGAATGATAATTAATATCATTTAGCAAAAAAAAAAGCAATCCCTCACAAGATAAATATATCGATTTTTCATAAATATCAAATTGATATATAACATATGTTTTTTATTTCATTGCACTTGTCGATCATCGGGAATTTTGTCACAATTTCTCACGGATAGTGTTCACATTGTTTCTGACCTGCATTTCAGGCGCGGGCGCTGCTTATGTATATAAGGGCCTGTGGTCGACGAATCAGCATAATCAGATCTTCCTGCGAGCAATTTCTTTCAGCGTATCAGGCAGCACTATCGGATTATCTACGTGCGTTTTTGATTCACATTGTGTGTGAAACTTCATACATCATGATTCGCTTTCCCTACTCAGTTCTGATGATTGTTTTTTATTCTATTAACACGGAGTTAAGATTCTACCCTCGGTGTCCTCATTATTAATGAGGAATGCTACCTATCTAAAAACTGACCGAAACTTTGGGGCATCCCTGGAGGTTTCCAAGGAGAAAAAGGTGACAGTGATAGTGCCACATTGTGAGGAAATTCCTGAGAAACTCCTGGTTCACACACATAATTCAGGAGTTTGCCATAGATAGTAACCAATTGTTTTATATTTTAAGACCATTAAATACGCGGCTACGATAGCGCTTTATATAATCATAAACTGTAGAGATAAAATATCTGCTTCTCTGATAACACTAATTGAGTGTCTTAAACTAAGTAATTTCATTTTTCCCCCTTTAAAAGCAATATATGTGCAATAGTTGAAGTTAAAGCTGTGCTGCCAGAGTTGATAATAATTGTTCTGTCTGTTGCCATGATATGCATTCATCAGTAACAGACTGACCATACTCTAGCGGAAAACTATCGGATTGTTTTCCATCTTGTAAAAAGCTTTCCACCATAATGCCAGCTACATATCCTGGTATTTTTTTCCGATTATCTATAACTTGACGTGCAACGGAAATTTGCCGTTTAGCCACTTTACCGCTATTACCATGGCTACAATCAATTATCAGACGATGGTTAATACCCTCATCATGCATTAATTTCACTGCCTTAGTTATATCAGACAAACCATAGTTAGGTTCTCTACCTCCACGTAATATTAGATGTCCATGTGGATTGCCATCGGTTAATAGTGTAGATATACTATTTGTTAAAGATGTCATATATACAATATGTTGTTCACGGGCTGCAATAATAGCGTCAATAGCTAAGTTAATATTTCCATCAGTACTGTTTTTAAATCCAACTGGACAATGTAAACCAGACGCAAGTTGACGATGCGTTTGTGATTCAGTGGTTCTGGCACCAATAGCACCCCAACATATTAAATCAGCAATATAGGGAGTAAGAAAAGGATCGAGGAATTCTGTAGCGGTTGCGACACGCATCGTTGTGATTGAAGACAAACACTGGCGAGCATATCGTATCCCTTTCTCAACATCATAACTTCCATTTAGATCAGGATCGTGCATTATTCCCTTCCAGCCTTTACGGGTTCGAGGTTTCTCAAAATAAGTGCGCATTACAATGTACATTTTCGATAAGTACTTATTCTGTAATACGAACAATCGCTTCGCATAATCAACTGCGGCCTGAACGTCATGGATTGAGCATGGACCAACAATCACAAGTAAGCGAGGATCTTTTCCCAGCAAAATATTCGCTATAATATCTCGTTGCAGAGAGATCCATGTTACGGTTTCTTCCGATACTGCGATTTCTTTATGAATCTCGCCCACAGTGGGTAAACTGCCAAGCAACTTCCCGCGGTAGATTAATTTACTAGCTGACTGCATCTTGTCTCCTAAAAGCGCTATTTCAGACCATCAGTTGCACACAGTAGATGATAATGATAATCATTTACTGTATAATTGGCAATATATGGGGATTCATAGTCATTTCTGAGATAATATACGTTAGGCCTTCTCTCCCGTACGGAAATCACTTGTTTTCCGTAAATTACCTGAATCTTAATCCCTGAGCTGCGGCTAGCTGTGGAACTCACAAAAGCTGACCGGGCCGTGGCACAGCCTCTCTGCTGGCAGAACAGCGTACTGCAGAAGTCGTCGTACTGCCGCTGGTCCCGGCATCAGGTCTGCCCGCAGATGGCACTTCTGCCACTGATCTGCCGGTGGAGCTGAACGGCATGACATATCAGGCCTGCCGTGGGGATTTTGTGGTGCGCCTCGACGGCAGCACCTGTCTGCAGTTATAGAATAAAGAAGGCGGGGAGGTACGCAGGGAGGGCGATCCGCTGGAAGTGGCGTAGTGGCTGTAGGCCTGTAATGATGCAGGAATAGAAGTTCGTGTACAGGTTAATGAAAGCATCACCCCGTAAAAACATGCCGGCACGGTTTACACATCATTCCATGGTGGCAGCCGGTTAACTTTCCTGCGCCACCAGTGGAAAGAGGCCATGAGCAGTCCGAACAAAAAACCACTCGTGATACTTATAATAATGGCCTCACCTGCTACCATTCCTGACGGCCCCCAGTACATAAACCACATTGCACATCCCCAGGAAATACCCCATAAGCCCCCCATCAGCAGCGTAACCTGCCAGAACGGCATAAAGGGCAATGGCGGAAGCCGGATACCCAGCCGCCAGAGAATACGCAGCAGAGGAGGAGCATAATTACTCCGCCACATCTTTTTGCTGTCCATCAGGGCAATTGCCCGGGCTTTTTTTGCTCAAAAGTCACAGGAGCACCTCCGTTCCATGATGTAAACGTGACACAACTTATTGTTATTGATTATTATTATCATACCGTGATTATGTTGTCATGCACCTGTACACTGATAAAAGAAAGGGAGAACAGGAGGCTGGCTGAACAACCAATCCGTTCGTCCAGTTCAATGGCGGCTATCAGGTTCTGCTCCGCAATGTACTCACGAATGCGCTTCCTGTCCTGGCTGGCCA
>OGWX01000223.1_pt1 | contig 40773 bp, 37 predicted proteins | sample 1576151 | NCBI WGS metagenome assembly OGWX01 (sample SAMEA3541591, study PRJEB24748) | human gut metagenome | biome: human gut; feature: human-associated habitat; material: faeces | place: China | collected 2012
ATGTCAATAATAGATAAAAAAGAAAAAATAAAAATATAGAATTTTATACATAATGGATAAAAATAAAAATGTTTTTCCGTAAAAATGTAGTTGTAATTTAAGAAAAAATTAAGTAATATTAGCTCGTACAATTAAAAAAGATTTTGAAATTGGTCAATCGCTTATTTTAATGCATCTTTTTTTTTAGGAGGAAAATAAATATGTATGATGTTTTAGTGAAAAACGGCAGAATTGTAACTGCAGACAGAGTTTCAGAAGGGAACATCGCAATCAGAGATGGCAAGATTGCAGCAGTACTAAATGTAGGAGAAGAGCCAGAAGCAGCAAAGGTTATTGATGCAAAAGGAAATTATGTTTTCCCAGGTGCAATCGATACTCATGCACATCTGAACGACCCAGGATATGAGTGGCGTGAAGATTATGAGCATGGAACTGCAGCGGCAGCACTTGGTGGTTACACAACTGTCATAGATATGCCACTTCAGAATGAACCGGCAATGGTTAATGCAGAAGCATTTGATTTTAAACTGAAAAAAGTTGATCCGAATGCATACTGTGATTACTGTTTCTGGGGCGGACTGATTCCGGATAACTTTAAAGATCTGAAGGATTTGGATGAGAAAGGATGCGTAGCATTCAAATCATTTATCGGACCGGTATCACCAGACTACAGTTCATTAAATTATGGACAGGCTTATGAAGCAATGGAAATCATTAAGGAATTTGATGGACGTGCAGGATTCCATTGTGAAGATTTCTCAATGATCAAAAATCTTGAGAAGATTGAGAAAGCAAAAGATCCGAATTCATGGCAGTGTTTCCTGGATTCCAGACCGGTTGCAGCAGAGATGGTAGCAACTGTTGATATTATCGAGATTGCAAAAGCAACAGGATGTAAAGCACATATCTGTCATGTCAGCAGCCCGGATGTAGCTCAGAAGATTAAAGAGGCACAGCAGGAAGGCTATGATATCACAGCAGAGACATGTTCTCACTACTTAAGTCTGACAGATCAGGATGTATTAGAGAACGGACCGTTATTCAAATGTGCACCTCCGCTTCGTTCACAGGAAGAGGTTGACAGACTGTGGTCTTATGTAGAAGATGGAACATTCAGCGGTATTGCAAGTGACCATTCACCATGTTCATATGATGAGAAATTTAATGAGATTCTTGGAAACAAGATTGAAAATGTATTTGATGTATGGGGCGGATGCAGCGGAATTCAGAGTGGTTTCCAGGTAACCTTCAATGAAGGATGCGTAAAACGTAATGTATGTCCGACAGTTCTTGCAAATGCAATGTCTGTACAGCCTGCAAAAGCATTTGGTATCTATGGAAGAAAAGGAGATATCAAACCGGGATTTGATGCTGACCTTCTGATTGTAGATCCAGAAAAAGAATGGGAGATTACAAGTGATTCCTTATTATATGTAAATAAGATTTCTGCATTTGTCGGAATGAAAGGAAAAGGACTTCCAATCATGACAATGATTCGTGGAAATGTTGTTGCAGAAGACGGAAAGATTGTTGCAGAAAAAGGTGTTGGAACATTTATTGAGAAAATTAAATAATACTGAAATTAGGTAACAGATCAGGTGATCTTGCCTAATAAAGGCAAGATTACCTGATTTTTAAATTATACTTAAGAAAAAGGAGAGAGAAGATGAGTATTGTAGACAACAAAGTACTGGATCCAAAGCTCGTTGCCAATGTAGACGCGGATCTCCAACCAACAAAGAAACGTATCATGGGAAGCGTATCCTATGCAGCCAGCTTCATGGGTGGATGTGTATCTATCGGAACATTTTCCATGGGTGCAGCCCTGATTGGAACATTGACTGTAGCGCAGGCGATTATTGCGATGTGTATCGGATGCCTTGTTATTGCAGTAGCACTTGCAATTATCGGTGAGTGTGGACATGAGTATGGTATTCCATTTACAGTACAGTTAAGAAGTAGTTTTGGTACAACAGGTGTAAAGATTCCAGGAGTTCTCCGTGGACTTCCAGCTATCGTTTGGTTTGGTTATCAGAGTTGGGTCGGAGCAGGAGCTATCAACAGCTGTCTGAAGATTTTATTTGGATTTGATAATCTTCCAATTATCTATGCACTGTTCACAATTCTTCAGGTTGCACTTGCAATCAAAGGATTTGAAGGAATCAAATGGATGGAGAATATTTCCTGTATCTTTATCATTGGTATCCTGATTTACATGTTATATGTAGTAAACACAAAATTCTCATCAGAGATTGGAGATGTATTCTCTGGAATTAAGGGAACATGGGGCATGCCATTCTGGGCAGCAACAACTTCTTTCCTTGGAATTTATTCCACAATGATCATCAATGCATCTGACTATTCCAGAAATGCAACAGATGACATCAAACCTGTAAAAGCTACAAGCATTTACACTGTTGCTATTCTTCCTGTAACATTGTTCATGGGTCTTATCGGACTTCTGGTAACAGCAGCAACAGGAAATAGTGATCCTGTAGAAGTATTCTCTACTACAATGGGAAGCAAATTCCTTACAATCCTGACATTGCTCTTTATCGCATTTGCTCAGGTAACAACAAACGTACTTAACAATATTGTTCCACCTGCATATGTTCTGATGGAGTCCTTCAAAGTTAAATGGACACATGCAACAATTCTTGTTGGTGTGCTGTCAGCATGCGTAATGCCTTGGAAACTTGTTACAGCTGACTCTGCAGCAGGATTGTCATTATTTACACAGTTCTACTCAGCATTCTTAGGACCTATCTTCGCAGTAATGGCAGTCGACTTCTTCATACTGCGTAAGAAGAAACTGGATTTGAATGATATGTATGACAAAGAAGGCTGCTTCAAAGGAATTAACTGGGCAGCAGTTATTGCAATTATCGTTGGATCTATTTGTTCCGTATTTGTAATGCAATTGTCATGGTATGTCAGCCTGATTCCGACAGGAGTTGTATACTACTTCCTGATGAAAACTATGAAGTCAAGCAAAGGATTCCGTAAAGGAACTATTTTTGAAGACTAACATATTGAACAAATAAAAACCCCCGCAAATTGTATATCAAAGCAATTTGCGGGGATTTTTTCTCTGAAAGAAAGCTAAAAATTACTTATTTAAACACTTCTCAATAAACGCTACTGTCTCGTCCAGCACTTTCTGCGTGAATGGATTTTCTGTGTCTCTGTCAAAGTCGTGTTCTGTTCCGGACACGATGAATCTTTTTGCGTGATATTTGTTACTTAGTTCTGTGAATTCACTAAATGGTACGTCGGTGTCTCCGGTGCTGTGGGCACAGAACAGTGGGCAAGGAAGTTTATCACAGGCGCGAAGTGTATAATCCAGATAGAAAAACTTTTCGCGTCCCTCGTAAAAAAGATCTATCCAGTTTCCTTGCTGTCTTGCATAGACATAGACACTGTAGTGTGTGTCAAGATCGCCATCTGCGTGAATGCCTTCTGGAATAACACAAAGAGCACTTTCTGGAACTTTCGGAAGCGTACAGTAATGTCTGCTTGGTTCCTTGAACCAGTTGTCGCATAAAAATCCATATCCATAATAGGAAAGAATTCCGGCAGGTGCCTGTGTGTAAGTTCCTTTTGCTGCTGCAATCAGGCAAAGGTAAGCGCCGGCAGAACGTCCCCACAAAAAATATGGAAGAGATCCTTCGGAAGATTTAGGGTTTTTAATTAGTTCGTCACTGTGATCGATATAATATTGAATGGAACTTTCTACATCATTCATGATCATTTCTAACTTTGCGGCAGGAGCCAGAGGATAGTCAAAAGCAATGATTGCATATCCGGCCTGAGTCAGAGTGTTCAAGTGAGGGCGTGGAAGATCTTTTCTTCTTCCATATAAAAGACCACCTCCGTGAAAATAGATGATAGCAGCTTTTACCGGTGTGTCTGAATCAGTATACACGGTTGCTCCTTTTTTGAATTTTTCACTTGGAATCTCAAATTCTTTCTTTTCTAACATAAAAATCCTCCTTTGTATAAATTGTCAAAAAAATTGAAAATGAATTAAAATCCGGTCAAATTCCGACTATTTTATTTTTATATTTATTAAATCGATTATAGCTAAAATATATAGGCTCTTATCCAATAATTAACAGTATATCACAAAAAATGTCATTTTCAAGAGAAGTCATTAGACAAAATTTACCATAAAGTAGATAAAAAGTGGTTGAACCTTTTATCTAAAATTCCGATTGCAAATTTTAAGCTTTAATGACATAATAAGACCATAAAACATGGTAACAACAAAACCTGAATTTGATTTTGTGTTCCGCATTAAGAAAGAGAGGTATTTGGTAATGAGTTACTTAAACAATCAATTAGGATATCGTGATGCACTTTTGGACACACGTTCTATTATTAAAAAAGGAGATTACATCGTTCTTGATCCAGATGGACTTGTAAAGAATGTAGTTCCGGGATATGAGAACTGTGATGTTACAATTCTTGGCTCACCGGCTATGGGTGCAACATTTGCTGACTATCTTGTACATGTTCACGAAGGTGGAAAGAATACAGGAATCGGTGGAGAGGGAATCGAGTCCTTCTTATATGTAGTTGATGGTGAACTTTCAGTAAAGAATGATGATCAATCCGCAGAACTTACAAAAGGTGGATACATTTACTCACCAGCAAGTAACAACATTACTTTTGAAGCTAAAGGCGAGGCTACATTATATGTATACAGACGCCGTTATGAGCCAGTTGCAGGACACAGTGCTCATACAGTAGTTGGAAATGCTAATGATCTTGAGTGGATGTCCTATGAAGGAATGGAGAACTGCTATGTACAGGATTTCCTTCCATCAGCTCATGACATCGGATTTGATATGAACATGCATATCCTGAAATTCCACATCGGAGCTTCTCATGGATATATCGAGACACATGTTCAGCAGCATGGTATGTATTTCCTGTCTGGAAAATCTATGTACAGACTTGGAGATGACTGGGTACCGCTTCAGAAAGGTGATTACTGCTTCATGGACGCTTATGTTCCACAGGCTTGCTACGCTGTAGGCGATGAGGGACGTGAGGAAGAGTTAGTTTACATCTACTCTAAAGACTGCAACAGAGACATTGCTCTGTAATATATAGTACATAGCCTGAACGATGTTCTTACACTGAAAATGATATTTAGCACATAATAAAATCGAATATAAATTATATACGATTGACATCATATGCCGGTATATACAGTAAAAAAAGCGAGCGGCATTGCTGGGAGCAATAAAGAAACTGTGTGTACCGGCGTATATGCTATATAAGAGTTTGTCAATAATGTGACAAAATAGAAAAGATGAATTGAAAAAGTGTGAATTAGAAGATGCATAAATTAGAAAAATACTGCATGTAAAGAAAACACGTAGATAATTATATAGGTAACTATATGGTATATAAAGAGAGAAAATAAAGAAAAGGATGGTATGAAAGAATGAGACTTTCAAGAGAAGAGCTTAAGGGCTTAATGAAAAACAAGTTGATCCAGGCGGGACTTCGTGAGGATCACGCTGATCAGACAGCAGAAATTCTGACATGGGCACATGAGAGAGGATTTGCTTCACATGGTGCTGTTCGTGTTGAGTATTACTGTGAGAGAATCTTCAAAGGCGGAATCACACATGAGCCAAACATCACATGGAATCAGACAGGTCCTTGCTCAGGAATCATGGATGGGGACAATGGTATTGGTTACTGGGTAGCAACAAAAGCTACTGAGAAAGCTATTGAGATGGCAAAAGAGAACGGAGTTGCTATTGTAGGTATGGCTAATGTATCTCATACAGGAGCAATCGGATATTATACAGAGATGTGTGCAAAAGAAGGACTTGCAGCTATCACATTCTGCCAGTCAGATCCGATGGCAGTACCATACGGCGGAACAGAGCCTTATTATGGAACAAACCCGATTTCATTTGCTTGTCCGACAGCAGACGATCGTAATGTTGTATTTGATATGGCTACAACAGTTCAGGCTTGGGGAAAAATCCTGGACAAGAGATCACAGGGTGCTGAGATTCCTGCAGACTGGGCTGTAGATGAGGACGGAGCTCCTGTAACAGATCCACATAAAGTAAATGCTCTTGTACCGATTGCCGGTGCTAAGGGATATGGACTTATGATGATGGTAGACATCTTCTCAGGAGTACTTCTTGGAGTACCGTTTGGTAAACATGTAAGCTCCATGTATCATGACTGCTCTAAAGGACGTGAGCTTGGACAGACAATTATCGTTATCGATCCAGAGAGATTCTGCGGTGCTGAGCAGTTCAAGAAGAATATGTCTCAGACATGCGATGAGTTAAATGCTATGAGACCAGCTCCGGGATTCGACAAGGTATACTACCCAGGACAGAGAGCTCTTATGAGAAGAGACAAAGCTTATGCTGAAGGTGGAATCGAAGTCGTAGATGAGCTTGTTGATTATCTCAAGAGTGACGCAATTCACTTTGACAGATACGATCACAAAAACAGATTCGCTGACTAATTCATTTATTTCGTGCAATTTCCAATGGACCAGGAAGTGGAGCACTCCTCTGCTTCCCGGGTCCCATCTCAAAAATAGATGATATCAAACTATAAAAACAATGAACTAGATAAGAAGGGAGAAATGACATGTTAAAGACAGTCGTAAAAAAAGGCAGTTACCAGGATTCAGTAGTTCTGATGCTTCTGACAAATGAGCTTTCTTCACTGGATGGAGTCAACAAGATTCAGGTTATGATGGCTACACCGGCGAACAAAGACATTTTTAAGGAGAGTGGACTTACAACAGATGAGTTAATGGACGCTACAGCAAATGATATGGTAGTTGTAGCTGATGTTAATGATGAAGCAGTACTTGATGCTGTAATGGACAAAGTTGAGGAGTTCTTAAAGAAACAGTCCACAGCAGCAGAAGGAAAGAAAGGTTCTGAAAGTGTAAAATCATGGGATGCGGCACTGAAGAAAATGTCCAATGCAAACCTGGCAGTTATCTCTATTCCGGGAGCATATGCAGCATTAGAGGCTGACCGTGCACTGGATGAGGGACTGAGCGTATTCATGTTCAGTGACAATGTAACAATCGAGGATGAGAAAGCTCTGAAAGAGAAAGCTCATTCAAAAGGACTTGCAGTTATGGGTCCTGACTGTGGTACAGGAATCATTCAGGGAGTTCCAATCGCATTTACAAATAATGTAGCAAAAGGTTCTATCGGAATCATCGGAGCTTCAGGAACAGGTATCCAGGAGCTTACAACAATTATCGACAGACTTGGTGAGGGTGTTACAAACGCTATCGGTATCGGTGGACGTGACCTGAAGGCTGAGGTCGGTGGAATCACAATGATGGATATGATCGATGCAATGGAAGATGACGATACAGTGAAAGTACTTGTAATCGTTTCCAAACCGCCTGCAAAAGAAGTAAGAGATAAAATCTCTGCAAGACTTTCTAACTTCAGCAAACCAGTTGTTACTCTGTTTGTTGGAGAGAAACCAGAGTATCATGAGGAGAACTTCTATCATGCATACACACTGGATGAGGCAGCTCGTCTTGCTGTAGGTCTTGTAAGAGGAACAAAGGTTCCGGAAGCTACTGTTGATGTAGATGAGTCTGAATTCTACAAAGCAGAAGACGGAAAGACAATCAAAGCTTACTACTCAGGTGGTACACTTGCAAATGAGGCAGCTATGCTGATCAAAGATGCAATGAACTGCAAAGTTCCACCAGAGGACGTTGAAGGATATATGCTCCAGTTAGATGGCAACGTAGTAGTTGACCTTGGAGATGATGCTTATACACAGGGTAAACCACATCCGATGATCGATCCTGCAAAACGTATTGAGTGTATGCAGGAAGCAGTAGATGATCCGTCTACAGGAGTTGTTCTTCTTGACATCATGCTTGGATATGGTTCACACGCAGATATGGCAGGATCATTGATCCCGACAATCAAAGAACTTCAGGCAAAAGCAGATGCAGCAGGAAGAAAAGTATTCTTCATCGCTACAGTATGTGGAACAAGAAGAGATTATCAGGGATATGATGAGGCAGTTAACAAATTAAAAGAGGCTGGAGTTATCGTATGTGAGAACAACAAGCTTGCATGTCAGACAGCTATCCACGCTATCGGAAGAGATTTCCAGGAGCCAGAGAAAGAGATTCGCGCAAAAGAGGTTGTTGCATGTGAGAAACATACACCAGCTGAGACATTAAAAGAGCTTCTTTCTGAGAAACCACGTATCATCAACATCGGACTGAAGAGCTTCGCAGAAGTTGTAGAAGAGTTTGGATGCGAAGTTGTACAGTATGACTGGGCTCCACCGGCAGGCGGAAATGTAAAACTTATTAAGACTCTGAACTTCTTAAGAAATTACGAAGGAATCGAAGAGAAGAACCGTGAAGTGATTGCTAAGGTTGTAGCAAGCCAGCCAGTATTAAAAGATAACGTTCGTGCAAAAGAAGTAATTCCAGAGTTTGCTGAAAATAATGGAAAAGTAATTCTTCATGCAGGCCCTCCGGTAGATTACAAGAATATGCCAGACCCGATGCAGGGATCTTGCGTAGGTGCTGTAATGTTCGAGGAGTGGGCAGAGACAGAAGAAGAAGCTAGAAAGATGCTTGAGAATGGAGAAATCAAATTCATCCCTTGCCACCACTGCAACGCAGTAGGACCTATGGGTGGAATCACATCTCCTAACATGGCAGTATTTGTAGTTGAGAACGAGACAGGAGCTAACAGAGCTTATTGTACAATGAACGAGGGTATTGGTAAGGTTCTTCGTTTCGGAGCTTATGATGAGGAAGTTGTTAACAGACTTCGTTGGATGAGAGATGTTCTTGGTCCAATACTTGGAAAAGCTCTTCGTTCTATGGAGAACGGACTTGCAATTAACCCACTGATCGCAAAAGCAATCGCAATGGGTGATGAGTTCCACCAGAGAAATATTGCAGCTTCTCTTGTATTCTTAAAAGAGATGGCTCCGCTTATTACAGAGATGAAAGACATCAGCGAGAAAGACCGCTATGATGTTATCAAATTCCTTGCTGATACAGATCAGTTCTTCCTGAACATCATGATGGCTACAGGTAAGGCTGTTATGGATGATGCACGTAAAGGAACAGACGGAACAATCGTTACAGCAATGTGCCGTAACGGATATGAGTTCGGTATCCGTATTGCTGGTATGGGTGACGAGTGGTTCACAGGTCCGGTTAATACACCACAGGGACTGTACTTTACAGGATATGATGCAGATGATGCTTGCCCGGATATGGGAGACAGTGCTATTACAGAGACATTTGGTGTCGGTGGTATGGCAATGATTGCAGCACCGGCTGTAACAAGATTCGTAGGTGCTGGCGGATACGAGGATGCTCTTCGTACAAGTAACGAGATGATGGAAATCGTTACAGACAGAAACCCGAACTTCACAGTTCCTACATGGAATTTCCAGGGAATTTGTCTTGGAATCGATGCAAGACTTGTAGTTGAGAAAGGTATCACACCAGTAATCAACACAGGTATTGCTAACAAAGTAGCAGGAAAAGGACAGATTGGAGCAGGTACAGTTCACCCGCCAATCGAGTGTTTCGAAAAAGCTATCGTAGCATACGCTAAGAAGCTTGGATTCGAGGCATAAGTCCGGAAGATAGGAGGCAGCCATGGAAAAGAAAAAAGTTGTCATTGCTCTTGGCGGAAATGCGCTTGGTAAAGATGTAGAAGAGCAGAAAGAGGCAGTGGCTAAGACTGCAAAAGTAATTGTTGACCTTGCACAGCAGGGATTAGATATCATCGTAACACACGGAAATGGTCCACAGGTCGGAATGATCCAGAATGCTATGGACAACTTGGTTGTTATGCATGAGAATTATAAACAGGTTCCGCTTCCGACAAGCGTGGCAATGAGCCAGGGATATATCGGAATCGATCTTCAGAATGCAATTAAGTACGAGCTTTACAGCCGTAACATTGATGGAAAAGTATCTACAATCCTTTCACAAGTAGAAGTAGATAAGAATGATCCGGCATTCGAAAATCCGACAAAACCAATCGGAAGATTCCTTACTAAGGAAGAGGCAGAAGAAAATGAAGCAAATGGCGTGCGTTGTATGGAAGATGCAGGAAGAGGCTACCGTGTAGTAGTAGCTTCTCCGATGCCACAGAGAATCCGTGAGCTTGAGACGATTAAGACACTGGTAAATGCAGGACACATCGTGATCACATGCGGTGGCGGTGGAATTCCGGTAATCAGTGAGAACGGAAAACTGGTCGGAGTCAACGCAGTTATTGACAAAGATAATGCGAGCAGCCTTCTGGCAGCTCAGCTTGGAGCAGACTATCTGGTTATCTTGACAGCCGTAGAAAAAGTTGCGATCAACTTTGGCAAAGAGAATCAGGAATGGCTCTCAGATCTGACTGTAGAACAGGCAAAAGAGTATATTGCCGAGGAACAGTTTGCAAAAGGTTCTATGCTTCCGAAGATTGAAGCAGCAATTCGTTTTGCTGAGTCAGGAGAAGGAAGAAGAACATTGATTACACTTCTTGACAAAGCGGCAGAAGGAATTGCCGGAAAGACAGGAACTGTGATCCATCAATAATAGTTATATCAGATGTGGGAGTTATCCCACATCTGTAAGTAATGAGAAGAAAATAGGAGATGGAACAAGATGAATATACCAGTAAATCTATTTATGTGGATTATGGCGTTCCTTCCAATTGCGGCACTTCTGATCTTAATGATCAAGTGTGGCTGGGGAGCGACCGAGGCGGCACCGGTAGGATTACTGATAACGGTAGTTACTGGAGTTGCTTTTTATAAAGCAGACATTACGCTTCTTGCTTCCGAAAGTGCGAAAGGTGTGTGGAATGCACTGATCATATTGATCATTGTATGGACTGCAATTCTGATGTATCAGGTTGGAGATGAGGCAAAAGCATTTTTGGTAATCCGTAATGGTATGCGTAAACTTTTGCCAAACGAATTGCTTCTTGTACTTGCAATGGGCTGGATTTTTGAGAGTTTCCTTCAGGGAATTACAGGATTCGGCGTACCTGTTGCAGTAGGAGCACCTCTTTTGATCGGTATTGGTGTGAAACCGCTGTGGGCAGTTATTATCCCTCTTATCGGTCAGGCGTGGGGAAATACATTCGGTACACTTGGAGCTGCGTGGGATTCTCTGGCTATGTCAGCCGGACTTGCTGTAGGAAGCAGTGAGTATCTTACAACAGCTATGTGGACAGCATTTTTCTTATTTATCTGGACAGCAATCGGTGGTTTTGCCACATGCTGGTTCTACGGTAAAGGAAAAGCACTGAAAAAAGGATTTGTAGCCGTAGCAATTATGGCAGTCATTCAGGGAGGCGGAGAACTTCTGCTGACACAAGTAAGCACAACACTGGCTTGTTTCATCCCGGCAGTTATTTCATTGGTAGTCATTCTTCTTCTTGGAAGAACAAAAATGTATAAAGATGAGTGGTGCATTGAGGACAGCCCGATCATGAATCGTGATTTTGCTGCAGCCGATGGAGAAGAAGAAATTCCGGATATGACACTTGTTCAGGCATTTGTACCATATTTTGCGTTATCTATTATCACACTGGTGGTATTACTTGTAAAACCACTGAACACAGTGCTTGGACAGTTTAAATTTGGATTTGCTTTTCCGGAGACATCTACGGGTTATGGTTATGTAAATAAAGCAGTAGATTGCTTTTCACCATTAGCTCCATTTACTCATGCAAGTATGTTCTTGTTTGTATCAGCGATCATTGGTCTTGTTTATTACAAAAAGCATGGCTGGATCGGTGAAGGTGGTACGAAGAGAGTGTTTGTGAAATCTGTTTCCATGACAATGCCGTCTGGTATTGCAGTTATCGGACTTGTAATTATGTCCAAGATCATGGACGGAACAGGACAGACAGTTGTACTTGCAAATGGAATTGCAAATGTACTCGGAAAAGTTTACATTATCTTTGCACCATTTGTAGGACTTCTTGGAACATTTATGACAGGAAGTAACATGAGTTCCAATATTTTATTTGGAAGTTTCCAGATGACAACCGCAAAACTTCTTGGGGCTAATACTGCTGCAATCCTTGGAGCGCAGTCAGCTGGTGGTGCAATCGGAGCTGCAATCAGCCCGAGCAAGATTATTCTTGGTACGACAACAGCAAGTATCCTTGGAAGCGAAGGCGAAGTTATGAAAAAGCTTATGGCGATTACAATACCGTCTACGATTTTGATTGGAGCAGTATTGTTTGTTATGACAGCTTTATAAGAAAGTCTTGAATCTGGAAAAAGGAGTGCTGACAATGGAGAAGAATAGCTTTTTTAAAACTAAAGAAGGTGGACTGACATTAGCATTTATCGTAATTATGATTGCGTTTGCTATTATGCTTTTCGGTTTATATACCGGAACAACCGCTGCCTGTGCAGTTGGATTTGTGATCATGATGGCAGCTATGTTCTATTCACCGGTGAAAGTGTTTATCTTAACACCAAAACATAAGTAATTATTGTAACCAGAAAGGAAAAAAAGACTATGGGAACAGTAGCAATTGAAGAAGTAACAGGAAGAATTGCTGAAAATTTAGAGTGTTTAAAACGTTTTACAGCAACACCAGGAGATGGATGTACAAGACTTCCATTTACAAAAGAGGCTAGAGATGCCGTAAATTACCTGAGAGAGGTTATGACAGAGGCTGGTCTTGAAGTACATGAGGACGAGGCCGGAAATGTAATCGGTATCTTAAAGGGAGAGAATCCAGACCTTCCATGTGTTATGATGGGATCTCACTATGATTCAGTAGTAAACGGTGGAGACTTTGATGGAATCGCCGGAGTTGTATGTGCAATCGAAGCTGCAAGACAGTTAAAAGATGAAGGATTTACACCAAAGAGAAACTTTGCAATCGTTGGTTTCTGCGATGAAGAGGGTATGCGTTTCGGAACAGGATATTTTGGATCCGGAGCTATGCTTGGACACAGAGATGTTGAATATTGCAAACATTACAAAGATACAGATGGAATTTCTATCTATGATGCCATGAAGGGATATGGACTTGATCCAGAGAAGATTGAAGATGCAAAATGGCCGGAAGGTTCTATCGGAAAATTCCTTGAGCTTCATATTGAGCAGGGACCGGTTCTGGATGCAAAGAATATTGAGATTGGTCTTGTAGATTGTATCGTTGGAATCCAGAGATATATGGTAACAGTAAACGGAAGAGCTGACCATGCCGGAACAACTCCAATGGATATGCGTCTTGATGCTGTTGATGCAGCAACAAAGGTTATTTCTAAAATCCCAGATTGGGCAAGAGAGAAAGCTGACGGAACAGTTGCAACAATCGGATACATTAACACGATACCTGGTGGAATGAACATTGTAGCTGAAAAATGTGAATTTACAGTTGACATTCGTTCTAAGAGCAACGACAATATTAATGATATCGCAAACAGAATTCGTGCAGCATTAGACCGTGAAGTGAAGGCTATGGGTGGATCCTATGACATCGATACAAAGCTTGTGATCGAGCCGGTTATGCTGGATGAAGGTATGCTTGACATCATGGAAGAAGACTGCAAAGCAAGAGGATATTCTTATATGAGACTTCCTAGTGGAGCAGGACATGATGCACTTGAGATTGGTCAGGTGCTTCCGACAGTTATGATTTTCGTTCCAAGTAAAGACGGAAGAAGTCACTGCCCGGTAGAGTTTACAAAGTATAGTGAATTTGCAAAAGCTTCTGTTGTTATGACAGGTCTTGCTAAAAAGCTTCTTGCTGAGTAATCCGAAAAAATAATTATTTATGAATGGTGATTCGAAAGGCCGGAGGAAGAGATATCCTGCGGCCTTTCGAGAAAGAAACGGGGAAAAAGATATGGGCGAATTAAATCCGATGTACAAAAGAGAAAACTTACGATTGTTAAGAAGAGCTTTAAGGCTGACTCAAAAAGAATTCATTGACAGATTCCTGTCGGATGAAGAAGGAAAGCCAACTATGAGCATCGCGACATTGTCTAACCTGGAGGCAAAAGACGGTCCCAGAATGAATGATGTCATTATCAGTGTCTCAGAACAGCTTGGAATTGATTCTATGCATTTTTCTATGCCATCAGAAGAATTTGCCGAGAAGATACATATTCTGTTACCGGATGATGTAAGCCCGGAAGCGCTTGGAAAGCTTCAGTCTAAAAAAGGCAGCATTAATCAACTTTTGAATCGCCTGACTATGTATTTTGCAGAGCAGATGTTTGATAAGAGTCTGAAAAAAGGGGATAAGATAGAGTCGGATCGTGTACTTGCGACAAAACTTGGAGTTGGACGTTCAGCCGTACGTGAGGCATTGAAAGTTCTGGATGTGCTTGGCATGATTGATATCCGGCCGGGGCAGGGAACTTATATTAGTGGAAATGAAGCAAATTTTTTCGTCATTCCACTTTCCTGGTCTTTATTTATGAATGGCAATCAGACAGAGTCTATTTTGGAAGTGAGAGATCTTCTGGAAGTGAAAGCCGCTTATCTGGCAGCTGACTGCGTAGATGATCGCGCTCTGAATCATCTGTATGATGTATCACATAAAATCCATCAGGCATATGTAGAGCAGAATTATAAGAAGTTTCTGGATGCAGATTTGGAGTTCCACAGCAGTATTGCAGAGTGTTCTGGGAATACTGTAATTTACAGTATGCTTCAGACAATCAGTAATCTGATGCGTCATGTCAGTGAGACGGGAATGATTGACGGACGGCAGCTTCAGGAAATTTATGAAGAGCATCAGAAAATTTATGGTCTTATTCTTGCAAAAGACGGAGAGGGTGCTGCAGAAGCTATGGAAGAGCACATGAAGAGATCAAAAGTCCGTTATAATTATAGATAAGATTACATAAAACTGTTTACATAGTCATTAACACATTGAAAAAGAAATAAAAAAGTTTCGAATATAATATCGAAAAGGGACTCCCCTGCAAATTTACAGAATGATGAAGTGATATTTGATTTGTACCGTACCTCACAGTATTGCCTCGAATTTCCTGTAAATTTGCAGAGGAGTTCTTGTAATTTGGAAAAGAATAAGATATAATATTGCGGATTGTGTTATTAAGAATAGAACATAATAAGTAACTAGATAATAAGGCGTAGAATTAGAGGTGATAATATGGAAATGATAATAGATGTACTTGCAGATGCGTTGGCAGATTGTTTAAAGATGCTTCCATTTCTTTTTGTAGCATTTTTATTAATTGAAGGATTGGAGCATTATTCGACAAAATTGACAAGAAAGGCACTGGAAGATGTAGATAAAGCAGGTCCGGTTGTGGGGGCACTCGTGGGCTGTGTACCGCAATGCGGATTTTCAGTCATGGCTTCTAACCTCTACGCAGGAGGGATTATATCGGTAGGAACATTGCTTTCTGTATTTCTTGCAACATCAGATGAAGCAGTATTGATTTTGCTTGGCAATCCGGATCAGGGAAAGACAGTTCTGACACTCCTTGCGGTAAAAGTTGTGATTGCGGTCGTAGCAGGATACATCATTGATCTTTTCCTGCAGAAACAAATTGCAACTCCAAAAGAGTGTGGAAATCTCTGTGATCACTGTGGATGTCATGATCACCACGCCGGACTTTTAAAACCAGCACTTCGCCATACAATTAAGATATTTCTCTATCTTTTTGTATTTACAGCAATTTTGAATTTTATTATAGAAGTAATTGGGATTCAGACATTATCCGAATATCTTCTGGCAGATAGTATTTTCCAGCCAGTGATTGCAGCACTTATTGGATTGATACCTAACTGTGCGGCTTCTGTTGTAATCACACAGCTTTATATCAGCGGTGCAATTTCATTCGCATCTGCCATTTCCGGTCTTTGTACCGGAGCAGGAATTGGATTGGTTGTACTTTTTAAGGTCAATCGGGATAAACGTGAGAACATAAAGATTGTACTCACTTTATATGCACTTTCAGTGATTGCAGGAATGGTTTTACAGATCTTCGGATTTTAAGTTGTCAAATTGTGAAAAATGCTGTCGCTAAGCGACACGAATTGACAAAAGGTTAACATATTCGAAATTGATTTTCTATTTTGATGTGCTATAATAAATATGTTCACACTTGAGATATACCTTTTTGTGAGGAGGATTTATTATGGTAACAAAAAAAGGGACACCTGTAAAAAAGACAAAAGATGTAAATATAGCTGCAAATGTTATGGCTGATTCGATAAAGACAGAAGAGAAAGCAAAGGCAGAAGTTAAGACCGAGATAAAGCCACAGATAAAAGAGAAAGTAGAGGCAGAAGCTAAGACCGCGATAAAGCCACAGACAAAAGAGAAAGTAGAAGCTAAAGTTGAGAAGGCTGCTGCAGATACAGTAGATAAGATTACGAAAAAAGCAGTGAAAGGTGCAGGTGCGGCAAAGAATGTAGCAAAAGCCGTAACAAAGACTGCGACAAAGACTGTAAAGAAAGCTGCTAAGAAAGACATTAAAATAAAAGCATTTGTTGAGTATTATGGTAAGCAGGTAGAAGAGAAAGACATCATTGCCCGTGTGAAAAAAGCATGGACGAGATCTGGTAAAAAAGTCGGAGACATTAAAGAGATGGATCTTTACATAAAACCGGAAGAGAATGCGGTCTACTATGTGATCAACGGAACAGAAACAGGAGCTGTAGAATTCGAGTAGGAAGATAAAAAGAAACAGATAGTAAAAGCTGGCTTCTACTATCTGTTTTCTTTTGTTATGTATAGCGGTCATGCCGCTGTTACGTGCTGAGTGGTGGGAAGCACACCAGCCACTTGTGGTGTTTATGTGGATCATATTACTTGTAGTGCCATTTGCAATCGTTTATGGTGCAGGCGATACATTTGAAACAGTATTGGAATGTATCGTGAATGATTATCTGACATTTATTGTTCTGTTATTTGGATTATTCTGTGTATCTGGTAACATTACAGTTGGAGGAGATTTTGCAGGATCACCGAGAGTAAATGCATGTCTGCTGGCATTGGGTACGCTGCTTTCCAGCTGTATTGGAACAACGGGAGCCAGTATGCTCATGGTTCGTCCGGTCATTAAGATGAATTCATGGAGAAAAAGAAAAAGACATATTATGGTATTTTTCATTTTCCTGATTTCCAATATGGGTGGCTGTCTTACGCCAATCGGAGATCTGCCGCTTCTAATGGGATTTATGCGTGGAGTACCATTTTTCTGGAGCATGCATTTATTGCCAATATTGATTTTTAATCTGGTGATTCTGTTATTCGTATTTTATCATCTGGATAAAAAGGCATACCGTAAAGATATTGCGGAAGGAAGAAAACCGGATATCAGCAGACCGGGAACCGAATTTTATATCGAAGGGCTGCACAATATTATTTTACTTGCAGCATTTCTGTCATTTAAGACAACAGATAGTTCAATCCGTACAAAGAACCATTTTACGTGGGGAGCAATCAAAGAGGTTGCAGTTTTGTTTATCGGAATTTTTATTACTATGCAGCCGGCACTGATGCTGTTAAAATCTGTTGGACCAAACCTTGGAATTAGCGAGCCGTACCAGATGTTCTGGGCAACAGGAACGCTGTCCAGCTTCCTTGACAATACACCGACCTATCTTGTATTCCTGACAACTGCGGGAACACTTGGATTAACAGGAGGTATTACAACGGCTCTTGGACAGATTCCAGTGAATCTTCTAGAGGCTATTTCCTGTGGAGCTGTATTTATGGGAGCAAACACATATATAGGAAATGCACCGAACTTTATGGTAAAAGCGATTTCTGATGAAAATGGTGTCAATATGCCATCGTTCTTTGGATATATCTTATGGTCGCTTGCATTCTTAGTTCCGGTATTTATACTGGATATGCTTGTGTTCTTTTTGTAGGAGGTTACGGATATGGCAAATAATAAAGATATGTATATAGAACTTGCGAATCGGATCTATGATCTGGATGGTGAAGTATATAAATGTGTAGGATCTTCCCTTGGAAGAACATTTACAGGAAGCAGAGAGAATACGATCCGTGCACTTAGTATGTTGATGTATACGAAGCCTGACGGACATCTCTTGCGAAGTGAGCTGGCGCTGATCAGTAACATGGCTCGTACGATTAAGAATAAAGAAGATAAGAGCCGTATGATGACAGAATATAATGAGATTCTTAAAGCAATGGAGCAGCTTCCGGATATGTCTGCAACGGATATTGTCAATGCAGAAAGAATGGCTCTGAATCCGGCTGCACACTGGGATGAAGTGGACGAAAATGCGCATCTCGTTATCTGTATCAGCCGTACACAGGGAAGTGCGGGAAATGATATTGGATTTGAGCTGGCAGATAAGCTGCATATCAATTATTATGATTCAGAGATTTTCGAGCAGGTACTAAAACGTCAGGAAGAAGAAAAATTTCATATTAAAGAGAAAGAGTGCTTTACAGAGTTTGATAAATATGGAAAAAAACGAGAAACATTGAAATCAAAGCTGCGGAATATGTATCGTTATCATGGACTTAACAGAGAAGATGCCGTCTTCTTTAATATGAGCGATCTGATCTGCAATCTGGCACGAACAGAAGATTGTATTATAGTTGGAAGATGTGCGGATATTATTCTGCGCAATAATTATATTCCACATATCAGTCTGTTCATCAGCGCACCATTTGAAGTGAGATTGCAGTATATGATGAACGTGCATGAGATGGATCAAAAGACAGCGGTGAAGTTTTTGAAAAAAATGGATCGCCAGCATAAAAAATATTACGAATTTTATACAAGTGAAAAATGGGGAACTCCTGAGAATTATGACCTGTGCATTAACAGTGCCAACTACGGAATCAAAGAGACGATAGAAATCATTGAACGTCTGATCATCAACAGGAAGAAAGCATAAGGGGTACAAGAAAGAGACTTTACGTGTGTTTCAGATACTGATATAATAAAGACGAATGAGACGGGAGAAAATAATTAACACGTAAAGGAGATAATAGAATGAATGAGACAACATTGGTGAAAGGCATAAGTGCGATAGGCTCTATGGATGGACCGACTTCGGTGTTCCTTGCCGGAAAGCTAAGCGTGGGAGTGTTTGCGGCTGTGATAGCAATCGGTATTTTAATTGGATTTTTCGGCTTGAAGCTGGTGAAAGTGGTTGCGGCATTCCTGGGATTTCTGATTGGAGCAGGAGTGGGAGCTGGAATCTGTGCATTAGCGGGAATTGAAGGTATTGCATCCGTAGCGGTTATATTAGTCTGCGCGATATTGCTGGCAGTAGTGTCTTTTCTTGTATACAGGCTGGGTGTATTTGTGATGATATTCATCTGCTCTATGGGAGTGCTGGCAGCAGTGATACCGGCACAAAGTTCAGTCATTACTATTGTGGAACTGGCAGTGGCACTTGTGCTTGCGATTCTTGCTGCAATATTTGCAGAGCCGATGATCATTGTAATTACCGGTATAGCAGGTGGATTTCTTGCAGGTCCGGCGATTCTCGACCTTGCTGGAATTACAGATCCGTCATGGTTAAAATATGCAGCAGGTGCAGTTCTTGCATTTGTAGGACTTATGATTCAGTTCATGATGCAGTCAAGTAAGATTGGAAAGAAAGAGAGAATCAAATCTGAACATATCAAGGAACAGGTCTCTATGGAGAATGAAGTAGAGAAAGCCCGAATGATTCTGGATGAGGACGAAGCGAAGCCAGAAGAAGCAGAAGAGCCGGAAGGATATCTGGATGAGGAAGAGGCAGAAGAGCCGGAAGGATATCTGGATGAAGATGAGGATTTTTCAGATGATGAGTCAGAGGATATCGAGATCAGGGATTTGGATTTAGACGATATTCCATCTGACGAGGAGAGCGAGGAATAGGCTTATGAAACTGGACATGCATTGTCATGTAAAGGAAGGGTCCATTGACAGCAAGGTGAGCCTGGACGAGTACATTACACTTTTAAAAGAACGTGGATTTGACGGAATGCTGATTACAGATCATGATACGTATAAAGGATACCGACACTGGAAATACCAGATGAAGGGAAAAGTACATGATGATTTTGTAGTCTTAAAAGGAATTGAGTATGATACTTGTGACGGGGGACATATTTTATGCATTATGCCAGAAGGCGTGAAGATGAGACTTTTGGAACTCCGAGGTCTTCCGGTTGCAGTATTGATTGATTTTGTGCATAAGCACGGAGGAATTCTGGGGCCGGCACATCCATGCGGGGGCAAATATTTAAGCTTTACGAACACAAAGCGTTATTACAAATCACCAGAGTTATTTAAGCGGTTTGACTTTATTGAAGTATTTAATGCATGTGAATCAGCAGAGTCTAATGCGAGAGCCCTTAAGCTTGCACAGAAATATAAGAAACCGGGAATCGGTGGCAGTGACGCACACCGACCTAATTGTGTAGGTATGGGGTATACCATTCTGCCAGAGCGAGTGACATGTGAGACAGAGCTGATCGCACTGATCAGGTCAAAATCTTCAGTGATTGAGACAGGTGGCAGTCTGTATGGAAAGACGACAAAAGACAAGATGGGAAAGGCGGATAAGATTCTGACATATTCTTTCTGGTTTTATAATAAGGCCGGTACAATCATGCGTAAGAGAAAACGTATGCTGAATGGAAAGATTGAGAATCCTGTCGATCCGATCGATCCGATTGAGTTGAAATATATGTAATAAATAAAAAAGAAGTATTCTGATAAATGAGATTTTACTCAAAGTCAGAATACTTCTTTTTTAGTGCGCCCTTATAAGAACTTAGAACAAACTTGCGATATGATAAACTACAAAACTTATGATCCAGGCAGTACACAGCTGATAGAGCAGGATAAAACCAGTGGATTTCCAGCTTTGCAACTCACGATGAATCGTTGCAATGGTTGCTGTGCATGGTACATATAACAGACAAAATGTCATAAGTGCATAAGCATTTGCCGGGCCAAAACCAATGGCACCAAGAGAAGCCACCATTGCGGTCATTCCGTGGGCAGTCGTAATATTTTGAATTCCGAAGAGTACGCTGCAGCTGGAGACAACAACTTCTTTTGCGGCAATACCAGCAATCAAAGCTACAATAATCTGCCAATATCCGAGTCCGACCGGTTGAAAGACCGGTACGATCAGGCGTCCAATGACAGAACCAAAGCTTTCAGAAATATCTGTTACATATCCATGAGGACCAAAGTTTAAGATTGCCCACATTAAGATGGATGCGATAAATATAACAGTTCCAGCTTTTGTAAGATAATCTTTTATCTTCTGCCATACATAAATCGCAATCGTATGGGCACTTGGAGTTTTATATTCCGGCAATTCGATCAACAAGGCATGTGTCGCTTTGCTTCCGTCGATTTTGGACAGGATAAATGCTGTTGTAATTGCGATAATGATGCCGAGCAGATACATGGAATAGCAGACGATCATGGCATATTTTCCAAAGAACATAGAGGAAAATAAGACATAGATCGGAAGTCTTGCACTGCACGACATAAATGGTGTGATCAGGATAGTCTTAAAACGGTCTCTTTTATTTTCAAGTGCCCGGGAAGCCATGACTGCAGGTACGGTACAGCCGAATCCGAGCAACAATGGAAGGAATGCTCTTCCGGATAATCCGAGACTGCTCATAATATCGTCCATGACAAATGCGACTCGTGACATGTATCCACTGTCTTCCAAAAGCGCAAGAGCCAGGAAGAGAATGAAAATGTTTGGTAGAAATGTCAGAATTCCGCCAACTCCTGAAATGATGCCGTCTACGATCAACGAAGTCAACATCGGACTTGTGTGGACAGCAGCAAGACCATTTGATACGAGATTTGAGAATACTTCAAGAGCAATCTCAAAATATCCTTTCATCCAGTCTCCTACAGTAAATGTGAGGAAGAATACAAATGCCATGATCAGAAGGAAAATCGGAAGACCAAGCCATTTTCCGGTCAGGTACTTATCAATTCTTTCTGTAGAGGCTGCCTTCTGAGCTTTATTGACAAGTACTTCATCAATAATTTCTTCGATAAAGTCATATTTTTGATTGATAATATCCTTTTCATAGCTTCTGTCTACAATTTGTTCCATTCCGGCAAGTGGATATTGATCCAGAATATTTTTATCCATTTCCAGATATTTGATGGCGTGCCAACGCATATTATCCATTTCCGGATAAGTTGCGGTGATCAAAGTAATCAGTGCGTCGATTTTATCTTCTATAAGGTCGGAATAGACCATGGCATATTCTGAGTGATGATTATGCCGGTGTTCAGAATGCATTCCTTTGTGATGATGAATAAAAGGTCCCTGGCTGGCATATTCACTGTGATGGGAAACGGCATGCAGTAGAATGGAAAGTCCTGTCTTTTTTCGTGCTGATACAGGGATTGCTGGAATTCCAAGCATTTCCGGGAGGCGGTGCAAGTCAATTTCCATGCCGCGGCTTTCTACAATATCCATCATGTTTAGAGCCAGTACAACGGGTTTTCCAAGTTCGATCAGTTGAAGGGCCAGATAGAGATTACGTTCCAGACTGGAAGCGTCAATGACATCTACAATGACATCAACTTCATCACTCATGATACATTCTCGAGATACAGTCTCTTCCATTGTATAAGAAGTCAGACTGTAGATTCCCGGAAGGTCAATGAGACGGAACTTCTGATCTTCATAGGTCGTGAAACCTTCTTTCTTTTCCACTGTGACGCCGGGCCAGTTAGCTACCTTAAGATTTGCACCGGTGTAAGCGTTAAAGAGTGTTGTCTTGCCGCAATTTGGATTACCGATGAAGCCTACATTAATGATTTTTTCCATTATTCCGTGACCTCCTTTACTTCGATGTGGTCTGCGATTCTTTTGCCAAGTGCAAATCGTGTGCCACGAAATCTGGCGGTAAGAGCACCTTTTTTATTGTTGTTCAATATTGTGATTTTGGCGCCTTCTGTCAATCCAAGCGCTTCTAGACGTCTCTCAAGAAGAAGCTCAATGTTGATAGAAAGAACCTGATAAGTTTTGTTATTTTTGCCTTGCTTTAAAGTCATCTTTTGTCCTTTTTATAAATTGTAAATGAGAATTATTTATCGGTTACTCCACTAACTATATCATCAATTGACGAAAACTTCAATGTGAAGTATACTGGATTTCATAAACATAAAGGGGGATTTTATGCAGATTTATTACTTGATGTTATACTTTTTTGTGTATGGTTTTCTGGGCTGGTGCACAGAAGTTGCATATGCGACAACAAAGCAGAGAAAGTTCGTGAACAGAGGTTTCCTGAATGGTCCGATCTGTCCGATTTATGGAGTCGGTGTGACGGTAGTCGTCTATTTCCTGACACCGTATAAGGACAATTTGATTTTGCTGTATGCGTTGTCCACAGTGTTGGTGACAGTTTTGGAAGGGCTTACCGGATATCTGATGGATAAGATTTTTCATCATAAATGGTGGGATTATACAAATCAGCCGCTGAATATCGGTGGATATGTTTGCCTGATATTTTCCCTTGTGTGGGGAGTAGCATGTGTACTGATTGTCCGTGTGATTCATCCGATCATTCATAAAATATTGACATTTATTCCACATACATTAGGGCTTGTAATGCTCGCAGTACTGGAAATCTGTATTTTTGTTGATCTGTATGTGACTGCGGCCGGAATCCTGAAACTGAATCATCAGTTGGAAGCTATGGCGAAGATTGCCGCAGAGCTGCATGAGATTTCGGATAAGCTTGGTGAAAATATCCATGAAGGTATGATGGATACGATGGAGGCAACAGAAGAAAGACGCAAGAAACTGGAAGCAGCAACGGCAGAGAGCCGCAAGAAGCTAGAAGCTGCGACAGAAGAAGGCCGCAGGAAACTGGAAAATGTTACGGAAGAAAGCCGTCGTAAACTGGAAAGTGCGACAGAGGAAGGCCGCAGGAAACTGGAAGCAGCAACGGAAGGCAGCCGACGTAAGCTTAGTGAGGGGCGTACAAGGATTGGTGGAACCGCAGACGAAGCAAGGCAGCAGCTTCAGGCAAGAAGTGAAGAACTTCGCAAGAAGTACGAAGAGCTGGCAGGTCAGGGCGGAGCCGTGTCCAGACGTCTGATGAAGGCATTCCCACGTATGGAATCCAGACAGTATAAGGAGACATTTAACGAGTTACGTGAGAAGCTGAGATTGAAAGAAAAGATGAAGAGAAAAAAATAGTAGTACAAGGTTCAGCACCATATCCAACTAGGACAACAGTTGGTGTGACAGGACTTTGCGGAGATGCATTAATAGAAATTGAGTTGATAGCGAAGAAATAATAAAGTCGAGGAAGAACAGGTCGATGGATCTGTTCTTTTTTTTCGTTAGTGGCGAGTCAAAGTCTGAGTAGTCTTCCGACCTTGGTAATTGTAAGCAATCTCAGAAGGTATCTTTTGGATCTTTTTATGATTGTGTTGTGATAAGTTAAAAACTGGCTTGCTACAAAATGTAAAAACTGGATATTTAATAAATACCAGTTTGCAGTATGATATGTATCATAGTTACGTAACACAGAGAAAAAATATTAGGAAAATAAGAAAAGAATCGGATGAAGAGAAAGGTGAAAAACTATGGCAGAGAATAGATATGAATTAAACAAGCAGTTAGCACAGATGTTAAAGGGTGGAGTTATCATGGACGTAACAACACCGGAGCAGGCAAAAATCGCAGAGGCAGCAGGTGCTTGTGCAGTTATGGCACTGGAGAGAATTCCTGCAGATATCCGTGCAGCAGGCGGGGTATCCCGTATGAGTGATCCGAAGATGATCCGCGGAATCCAGGAGGCCGTATCAATTCCGGTCATGGCAAAATGCAGAATCGGACATTTTGTGGAGGCACAGCTTCTGGAAGCAATTGAGATTGACTATATCGATGAGAGTGAAGTTCTTTCACCTGCAGATGATGTATATCACATCAACAAGAGAGACTTTAAAGTGCCATTCGTATGTGGGGCAAGAGATCTTGGAGAGGCACTTCGAAGAATTGCTGAGGGAGCTTCTATGATCCGTACAAAGGGTGAGCCGGGAACAGGAGACGTTGTACAGGCTGTCCGCCATATGCGTGTGATGAATGCTGAAATCCGCAGAATTCAGAGCTTAAGAGAGGACGAGCTCTTTGAGGCGGCAAAGCAGCTTCAGGTTCCGGTTGAACTGGTAGAATATGTTCATGAGAATGGAAAGCTTCCGGTTGTAAACTTTGCAGCAGGAGGAGTTGCAACTCCGGCAGACGCAGCACTGATGATGCAGCTTGGAGCAGAAGGAGTGTTCGTAGGATCTGGAATTTTCAAATCTGGTGATCCTGCAAAACGTGCCGCAGCAATTGTAAAAGCAGTAACTAATTATACAGATGCAAAACTGATCGCAGAACTTTCCACAGATCTTGGTGAGGCAATGGTCGGAATCAATGAACAGGAGATTGAACTTCTGATGGCAGAGAGGGGCAAATAAGATGACCGTAGCAGTACTGGCACTTCAGGGAGCATTTCTGGAACATGAACAGATGCTTAAGAAACTTGGAGCAGATTATTTTGAAATCCGTCAGAAAAAAGATCTGAACAGATCATTTGACGCTCTGATTCTTCCGGGCGGTGAGAGTACCGTGATGAGAAAACTGTTACTGGAACTTGACATTTACGATGCTTTAAAAGAGAAAATCCTGTCAGGTCTGCCAGTTTTTGGAACCTGTGCGGGACTGATCCTTCTGGCAGATGAAGTGGAAGCAGGAGTTCCGTGTTTTGGTACTATGAATATTACGGCAAAGCGTAATGCATATGGAAGACAGCTTGGAAGCTTTCATACAGATGCAGAGTTTGATGGACTTGGTCAGGTGCCGATGACATTTATCCGTGCACCATATATTGCCCAGGCAGGGGAAGGTGTTGAGATTCTGGCAGAAGTAGATGGTAAAATTGTGGCTGCCAGACAGGGACGACAGCTCGTGACAGCATTTCACCCGGAACTGGACGGGGATACGAGAATACATGAATATTTTTTGAATATGTAAAAAAATATATGTAAAAAAAATAGTCTCGAAAAAAGAAGGACCAAGGGTTTATTATAAAACCCTAAGATCCTTCTTTTTGTTATAATTAACTTGTGATAAAACATACAAAACATAGTTGACAAGTTTGAAATGTGGTGCTATATTAATACCAACGACGAATACACACTACATTGATAGGAAAGGTAGGAAGATATCATGGCAAAGATTTATAACGGAACAATTGACTTAATTGGAAATACACCACTGGTTGAGGTTAAGAATATTGAAAAAGAATTAGGACTGGAAGCAAGAGTACTTGTAAAGCTTGAGTATTTTAACCCGGCAGGAAGTGTAAAGGACAGAATTGCAAAAGGTATGATTGAAGATGCAGAGGAAAAAGGACTTCTGAAAGAAGGATCCGTGATCATTGAGCCTACATCTGGTAATACCGGAATCGGTCTTGCGGCAATCGCAGCAGCTAAGGGATACAGAATTATCCTGACAATGCCTGAGACTATGAGTGTTGAGAGAAGAAATATTCTGAAAGCGTATGGAGCAGAGATTGTGCTGACAGAAGGGGCAAAAGGAATGAAAGGCGCTATTGCAAAAGCAGATGAACTTGCAAAAGAAATTCCGAACAGTTTTATTCCGGGACAGTTTGTGAACCCGGCAAACCCAGCAACACACAGAGCAACAACAGGACCGGAGATCTGGAATGATACAGACGGAGATGTGGATATCTTTATTGCAGGAGTTGGTACAGGTGGAACACTGACTGGAGTTGGAGAGTATCTGAAAGAAAAGAAACCAGATGTTAAAATTGTAGCACTTGAGCCTGCAACATCACCGGTACTTTCAGAAGGTAAGAGTGGAGCACACAAGATCCAGGGAATCGGAGCAGGATTCGTTCCAGATGTACTGAATACAAAAGTATATGATGAGATAATTACAGTTGAGAATGACGATGCATTTGCTACAGGAAAACTTCTTGCAAAACACGAAGGAGTTCTGGTAGGTATTTCATCAGGAGCAGCTCTCTGGGCAGCGATCGATTATGCAAAACGTCCGGAAAATAAAGGCAAAACTATTGTTGCATTACTTCCAGATAATGGAGACAGATATTATTCAACCCCTCTGTTCGCTGAGTAAGATAAAAAAAGAGAGTGAATAGATATTGACGTAGGACAGCGGGCAAAAGCCGGCTGTCTGATACGTTAAACTATAGGAGAGAAGATTATGAAACTTTCGATGAAGAGCAGATATGGCCTGCGGGCATTAATTGATCTTTCAGTAAATTCTAAAAATGAGCAGGTAGCATTGGGGGGCATCGCGGAGAGAAATAATATCTCTCCACAGTATCTGGAACAGGTATTTGCGAGCCTTAGAAAAGCAGGAATTGTCAAGAGTATAAAAGGATCTCAGGGCGGATATTTTTTAAATAAACCTGCAGAACAGATTACAATTTCAGAGGTGATCGAAGCCCTGGAAGGTGATTATAGAATCGAGGCTGAAGATGTGCCGGAAGACTGTGACTATAAAGCAGCACCGGAGGCAATACAAAAACTGGTCATAGACAAGGTGAATTACGAACTGGAGAAGATATTGACAGGCATTACACTTTATGATCTAGAAAAAGAGTACCAGACATATGTAGACTATGGACAGGATATGTATTATATCTAAAGATTGAAATTTGTTTCTTATGCAACAGATTAGTTTTTTATTCATGGTGGATGCGAAAGGTATCCGTCAGTTTTTCTAAAGGAGACAGGCATGAAAAATCCATTACATTATCAGTTTTCAGAATATGACTGCGGACCGACATCTATGCAGAATGCCATCAGTTTTTTATTCGAACGAGAGGAAATTCCACCGGAAGTCTTGCGCAACATTATGCTATATTGTCTGGACTGCTATAGCAGTGAAGGAGTTCCTGGAAAAAGTGGAACGTCCTGCGCTGCCATGATGTTTCTGTCGAACTGGCTGAACAGCATGGGGAATCTTGGAATTCTTCCTGTAAAAAGCCGTTATCTGTCCGGAAAAGAAGTGTATCTTGGAAATGAAAGCTATGTTAATGACGCTCTCAGAAGAGGAGGCGCTGTTGTGTTGCGTCTGTTTTCTGATGAGTGGCACTATGTTCTTCTTACAGGCGAAGAGGGGGAACAGGTCTACATGTTTGATCCGTATTATGATCAGGAAGGATATGGTCTTGATGACATACAGATTGTCGAAAATTGTCCGACGCGCTATAATCGCATTGTGCCGTGGAAATATTTTAATAAAATTGCGTTAAATGTCTATTCTCTGGGGCCTTATCAGGGGCGGGAGGCAATCATCCTTTTTAATAAGAACACAGAGCTTACGTCTGAGAAAACCATCGAATATTTTATTTAAAAGTGCTATTGACAAATCATAGCATTCTGGCTATGATAATAGCACTCGTCTAAGAAATTCTAATTTTCAGTAACACATCATGGGGTGTATCCCCAACGAAGGGAATTTATTTCTTCCCAGATTTCCAAAACGAGAAAACAGGTGAAGGGAGGTCTTTTTTGTAACCCATAAACAACAGATTCATTGATCATTAAGAGGAGAATTGCATATGGAGAAAAAAGGAGTTTATTTTGCCCGTAAGTTCATTTTGGCAGTAGGGGTGTTCTTTTTGTTACTCATTTTGCCGGCAGTGAATGCAGAAGCAAAGGAAGTATCCCTTGTAAAAGGGGATGCAATCAGGTATATGGGATATTCGACCCATTATTATTACGTGGATGGTAATCTGGCATTTTGTCTGGAGCCAGATATGAAATCACCGGGGAATGGTGCATATAGCGCATCAGAATTGGATCCCAGGTCACATCTTAGTAAAGCAATGTATTATATGTACGGTGGACCGGGGTATGAGCAATATATCAAAAGTTCACTGACCGGAGGCTGGGGTGAAGATGACAATGCTTATTGTCTGACCCATTGTGTATTATCATACATTTATGACGGCTGTAATCAGAACAGTGCAGCGTTTAAGGGCCTGAATGCAGACATTGCCAGTGCGGTAGTCATGTATGCGGATTATGTAAAAAATCTTCCGGATATACCAGATGCAGAGCTGGCATTTTCTGAAAATGGGCTGACGGCCTATTATGACCGGGAACAGAAATGTCAGAGGACCCAAAGTATTCGTCTTGTAGGGGATACGGCAAATAGTATCACCGTTCCGCTTCCTGATGGAGTCCTGCTTGTTAATGAGACGAGAGGCACGAGTGGAAGTGGAAATGTCAAAGTATCGGGAGGAGACACATTTTACCTAAGAGCAGATGTTGCATATGGAAATGGAACGACTTGGAGCAGTGGTGAAATCAGGGGAGAAATTGCAAAATCATGGAAAATTCTTCTGGTCAAGACCGGAAATGGAAGTCAGGATATTGGGGCAGCTTCTATGCAGCAGATGATATCATCACCAATCGAATTGCAGGTAAAATGGCTGGATAAGCCGGAGCTTCAGGTAGAAAAAAATGCAGATAAGTCCGGTAAAACTTATAAATTAGGGGATATTATTACATACACGCTGGATGTGACTCAGCAGATTGAAAAAGCCATTGCAAAAAATGTGGTGATCACGGATACGATTCTTACAGAAGGAGTAAAACTTCAGAAAAATTCAGTGATATTGTTAAATGAAAACGGTGAGAAAATTCCTGACGCAAAGATTACAGTGCAGGGGAATTCTTACACAATTCATGCAGGTGAATTCCTGGAGGGACCGGAAAGCGGTCAGAAGTACACGGTAGAATATCAGGTTGCAATTACTGACGAGAGCGTAATTGGAAAAGAGATTGAAAATGAAGTAGTTGTGTGTTCTGAAAATGCAGAAGAAGTTAAAGACAGAGAGACTGTGAAAGTAGAAGAAGAACCAAAACCTGAGCCGGGAGAGCCGAAAGTGGAAGAACCGACACCGGAGGAGCCGAAAGTGGAAGAACCGAAAGTAGAAGAACCGCAGATACCTGTTACACCGGCAGTTACATCGGCGAAATCATTAAAAGCATCAACTGTGAAAACGGGAGATGTAGCAAATATAACAGGAATTATCCTAATACTGATTCTTTCTTGCACCGTGATTGTGCTGTGTGGTACAATGAACGCATGGCGAAAAGCTAAGAAACATCATAAAAAGCACTAATGGAAAGAACAGGAGGTTGTCGTGATGGGAATGACAATGACGCAGAAAATATTAGCTGCGCATGCTGGACTGGATCATGTAGAAGCCGGACAGTTAATAGAAGCAAAATTAGACGTAGTAATGGCAAATGATATTACAGGACCGATGGCACTGCCGATTTTAAAGCAGATGTCCGACACTGTATTCGATAAGAATAAAGTAGTATTTGTACCAGATCATTTTACACCGAACAAAGATATCAAATCCGCAGAGAATTCAAAAGCAATCCGTGAGTTTGCAAAAGCACAGGGACTGCACTGGTATTTTGAACAGGGAAAATCCGGAGTAGAGCATGCAATCCTTCCGGAGGCAGGAGTTGTTGCAGCCGGCGAACTGATTATCGGAGCAGACTCACATACCTGTACATATGGAGCACTTGGAGCATTTTCAACAGGTGTGGGTACAACAGATATCGCAACAGGAATGGCTATGGGAGAGCTGTGGTTCAAAGTGCCGGCTGCAATCAAATTCGTATTAACTGGAAAACCGGGCAAGTATGTAAGTGGTAAAGATATTATCATTCACATCATTGGAAAGATTGGTGTAGACGGTGCCCTTTACAAATCTATGGAATTTACCGGAGACGGAATTGCCAATCTGTCTATGGACGATCGTTTTACAATGGCGAACATGGCAATCGAGGCAGGCGCAAAGAACGGAATCTTCCCGGTAGACGACAAGACAATCCAGTATCTGAATGAGCATACAAAGAAAGAATATACAGTCTATGAAGCCGATGAGGACGCTGAATATGAGCAGGTCGTTGAGATTGATCTTGCAGAAGTCCGTCCAACTGTTGCATTCCCACATCTTCCTGGAAACGCAAAAACGATCGATGAGATCGAGGCTATGGAGCCGATCAAGATCGATCAGGTTGTTATTGGATCCTGTACGAATGGACGTATGGAAGATATGAGAAAGGCAGCAGCAATTCTCAAAGGTCATAAAGTACACGAAGATGTACGTGTTATGGTAATTCCGGCTACTCAGAAGATTTACAAACAGTGTATCCACGAAGGACTGATGGATATTTTCGTAGATGCAGGATGTGCAGTGAATACACCGAGCTGCGGACCATGTATGGGTGGACATATGGGTGTTATGGCAGCAGGAGAAAAGTGTGTATCGACAACGAACCGTAACTTTGTAGGAAGAATGGGACATGTAGATTCCCTGATCTATCTTGCATCACCGGAAGTAGCAGCAGCAAGTGCAATTGCAGGATGCATCGCAAATCCTGAGAAAGTGGAGGTCGTTGAATAATGAAAGCAAAAGGACATGTATTTAAATATGGAGACAACGTAGATACAGACGTAATCATTCCGGCAAGATACCTGAATTCTTTTGATGCACAGGAACTTGCAAGCCATGCAATGGCAGATATTGATCCGGAATTTGTAAATAAGGTACAGCCGGGAGATCTGATCGTGGCAAATAAGAACTTTGGATGTGGATCCTCCAGAGAGCATGCGCCACTGTGTCTGAAAACAGCAGGAGTAAGCTGTGTTATAGCAGAGACATTTGCCAGAATCTTCTATAGAAATGCAATCAATATCGGACTTCCGATCATCGAATGTCCAGAGGCTGCGAAAGGAATTGAAGCCGGAGACGAAGTGGAAGTTGATTTTGATAATGGTATGATCTATAATCGTACAAAAGGAACGGAATTTAAGGGACAGCCATTCCCGGAATTCATGCAGAAACTGATTGCAGCAGGCGGACTTGTAAAATATACAAATAGTAAAAAAGCAAAATAAAAGTGATGCCAGGCAGAGAATTACAGGATCATAGAAGGGTGGAACAGATGGATTTATATTATAAAAGTACAAGAAATTCTAATTTGAAAGTGACTGCATCGGAGGCAATTTTAAAAGGACTTGCTCCGGACGGAGGACTTTTTGTTCCGGAGAAGCTTCCGGTACTTGGAAAGTCTATGGAAGAACTGAAGGATCTGAACTATCAGGATACTGCTTATGAAGTAATGAAGTGTTTCCTTACAGATTTTACAGAAGAAGAGTTAAGGAATTGTATTGAAAAAGCATATGACAGCAAGTTTGATGATGAGGCAATTGCTCCACTTGTAAAAGTAGAAGATACTTATTATCTGGAACTGTTCCATGGAGCAACGATTGCATTTAAAGATATGGCACTTTCTATCCTGCCACATCTGATGACAACATCTGCAAAGAAGAATCAGGTGAAGAATGAGATTGTAATTTTGACTGCCACATCCGGAGATACAGGAAAAGCTGCCATGGCAGGATTTGCAGATGTAGAAGGAACAAGGATTATCGTATTTTATCCAAAGAATGGTGTCAGCAAAGTACAGGAACTCCAGATGAGAACCCAGAAAGGGGCAAATGTAGATGTAGTTGCAATTCATGGAAACTTTGATAATGCCCAGAGTGGAGTAAAGCAGATGTTCGAAGATCAGGAACTTGCAAAAGAACTGGCTGATAAGGGATACCAGTTCTCATCAGCAAACTCCATCAATATCGGACGTCTTGTACCACAGGTCGCTTATTATGTATATGCATATACAAAACTGCTTGCAAATGGAGAGATTAAAGACGGCGAGAAGATTAATGTAGTCGTACCGACTGGTAACTTTGGAAATATTCTGGCAGCGTACTATGCAAAGAATCTGGGTGTACCGATCGCAAAATTAATCTGCGCTTCTAATGATAATAAAGTATTGTATGATTTCTTCCAGACAGGAACGTATGATAAGAACCGTGAGTTTGTATTAACGACATCACCTTCCATGGATATTCTGATTTCCAGCAACCTGGAGCGTCTGATCTATCTCATCTGTGGTGAAGATTCAGAGAAGACAAAAAAGCTGATGGAAGAGCTTAAGACAACCGGAAAGTATACAATTACACTGGAAATGAAAGAAAAACTAGCTGATTTTGCTGCCGGATATTCTACAGAAGAAGAGACGGCAGAAAGTATTCATGATACCTATCAGAAGACAGGATATGTCATGGATACACATACAGCAGTTGCAGCTCATGTATGCGGACAGTATCGTGCTAAGAGTGGTGATCAGACAAAATGTGTCATTGCATCTACAGCAAGCCCATACAAATTCGTAAAGAGTGTGATGAGTGCTATCGATGCAGAGAATGCAAATGCAGATGAATTTGATCTTCTTCCAAAACTGCAGGAAGTATCCGGTGTTCCGATGCCACAGGCAATTAAAGATATTCTGGATGCAAAAGTACTTCATGATCTGGAATGTGATGCGGATAAGATGAAAGATACGGTCAAAGGAATCCTTGGAGTATAATGTAAAAATGTCATGAATTTACATGAAATAGTTTAAGTATTGTTTAGAATTTAATATCAGAGTATTTAAAAGGCCTCTTTAAAATGAAGACAAAGTAAAAAGTCTTGGTTTTAAGGAGGCCTGTTATTATGAGAAAAAAAGCAGAGAAAAAGTGAACAGTATAACAAAAAGTAAGTCTCAGATAATAAAAGGAAATCTTTGTACACTTCTTCTTATTGATAAAAAAGTTTCATCAGTTAGGTAAATAAAACCAGACCATTGACTTATACCTTGGAGGGGTATAATATGAGAACGTCAGAGAGAAGAATCTGATTAAGAGTGGAGAGTCAACTGTTAATTAGATTAGATGCTTCGTTGACAAATAGAAAATATAATCTGGTTAGAATTAATACAGGAGGCAGATAGAATTATGATAAAGACGGTATTAAAGGTAAATGGCATGATGTGCGGTATGTGTGAAGTACATATGAATGATCTGGTACGCAAGAATTTTAATGTAAAGAAAGTGACTTCTTCTGTAAAAGGTGGTGAGACAGTTGTAATCAGTGAAGAGAATCTGGATATCCCATTTCTGAAAAAGGAAATCAAAGAGATTGGCTATGAACTGGTAGACGTCCATACAGAGCCATATGAGAAAAAAGGATTCTTTCATTTTGGAAAGAAATAATCGTAAGAAATAAAAACAAGAGAATAGAGTATCTCGGAATAAAAGGTCGGAACACATGTCCCTGTGAAGTTTGAATGGATAACTTCGCAGGGATTTTTTTGATGATGGGAAATTGCATTTCCTATTATACAAAAAAGCGTCATGCAGAAATCGTACTTGTAGTAAGAAAATATTGCGGGAATCTTTAAGAAATATTTAGAATTGACTGCGTTTATTTTAAGAACCGGATGATAAGCTTGTTACTGTAAGGAAGAGGAGGTAATGAACAATGAAAATACTGATTACAACAGACTGGTACAGACCTGTGATAAATGGAGTTGTGACTTCCGTGTTAAATCTGACAGAGCAATTGGAAAAACGTGGTCATGAAGTAAAGGTTCTGACGCTTTCCAGAAACTGTCATTCATATAAAGAGGAAAATGTGATCTATGCAGGATCGGTAGGTATGGGAAAGATATATCCACAGGCAAGGGTGAAGATTCCGGTTGTGGCGAGAGAATATATGGAAGAGTTGCTTGCATGGAAGCCGGATCTGATTCATTCCCAGTGTGAATTCTCGACATTTTTTCTGGCAAAAAGAATTGCAGGAGAATTAGATATTCCAATCATTCACACATACCATACTGTATACGAGGATTACACACATTATTTCTCACCACAGAAAGCATGGGGCAGGAGCCTGGTACAGATGATGACAAGAAAATTATCAGATCAGGTTGATGCCATGATCGCACCAAGTGGAAAGATAGAACGGATTCTGGAAGGCTACCGGGTAAGCTGTCCGGTCAATGTTGTACCGTCTGGAATTGATACAGAAAAATATAGAAAACGAATTGACGACAGAAGCAAAGAGGCGCTTCGAAAACAATATGGCATAAAGGAAGATGAGATTGTTTTCGTTTATGTTGGAAGAATGGCAAAAGAAAAGAACATTGAAGAGTTGCTTTGGTATCAAAAAAGTGTACAAAAAAATATAAAACTTGTCTTAGTAGGAGACGGGCCATATAGAACTACACTGGAAGAAAAGGCAAAAGAGTATCAAGTAACAGATAGTGTAATCTTTACAGGAATGGTGTCGCCAGATGAAGTCGCCAGATATTATCAGATTGGAGATCTTTTCGTCAGTGCATCAACAAGTGAAACACAGGGTATGACATATGATGAGGCGCTGGCTGGTGGAGTACCGCTTTTATGTAGAAAAGATGACTGCCTGAAAGAGGTAGTTACGGAAGGAAAGAATGGCTGGCAGTATGAAAATGAGTCTATGTACCTTGAGTGTATACAGAAATGGAAGGAGTTCAGTGAAGATGAAAAGAGGAGAATGCGCAATACAGCAGTTCGGACAGCAGATCAGTTTTCCAAAGAGAGCTTTGCGAAGCGGGTGGAGAGGGTTTACCTGGCAGCGCTGGAAGAAAGAAAAAGACGAAATGTCTATGCAGCTTAATGATAGAAATCAAATGGCGAAAATATGGAATCTGGTCTCACTTGCCGGGTTATTGATTTGTGTAGCACTTGCATTTTGGGCATATAAAAATGGCATTCTGGATTCTGTGGATACATTACAGGCATTTATCGCTAAGTTCGGATATGGAGGAATGGCAATTTTTGTACTGATTCAGATTGTCCAGGTAGTCATTCCGATTCTTCCTGGAGGAATCAGCTGCCTGGGAGGAGTGATTTTCTTCGGGCCATGGCTTGGATTCGTATATAATTATATAGGAATCTGTATTGGCTCACTGGCAGCATTTGGAATATCCAGAATGATGGGACGTCCGGTTTTACATAAGATGTTCTCGGAAAAATTGATTCAGAAATATGATTCCTGGACAGAAAAAGACAGCCGGTTCTTAAAATTATTTACACTGGCAATCTTTTTTCCGGTAGCACCAGATGACTTCTTATGTTATCTGGCAGGAACGACGAAGATGACATGGAAGCAGTTCTCACTTGTCATTTTGCTTGGAAAACCATGTTCCATTGCACTTTACAGTCTGGGACTTACGACAGCATTTCGGATGATATTCTCAGTCTAATGTGTTATCGGTAGAAGGTAAAATGTTACACCTTGAAGAAAGATTAAGAATGGGGAGATAAAATTATGAAAACATACATATACGAGGGCGGTCTTGGTATCGTCGCAAAAAGTGGTGTGGGCAGTGCAATCAAGCACCAGAAAAATATGTTGAAGCAGGCAGATATTGAAGAAGCAAAAAGCTGGAAAGAGGCGGATATTGTACACATTAATACGGTATTTCCAGATTCCGTGCTGGCAGCCTGTCTGGCAAAAATGCAGGGAAAGAAAGTTGTCTATTATGGCCATTCAACGATGGAGGATTTCCGGAACTCTTTTATCGGTTCCAACCGTTTTGCACCTCTTTTTAAGAAATGGATTTGCTTCTGTTACGGTCTTGGAGATATTGTCATTACACCGACAGAGTATTCCAAAGGTCTTTTGAAAAGCTATGGAATCCAAAAGAAAATCTATGCTGTTTCCAATGGAGTAGATACGGAATTTTTCCAATCCAGAAATAAAGAGAAAGAAAAGCAGGAGCTTCATGAGAAATATAAAATTCCAATGAATCGTAAAGTGGTTGTATCAGCAGGGCATCTGATTCAGAGAAAAGGTATTCTGGATTTCCTAAAGCTGGCAAAGATGATGCCGGAAACAACCTTTATCTGGTTTGGAGGCGGCAATGACAGCCTGGTGACACAAGAAGTAAAAGAAGCAGTAAAAAAGAAAAGTGAAAATGTTATCTTTGCCGGATATGTAGAAGCAGCTGAACTTCGGAACGCCTACTGCGGAGCAGATGCATTTGCATTCTTCAGCTATGAAGAGACAGAAGGGATAGTAGTGCTGGAGGCACTTGCCTGTGAAGTGCCGGTAGTCCTGCGGGATATCCCTGTATATAAAAGTTGGATTCAGGATCAAGTACAGGCATATAAAGTACATAATCTGGAAGAATATAAGCATAATTTGATGCATATTTTTAAGGAAGGTCAAGAAGAATTAAAGAAAAATGCAAGAGAACTTGCAGAACAAAGAAGCATTCGAAGTGCTGGTGAAAGATTAAAAGTTGTCTATCGACTGTCCGGAGTGAATGTGCTACAATCAACTCATAGAGGTCTTCCACATAGAAGTGTGTGGAAGCAGGAAATATAACCAGGAAATATAACAAGGAAAGGAAGTATTTGTTATGTCAAAAGAAACTTTAGAGTATGTTGTAGCAAAAGCAAAAGAGCTGATTGCAGCACCGAGCTGCAGTGCAGAGGCAAAAGAAGCAGCCCAGGCTTGGATTGCAGCTGTGGGAACGGACAAGCAGGCAGAAGAGACAAAGAAATTCATCGCTGAGATGGAAGAAGATATTATTCCAATTGATGGACTGATTGCATTCGCAGAGTCCGATGCAGGAGCAAAAGTATTTGGCGGACCGGAAAAAGCCAAAGGTGTAGCAGAGCACGGAAGAGAGATTAAGGCAGCAGGAGCAAAATATTGTGACTGCCCGGCATGCGCAGCAGTAGAAGCAATCCTCAGTAAAAAAGAGGAACTGCTGGGATAGAGAATTATGTAAAATATAAAGGTCTTCTATGATATAATGAATCATAGGAGGCCTTTTATTATGGCAAACAGAAAAAACAACTTTACAAACCGAAACTAATGACTGAGGGAAAGAGAAATTATTTTTCCCTGGGAATGGATTAAAAAGAGTCTTATGGGTCAAAATCAGACAAAGCTTGTCTAAAAAAATTTATAATCCAGATATACAAACAGTGATAAAGATTCAAAAGAAGAGCATTATGAAAATGACGAGGACATTCAAAGTTCTGTAAAGATGAAAAGAAATAAAAAAACTATAAAAGAAATTAGAAAGTGAGAAAAGAAATGATTTGGTTTACATCAGATATGCATCTCGGACATGAGAAGGCATTGGACTTCACATGTCGGCCATGGAATCAGATTGATGAAATGAATGAAGGAATTATTGCAAATATTAATGAAAAGGTGAAAGAAAATGCCGAGTTATATATACTTGGGGATTATTCTTTTAAGATTACAGCTTTAGAGGCAGCAGCACTCAGAAAGAAAATCTATTGTAAAAAAGTTCATCTTGTGCCAGGAAATCATGACAAGGACTGGAATAACAAACTCGTACAAGGAACTTTTATTGTTGAGCAGCCAATCACAGTATTGAAAATCGATGGAAGAAAGTATGTCCTTTCACATTTTCCAATGGCAGACTGGCAGTCTATGTCACATGAGTCAATTCATCTACATGGTCATATTCATAGTGAGGGGAGTCTTTATAATGAGATGAATCGTATGCAGGGATTATATCGTTATGATGTCGGAGTCGATGCAAATGGATATTCACCAGTCAGTATGGAAGAAATTTTGGCATGGTTTGACGGAGTGGAATGTCGGGGCAGAGTCAAGTGGAAGGACTGGGTAGATGAGACCGGAGATAAGAGAGTGCGGAGAAAGCTTGCGGGGCTGTAAAGAGTTATGAAGACTGATATTTCTTTCTGAACCACAATATTTTTGTATTGCAAGAAATAATACAAAAATATTGTATTATTTGTATTATGTGATATAATACAAATAAAAGCGAAGATATAAAATCCTTGTTGCAAGATAAGATAATAGATTCAGAAGGAGACAATCATGATTATTAAGATCAATACAAAATCAGAGACACCGATTTACCTGCAGCTACGTAATGAGGTTGTGAAGGGAATCGGAAAAGGTGAGTTTGAGATTGGTGAATCATTGCCAACGGTGCGCCAGATGGCTATGGAACTTGGGGTAAATACAATGACCGTCAGTAAAGCATATCAGTTATTAAAGACAGAAGGTTTTATCGAGACTGACCCGAGAAAGGGAACTGTTGTCTGTAATTTACGGGATTCTAGAAGAAGTTCAGATGGAGAATTTCAGGAGAAGCTTGCAGATGAACTGGAACTTCTGAGCGCAGAGGCAACGATTCGCGGCATGGATCAAAATGATTTTATAGAATTATGCCGTAAGGCATTTCAGGGAATGGAGGTTGCATTTTCATGATTTTAGCAATCATATTCTTAATAACAGATCTTTTTATGGTGGGAATTGCCTATGCAGTGTATGGAAGAACAGCAGTAGCAGGTTACAGTGATGGAATGGTTCTTGGAGTACATATACGACGTGAGAAGCAGGAAGATCCAGTGCTTGTAGAATTTATGAAAAATTATAAAAAAGATGTACGGAAGGTTTATTTGGGACTTGGTATATCCGGAGTTGTTATTTGTGGATTGTGTTTCTGGTATACATCGATATTTATGTGTGTGTGGTGTGTATGGTTTCTGTGTTATATTGTGGGCGCAGTCGGTGTCATGTTCAGGAATCACAGGAAATTGTATGATTTGAAAATTCAATATAGATGGGGAACGTCGGGAGAAGATACAGAAGAAAGCACGGCAATGGCAGGGGTCGATACTAAGACTATGATGCATAGTGAGAGAATGAGTCTGCCATTATGGTATCATATTGTCTTGATTCTAATACTGGCAGTTCCATTTGCTTTTAAAGGCTTTCGAATTTATCTTGGAACGTTTTCCGAGAATTCACAGGGCTGGATTTTATTTTTGACCTCTGTAATTGTCGGCGTTGTATTTCTGTGGATTGCATGGATATTCAAAAGAGGAGCGAACCGGATTTACAGTGAGAGTTCGGAGCTGAATTTCAGAATTAATTATTTGGAAAAGAGGAGCTGGAGTATCTGCTTTCTTGTGGCAAATATTTGTAATGCAATTGCATGGCTCTATCTTGCATATAGAATGACAAAAGAAGAATGGATTTATAATCTGGATATTATTATATATGCCACAGTGCTGTGTGTACCTGCAATAATTGCTATAGCAATTGCTATGTGGATTAAGAAACAAAAAAATGTACTACAATGTGAAGATGAAACGCCAATGTATATGGATGATGATTACTATTGGAGAAATGGCTGGTATGATAATCCGGGTGATCCAAGATTATTTGTGCAGGACAGATTCAACAGTATGAATTATACAACAAACGTTGGAAAGCCGGCAGGAAGGTATATGTTCGGTGGCATTTGTATTGTAGTTGTAGTACTTTTGTTCTGGATGTGTATTGTCTTTTTAAGAATGGATTTTACACCGATTCGTCTTGTGGCAGACGGAGCGGAAGTCAGAATTACTTCCGGATATACGAATACAACTATGAAGAAAAAAGAGATTCGGAGTGTAAAATTATTAAAGAACGGACTGCCGGAGGATCATTACAACCGGACAAATGGATTTTCAGATGAGAAACAGCTGCTGGGAAAATTTGAAGGAAAGAAGACTGGAAAATGCCGGATGTATGTGTGGCTGGACCAGGAAAATGTGATTGAAATTAAGGCGACAGATTATACAGTGTTTATAAATAGTAAAGATGAAGATGAGATGAATGCACGGTATCAGGCATTAAAGTAATGAACAAAGCGTTCGGAGTCAGTAGGAGAAATTCGTACTTGTTCCGGACGCTTTTTATGTTATGATATGTAGGAACATTTATACAAGGATAATAAAATTATAGAATA
>OGWX01000224.1_pt1 | contig 40661 bp, 39 predicted proteins | sample 1576151 | NCBI WGS metagenome assembly OGWX01 (sample SAMEA3541591, study PRJEB24748) | human gut metagenome | biome: human gut; feature: human-associated habitat; material: faeces | place: China | collected 2012
GCCCATTAAAGTGGTACGTGAGCTGGGTTCAGAACGTCGTGAGACAGTTCGGTCCCTATCCATCGCGGGCGCAAGAGATTTGAAGGGGGCTGCTCCTAGTACGAGAGGACCGGAGTGGACGAACCAATGGTGTACCAATTATCTCGCCAGAGGTATAGTTGGGTAGCTACGTTCGGAAAGGATAAACGCTGAAAGCATCTAAGCGTGAAACCAGCCTTAAGATGAGATCTCTCATAGAGCAATCTAGTAAGACACCTTGGAGAAGACGAGGTTGATAGGTCGGGAGTGTAAGTACAGTAATGTATTCAGCGGACCGATACTAATATGTCGAGGGCTTGACTTGAAGCAAGGATCCGATTTGTCGCAAGCAAAGCGAAGCGAGAAATCGAAAAGGTCGTGCAAACATCGAAAACAGCGACTGAATAAGGAGCGGTTTTCGATGAAGAAGTCAGCTTAAACAAAACGTTAAAAAGAACTTAACGGTTCATTCTTCTGTTGAAGTTTTGAGGGTACAAACCTCAAAATTAAATAATCCGGTGGTGATGGCTAAGGGGATCCACCTGTTCCCATCCCGAACACAGTAGTTAAGCCCTTATACGTCGAAAGTACTTGGCTGGAAGCGGCCTGGGAGGATAGATAGCTGCCGGTTAGAAAAAAAGAACCTGTACCAATGGTACAGGTTCTTTTGCTATAGGAAAGCATAATTTACATTTTCTTTTTGGCTAGTGTATAACATCTAAAGAAAATTTCCCAAAACCGGGCGAAATTTTAATCGTGCAACGTAACTATAGGTGAATATAATTTATGGAAGCGTATTTCAATAGTGAAGTATGCATTTCTGGTGTGTTAGTTACGAGGTGACAAGTATGACTTACGAAGAAATGAAATCTAGCGGCAGTAATATGGAAATTATTCCTTGCAAAAGAATGCAGTGCAAGGGAGCAGCTCCATGTGTGCTTAACATCAATTCATATATGAATGTATATGAGTTTGAAGACAAAATCATGAAGTATATGTGTAATATGCGCCCTGTCATGGACGAATTCATCTGCGTAAATCTTGATGTAATTGCAGATAGACCCGTCGACTTCATCCAAAGTCTGGTTGAAGGATATATTCGCTATGATGGCGTACATATCAAGAAAAACTATCGTGTTGAGTATGGCAAAATGGATAAAGAGGGCAATAATCATATCTATGTTCTTGAAGCACCAGATGGAGCGTGCGACTATGATATGGCAGTTTCTGTCTTCGCTATAGTGTGTATTGAAGGAAAAGCTCCGTCAGATTGGAACTGGAAAGAGATAACTGAGGAAGTGTTTGCGAAAAAAGAGGAAAGTACAGAAGTCATGCATGTTGAAGGGATTGACTGGAAGGAAGTAGCTTTTGCTAAAAGAAGGATGAGTCGTGTGTTAGGTGCTGTTGTTGGCGATATCGTTGGTTCTGTATATGAATTTAATGAAATAAAAACGAAAGATTTTCCTTTATTCTCCGAGCATTGCTGCCCAACTGATGATAGCATGATGACTTTGGCTGTTGCGAGTGCTTTGGTAGAATGTGAGAAAGATTACAGCAAACTTGCTGCTGAAACCATAAAACAAATGCAGCTTTGGGGAATGAAATATCCTAAAGCAGGTTACGGTAGTATGTTTTCTGATTGGCTCTGCTCGAATAATCCCCAACCGTATAATAGTTTTGGTAATGGCTCGGCGATGCGCGTTAGTCCTGTAGTATATTTTGCTAAATCTTTGGAAGAAGTAAAAGAGCTCTCTAGGATAGTTACCAGCGTAACGCATAATCATCCGGAAGGTATAAAAGGTGCTGAAGCTACTGCAGTTGCAGCCTATATGGCTTTGCACGAAAGCAAAAAAGAAGAAATTTTTGCTGTGATAAATGCTGAGTACTATCCGATGAATTTTACGTTAGACGAGATACGAGCTGACTACGAATTCAATGAAACGTGTCAGGAAACTGTACCGCAGTCATTAAAAGCATTCTTTGAGGCGACAAGTTTTGAAGATGCGATCAGAAATGCCATATCTATAGGAGGTGATAGTGATACAATTGCTGCTATTACAGGCGCGGTTGCAGGTGCTTATTATGGTGTACCGTTACATATTGAGCATAAAGCCTTAAAATATCTTGATAAATTGCAGGTAAGTGCTTATTATCGCTTTGTGAAATATCTATGCGGAGATGCAGAATGGTTTGAAGAATCTTAAGATGGGCATACTGACAATGACAAGCCTTTGGTTGTTCTTTCGTATGTATTAGGGATGGGAGATGATTGATTTTGACTATTTGGAGATTACACGTTAATACTAGTGGTGGTAATTGCGCTGATATTTGCCTTAAAAATAAGGTGATGGCTATGGGATGGTCTATTACTGACCGACACATCGAAAATTTTACCGAAGCTAGGAAAAAGAAAATTTGTGAACAACGTGTAAATATACATTCTTATAAAGATTATGAGAAGCTGATTAAGAAGTGGAAGGTTTATGATGGTAAATCGTATGTTCCTGCTACTGTGCGTAAGTTATACTGGGAAGTCAAGCCTGATGATTTAGTGTGGATTCGCTATAAAGGCATTTATTATCTTGGTAGAGTTGGAGACACAAGTCAATGGATCTATAAGATCAATCAGGATAATTTACAAAAAGATGCAGCTATTCAACTAACAGATATCGAATGGTTGGCAGTTGGTGATGAATCTACAGTACCTGGGTTTGTAGCAACGGCATTTATTAAAGGAAGAACTTTACAACGCATAAATTCTGAAGCAGTGCAAATATTTTCTCAACACTACTATAATACTAAAATAGGCAAAGAGCATTATCAAGGATTGACTATTGAAGCTAATCCAGAGGAATTTTATGATTTGCTTTCTCCAACTGATTGCGAAGATTTGGTGTGTGCGTACTTGTCCTATGAATATAAATATATAGTGATTCCGTCAACCAATAAGAAATCTACAGAACTTTATGAATGTATTTTACTTGATCCTGAAGATAGAAGTCATGTATATATTCAAGTTAAAAAAGGTAATGTAGATATTGATGCAAACGACTTTAGGCATTTGCAAGGCAAGGTTTTCTTATTTACGAGCGAAGGAACAGTAAAAAATCTTGATTCCAATAATGAAAATATAAAATGTATATCGCCAGAAGAATTGTTCAAGTTTGCTATGTCTGATGCAGCAAAAAATATTGTTTCTGATAGCATTAGCTATTGGACGGAATATATGCGGAAGGCATTGAAATGAAATCTCTTCTCCTCACCGCCTTCGACCCCTTCGCTCATTACACGATGAATCCATCGTGGGAAGTCGTACAGGCTTTACCTGAAACTATAAATAACTATCATATTCATAAGCTGCGCGTGCCTAACATCTTTGGCCTTGCGCCGCGCCTGCTGCTCGAGGAAGCACAGCGCGTACAGCCTGACGTCATCCTTATGACGGGCATGAACAGCGGCACGACGAAAATAGATATCAATCTTGCGGCATTAAACATCAAGGATGCGCTTATCGAGGATAATATGGGACGTAAGCCGTGGAATGAGCCAATTCTTGCTGACGCCCCCGCCGCCTACTTTGCTACGATTCCTGTACATGAAATAGTCCGCTCTTTACGTGCGCAGAAGTTGCCCGTGCAGCTGGAGTTTGCTTCCGGCGGCTATGTCTGCAACGAAATTTTTTACCGTGCTGCCCATGCCTACGCCGGTACGACAACGAAGGTTGGCTTTGTACATGTGCCGCTCCTGCCGGAAATGGTGTTTGACGAGAGGCTTGCTAGACCTTTAGAGGAAACCAGCGCAATTTTAAAAGCTATTATCGAGCGTCTTTAATATGAGCCATACAGCACGAAGCTGTCTGGCTTTTTCTTTTTTCACAAAGCTTCTGCTGAATTTGTATGCTTATCCGCTATTCTTTTTGCTTAGTAAGCGTTATAATATCATTATACTTTCAGAAGGCAGGTGCAGCGATGTACTTTCAATATGGCGAAACAGAAATAAATTATCTTAAGCGCAAGGATAAAAAGCTGGCGTGGGCTATAGAGCAAATCGGTCATATCGAGCGCAAGCTGGACGCTAATCTTTTTGCTGCTGTTGTACGTCATATTGTCGGTCAGCAGATATCATCCAAGGCACAGGCGACGGTTTGGGCGCGTTTGGAGGCAAGGCTGAAAGTTGTTACACCTTTTGCAGTGCATGATGTGTCGGCACAGGAGCTGCAGGCGTTGGGGATGAGTCTGCGTAAGGCAGAATACATCAAGGATTTTGCGGATAGAATTGTCGGCGGTGAGTTTGATTTGCAGGCCGTGGAGCATATGAATGATGCAGAGGCAATTACAGCTCTGAGCAGCCTGAAGGGTATCGGTAAATGGACGGCAGAAATGATTTTGCTGTTCTGCCTTCAGCGACCGGATATTTTAAGCTATGACGACTTGGCAATTCAGCGCGGTTTACGGATGCTGTACCATCACCGCAAAATTACGCGTGAGCTGTTTGCCAAATACCAAAAGCGCTATAGTCCCTACGGCAGTACGGCAGCCATCTACCTTTGGGAGATTGCCGGCGGTGCGATAGAGGGTATGAAGGATTATGCGCCTGCGAAAAAACGTTAAATTATAAGGGTTCTATTCCCCTTAGTGCTACCACGCAAAATAAATGAGGTTGAAGATGTTGTACTATAAAAAAATTTCCTCGCCTTTAGGCGAAATAACTTTACGCAGCGATGGTGAAAGGTTAACCGGTCTATGGTTTGCAGACGATAAGCATTATGGCGATAAAGATATTCAAGATGCGCAAAATGCGGAGCTGCCTGTTTTTGCACGTGCCGAAAAGTGGCTGGCTGAATATTTCGCAGGCTGCGAGCCGAAGGTAAATGTACCTTTTCAATTTACCGGCAGTGATTTTCAGAAAAGTGTCTGGAAGATATTGCAAAAAATCCCTTATGGCACCCTCATTACTTACGGCGATATTGCGTGCGAAATTGCAGCGCAGCGTGGTCTTGCACGTATGTCGGCGCAGGCTGTAGGCGGTGCAGTGGGCCGTAATCCGCTCTGCATTATTATTCCCTGCCATCGCGTAATAGGCGCTGATGGCAGCCTTACCGGCTATGGCGGCGGTATGTGGCGCAAGGTGCGTTTGTTAGAGATAGAAAAGACAGATATGAGTAAATTAACTGTACCGACAAAGGGCACAGCGTTATAAAGGAGTTTTTATATGAATAAAATGTATTATCCTGTTGTCGCGTTGGCATTGGGACATCTTGTTACCGATATGCAGGCGGGGGCTCTGCCTATTGTTTTACCGCAGCTGAAGGAGCTGTTTTCCTTGAGCTATTCACAATTGGCAGCGATTGTACTGCTGCAAAATATTATGTCATCCGTTATTCAGCCGGCCTTCGGCTATCTTACCGACAGGCGCTCGCTGCCACGCTTTCTGCCGCTTTGTGCGGCGCTGGCAGGTGCAGGCTTTGCCTTTGTGGGCTGGGTTTCCAGCTATACGCTGCTTTTATGCACGGTTATTTTTATCAGCCTGGCGAGCGCTACCTATCACCCGCAGGCTTCTAAAACAGTCAATTTTTTGAGTGATGATACCAACCGCACGAAGAATATGGGCTTGTTTTCTATTGGTGGCAATGCCGGTATGGCTGTAGGCTCTATCTTCATGACCTTTCTTTTAGGCCTGGCCGGCGGCATTCATAACACCATGTATTTTGCTGTCCCCGGCTTGCTTGTCTTTTTACTGATGGCTAAGGCGATGCCGGATTATATCCGTGTCAACAAGGAGCATGAGGTACAGCAGGCTAAGAAGGCTGCTGACGGTACAAGCGAAAAAATGTCATATTTTGCGCTCTTTTTGATTCTGTTCTATATCTTCATGCGTTCTTCTATTCACAGCGGTATTTCAACATATCTGCCGTTGTATTTTATGAAGTTCCGCGGCTTTGAGGCAGTTTTCTCCAGCAGCCTGGTGTCCGGCTTCCTTTTAGGCGGTGTGGCAGGTACCTATGTCGGTTCAATTTTGAGCGACAGATTGGGAGCACGCAAAATTCTCTTGGGCTCTATTACGCTGAGCATTCCGGCAATTTACTGTATTACGATTGCTACGACTAAGCTTTTTGCTATGGCATCGGTTGTTATCGCAGGCTTTTGCATCATCGGTTCCTTTGCGACGACCATTATTATTGCTCAATGTATGATGCCGAATAATGTGGGCATGGCATCCGGTCTGACAATCGGTTTCAGCGTTGGCTTAGGCGGTTTTGGCGTAACAATTCTCGGTGTGCTGGCCGATAAGTTTGGTCTGCCGATGGTTATGCAGCTTTTGGTGTGGTTGCCGATTGTAGCGGCAATTACGGCTATTTGGATTCCGATACCGAAAAAATTACAAAAATAAAATAACATATGCTGAAAAATGGTCCTCGAAACTTTCTGCTTGTCTTTAGTAAATCATATAATAAATTTTTACAGAGGGGTATTTTCTTATGGATAATTACAGACTTGGCATTTTTTATGGTCTTGGAGCCTATCTTTTATGGGGCGTGCTGCCGATATACTGGAAGCTGCTGCAGCATGTTGAGGCGATGGAAATTTTGGCGAACCGTTTTTTATGGTCAGCCGTTTTCGTCTTTCTCTTGTTATTGGCAACAGGCAAGCTAAACATCTTTATGCAGGAAACCAAGGCGATTTTCAGTACGAAAAAGACAGCCTGCTGCATGGTGCTGGCAGCAATTATGATCAGCTTCAACTGGGGGATTTTTATCTGGGCGGTAGAAGCAGGACGCATTGTAGAAACAAGCATGGGCTATTATATCAGCCCGCTGATGAATGTGCTCTTTGGCGTAGTATTTCTGCGTGAGCGCCTTGCTAAGCTGCAGATTGCAGCAGTTAGCTGCGCTGCTGTCGGCATTGGTGTGATTATTGTCCATAACGGCGGCCTGCCTTGGGTAGCACTGACGCTGCCATTAACCTTTGCCTTCTATGGTTTACTGAAAAAAATTATTATTGCCCAACCGATGACGAGTATTCTGTTGGAAACATTATTGATTTCGCCTTTGGCTGCAGGCTACTTATATTACCTTAGTATTAACGAAGGTACTGTTTATCAAAGCTGTGATATGAATACGTTGCTGCTTTTAGCAGGTGCGGGCGCTGTTACGGCGACACCGATGCTCCTTTTTACGGCCTGCGCGCGTAAGCTGCCGTTGAATATTGTAGGCTTTTTACAATATATTTCGCCTTCTATATCACTGATGATAGGCGTGCTGATTTACGGTGAACCGTTTACCGGTACTACTGCTACAGCCTTTGGCTGCATTTGGGCGGGACTGGCGCTATTCATCTGGTCACAGATAAGAAGATAAAAAACTCCTGCAGGCAGGCTGAAGGCCTGGAGGCAGGAGTGTTTGCGTTTAGCAATAATGCCCATTTTTGAAAATATATGCTGATTATGCTATAATTATATTTGTTTTTTATGGAGGTGTTATAGTGAGCTTTTTCTCAGATAAGTGGCGCGGTATTATTTTATGTGCTGTTTTGGCTGTGCCGTGCTGGTTTTTAGGCAAGCTGGTGCCTGTTGTCGGTGCACCTGTCTTTGCAATTCTTTTAGGCATGCTGGTAGCGCTTGTGTGGCCCGTAGAGGCTGCGTTTAAAAGCGGTGTAGGCTTTGTATCCAAAAAGGTGCTGCAATACGCAGTAATCCTGCTTGGCTTCGGTCTGAATATTTCCGTAGTGCTGGCAACCGGTAAGCAGTCTCTGCCGATTATCGTCTGCACGATTGCAACTTCGCTTATTGTGGCCTATGTGTTGCATAAGGTGATGAAAATTCCTGGCAAGATTTCCACACTTATCGGTGTAGGTTCGTCTATCTGTGGCGGCAGTGCAGTGGCTGCGACAGCGCCTGTCATCAAGGCAGATGATGAAGAGGTGGCGCAGGCTATCAGCGTTATATTTTTCTTCAATGTGCTGGCAGCGCTGCTTTTTCCTTGGTTGGGTACAGTGTTGGGATTTTCTACAACAAGCGGTGAAGCCTTCGGTATTTTTGCTGGTACTGCTGTTAACGATACTTCTTCGGTTACGGCAACGGCGGCGACTTGGGATGCAATGTTCGGTCTGGGAACGGCAACTTTGGATAAGGCGGTGACGGTAAAGCTGACGCGTACACTGGCAATTATTCCGATTACGTTGGTATTAGGTTATCTCGTAGGCAAGCGCGAACAGGGGGCAAATCATGAAGTTAATATCAGGAGCATTGTGCCGAGCTTTATACTGTACTTCGTACTGGCTTCGCTTATCACTACGTTGGCGACAAGCATGGGCGTAGTAGCAGAGGTTTTTGCACCGCTTAAATGGCTCAGCAAGTTCTTTATCGTTATGGCGATGGCTGCGGTAGGTCTGAATACGAATATCGTCAAGCTTGTGACAACAAGCAGCAAGCCTTTGGGACTCGGTCTTGGCTGTTGGGCAGTTATTACGTTTGTGAGCCTGCTTTTGCAGCATCTGCTTAATCTCTGGTAAGCAGAATAAAATTTAATTTTGCATCGGAAACAGCGACAAATAATAGTTTGTTCGCTGTTTTTGACGTTTTAAAAGGCTGTTTTGCTTGTGAGCGGGACGAAGCTGGACCCATAGATATAGTGTTGTGGAAATCTCCCCCTAGTTGTTATTAAAGTTATCCACAGATTGTGCATAACATGTTGATAATTGTGTAAAATCCTTGTAAACAAGCCACTTTTTTCTCAGAGGCTGGTGGATAACACTCTGTATAACTAAAAGTTATGCACAAAAACTGTGGATAAGTCTGTTGATACTGTTGATAACCTTACACTAAATATCGGAAAAGGAGGATATATTTTCCAGGAAAACAAGATAATTTCCTATTGCTGCGGTGGTATTTTGTATACAAACACAAGTTTTTTTGCTATCTGCAAAGTTTTTGCTTGCGTAATAGACGATTTTTGTTCATAATATTATTATGACTAATTGTAAGTAAATGGAGGAAGATTAGGTTATGGCATTAAAGCAAATGGATGCATTGGCAGCTTTGCGTGAGGCTGCAGGTGAAGTTATAGAAACTTCTTTGTGTGATGTACAGGGTAACTGGCTGGCACTTGTAAATGCTGAGGAAGGCAAGCGCCTGGCTTTTGCTGCAAAGGGTGAAGCTGCGCTGAGCGCACTGTGGAAGGATGTTGAAAAGGAAGCAGACGTTAAGGACGTACATGTTTCTGTTATGGCACTGAATGCAAATAATGCTGCGCTGGTGCGCCGCTATGTTAAATGGACCGCACCGACTGCCTGCGGCACTAAAGGTGCCAGCATCGGTTTCAGCGATTGGCTGGGCGAGGCAGATGCAGTTGTGGCGGAGCTGTTTGGTAAACGTCAGCTGAAACCGGTATTGGTTGATTTTACTACCGAGGACAGCGAGGCACTGCAGCGCTATTTTGTACAGGCTGTGGATACCGCAACCTGGGGCGTGCTCGAAGAGGGCTACAAGGAAGGCTACGGCGCTAATGCTGCTGGCCTGAAAACCGAAGAGGAAATCGTGAAGGCTTTGCTTTACGGTTACAGCATGATTGGCTTTGACTGCAGCGATAAGATTGACCTGGGCATTGAAAAGCTGTCCGACGAGGCTGTTGACAAACGCTTTGAGCAGTTCAACGAAACCTTCCGCGCAGCATTGCATGCGTCCTATCTGAACGCTGAGTTCAAGGTTGGCACCAGCAAGATTACTTTTACCGAAAATCAGCTGCACCGCATCGTTCTGGAATACGGCGAAGCAATTATGCATATCCAGTTCATCTACAACTCTTATCTGAAAAATACTCCGTGGGATATTGACTTTGAGCTGGATCTGTCCAAGCCCGGTAAGGTGCTGACTCCGCAGGAGCATTATCTGATCGGCAACGAGCTGCAGCGTAACGGCATCAAGCTGAGCTCTATCTGCCTCGACCCGCTGAAGGACTCTGAGGCTGTAAACGATAACCTGCAGCTGCACTGCGAGATTGCCGACACCTTCGGCTATCGCCTGAGCTTTAAAAATGCGGATATCGCTATGAACGATACTGCTGCTGCTATGAAATATCTGAAGGGCAAGGTTCATTTCAAAATGAACAATATCCTCTGGATGAGCGCAATAGAGCTGGTAAAAGCTCTGGATGCCGACCTGTTCGGCAAGCTGTGTGCTGCTTGTGGCTGTGAGGCTACAGCAGATGCTGCTGACCGTGCACTGGTGCTTGGCTACAGAAAGGCGCTGAATCCGAAGGAGGAAAGCAATGTTGCTGCTGACATGAAGGCTTTCCTGGAAGCGCATCATGCTGAATATGCTGCAGCAATCAAAGAGAATGTTGCTGCTAAATTAAAGAACATCTAAGATAAAAATTTAAGGGCTTCCCAAAAAAATTTTGGGAAGTCTTTTGTTTTAAACGATACAAAGCACTGTCTTTAACGTGTTTTTGTATAATGGATATTAGTGTACTTTGTCTACTGAAAAGTAGCGCGAAATTTGTAATCGTTTGATTAGTTTGTGTACAATAGACAAAAGGCTGAAAATGTTCATATACAGTGACTAAAAGAAGAAAAATGTAAAATTTTACAAAAAGGTGTTGACAAACGATGTAGATGGGTGTATAGTATCATTAATTTCAAATTGACAACCAAAGGTTATGATTGGGACTAAAGATAAGCGTAGAGTTTTAGAGAGCCGGTGTCTGGTGCAAACCGGTACGAAGCCTTATTGATTAAATCACCCATGAACTCGTCAGCGAAAGCTTTGCAAGTAGACTGATGCGCAACGGATGCGTTATTTCCGAGCCGGTTGATGGACTGGTGCTGAAAGTAATAAATTAGGGTGGTACCGCGTATTATACGCCCCTGCATATATGCAGGGGCGTTTTTTTAATACTACTCCTAAAAAGTCCATTAAAAGATAATTGATTTAGTAGTAAATTCAGGTGTTCTTGATAGGAGGAATTAAAATGTTTGAAAAGGTATTGGTAACTGGTCAGAATGATGAAACTTTATTGCCGCGTGTATTGCGTGTGCTTTCCAAGCAAGGTGCTCAGGTACGCTCCCTGCGCATGGATGCAGAAGAAAATCGTCTGAAGCTGGAAATCCAGCTGGCAGATGTAGCTGCTGCTCAGGTTGCCAAGCTGCTGGCTAAGCAGGTTGCAGTTGAGTCTGTAGCTACTATGGCGTAAGGGGGACGGACTGATGAAGCTGAAAGGCTCAGAAGCCATTGTAAAGGTCCTTTTGGAGCAGGGCGTAGATACAGTCTTCGGTTATCCCGGAGGTGCTGTGATTCCGCTGTATGATGCATTGTACGATGCACCGCTGAAAAATGTGCTGACCGCACATGAGCAGGGCGCTATTCACGCAGCTGACGGCTATGCCCGTGCGAGCGGCAGAACCGGCGTATGTATCGTAACCTCCGGTCCCGGTGCCACAAACATTGTTACCGGCCTGGCAACTGCTTATCTTGATTCCATTCCGCTGGTAGCGATTACCGGTCAGGTTGGCGTAAGCATGCTGGGACGCGATTCCTTTCAGGAGATTGATATTGTCGGCGTTACAATGCCGATTACCAAATACAACATGCTGGTACGCAGCAAGGAAGAGCTGCTGCCGGCACTGCGCAAGGCATTTGCCTTGGCACAGGATGGCAGACCGGGACCTGTGCTGGTGGATATTCCCAGCAGCGTACAGGTTGAGGAGCTGGAATGGAGCGAGCCGCAGGCAGCTTCTGCAGCGGAAGAGCTGCCACAGGCAACAGCGGAGCAGCTGCAGCAGGCAGCTGAGGTGCTGAACAAGGCGCAACGCCCGGTGCTGCTGGTTGGCGGCGGCGCTGTTAACAGCGGCGCGCAGGAAGAACTGCTGGAGCTGGCCCAAAAGGCTGATTTGCCGGTAGTAAATACGCTGATGGGCATCGGCGTTTATCCCGAGTCTGACGAACGCTCCCTGGGCATGACCGGCATGCATGGTCATATCGCTTCCAACATGGCTGTAGCGCAGGCTGATGTGCTGGTAGTCGCAGGCAGCCGCTTCAGCGACCGCGTAACCGGTGACCGCAACCGTTACGTAGGACAAAAGATGATTATCCAGCTTGATATCGACCCGACGGAAATAGATAAAAATATAGCAACAAGCCTTTCCGTAATGGGTGATGTAAAGCAGACACTGCAAAGCCTGCTGCCGTTGGTGCAGAAGGCAGCACACGCCGATTGGTGGCAGCAGATTAAGGCTTGGGATGCAACAGAGGACCGCAGCCTGCTGGCTGGCGACCGCCTGACAGCTCCCTGGATGATGAAGGAACTGAGCCGTAGCTTTGAAGGCGAAAATCCGATTTATGTAACTGACGTTGGTCAGAACCAGATGTGGGCAGCACAGCATTTAGTTGTCGATAAACCGCGTCACCATCTGACGAGCGGTGGTTGCGGTACGATGGGTTTCGGTCTCCCAGGCGCGTTGGGTGCAGCTTTTGCCGAGCCTGATAAGCAGGTAGTGCATATCTGTGGTGACGGCGGCTTCAAGATGACCGGCATGGAGCTGTATACGGCAGCTCGTGAAGGCAAAAAGCTAATCAGTATCGTTATTAATAACAGCTGCTTAGGCATGGTCCGTCAATGGCAGCAGCTCTTCTACAACGAGCATTACTCCAATACGCTGCTGACTGAGTTTGACTTCATCGGTTTTGCTCATTCCTGTGGTGCAGGCGGACGCAGAGCAGCGACCTGCAAGGAATTTAAGGAAGCGCTGAAGGCAGCACGCGAGGCTGACAAGCCCTTCCTGATTGAAGTAATCGTAGAGCAGGGTGATCTGGTAGAGCCTATGGTGGCAGCCGGTGCTGCGGTAGATGACTTCGTCAAGATTAACAGATGCAGATAAACAGCTATAAATAAGGGAAATTTTTTATTAAATTTGTATATTAAAATAAGGGAAAAGAAAGAGGTAATAACAATGGTTAAAATGTATTATGACAACGATGCGAATCTGGAATTATTGAATGGCAAAACAGTTGCTATTATCGGTTATGGTTCTCAAGGCCATGCACATGCATTGAACCTGCAGGAGAGCGGCGTAAACGTAGTTGTAGGCCTGTATGAAGGCTCTAAGTCCAAAGCTAAGGCAGAAGCTGCCGGCCTGAAGGTTATGACTACCGCAGAAGCTGCTAAGGCTGCCGATATCATCATGATGCTGATTCCTGATGAAAAGCAAGCTGCTACATATAAAAAAGATATCGCTCCGAACCTGGAGGCTGGTAATGCACTGGCTTTTGCACACGGCTTCAACATTCACTTCGGTCAGATTGTTCCTCCTGCTGATGTAGACGTATTCATGGTTGCTCCTAAAGGCCCCGGCCATCTGGTTCGTCGTACCTATACCGAAGGCAGCGGTGTTCCCGTTCTGGTAACTGCTTACCAAAACCCGACCGGCAAGGCTCATGACCTGGCTCTGGCTTATGCTAAGGGCATTGGCGGTACCCGTGCAGGCGCTCTGGAAACCACCTTCCGCGAAGAAACCGAAACCGACCTCTTTGGTGAGCAGGCAGTTCTCTGCGGCGGCGTTTGCGCTCTGATGAACGCAGGCTTTGAAACCTTGGTAGAAGCAGGCTATGAGCCTGAAAGCGCATACTTCGAATGCATGCATGAGATGAAGCTGATCGTTGACTTGATGTATGAAGGCGGCATGGCTAAAATGCGTCATTCCATCTCCGATACCGCTGAATATGGCGACTATGTAACCGGTCCGCGCATCATCACTGCTGAAACCAAAGCTGCTATGAAACAGGTTCTGGCTGAAATCCAGGATGGTACCTTTGCTAAGAAATGGTTACTGGAAAACCAATGCGGCCGTCCGCAATTCAACGCTATGCGTCGTCGTGCTGGAGCAACCCAGGCTGAACAAGTTGGCGCACAACTGCGTGGCATGATGAGCTTCCTAAAGAAAAAATAATCAACAGCTTACAAGCACTTTTAGTGCAGAAAATAAAAATAAGGGAAAGAGCGTAATCCGCTAAAGTCAGCGTACAGATAAAAAAGCTGTCGGGGTTACGATAAACAAAAATAAGGGAAAGAGCGTAATCCGCTAAGGACAGCATACAGAAAAATCAGCTGTCCGGATTGCGAAAAATAAGGGAAAGAGTGTGAGCCGTAAACGCAGCATAGAAAAATAAAAGCTGCGTGGCTTGCAGTAATTAAAAATAAGGGAAATATTAAAAGGTCGCTTACCTGCGCGTCAGATGCAGGAAGCGGCCTTTTTGAGTGCGCCCAGCATGGGCGATAACTAGGTGGTGAAAGTCAACTACGCGCTCGGTAGCAGGAAGCGTTAGCCGAAGGCAAGGGTGTCCATCGTGAGGTGGAATCTGAAGGAAGCCGGATGCTGTTGCGGAAAATCGACAGCGGGCAAAGTTCTGAGCCGACGAACAGAAACCTTATAAAAGGCTGAATTAGAGTGGATAAGTCTGCGACACAAGATGAAGTCCAATGCTACCCGAACTCTATACAGTAAATAAGGCGGCTATATGGAATGAAAGTTATCGTTCTTACCTGAAGAGATCTCACAGACGTAAAGTAGGAAAATCCGAAATACGGAGTAAAGCTTGCTGTGAGAAGTCAGCAGAGGTCATAGTACCGTTTTTTTTTACGGGAAGGACTGAACAAATATCAGTCTTGAGTAACTGGAGAAAGGAGACCAACACAATGAAAGCAGAATACCGAAAGGACTGCCTGCAAAGAGATAGCGTGGAACGTGAAGGGTATGCAGGAGTGCCGAGTGTTGGAACTCGGGACAACAGAGAAAGAGACAATGCAACGCAGGATTTACTGCGAGAAATTCTTCGGGGCAGAAATTTACTCGAAGCAATGAAAAGAGTCAAAGGCAACAAGGGAGCCGCGGGAATCGACGGAATGACTGTCGATGAAATGGAACCTTGGTGCACCGAACATGGTCGAGAACTTGTATCTGACATATGGTTCGGAAGACACAAACCGAATCCAGTAAGACGCAAGGAAATCCCCAAAGCAGACGGGGGAGTGCGAAAGCTTGGTTGGTATACCAACTGTCATAGACAGAATGGTACAGCAGGCAATAGCACAGGTACTGCAACCGATGTATGAAGCAACTTTCTACAAAGGAAGCTACGGCTACCGAGTAGGAAGAAGTGCACAACAGGCAATGGAAAGCGTGAAAGAATATGCGGAAAAGGGCTACCGATACGTAGTAGAAGTAGATTTATCCAAGTATTTCAATACGCTGAACCATGACTTACTGCTTAACATACTTCGCAGGAGAATAAAAGATAAGAGGCTGATAGAGCTAATCAAGAAATTTCTCAAAAGCGGAGTCATGCACAACGGAGTAATAGTAAAGACAGAAGAAGGCTCGCCACAAGGCGGACCATTGTCGCCACTACTGGCAAATATTTACCTGAATGAGTTTGACCAAGAAATGTCAAGACGAGGAGTAAATATTGTAAGGTATGCAGATGACATTATTGTCGAAGCAAAAAGCAAAAGAGCAGCGGAAAGATTACTGGAATCCAGCAGAAAATATCTTGAAGATAAGCTCAAACCAAAGTTGAACATGGAAAAGAGCAAAGCAGTAAGCGTATACTCACAAAAGTTCAAGTTCTTAGGATTTACGCTAGGTAAGAACCAAACGGGTGTAATGATAAGAGTACACAAACAATCCTTGAAGAAAGCCAAAGCAAAACTAAAAGAGCTGACAGCTAGAAGCCAAGGAAGAAATGTACGTGTAGTGATGAACAAGGTAAAAGTATATATAAGCGGTTGGCTGAACTATTACTGCATAGCAAGTATAAAACGCAAAATGCAGGAATGGAATGAATGGTTGCAAAGGAGATTTCGTCAATATATATGGAAACAATGGAAGAAATCTACAACTAGAGTTACAAGCTTAAAGAAGTTAGGAATACCAGAGGAGTACGCATATATGTGGGGAAACACAAGACAAGGTTATTGGCGAGTAGCAGGAAGTGCAATGCTTGATAGGGCAATAACAAAAGAAAAGCTCGTAAAAGCAGGCTATTGTGAACTAGCGAGCAATTACGAGCTTAAAAGACTCAAGCATTATGGTATTTGAACCGCCGTGTACCGAACGGTACGCACGGTGGTGTGAGAGGTCGCCTGCTCAAATAATGAGCAGGCTCCTACTCGATTATCAAATTTATAGTTTAAGGAGAGCTCTTTTCTTTATAGCAAATTCCTCTTCTGTTATAATTCCTGCATCCAATAGGTCTTTGAGTTGTTTTAGCTCTTCGATATAGTTGGTTTGATGAGAAGATGCTTGTTCCTGATGAGAGTCCTCAGCATATTCCGTTATATGCTGAGCAAAGGATGGAAGAGGTGTAAATTCTCCATTTAGGGCTTTTAATGCTTGCTCATACCAATCATCAAGTCCGTAAACTATAAATGTACGTTTTTGATTATTCTTCAGAGTAATGATGAGTCGCTTTGATAAAAATGCAACAGTCTTTTTTTCTACAAAGGCAATATCATCTATGAATACATCTTTTTCATCTTCTGAAGGTTCAAAATGTAGATTCAGTCCATGAGAGCAGAACATAAAGCGCTTATTTGTAAGAACTAAATGCCCTCCAGCACCATTACACATACTTCTGTATAAATTGGCCATACCTGTTCTAACAGGATATTCTTCAGGATTGAGCAATCGCCCATACATATAAATACCTTTATAGTTCTTAGGTCGTGAAACTGATAGGAACATATCTCGACTATAATTTGTTCCGTTTCCAGTATCCATTATTACGTAAGACCCACAGTACTCGCAGGTATATTTTGCTGGATTAATTGGTGCATTGCAGTTTGGGCAATTAGTTGAACTCATGACAAACACGCTCCTTATAGTAGTTTGATTTATAAGTTAAATTCTATATGGAATCATAAAATCCTTTTATATAGGAGAATTAAGGAAAAAATGCCGACAAAACCTAAAAGACCTTGCCGTAAGTCAGGCTGCCGTGACTTTGATGCTGATAGCAGCAGTAAACAGGCTGCGCGTTGCAAAACGGCGTTTAAGGTAGGCGGATGTAGGGATAATCAGTGCCAACACCAGCAGATAGCCGGTGGTTATCCATTGTACGAGCGAGGTGCCGATATTAAATTCGTGCATGAGCGTGGGGAAGGTAACGTTCATAGCAGTTTCGATAACAACGCCGCTAAAGGACATAATGCCGGCGGCGATGATGGAAAATAGTAAGCGTGCATCCAGCACACGTGTAGAGCTGTCAGTCATTGCCTGATAGCGGGAGCGTGGCCCTGCAGCGCAGGCTTATGGGTGGACATTGTTTGGTAAAGCTTGGCGATGGTGGCAGCAGTGGTGTTGATATCTGCTTCGCTGATATCGGTGATTTGTGCATCAAGCCAATTGTGATATTGGGCGATGTAATAGGCGTGAATTTTACGTCCCGTGTCTGTCATACGCAGTCTGACAATGCGTTTATCTTGGTCATCGCTGAACTTTTCGATAACATTGATTGCCTGCAACTCGCTTACCAGACGAGTGATGCCGGGGCGCGTTACCTGCAGCAGGTCCGCAATGTCGCTGACCTTGGGAGGCTGTGCGGTGCGTTCCAGATATTCAATGTAGTCCAACACTTTGAGATTACCGGGAGTTAAGCCTTCTGGCAGAGGCGGCTGCAGCTCTACTACACGCTTTGCTTCGTGGCAGGCAATGAGCAGAGTTTTGATTGCTTCGATAGACAATTTATGTGTCATGATGATTCTCCTTTATAAATGATTACCAAAAGTAATTACCAAAGATAATTATATTGCGTTAGTGAGGGGATTGTCAAGGAGGGAGTAGAATGGAAAATAATGTAAGGATTTGCTGAAAACTGCCTGAGCGAAATGTTGCAGTGTGAATATGGAAATAAGCTCTTTTTCTATTATCCTCATAAAATCTGCAATAGTTGCATATTTTATCCTCATAAAATCTGCAATAGTTGCATATTTTATCCTCATGAAATCTGCACTGATTGCATATTTCATGAGGATATGCTAGAATGAGAGTAAATTAGAGAGGGGAGTGAGCAATTAAAATGTTACGTCGAAAAATCTATGATAAGCTCTTGGCATGGAAAAACAACAAAGGCAAAAAAGACGCTATTTTATTACGTGGCGTTAGGCAGTGTGGTAAAACATATATTGTCCGAGAGTTTGGTAAGCGTGAATATAAAAATTTTATAGAGATAAATTTTATTGAGCGACCTGATATGCAGGCTGTATTTTCCGGAAATCTTGATGTTGATAACATGGTTCAGCAAATTAAACTTAGTATGCCGGGTTGTCAATTTATTCCCGGTGAAACGCTTTTGTTTTTGGATGAAATTCAGGATGTTCCTAACGCTAGAACTTCCTTGAAATTTTGGACGCAGGATGGACGTTTTGATTGTATTGCCTCTGGTTCATTGCTGGGCATGGATTACAAAAATGAGGTTTCTATACCTGTCGGATATGAACAGCAGTTAATTATGCGTACTCTTGATTTTGAAGAGTTTATTTGGGCGCTTGGTGCAGAAGTAAATCTCAAGGAGATGCTGGCACCATACGTAGACGGAGCAAAACGAGTTCCTGAGGCTATGCATAATTCTTTAAACAAGTATCTGCAGGAATATATGGTAGTTGGTGGATTGCCTGAGGTAGTTGATACATATATTGCAACGAAAGATTTTTACCAAGTACATCTATTACAGGAAAAAATTCTGCGTGATTATCAGGATGATATTGCTAAATACGCGCTGAATCAGGATAAAATTAAGGCTAAGCAGTGTTTTCTGTCTATCCCGCGTCAGTTAAGCAAAGAAAACCATAAATTTCAGTATTCTGTTGTTGAGAAAAAGGCGACAGCAAGGAAATTTACCAGTAGCTTAGATTGGCTACATAATGCCGGATTAATTGATTTTGCTTATAATGTGAATTCACCTTGGTTCCCATTGAAAGCGCATGTCAAGGAAGATCAATTTAGAGTTTATCTTTGCGACATTGGTCTTTTGGTAGCTATGTATGGTTATCAGTTGAAAATTGCTTTGCTGTCAGATGCGTTGGAAGGACCGGCTAAAGGTGGCATTTATGAAAGTCTTGTTGCCGATATTTTAGCAAAAAGGGGAGAAGAGCTTTATTACTATAAAAAAGAGGATTCAACCTTAGAGATTGAATTTATCTTAGAACGAGATTGTAAGCTTGTGCCTGTAGAAGTTAAAGCCAGGAAGGGCTCGACGCGGTCATTAAATGAGCTGCTTAAAATGGATAATATCGAAAGAGGTTATAAGCTTACAGCACAAAATACCGGTGTTGTTGAGAAAAAGATTACTTTACCTTTGTACATGGCTGCTATTATATAGTCTTGATGAAGCTGTTTTTCTATTATCCTCATGAAATCTGCACTGATTGCATATTTCATGAGGATAGCTTAAAATAGAGTTAAAAAGAATGTTTAAGACACTTAAAAACTGATTGTACAAGTGTTGTAATTCGATTATTGAAGTGGAGAAGCATAAATGTTATCAAATTTTACCCCGCAGGATATTTCCTATGCCTCCCATCTCACTAAGCTGACATGGGGTGATGAGATGGCGCTGACTAATGATGGCTTGAAGGATGTGCTGTACGAGGCGATGGTACGTTATTATTATCGCAGTGAGGCCTTTTCTTTAAAAATGACTGATGAAGACGGCATGCAGGGCTTTTTGCTGGCGGCGCCCTTGAGTGAGCGTGACAATTCCCAATCCTGGTTAAAGCAAAGCCTGCAGCATTTTGCATGCGAGGAACAGGATCTTGTTTATGATTATCTGCGCTATTTGTCTTACAATGGTCAGAAGGTGAGGGCGTTGGCCAATCCGGAGGATTTACTGCTGTGCCTGTTTTTGAGCATGAAAAGCGGTGTGGGCAGCAAGCTGCTGTATAATGTGGAGGCGATTGCGCAGAAAAAAGGTGTCAAAAAGCTCTATTTATGGGCAGATGCTACATGTGATTATGAATATTATCGCAAGCGTGGCTATAGCGAAGCGGCGCATTTTACGAATAATATTCTGCCGCAGCTGGGTGCGCAGGAAACATGGATATACAGCAAGGAGCTGAAGGAGTGACTGTAAATGTTGCCTGAGATAAGTGATGCTTTACCGGCTTGTCCGGTAGAAACTACACTGACCTTAATTAGTGATAAATGGAAGGTTCTGATTTTGCGTGACCTTTTGACGGGAACAAAGCGCTTTGGCGAATTGAAAAAATCTTTGGACGGAGTCAGCCAAAAGGTGTTGACATCACAGTTGCGGCAGATGGAAGGCAGCGGCCTGTTGACGCGCAAGGTTTATGCTGAGGTGCCGCCACGTGTTGAATATACGCTTACTGAGCTTGGTTACAGTCTGCAGCCTGTTTTGGAGGCTATGCGTGACTGGGGAGAGGCGTACAAGAAGAGATTTTGATTTGAGGATGTAAGCAAAAACACCACCTGCAAATGCAGGTGGGGGTTTTGTAATATATGGGGAATAAGAAGAAAACTTTTTACAGACGGCTTACATGGCCGATGAAATAATGGCCCCAGGAAACATGCGCCAATGCTTCCATGGTCAGCAGGCTGAGGCTGAGCATAATGATGAAGAGCAGCGGATAAAAGCAGAGCTGTTGCGGTGACATGTGCAGCAGTGTAAGCAGCTCGCTGCCGACGTACATATAGATGATGTGAATCAAGAATAAACCGAAGGAATAGTTGCCCAGATACATCATAAAGCGTTTGCTGAGGCTGTCCTGCGATTCCAGAGTGCAGGCGTAACGAAAGAGCATAGCGATGATGATGCTGTACAAAAACAGGTTGAGCGGGAAGCAGACAAATTCCAACAGCGGCAGGATATGCAGATAGTATTTGGCAAACCAGCAGCCACCGATTAAAATCAGATTCAGGATGAAGCCTGTCATCAAAAGAACGTGATGGGTGTCAATCCAGCGCAGCATTTTTTTATGATAGATATAAGCCAGCATACCGAAGGAGAAGTAGGCGATATAACGCAGAAAGGTGGTAATTTCTAACGTTAAGATGACTGCCTGATTGCTGCAGCTGATATTGTTGCAGATTTTCCAGAACAGCTGCAGCAGGATTACCTGAATAATAAAGCGGTGCAGCCTGTGATGCAAGCGGCAACGGTTAAAATAACGCAGCAGCAGCGGATAGATGGCGTAAAAGCCAAACATCGCACGGAAAAAGGCCATATGGACGGCGCTGCTGCCGGTGGCAATAAGGTAGGCTGCCTGCTTGAGCGTGAAGCTGGCGTTGCTGAAAAACCAGGCACCGCCCAGATACAGTAACGAAAACAGCAAATACGGCGAAAGCACCGACAGGAACATCCTGCGGAAGAAGGACCACTTATAATAATCGGCATGGCGATTGTGGCTGATGAACATATATCCCGAAACAAACATTACCAGGGGTACGGCAAAGAGGGAAATAATATCCAGCAGCATTTCGGAAATAGTGACCCATGATTCCGCGTGAGCGTGGCTGAAGTACCAGGTGGTGTGCATCAGCATGACGCCCAGAACCACGAAGCCACGTAATAATAGGGGAAAACTCATAGCTTTATACATCTTCTTTCTCTCTAGTAGAGTTATTTTACTACTTTAAATTTTATAGTCAAATAGCGATTAAGCATTTACATTATAACCAAATCGAATATAAAAGGCTGATAAGCTATGACAGATAACATATAAGCATTAATATTATTACTTCTGTACAGGTTGACACTTGACAAAGACAGCGGCAACGCAGATAATTTGAATAGAATATATAACAGATTGAGGAGGATACTGAAATGGAAAAACAGGAATGGCAAGGTTATGTACAGAAGGTAGCAAGCTGTGATTACCCTATACCGTTGAATCTGATAAACGATTATGATGATTGGAAATGCCGCAGCAACGTAGGACGTATGCTGATGATTTTAAAGGATATCGAGGGAGCTATGGCGGTGCTGGCAACCGTAAAGGATGTGCAGCCTGATATGGAGGATGCACCGGAGTTCGGACTCAGTGAGGCAGAGCATAAGGTGCTGTGCCTGCGTGATATTGCCGAAATCGTCTGGCGCCTGACCGGCACCGGTGATGCACCGATTATTTATTTGAATGAAGCATACAGACTGTGCCGTGAGTATAAGAAGGTTTTCCGCAGTGCGGATCGTGGCGCTATCTGGGCGCGCAGACTGGAGCTGCAGCGTTCCTGTGGCGCCGAGGATGCTGCATTGAGCGAGGCGAGAGCAATGCTGGAGGCAGAAAAAGCTGTGGAAGGCGTTAATCCGTACCGTTTCCACGCACTTAAATTTATTGCGGAAAGCATGGCGGGGCAGGGCGATTATGCTAAGGCTGCGTTGCTTTTGGCAGATGCGTATAAATCATTCCCTGTGAACGAGGCTGCCAAGACGGCTCTTGCTGAGGCTGAAGCTGCAGCAGATGCTAAGGAAAGATATGCTATGTATCATCACTGCACCACGATTCAGTACCAGCCGTGGGAGAAGGATAATGTGACGACGCTGGAGGATGTACGCCGCCTGCAGGAGCGCAATTTTGCCCGTCGCGAGGCAGCGAAGGCTGCCGGCGAGGAGCCGGATGAAAAGGCTTCTTTTCAAAGTTTAATTAAGTAATTAAAACGAGCGATTAAAAGATTTTGTACGCACTTTTCACGAATCTGTTACAATTAGTAGCAGGTAATAAAAATGTGAGAAGGGATGTACTTATATGAATAAAAACTTTTTAGCTTTAGGCTTAGCTGCAGCTCTGCTGGCACCCCAGGTAGCAGGCGCTGAAGGCTTTGCTATTAACGAATGGTCTGCTGAAGGCGTTGCTATGGGTGGTGCGCGTATGTTTGCTGAGGACGATGCTGCAAACGTGGCTTACAACCCTGCTTCTATCACCAAAGTAAAGGGTGAAGTAATGAAGAGCAGCTACACTTATCTGAGCCCGCACGGCAACTATAAGCTGTATGATGGTGCAGGCAAAGAAATTGAGGACGGCAAAAACGTTGTTCATGCCGGTTGGGCAGTAGGCAGCTACTACGTAAGGCAGATTAATGATAAAGAATGGTTCGGCATCGGCGCTTTCCCGCGCTTTGCCATGGTATCTGAGTTTGAGCGTGCTAGCAAGGCATCTACTAATGCATTTTTCTCTAAACTGAACGGTGTCAGCGTTACTCCGACCTATGCGCATAAGTTCGACAAAAAATGGAGCGCAGCAGTCGGCGCAGAAATAAACTATGTTGGTTTGGAGCTGCAAAAGAATTTAGTTATTCCTACCGCTGGTGTTAATGGTACTACGCAAATTGAAGGCGAAAGCTATGCTTTGGGCTGGAATGCTGCTGCCAACTATGCCTTTGACGATAAAAATGAAATCGGTGTAGTTTATCGCAGTCGTATTAAGCATTCCTTAGAAGCAGATTTAAAAGGCTATGGAACAAAAAGTCCTGCAAGTCCCTTAGTTGGTAGCAATGATGTTTTCGGCAACGCTTATGGTGTGGTAACTCTGCCGGACAGCTGGGATATCGGTTACAACCATAAATTTGACAAGAAAACCCGTCTGGAATTGAAAGCTACTCGTACCAACTGGAGTACCTATGATGCTTTGAATGTTTATTTTGATAAATCGCTTGTAGGTATTCCTGGTATAGCAGAAAGCTCTCCTTCTGCTAAAAACTGGTCCAACAGCTGGCGTTATGCTATCGGTTTAGAACACAACTTCAGCGATAAGTATGCAGCTATGGCAGGCTTTGCTTTCGATGAATCCTCTATTCCCCACGATGGCGGTGACTTCATGGTACCGACAGGCCTGCGTCGCACCTATTCTATCGGTGCCCGTTACAACGATAAGAAGCAGACTGTTGCTGTTGCTTTGGGCTGGATGGATGTCGGCACTCTGGATTTTGCAGGTCATCCTGAGAAGGGCGATGCTTATAGCAGCGCTCATGCTTACGACAGCTTTACCAAGATTGCTTCTATTTCCTACCAACGTAAATTCTAATTTCATATTTTAGCTTTACCGGAGCTGCTGCACGAAAAAGTGTGGCAGCTCTTTTAATCTGTTTGCTGTTTGTGCTACAATAGGCTTAACAAGGTTATTGGCGAAAGGAGAAATGTAAAATGAAATGTGATTGCGCTAATTGTCCTACACATGCCTGCTACACCAAGGGTGTTAACTGCACAGGCGTGCTCCTGGAGGCTGTCAAGGAAGCCTATACCGAGGAAGAATTGAAGCTCATGCAGGCTGCTGCCTACGTTGAAGGCACGTTCTACAGCAATATCTGCCGTCTGCAGGAAACTGCGGAGTTTGCCAAAGCTATGGGCTACAAAAAGCTGGGCATGTCCTTCTGCATCGGTCTGAATGCGGAAGCACGCTATATTGCTAAATATTTTAAGCAGCAGGGCTTTGAGTTTTACAGCGTATGCTGCAAAAACTGCAGCTTCCCCAAAAAAGAGCTGGGACTGAAGCAGGTTAAGCCGGAGCTGGAGCATGAAGCAATGTGCAATCCTAAATTCCAGGCTAAGTTTTTGGCAGAAAAGGGCGTTGAGCTGTACATTTCCTGTGGCCTGTGCGTTGGACACGATGCTATTTTCAATATGAATGCCGAAGGTCCGGTAACGAATCTGGTAGTTAAGGACCGCCTGCTGGCTCATAATCCGTTGGGCGCTATTTATTCCCGCTACTGGAAGCGTAAGCTGGGAATTATGGACGACGGAGAGGTATAAGATACATTGATTTTTACAGGGAGTAATCTCGGAGAACAATTAAAATTTTCTCTTGGATTACTCCCTGCTAACTTCTTTGTAATTTTCTCGTTAATTGGTGAAAAAATACTCCCTTCCCCGTTGCTTTTTTGTTGCAATTTGATACAATATAATTTACGGAAGGAAGGTACACTAAATGATATTTGATACACATATGCACTGTGATTATTCCTGCGACAGCGAAATGAAATTTGCTGATGCCATCGGCGCAGCCGCTGAGCAGGGGATTGGTATAACGGTTACAGAGCATTGGGATTATGATTATCCGACTAATCCGGAAGCATTTATCTTTGATATAGACGAATATTTTGCGCGTCTGCGGCCGCTGAGCAGCGACGAGGTGCTGATAGGCATTGAAATCGGCATGCAGACACATACTGCGGCTGAGGATAAAAAGGTGGCACAGGCTCATCCGTTTGACTATGTGCTGGCCTCTATCCACTGCATCGGCGGACGTGATTTATACGAGCAGACCTGCTACAAGGGACGCATACGTCAGCAGATTGTAGAAGAATTTTTGCATGATGCGATTACCTGCCTGGAACAGGAGCGAGATTTTGATGCGTTTGCGCATATTGACTATATCTGCCGTTATTGGCCGTATAAGGGAGCGGAGCGTGAGCTGCGTCTGCAGGATGCACCGGAATTATTCGATAAGCTGTTTTTACTTTTGATTGAGCAGAATAAACCTATTGAAATCAATACACGTCGCCTGGATGATGCTGCTGCGGTAGCAGGCTTGCTGCCGCTGTACAAGCGTTACCGTGAGCTTGGCGGCAAATACTGCACTCTTGGCAGTGACGCCCATTATAAGGAGCATGTGGGGCGCAGACTGCAGGAGGCGTTTAATTTGGCGGCGCAGGCAGAGCTGACACCTGTTTATTTTAAAGAGAGAAAAATGCAGATTATGGTCCATGATTTTTTGAATCTTATAAGCGATATAACCGAGTTTTTTTTTAAGAGAGAAAAATGCAGATTATGGAGGGGTTAAAATGAAATGCGTGCGTTTTGAGGATTTGCGGACAGGCAACAAGCGTATAGGCTTTATTGACGGCGATGTTATCCGTTGCGTATATGGTTCTCTGGAAACATATTGGCAGATAACTGATGAAACCTTTGCTATGCGTGATGTACGCTTGCTGGCACCCTGCGTACCGAAGCAGATTATCTGCGTCAGCTTTAATTACCAGAAGCATGCGGCAGAATTCGGTGTAGAAATTCCGCGCGAGCCGAGTATTTTTTCTAAGGCTGCGCATACCGTTGTCGGTACAGGTGCGGATATCATCTGGCCGAAGCAGGTGCAGGAGCTGGCCTTTGGCGCGGAACTGGGTATTGTCGTGAAAAAGAGGATGAAGAATGTTAAGGCAGAAGATGTACCTAAATATATTTTGGGTTATACCTGTGCTAATGATGTTACGGCCCGCGACCTGCAGCGCAAGGAGCGCCAGTGGCTGCGCTGTAAATCCTTTGATACCTTCTGTCCCTTGGGACCGTGGCTGGAAACGGAGCTGGATCCCAGCGATTTATCCATCCGCTCTTATGTCAACGGTGTGCTTAAGCAGGATGCGCGCACGAACAATATGATTTATAATCCCTACGAAATTCTGAGCTACATCTCTCAGAGCTTTACATTGGATGCCGGTGATCTGATTTTGACAGGTACTCCGGTTGGTGCCGGGCTCTTAAATGAGGGTGATGAAATCACCGTTGAAATCGAGGGTATTGGCAAGATTTCCAATAGAGTAGTTATGGAATAAGATTTTACAAGACGTGTGTTGCTGCACGTCTTGTATTTTTTTCCTGATTGTGCTATATTTTGACTGATAAGTCAGTGATATATATTGTAATACCGGACTGATACTGCTGCTTGGGAGAGAGCAGCTAAAGGAGGTTCTTTTTTTATGCTTCAGAATATGACTGAAGGCACACCATTAAAGCTGATTATTCCCTTTATGGTGCCGCTTCTGATAGGCAATGTTTTTCAGCAGCTGTATAATATTGCCGATATTATTATTGTCGGGCGGACGATTGGCGTGAATGCTTTGGCTGCCGTGGGAGCGGTGTCGCCGCTGTTCATGCTGACGATGGTGCTGACGATTGGTCTCAGCAACGGCTTTACTGTTGTTACGGGACAGCGCTACGGTGCGCAGGATATGCAGGGAATGCGCCGCAGCATTGCTACCTGCGTTGTGTTGAGCTTATTTTTCGTTTTGCTAATTATAGGTATTATGCATTTGGTTATCGACCCGATGCTGGTGATGATGAATATTCCGCCGGAGCTGATGGAGGATGCCTATGCCTATGTAATGATTATCGTCGACGGTCTGCTGGCGATGATGGCGTATAATCTTTTGTCGGGTATTATGCGCTCCTTGGGGGACAGTAAAACACCGCTGTACTTTCTCATTATTTCTTCGATAGTGAATATTATTTTAGCGCTTGTTTTCATTATCATCTTTGGCTGGGGTGTACCGGGAAGCGCCTTTGCCTTGGTTATTGCCCAGGCCTTTTCCGCAGTGCTGTGCGTAATTTATATTTACAAGCGCTTTCCGCAGCTGCATATTCATCGCAGCGACTTTCAATTGGATTGGCCGGAGCTGTGGGCGCATCTGCGTATGGGCCTGCCGATGGCGGTGCAGTTCTCCGTTTTGGGACTTGGTATTATTATCCTGCAGTCAGTTTGCAACAAGTTTGGCAGTGATCAGATTGCCGGCTTTACTACGGCAATGCGCGTAGAGCAGCTGGCGCTGCAGCCGATGATTTCCTTCGGTATTGCTATGGCTGTGTTTACGGCGCAGAATTTCGGTGCTCGCCGCTTTGACCGCATCCGTGATGCGGTGCACCGCTGCTCGCTGCTGACGCTGGCCTTCAGCTTGTTTGCTGCGGTTGTGGTCTTTGCTTTCGGCGAAGAGGTAATCGGAATCTTCCTGGATAATCCGTCACCGACAGTTATGGAGTCCGCACATCTTTATATCTTGTATACCGTGCCTGTTTACTTCTTCCTCAGCCAGATTTTTATTTACCGTAATGCCTGTCAGGGCATGGGCGTAAGCATGATTCCTATGCTTTCGGGTATGGTTGAACTGATAATGCGTTCTATCGCGGCAATATATCTCAGTGTGCCCTTTGGCTATGAGGGCATCTGTATGGCGGAGCCGATTGCATGGATCAGTTGTGCGGTATTTGTTTTTGCAGCCTACCATTATTTTGTGCGTCTGCTGGAAAAGAAATATACACCTGTTAACTGAATACTGAGCAGAAAAAGTCAATTTTTAGCAGATTATCTCGACAAAAATTCCTGCGCAGGTTACAATTAAAGTACAGAGAATACATTTAAGGATGGTGAATGCTATGAAAAAAATCTTGCTGCTTCTGTCGATGCTGATGTTTATTTTTACTGCTACCGTATCGGCGGCCAGCGCTGTTTTTTTGAAAAACCAATGGTATGAACCCAGCGAAGGAACAGCAGAGTACGTCAGAGTATTTACAACGGATAATCCCGATTATTATCGCTATATCAATGACAGATTTGCTTTTGCGATTAATCTCCCGGCAAACTTCAATCAGGCCTTCGAAAGCACTAATGGCGACGGCTGCATTTTTAAGGATGAATACGGCTCCAGCTTTACTGTCAGCGGCGGTCATAATATGGGCATGACGCTTGCCGATGAATATGATATGGATATCCAAAATCATCCGTCTGCTGCCTATAAGGCTAAGGGTGATGACTGGTATGTTATTTCCTATCTGGAAAATGACAGGATTTATTACAAAAAGTGCTTTATCAACGGGGAATATTGGAATACCTGGTATTTTGATTATCCTTCCTGGCTGGCAGACAGCTATAATAATAAATGCGCTGCTATCGAGTCTACATTTACACCCGGTTGGAAATCCGGCCGAGCTCTTTACTGATAAGCTGAACGCGTAACGAAAGTTACGCGTTTTTTCTTTATTTATCACGCCTTGTGTGATAAAATTAATATATTATGGGTTAGTATGTACTGCACCTGCTGACCACCGTTAAATGATAGGAGGCGGAGCTGTGACAGCAGAGCAAAATAATATATATGGAACACTTTATTTATGCGCTACACCTATCGGTAATCTTGAGGATATGACACCGCGCGCTTTGCGGATGCTGCAGGAAGCAGATTTGATTGCGGCGGAGGATACACGTCATACGCTGCAGCTTTTAAATCACTTCAACATCAAAGGACGCCTGGTGCGTTATGATGAGCATAGCAAGGATAAGCAGGGAGAATATCTTTTAGGCCAGCTGCTGGAGGGCAAAAATGTTGCGCTTGTAAGCGACGCAGGCTTTCCGGGAATTGCTGACCCCGGTGAGGCCTTGGCGCATGATGCGATTGCTCATGGTATCAGAGTGGTGCCTGTACCAGGTGCCAACGCTGCTTTATGTGCTTTGATTGCCAGCGGTCTGCCGACGTATCCGTTTTTCTTCGGCGGTTTTTTGCCTAAGAGCAAGCGTAACAGACGCGAGCAGCTGGAGAAATGGCAGCATATTCCTGCGACGATTATTCTTTACGAAGCGCCGCACAGGATTGTGGAGGTGTTGAAGGATATTCTGAATGCCTGGGGAGACCGTCCTTTGGCGGCAGCACGCGAGCTGACGAAGCTGCATGAGGAATTCTACCGTGGCACGGTCAGCGGCTGTCTGGAATGGCTGGAGGCCAATTCGCCGCGCGGAGAGTTCTGCCTGGTGCTTGGTGCCGGCGACGGTGCTTTCGCTGCAGCCGAGGAGGAGCTGGAACCTCTTGACGAGGTGCGCAAGCTGATGGCTGATGGTGTAGATAAGAAGGCTGCCTTGGCGCAGGTAGCAAAAAAACGTAAAATTCCCAAACGGGAGCTATATAATCAACTAATTTCTGAAGGAGATGGGTCTGACAATGACTAAACCGAGTTATTATATTACAACACCAATTTATTATCCGAGTGACAATCTGCATATAGGCCATGCCTATTGCACAACTATCGCTGACAGCCTGGCACGCTTCCACCGCCTGAAGGGTGAGGATGTATTCTTCCTGACCGGCAGTGATGAGCATGGTCTGAAAATCCAACGTAAAGCTAAGGAAAAGGGTGTAACCCCGATTCAGTATGTAGATGCGATTATTGCCAACTTCAAGCTGCTGTGGAAAGAGCTGAATATCTCCAACAATGACTTTATCCGCACCAGTCAGGAGCGTCATCACAAGGTAGTTCAGGATGCACTGCAAAAAATTTATGAGCAGGGCGATATCTATAAGAAAAACTACAAGGGCCTGTACTGCGTGCCCTGCGAATCCTATTGGCTGGAGCGTCAGCTTGATGAAAACCATTGCTGCCCCGACTGCCATCGTCCGGTAGAGGAGATGGAAGAGGAAAGCTACTTCTTTAAAATGAGCAAATACCAAGATTGGTGGCTGCAATTTATCGAAGAACATCCTGATTTCATCCAACCGGCAAGCCGCCGCAACGAAATGATCAATTTCGTTAAGCAAGGTCTGGAGGATTTGTGCATTACCCGTACCACCTTTGACTGGGGCATTCCTGTTCCGTTTGACAAAAAACATGTTGTTTATGTATGGTTCGACGCGCTGCTGAACTATCTGACCGGCATTAAATACGGCACCGATGATGCCTTCTTCCACAAATACTGGCCGGCAAGCCTGCACCTGGTAGGCAAGGAAATCGTGCGCTTCCACACCATTATCTGGCCGATTATGCTGCACGCTATGGGTCTGGAAATGCCGCAAGAGGTTTACGGTCATGGCTGGCTCGTAGTTGACGGCGATAAAATGTCCAAATCTAAGGGCAACGTTATCGACCCGCTGGGCCTGATTGATGAGTTCGGCGCTGATGCTATCCGCTACTTCCTGCTGCGCGAAATCAACCTGGGCAGTGACGGCAACTTTTCCCGTGATGCACTGATTACCCGTGTAAATGCAGATTTGGCTAATGACCTGGGCAACCTGCTGCACAGAACCGTAAGCATGATTGAAAAATATCATGGCGGCATTGTTGCTGATACCGGTGCTAGCGAACCGATTGATGATGAGCTGAAGGCTCTCGTTAAAGAAACCGTAGCTAACTATGTTAAGGCTATGGACAACATGGAAATCAATACTGCAATTAAAGGTGTATGGGCTTTGATCAGCCGCGCCAACAAATATATCGACGAAACCGCTCCGTGGATTCTGGCTAAGGACGAGGCTAAGGCTGACCGTCTGAAGACTGTTATGTATAACCTGGCTGAAACCCTGCGTATCGTAGCTATTTTAATCAGCCCGTATATTCCGACCACCAGCCCGAAAATTTACACTCAGCTTGGCCTGGCTGTGCCTGAGCAGTTCCTGTTGGCTGACGCTGAGTGGGGCGGTCTGGCAAACGGTACTAAGGTTTGCAAAGGCGAGCCTCTGTATCCGCGTATCGAGGTTACCGAAGACGGCGCAACCATCATCGGCGGCAAACGCTATGAGCATAAGGCTGCAGCTCCCGCACCTGCTCCGGCAAAAGAAGTAAAGCCTGCTATGGAACCGATTAAACCGGAAATTGCTTTCCCTGACTTTGAGAAGATTGACCTGCGCGTAGGCAAGGTTCTGGAAGCAGAAAAGGTTAAAAAATCCAAAAAGCTGCTCAAGCTGCAGGTAGAAATCGGTGATGAGGTACGCACTATTGTCAGCGGTATCTCCCAATACTATGAGCCTGAACAGATGGTAGGCAAAAACGTTGTTGTTGTAGCAAACCTGGCACCGGCTAAGCTGATGGGTATCGAATCCTTCGGCATGCTGCTGTGTGCTTCCGACGGACAGGGCAATCTGGCTCTTGTTGACCCGCAAAATCTTGCTTCCGGCAGTCGTGTAAAATAAAAAAAGTGCTTGACGCACTCTGAGATTTAGAGCAGTCACTCTGATACGTTTTGGCGGATGAGGAGTGCCTGCTCTTCGTCTATTAACATATTGTCTTTGGTTTTGGAAGGGGGACTTATCAGTGTCTGAAAAGCTATTTTCGCGCTTGTTTTGGCGACCGTATCTTTGTATAGGCATCAGCATGATCTTAGTGTTGCTCAGCAGCATGGTGCCCTATATCCTGCCGCATGCATGGCTGGGAGAGCATTATCCCGGTTACGATTTTTACATGTTTAAGGGCATGGCCTGGACGCTGAAGATGGCGCTGCTGATTTATTTATATGGCATCGTCTGCATCTTTACGAAGAATTATTTCCCTAAGCTGAGCAGCCTGTGTACTGAAGAGGTGCGCGCGGTGATTACCGGCTACAAGAGCAGCTGGAGCCGCGGCAAGCAGCTGTGTCCTGTTTTTACCTATAAAGTTGGCGATAAGGAATACAGCGAGGCCTTGAACGAAGCCAAGGGAACGAAGGAAAAGAGCGGCGATGTGTTGGAGCGTGGTTTTACGCTGAAGCTGCCGCGTAAAATTATTTATAATCCGCAAAATCCCAAGGAATTTTACCTGCCTGGCTGCGAATATTATTCGCGTAAGGCGGCGGTTTTCCGTTATATTTTGTTCAGCATGCTGCTGTTTTTGCAGCTGTATCTGAACTTTTTTGTGAATGTGAGGTAGATTATGAGCAGAACAGGCTTATGGGATTCGCATGCCCATTTAGATGATGAAGCGTTTAATGAGGACAGAGAGCAGCTGATTGCACAGCTGGAGCAGGATATGGACGGCATCGTCAATCCCGGCTGCGATGCTGCCAGCAGTGCTGTTGCGGTGGAGCTGGCGAAAAAATATCCGTTTATTTATGCGGCGGTTGGCTGGCACCCCGAGAATTTAAAGGGCATTCCTGCCGACTATCTGCAGCAGCTGGCAGAGTGGGCGCAACATCCGAAGGTAGTGGCAATTGGTGAAATCGGTCTTGATTATTACTGGAAGGAAAACGAACCTAAGGAGGTACAGAAGCGTATTTTCTTAGAGCAGGTTGACCTAGCTAAGCAGTTTGATTTGCCGGTGATTATTCATGACAGAGATGCGCACGGCGATATGCTAGAGCTGTTCCAAAAGGAAGTACACGGCGTACAGGCAGTGTTCCACTGCTTCAGCGGGTCGCTGGAAATAGCGAAGGAGCTGGCTAAGCGTGGCTATTACTTTGGCTTCGGCGGTACGTCTACCTATAAGAATGCGAAGAAAGTGCGTGAGGTTATGCAGTATATTCCTAAGGAGCTGCTGCTGTTTGAAACCGACAGCCCTTATCTGACGCCGGTGCCTTTCCGCGGCAAGCGTAATAATCCGGGCTATACGGAATATACGGCGCGTAATGCGGCGCAGGTGCTGGGAATGGAATTTGAAGAGCTGGCGGCAATTGCTACGGCAAATACCAAAAGGTTATTCAAAAAGATAAAATAAGTATAGAGTTGCTTTCAGCAAAAATCAGAGAGGTCTTGTGATGCACGGGCCTCTCTTTTTTGTGCAGGCGTGCGCAGCGTAAAGAATAAATTTGTGCGGATAGCTGCTTTAAAGCTATATCTGCAGTGCTAAATATGTTAAAATATAATAATGTACTAAATTTGTTTAGCTTTGCCGGAGGGAGCAAATAATGAAAGATAAAATTAGCATGCCTTTAATAGAGGCGATGCTGCAATATAAAAGTGAGGACGTCTATCCTCTGCATACTCCTGGACATAAGGGAGGACGCGGCATGCAGCGCTTGCTGCGTCAGGAGCTGGGTGCCAGCGTACAGATGGACGTGTCGCTGATGAGCGAGCTGGACGATATCCACGAGCCGGAAACCTATATTAAGGAGGCACAGGAGCTGGCGGCGCAAACCTATGGCAGTGATGCCTGCTTTTGGGCAGTCAACGGCACAAGTCAGGCAATTCATGCTATGCTGCTGATAGCACTGAACCCGGGGGAGAAGCTGCTGTTGCCGCGCAATGCGCACCGCAGTGTTGCCGGCGGACTTGTTTTGGGTGGTATAGAGGCAGTTTATCTGCAGCCGGAGGATCAGCCGGAATTCGGCATTCAGATGCAGGTTACTGTGCAGCAGATAGAGGCGGCACTGGCGCAGGACAGCAAAATTAAGGCTGTACTGCTGACCAGCCCCAATTATTACGGTGTGGCGGCAGATGTGCGGGCGATTGCTGATTGCTGCCATGCGCATAATGCAGTGCTGCTGGTGGATGAGGCGCATGGACCGCATCTTGGCTTCAGTGAACTGTTGCCGCCATCCGCTCTGCAGTGCGGTGCTGATGCCTGTGCTCAGAGTACGCATAAAATTTTGGGCGCGATGACGCAATGCAGTATGCTGCATGTGCAGGGAGCACGTCTTGATTTGCAGCGTGCGGCGGATGTGATGAGCCTTTTGACGACGACAAGTCCCAACTATCTGCTGATGGCATCACTGGATGCTGCCAGAGCGCAGGTGCAGGTCTACGGCAAGGAGATGGCAGCGGCGGCTGTACAGGCTGCTGCCAAGCTGCGCAGCCTGTGTGCCGCCTATAGCGGCCTGCGTGTAATGGAGACGGCAGATTGCGGCGGACTGCAGATGGACAGCACGAAGGTGACAGTCAACTTTGCAGCCTGGGGCTATACCGGCGTAGAGGTTGGTGAGCTTTTCCGTGAGGCAAGAGTTGCTGTTGAGCTTGTAGATGCCTATAATGTACTCTTTTTGGTGACCTATGCAGATGTTACTACGGATTATGACGAGGCGTTGGCAAGAATTGCCGCTGTACTGAATAAAATGCAGGCGCAGAAGCGTGCGCCGCTGCAGTTGGCAGCGGCAGCGAAGGTGCCGCAGACGCAGGCAGTTCTGCCATTGCGCGACGTATTCTATCGTGCGAAAAAAGCGGTACCTTTGGCAGAGGCTGTAGGCAAAATCTGCGGCGAGCAGGTGAGCTTTTATCCGCCGGGAATACCGGTGCTGCTGCCGGGTGAGCTGGTAACGGAAGAGATTATTGCCTACTGCCGCGCGCAGAAGGAGCTGGGATTGCCGGTAAGCGGACCTGCGGACAGCAGCTTACAAACGATACGTGTTATTGCGGATTGAGGTAAAAAGATGCGAGGATTTTTTATTACATTCGAAGGAATAGACGGAGCGGGTAAAACTACCCAACAGCATTTGGCAGCGCAGGCCTTGCGCGAACAGGGCTATGATGTGCTGGAAAGCCGCGAACCGGGCGGTACACAGCTGGCTGAAAAGGTGCGTGCTTTGGTGCTGGACCCGGAGCTGCCGCTGACAACGGCAACGCAGACGCTGCTGTATCTGGCAGCGCGCAGCGAGCATGTCGACAAGCTGCTGCGTCCGGCGCTGGAAGCAGGTAAGATTATTATCTGTGATCGCTTCAATGATTCAACGCTGGTTTATCAGGGACTGGCGCAGGGCAAGGCTCCGGAGGAGATTGCACAGCTGCGCCGGCTGGGAGCCTTTGCTACCGGTGGCTTGGAGCCTGATTTGACACTTGTTTTTGATGCCGACCCGGCAGAATTATTGGCACGTCGGCAGCAGCGCGGTGTGCAGGACCGTTATGAGCAGCAGGGACTGGAATTTCAGCAGCGCCTGCGTGCAGGCTTTCTGCAGCTTGCCGAGGCAGAGCCGCAGCGCCTGCAGGTGATTGATGCCTTAGGCACGCAGCAGGAGGTTACTGCTAAGGTGCTGCAGGTAATCGGCAGAGTAATCAGCGGAGAGAAATAAAATGTGGGAGCATATTATCGGCCACACAGAACAGAAAAAATTTCTGCAGAACTATCTGCAGGCCAAGGAGCGTCCGCATGCATTGCTGTTCAGCGGTGCTGCCGGCTTGGGCAAGCGCACGCTGGCTCTGGAATTTGCCAAGGCACTGCTGTGCTTTCAACATAACGGCACAGACGGCTGCGAGGCCTGCAGGCTGATGAATTTGCAGGACGGCAATCTGAGCCATCCGGATTTCGTACTGGTGCAGCACGAATGGGATGATAAAAAAGACCGTTTAAGAGATACGATTATTATCGACCAGATCAGGGAGCTGACGGCCAAAACGGCGCTGGCACCGGTGATGTCACCGACGCGTGTGTGCATTGTTGAGGATGCGGATACCATGGTTCCCGCCGCAGCCAATGCTTTTTTGAAGCTGTTGGAGGAGCCGCCGGCCGGCTGGGTGATTATTTTGCTGGCAGCCAATGTCAACAGGCTGTTGCCGACTATTATGTCGCGTGTGGTACAGCTGCGCTTTCAGGCAATCGAGCCGCAGCTGGTGGAGCAGGAGCTGCAGGCAAGGCAGATAGAGCCTGCCAAGGCCGCGGTATTGGCGCGTATCAGCGAAGGCTCAATCGGCTTGGCGCTGAATTTAGCTGCAGCCAAGGGGCAACTGGATGTATTTGAATGCCGTAAGCAGGCGGCAACCTTTTTGGAGGCCTTGCCCTTGGCGATGCCGATGAATTATCTGGCCGGACGCAGTTGGCTGGACAAAAAGGTGCAGCGCGAGCAGGCACTGCTGCTTGTGCAGCTGTGGCAGCTGCTGCTGCGCGATTTAATGATGTGCAATTTGCAGCTTTATGATAGAATATATAATATAGATTTACTGGATGAACTTAAAAGCCAGAGCAGCGGCTGGCAGCTGTCGGCGCTGAAGCAGGCTTTAGTGATTGTACAGGAAGCATATGACGCATTGGTGAGCAGTGTCGGTATGAAAACGGCATTGGAAACCATGGCGCTTAAAATAGATAAAATTTATAAGGAGTGATATTTTATGCCGACAGTAGTAGGCATTCGCTTTAAAAAAGCGTGCAAGATATATTATTTTGACCCGGCGGAAACAGGTGTAGCAAAGGGTGATTTCGCTATTGTAGAAACAGCTCGCGGTGTGGAATACGGCGAAGTTGTTATCGGACCGCGTGAGGTTGATGACAAGCAGATTGTTTCCCCGCTCAAGCCGGTTATGCGTAAAGCAACAGCCGATGATGACATGAAACTGGCAGAAAACAAAATCCGTGAAAAGGAAGCGTTCAATATCTGCCTGCGCAAAATCAAAAATCATGCTCTGCCCATGCGTCTGATTGACGTAGAGTTTACCTTTGATGTGAATAAGATTATTTTCTACTTCACTGCTGACGGACGCATTGACTTCCGTGAGCTGGTTAAGGACCTGGCGGCAGTTTTTCGTACCCGTATCGAGCTGCGCCAGATCGGTGTGCGCGATGAGGCCAAGATGCTGGGCGGTATCGGCAGCTGTGGCCGTCCGCTGTGCTGTGCAACCTTTTTAGGCGACTTTGAGCCTGTATCTATCCGCATGGCCAAGGACCAGAGCCTGTCCCTGAACCCGACGAAGATTTCCGGCATCTGCGGCCGTCTGATGTGTTGCCTGAAGTATGAAAACCATATGTACTGCAAGCACGGTTGCAACGGCTGCGGTCGTAGCGAGCGTATTGAAATTCCCAAGATGGGCAGCAAGGTAGTGACTACTATGGGCGAAGGCAAGGTAGTAGGCATCAATCGCAAGGAGCGTACCGCTGCCGTACAGCTTTCTCCGGATAATACTATTCAGGTGGAGTGGGAAGAGCTTGTAGATGCTTCCCAGGCTGACAATGTCTGAGCAGGAAAACAGCCTGCGCTGTGATTATGTGCCGGGCTGCGGCTATAAAATCTGGCAGGATGCCAAGGAATTCTGCTATACTACGGATGCCATATTTTTAGGCAACTTTCCGCATGTTGTGCGTAAGGCAAAAGTGTTGGAGCTGGGCTGCGGCACCGGTGCAATCAGTATGCTGCTGGAAAGCAGAGGCGCCGCAGAGGTGACGGCGCTGGACTGCAATCCGCAGGTAACCAGATTGGTACGCCAAAGCGTTGCGGATAATTCCCTGCAGGATAAGTTTACTGTTATAGACGGTGATTTGCGCAATTACAAGCAGCTGCTGCAGCCGGAAAGCATGGATTTGGTGGCTTCCAATCCTCCCTACCGCAACAGCGGCAACGTGCGCCAGGTAGGCACTGCTGCCTGCCACGAGGTTACCTCGACGCTGGAGGATTTCTTCAGGGCGGCGGCTTTTGCTGTGCGCTATCGCGGACGCTTTGCTTTGGTGCAGCTGCCGGAGCGCTTTGCCGAAAGCATGCAGCTGGCGCTGAAATATGGCCTGCAGCCGAAGCGTTTGCAATGGGTGCATTCCAAAATTGATAAGCCTGCCTGGATTTTCCTAATGGAAATGCAGAAGGGCGGTAGCTACGGCTTGGATGTTCTGCCGCCGCTGATTATGTATAATCAGGATGGCAGTTATACGGAGCAGGTGAAAAAATTCTATGAGCCTGCTGTTAAATAATCTCAATGGACGGGAAAATGTTAGAATATAAGTAGTCTATATGCTAACAAATTATACATTTTAGATACGCGAAAATGCTGTAAATGTCACGTATTTGACGCTTCCTGCTGTTTTATGTTAAAATAATTATCGGATTAAGGAGGTTTTTATGATTAAGCATATATGCAGATTACATTTAAATTGTTTATTATCTGCCGTTATCCTTATGCTGATGGTACCCTTCCTGACCGGTTTTGATATTTCACAGCAGGTGACTATTCTTTATGATGGTCAGACCAAGGAAGTGCGTACTAGTGCAGTAAAGCCTGGCAAAATTTTGCAGGAGGCCGGCATTGTCCTGGAGAAGGGCGATGGCTGGAAGCTGCAGAATACCAAAAGGGTACAGAACGGCAGTGTGATTGAGGTACTGCGCGGAAAGCCCTTTACTGTTATCCGTGGCAATGAAACGGTAGAATACAAAAGCTGCAAGCCGACTGTAGGCGAAGCGCTGAAGGATTTGGGCATCTCCTACAAAAAGGAGCGTGTTTATCCGGATGTGGATGAGCCGTTCAAGGAAGGCATGCAGGTTTATATTTTGAATGCCGATGAGGAGCTGCAATTCAGTGAAGCGAGTGTAGATATTCCGGTGAAGTATGAGGACGATTACAGTCTGAACTTCGGTACGGAAAAGATACATGTTGAAGGCAAGGCCGGTACAGCGAAGGTTGTTTCCAAAAAGGTGAAAAACGGTGATGGCAGTCATTCCGTACAGGAGCTGACACGTCATGTGCTGATTGAGCCGGAAACAAAGGTTATCCGCAAGGGTATGGCGATGAGCGTCTATACTCCTGAGGGCTATAAGCACTATACGAAAAAAATCAGTGCCCATGCCTCTGCTTATGTAGCAACAGGCAGCCGTACTTCTATCGGCCTCGTTCCGTATGAAGGTATTGTGGCTGTTGACCCGCGCTTCATTCCGTATTATACAAAAATGTATATCCCCGGTTATGGTATCGCTATGGCCGGTGATACCGGTGGCGATATGGTTCACCACAGAGTAGATTTGTTCTTTAATGATTATCATCGTGCTATCCAGTGGGGCAGACGCGATGTAGATATTTATATTTTAGCTGATTAAGGTGGAATTTATCTGATGCTTAAGGAAGTGCTCGTAGTAGAAGGAAAAATGGATACGGTGGCAATTGGTAAGGCGCTGGAGGCGGATACTATCGAAACCGGCGGCTTTACCTTGGCACCCTATACTTTGCGCCAGATTGAGGCTGCGTATAAAAAACGCGGGATAATTATCCTGACTGATCCTGACGGTGCCGGTGAGCGCATTCGCCGCTTTCTGACGGAGCGCTTTCCGGAAGCAGGGCAGGCGTTTATTCCTAAGCGTCAGGCAACTGCCAATAATGATGTAGGCGTGGAGCAGGCGCAGCCGGAGGCTATTTTGGAAGCTCTGGCTAAGGTGCGTCACCATGAATATCGTCCGCAGCAGGAATTTACCATGCGTGATTTGTTCCAAAATAATCTGAACGGCAGCGAGAGTGCTTCTGTGCGCCGTGATGCGCTGGGTGCCGAACTTGGTATAGGCTATGGCAATGCCAAACGCTTTTTGGAACGCCTGAATCATTATGGCGTGAGCCGTGAAGAATTTACGGCTGCTTTAGAAAAATTGGAGAGTGAAGAGTGAATAAACCCATTATTGCTTCTCCCCAGGTAACGAATCATATTCTGCACCGCTTTAAGCTGCGTGCCGATAAAAAGCTGGGGCAGAATTTCCTGATTGATGAAAATATCGTGCGCCGTATTGTAGAAGCAGCAGAGCTGTCCCCTGCGGATAAGGTGCTGGAGGTAGGCCCGGGCATCGGTACGCTGACGCAGGGGCTGGCAGAAAGCGGTGCCGATGTTGTGGCGGTAGAGCTGGATAAACGCCTGCTACCGGTACTGGATGTTACGCTGGAGGGTTATGACAATGTTCGCATCGTCAATGGCGATATCCTGCAGGTAAATATTATGGAAACGGTGGCAGCACCGGAATTTAAGGTGTGCGCTAACCTGCCGTATTATATTACTACGCCGATTATTTTTGCCCTGCTGGAAAAGCGCCTGCCTATGGAACGCTTAGTTGCTATGGTGCAGAAGGAGGTTGCCGAACGCATGGCTGCCAAACCCGGCAGCAGAGATTATGGTGCGCTTTCGGTAGCTATTCAGTATTACACCGAGCCGGAGATAGCGTTTATCGTACCGCCGACCTCGTTTATTCCCGCACCGGCTGTTGATTCGGCTGTTATTGTGTGCAAGCGCCGCTCCGAGCCGCCTGTAAAGGTGTGCGACGAAGCGCTGTTCTTCCGCATTGTGAAGGCAGCCTTTTCTCTCAGACGCAAGATGCTCAGCAATTCGCTGAAGAATATGGGTATTAACTCCGAGCAGTGTTCGCAGTGGCTGCAGCGCGCCGGCGTAGACGGCAAGCGCAGAGCGGAAACGCTCAGCTTGGAGGATTTTGCGGCATTAACTAATACCTTTAGTGTAGAAAAGTAAAAAATAAAAGGCTCTGTCACAACAAATGGTTGATTTTTGACGAGAAATAGCGTATAATAATAGTAAGAAACAGTACCACCGAAGGAGGT
>OGWX01000237.1_pt1 | contig 39702 bp, 26 predicted proteins | sample 1576151 | NCBI WGS metagenome assembly OGWX01 (sample SAMEA3541591, study PRJEB24748) | human gut metagenome | biome: human gut; feature: human-associated habitat; material: faeces | place: China | collected 2012
GCATGACCGAGAATGTTCTGAAGGGGAAGTACAACGGCGGCACGATTCCCATTGGCTTCAAGGTGGACGAAGAGAAGTTCTTTCAAATCGACCCGCTGAAAGCTCCCTTTGTGGTCGAGGCATTCCAGAAATACGACGATGGTGCGAGCATGAAGGAAATCATGAACTGGCTGAACGACAGTGGTGTGACTACCAATCGCAACCAGAAGTTTACCTACAACAGCGTCTGGAAGCTGCTGTCAAACCGTCGGTACATCGGAGAAAACCACTTCAAGGACATCGTAATGCCGGATAGCATCCCTGCCATCGTGGACAAGGAGCTGTTCGACCGTGTGCAGGCGAAAATCGAAAAGAACCGCCGCGCGCCTGCCCACCACAAGGCCGAGGACGATTATCTGCTGACCACCAAGCTGTTCTGCGGCTATTGCGGGGCATACCTCTGCGGTGAGAGCGGCACCAGCCACACAGGGAATGTCCACCACTACTACAAGTGCGTGTCCGTGAAAAAGAAGCGTACCGAGTGCCACAAGAAATCTGTCCGCAAGGAATGGATTGAAGATTTGGTGGTAAGCGAAACCATGAAGATAGTGATGGACGATGAGGCGACAGAGGCCATTGTTTCCATGCTGATGGATTTGCAAGACAGGGAGAATGTCAACCTGCCCCTCTATGAACAGCAGTTACGGGAGGCGGACACGGCCATTCAAAATCTGCTGAATGCCATCCAGCAGGGGATCTTGACCAAGTCCACAAAAGGCCGCCTGGAAGAACTGGAAGCCACGAAAGAGGAACTGGAAACCAAGATTGTCTGCGAGAAACTGGCGAAGCCAAAGGTCAGCGCCGAGTTTATGACCTTCTGGCTTTACCGTTTCCGCAAGCTGGATGTGCGGCAGAAGTCCCACAGGAAGATGTTGATTGACACTTTCATCAATGCGATTTTCCTGTACGATGACAAAATGGTGATAACCTTCAACTATAAGGAAGGGGCAACGACCATCACGTTTGATGACCTCAAAACCGCATTAGCCGATCAGAAAACAGGTTCGGATTTGGATTGCTCAACTGCACCAAGAGTCTGTGACATCTAAGATGTCACAGACTCTTTTTTTGTTGTATCGCCCAGAACCGGCAAGGCCGATGTTGAAAACGAGATCCGTAGGGGCGCATTCTATATGCGCCCGCGGAAGTTTGCCTTACCGCAAGCGGGCACGGGCGGATATGGAATCCGCCCCTACGTTTTTTTGTGGCGGGCGGAGTCCCCTCGCAGAGGCGGTGCCCCGCGTGGAGTTGTCTCCCTTTGTTGAAAGCGAAATCCGTAGGGGCGCATTCTATATGCGCCCGCGGAGGTTTATCCTGCCGCAAGCGGGCACGGGCGGATATGGAATCCGCCCCTACGTTTTTTGTGGCGGGCGGAGAGGGGCGCGTTTTTGCCTGTTGTGCGTGCAAGCGGATTTATTTCCGCTTTCGCCTTGTCAAGAACCATCTTATGTGGTATACTATTTCTCTACAAGTCCACAGGCAAACCCGGTGCAAACCGGCGACGCAAAGCTATAGGGGCCCATCGGGTCAGCCAGTTGCCAACAAGAAATTGTTGTTTTACTGCCGCCGGTAGCTTCGCGTCCTTTTTGGGGCAGGAGTTGACGAGGGTGAAAACACATCGCTACACCGGCGGCACAAAGCAGGGCATCTATAACGCTCTGCTGTTTTCTGCTGCCCGCGGATATTGTTTAATACGGTCAGACAGCGCTTTCAGGTATGGGTCCGCCATGCCCTGAAGGCGTTTTTTCCTGCGTCACAGCCTATATAGCAGACCGTCAAAGAAATAAGGAGAAAAACCGGATGAAAAAGAAACCACTGCACAGAATTTCCTCCCTGCTTGCAGCCACGGTGCTGGGTCTGTTCCTGCTGACCGGCTGCGCCGGAAAAAGCACCGAGGCGGTGCAGGCACAGGAGGACGCCGACACCATTCAGGTCTATTTGTGGACCAACAGCCTCTACGAAAAGTACGCCCCCTACGTGCAGGCGCATCTGCCGGACGTAAACATTGAGTTTATCGTGGGCAACAACGATCTGGACTTTTACAAATTCTTGCAGGAAAACGGCGGTCTGCCGGACATTATAACCTGCTGCCGCTTCTCCCTGCACGATGCGGCCCCCCTGAAGGACAGCCTGATGGACCTTGCCACCACCAACGAGGCAGGCGCTGTCTACAATACCTACCTCAACAGCTTTAGAAATGAGGACGGCAGTGTAAACTGGCTGCCCGTATGCGCAGACGCCCACGGCTTTGTGGTCAACCGCGGCCTTTTTGAGGAATACGGTATCCCGCTGCCCACCGATTACGCCAGCTTTGCCGCTGCCTGCAAAGCCTTTGACGAGGCGGGCATCCGCGGCTTTACCGCCGATTATCTGTACGACTACACCTGCATGGAAACGCTGCAGGGGCTTTCCGCCGCCGAGCTTACGACCACGGAAGGGCGCAAATGGCGCACCGCCTACAGCGACCCCGCCGACACCACCCGTATCGGGCTGGACGATACCGTCTGGCCGGGTGCCTTTGCGCGTATGGAGCAGTTCATCCGGGACACCGGTCTTACGGCGGCGGACTTAGAGCTGAATTACGACGACGTGACCGGGATGTTCGGCAAGGGGGAGCTTGCCATGTACTTTAGCAGCTCCGCCGGCGTACAGATGTTCCGGGAGCAGGGCATCGACGCGATCTTTTTGCCGTTCTTCAGCCAGAACGGTGAAAAATGGCTGATGACCACCCCCTACTTCCAGGTGGCGCTGAACCGCGGCCTGGAGCAGAACGCCGCCCGGCGCGAAAAGGCAATGCAGGTCCTGCACGTCATGCTGTCGGAGGGGGCGCAGGAGCAGATCCTCGCGGACGGGCAGGATCTTTTGAGCTACAGCCAGAATGTCAGCTACCACCTGACCCACACCATGGAGGACGTGCGCTCGGTGGTGGAAGAAAACCACATGTACATCCGCATCGCCTCCAACGATTTCTTTGCCATCTCCCAGGATGTGGTTTCCAAGATGATCGCGGGCGAATATGACGCCGGGCAGGCCTACCGTGCGTTCAACGCCCGCCTTCTGACAGGGGAAACGCCCGACACAAGCGGCGTTGTGCTGACCAGTGAAACCGCCTATTCCAACGTGTTCCACAAAAACGGCGGCAATGCGTCCTTCTCGGTCATGGCAAACACGCTGCGCGGGCTGTACGGCACCGACGTGCTGGTGGCACCCGCCAGCAGCTTTACCGGCAGCGTGCTGCAGGCAGACTATACCCAGACAGCAGCGCGCGCCATGATCATGCCCAACGGGCTTATGTCGTACCGGCGCACCATGACGGGTGCCGAGCTGAAGGACACCGTGCGCGCCTTTGTGGAAGGCTGCGAGGGCGGCTTTACGCCGTTCAACCGCGGTTCCCTGCCGGTGGTCAGCGGCATTGCCGTGCAGGTGCAGGAGAACGGCGGCAGCTATACGCTGACCGGCATCACCCGCGGCGGCCAGCCGCTGCAGGATGACGACACCGTCACCGTGACCTGCCTGGCAACCGAAAAGCAGATGGCACCGCTGCTGCAGGACGAAAGCCGCGCGTTTGAGCGCGGGGAGGCCACGGTCAGAAACGCCTGGAGCGAGGCACTTTCCGGCGGCAGCGTGACGCTGGCCGCGCCGGAAAGCTATATTACATTCGGGGGGGTAATGCGCTGTGGAAGAAGCTAAGCATAAAATAAAAATAAAGCGACATTCCCGGCAAAATTGGTATGCTGCGGCGGCCTGCCTGCTGTCGATTGCGCTGCTTGTCTGCCTTAGCGCGCAGTACCTTTCGTTTGTGTCAAAAACCATCTATGCGGAAAGCACCGAGCATTTGGAGGAAGTCCTGCACAAATCCAACAATATGCTGAGCATGATCGTTAGGAAGAACATCTCCTACCTGCATTTGTGGAACGGCTTTCTGAGCAGTGACCCCGATGATGCCAGCACGCAGGCGTATCTGGAGTCAGCGCAGCAGCAGCTTGGCTTTGCCGAATTCTACTTTCTTTCTTACGACGGCAACTACATGACCCCCGGCGGGGAAACGGGCTACTTAGGCTTGCAGACCAACCTCGACGAGCTGCTTTCCGACCAGAAGGACGTTGTGTTGAACACGGCCCTGCCCGGACGGGACCCGATGCTGGTGTTCATCTGCCCCGAAACCAAGGGCATCTACCGCGGCTTTGCCTACGATGCCGTTGCCATCAGCCACTACAACAATGTTGTGATGAAGGTCGTGGACGATTCGTCTTTCGGCGGAGCGGCCAGCTCCTTTGTCATCTACCCGGACGGGCAGGTCGTGATCGAAAATATCGCAGAAGGCTCGGAATCCATTTACAATTTTGTGTCGATACTGCGCGAGTATTCCGACCTTACCGAGGCGCAGATACAGGAGCTTACGGACGACTTTGCGCAGGGCATCACCGGAAACCGCGAGGTGACGCTGGACGGCACAAGATACTATATGGTCTACGAAAGCACCGGCATCCAGAACTGGACCCTGGTGGGGCTTGTCCCGCGGAATACCGTCAATGCCGCCATGAACCAGCTTTGGCAGCGCACGGTGCAGATCGTAGCCCTCGTTGTCCTGTCGATTGCGGCAATGGTCCTTCTGATGGTCATGCACCGGGGCCGCACCAAGCTGCGCCGCCAGAACACCGCGATTTTGTACCGGGATGTGCTGTTCGAGAAGCTGTCCCAGAACGTGGACGACGTTTTCCTGCTGGTGGATGCCCAAAAGCACCGGGCGGATTATGTCAGCCCGAACATAGAACGGCTGCTGGGCCTGACGCTGAAGAGCGTGCGCAAGAATATCGGCACGCTGGCCCTGCTGTACCCGGCGGATTCCCCCGGCCGCACCAAAAATTATCTGGAAGGGCTTGCCTGCGGCGACCAGCGCGAATGGGACACGGAGTTTGTCCATCAGGAAACCGGGGAGCATCGCTGGTTCCATGTGGTTGCCATGGGCAGCGAGGTCGAGGGCAAAACCAAGCACATTCTGGTTCTGTCTGACCGCACCGCCGACAGGCAGGCGAACCAAGCGCTCTCGGATGCCGTGGCCGCCGCCGAAAACGCCAACCGCGCCAAGAGCACCTTCCTTTCCAATATGTCCCACGACATCCGCACCCCGATGAATGCCATCATCGGCTTTACCACGCTGGCGGTCAGCCATCTGGACGACAGGGACCGCGTGGAGGAATACCTTACCAAGATACTTGCCTCCGGCAACCACCTGCTTTCGCTCATCAATGATATTCTGGATATGAGCCGCATCGAAAGCGGAAAGATCCAGCTGGACGAGACCGAGGTCAACCTGTCCGACGTACTGCACGACATAAAGACCATCGTCAGCGGGCAGATATACGCAAAGCAGCTGGAATTGTATATGGACGCGATAGATATTACCGATGAGGACGTCTATTGCGACAAGACCCGGCTGAATCAAATTTTGATGAACCTTTTGTCCAACGCCATCAAGTTCACCCCCGCGGGCGGCACGGTGTCGCTGCGGGTGCGCCAGCTTGCCGGCCAGGTCAGCGGCTGCGGGCAGTATGAGTTCCGCGTCAAGGACAGCGGCATCGGCATGAGCCCGGAGTTTGCCCAAAAAATCTTTGAGCCCTTTGAGCGCGAGCGCACCTCCACGGTAAGCAAGATACAGGGCACCGGGCTGGGCATGGCCATCTGCAAAAACATCGTAGATATGATGGGCGGCACCATCGAGGTGCAGACCGCGCCGGGCAAGGGCTCTGAATTTATCGTCCGTGTGCCGCTGCGCATACAGGCAGAGCACCGCAAGGCGGAAAAGATCCCCACGCTGGAGGGCCTGAAGGCGCTGGTGGTGGACGACGATTTCAACACCTGCGACAGCGTGACCAAGATGCTGGTCACGGTGGGTATGCGCGCCGATTGGACGCTTTCCGGCAAGGAGGCCGTGCTGCGCGCACGGCAGTCCATCGAGATGGGCGATACCTACAAGGCCTATATCATCGACTGGCGCCTGCCGGATATGAACGGCATCGAGGTCACTCGCCAGATCCGCAGCCTGCACGATGATACACCTATTATTATCCTGACCGCCTATGACTGGTCCGACATTGAGGCCGAGGCAAAGGCCGCCGGTGTCACGGCGTTCTGCCCCAAGCCAATGTTCCTGTCGGACCTGCGCGACTCCCTGATGACCGCCATCGGGCAGAAGCCGGAGGAGCAGCAGGGCGTATTGCCCAAGGAACCCACCGACTTTGCGGGCAAGCACATCCTGCTTGCCGAGGATAACGAGCTGAACCGCGAGATTGCCGTGGAGATTCTGAACGCCTACGGCTTTGAGGTCGATACCGCCGAGAACGGCGCCATCGCCGTGGAAAAGGTCTGCACCGCCGCGCCGGGGCAGTACGATCTGGTGCTGATGGACGTGCAGATGCCGATCATGGACGGCTACACCGCCACCCGCCGCATCCGCGAGCTGGAAAACCCCGCCCTGGCGGGCATCCCCATTCTTGCCATGACGGCGAACGCCTTTGACGAGGACCGCCGCAACGCCCTGGAATGCGGCATGAACGGTTTCCTGTCCAAGCCCATCGTGATCGCCGACCTTGTGCAGGAGATGCGCAAGGTCCTGTAACACGCGGGGTTTCAGAGCCGGGAATCATACGCAAAGCCAAAACAAAAGACGCAGCCACGCTATTTTACCGCAAAATAGCGTGGCTGCGTTTTTTGTGGGTGTCCCTGTTGGTCGAAAACGAAATCCGTAGGGGCGCATTCTATATGCGCCCGCGGAAGTTTATCCTTGCCGCAAGCAGGCACGGGCGGATATGGAATCCGCCCCTACGTTTTTTGTGGGGGCGGAGAGGGGCACGTTTTTCCCTGTTGCGTGTGTAGGGGCGACCATTGGTCGCCCATCAACTTACCGCCGCAACGCATTTTCCGGGACAGTTTTCTTGTAAGGCAAACGGGCACGGGCGAGCAATGCTCGCCCCTACAAATATTTTTTGACAGTCTAAGCCCGAAATATTCCTGCCCGCCGCACGGTTCTCTCCCCCACCGCCTGCGGGCGGAGCCCCCTCGCAGAGGGGGCCAAGAGAGGGCGGTGCCCCGCGCGGAGTTTTCTCCCTTTGTCGGATACGTAATCCGTAGGGGCGCATTCTATATGCGCCCGCGGAGGTTTATCTTACCGCAAGCGGGCACGGGCGGATATGGAATCCGCTCCTACGTTTTTGAAGCGGCAGAGCACCAGCCGTCACGGGGCGTGACGGCTGGTGGGGGGTTATGACTTTAGGTGGTCGGTGTACCAACGCTGACTTCAAAGGTTACCGTGCCGATGTAGCTGCCCGCGTAGGGGGCAGCGTCTGGCTTGACAAAGGTCAGGGGAATTTTTGGGGATTCACCGTTTTTGGCGGTCAAGACCGGGTCACCATTTTCCAACGCAGTACCGTCTTTTTGGCAGGAAACAGCCGGGACGGTCAAAGCCGCCCGGCTTTAAGGCAATGCAGTTACTTTTTGTCTTTTTTGCGCCACAACAGCACAAACAGCACGGCAGAGCACAGTGCCAGCACCAACAAAAGCGCGGGCCGGGCGGCATCGCCGGTTTGCGGAATACGGAATGTGGGTGCGGTGGTCTGCGCCGGGGGCGTGGCGGGCGGCGTTTCATCGGCAGGCGTTTGCGCGCTTACCGGCGCGGGAATTGTGCTGGCCTGCAGCGGGGTCAACAGACCGTTGTCCTCAAGCTGCGGCACAAAGGGCGAAAGCAAGGGCAAGGGAAGCGAGTTTTTTCATGGGTGATTTCTCCTATTCTATATAACAGTTTGTTGAACAGCTTGTTCCGCTGTGTGTTACTGTACATCCGGCACGGTCACAACATTGGCCCCGCTCATGGCGCTGCCGTCCTGCAGCGAGGCCGTTGTGATGCGCGACCTCCGCGTCCGCTCCTCCGGTGATGAAGTTCTTTCATTTAATAATAGCATTTTCGACGCTGTAACGCAATCATTTGGGACGAATAGACATTGTTACGCTTTGTAATATGCTGTTTGCATAAAAAAATGGCCGCCTGTCGTTAAACACAAACAGGCGGTTTTGCAGATATTTTAGTGGTTTCGTCCCAAAGAAATACCGAGATACATCATCATGGATTTTTGGCTGTCGGTCAGCGTGTGTGCCGCAGCAAAATCCTGCACATTGAACAGAATGCACCCGCAGTGTCCGGCAAATGTGGGGAAACAGGTGACTTTTAAGTAGGTGTCCACCTCCGGGCTGTAATCGAAAATTTCCAGCATTTCGCCGTACAGAACGGCGCGCTCATAGCTGCGCAGCCATTTGGCGTCCATATTGGCGAATAAGCTGCCGAACGAATGGTCGATCAGAGATTCCAGCGGTAATTTTTCCAGCTTTGCCAGTGCAGGGTTGGCATAGCGGAAAATCCAGTCCACGGCGCGGCGCTCCTCATCAAAGACCATTTCAATGTCGGTAAAGGCGAAGGGCATGGCGTCAAAGCTTTTGTAATGCTCGTGATATTCCTCGGCGTTGGTGGGCGCGGTGTCGTCCTGCATGGTCAGGATCAGCCGCCTTTGCTGTGTTTGCAGCTGCTCCAATATCCGCTTTTTCTGCCGCACCACATATTCCAGCTGCTCTCCGTTGTTTAAAACGACGGTGTTTTCCACGCTGTGTATGGCGCGCACCGCGACCAGACAACTGCGGTGTACCTTTATAAAGTCCTCGCCCAAGTGCTGCTCCAGTTCCTCCATGGTGATGCGCGAGGTAAAAACCGCACCGTTCGTCAGATGTACCTCGGCGTAGTTGCGCTTCATTTGGATATACCGAATCGTGTCGGCATTGATGACCAGCGGGGCATCGCCGCCCTTGCGCCGCGGCGCAAAGGTAATGGTTTTTGCAGACATAAGCAAGCCTTCTTTCTGCGGGTTTTATGATGTATGTAATACTTGTTCTGCTGTATAAAATTATTGATGTCGGATTGATAACCCAATTTTACCAAGCATAATTGGTTAAATCAAGCGCGATTTTGAATTTATCCGCACGGAAAAAGAAAAGCAGTTAGTGCTGCCAGATATTGTTTTCCAAATCACGCAGACGCGCTTTGTAGTCGTTAATAAGCGCCTGCGTGTTTTCGGTATCCGGAAAGCTGACAATATAGCCGTCCTCTGGTTTTTAGGGACTTCGGCTATCAGCACACAGCCGCCAAAGAAAGCAACGACCGTTATATTGATGCAGCCCCGGAGTATATGGCATGTATGCAGCAATACAAAAGACGCCGGGAGTCGATGCGCAATCAGTTGAGCAGTGAATTGTACGGAAAATAAAGAATCGCAGCTATGCCATTTTGCAACAAAATAGCGTAGCTGCGTTCTTTTTTGGTGGGCCGTGAGGGATTCGAACCCCCACTCAAGCGGTTATGAGAATCACGAAAATCTTAAAATCCCGTTTTTCTTGTGCAACAGTGACAAATAGCATCGGCGCACGAGCAAGAGGCATTAGTTATTATGACGGAGTTTTTAGTCCGATTTCGTAGTGAAAATCAGACTAAATCGCCAGGTTCGTCGCCAGAAAAAAAGCTGGCGACGAAAATCGCCAAAAAAGACTCATTTGGTGCGATTTTGGCGATGAAAAAAGCTACTGTGGATTCGAGGCTTTTATACCCCACCGTTTTTCTCATTATAAATCGTTCATTTTAGAATGTCAATATCGCCAACAAGGGGGAAGTGTACCATTTTAGTAGAATACCGACCCAGTGTTCCTCTCCCCCACACCCCCTCTCCAGCTGGCTGAAGAGACAGCCAACTGAAAAAGAGAATATCGGCTCTTATAAGCATCTTACCTGTCCACAGGCAAGGTGCTTTTTTTATTTCAAAAATCGGAGGTCATCATGGGCAAATATCAGAAAAATATCGAAGCTGCGCGGCGTATCAGCGTGATGCAGTATCTTCAAACCTATCACCCCGGCGAACTGGTTCGCAAAACGGACAAGGAGTATTGCACCAAGACGCACAGCAGCCTTGTTATCACGCCCGCAAATGGGCTGTTTCACTGGTTTTCGCAGAGCAAGGGTGGCAACAATGCACTCGACTATCTGGTAAAGGTTGAGGGCATGGACTTTGTCTCGGCGGTACGGTTGTTGAGTGCAATAGCTCCCGCGCCTGTTTCTATTCAGACGGCTAAGGCTTCTTCTCCCCAGCAGCACACGACCCGCCCGTTTGAGTTACCCACCGCAGATCGAAACACCGAAGCTGCAACGGCCTATCTGATGCACCGTGGCATCAGTCCGAAAGTGCTGCGCTACTGTGTGGGTAGTGGAATCCTATACCAAACTACGCGCGGCAACTACCGCAACTGCGTTTTTGTGGGCAAAGATGAAAACGGCGTACCGCGCTCTGCTTTTCAGCGCGGCTGTCAAGGCAGCTTTCGCGGAGATGTCGCGGGCAGCCAAAAACAGTATGGCTTTCTGATTCCTGCCGAGATTGAAACCTGTGATACCGTAGAAATCTACGAAGCCCCTATTGATGCTATGTCCGGCGCGACGTTGCGGCAGTACAAGCATGATGCACCGTGGCGCAGCGTCCACTACTTGGCGCTGGGTGGGCTGAACCACCAGCCGATTGACTACTTTTTACAGCAGCATCCCGAAGTTAAGCGCGTGGCACTTTGCTTTGACCGTGATGAACCCGGCAGGAACTTTACAAAAATTGTGGCAAAAAGGCTGACAGAACGGGGATATATCGTGCAGGACACACCTCCGGCCATCGGCAAGGACTATAACGACTATCTGCTGGCGGCTCGTAGACTTATCAGCATGGAACGGTAAAGGAGCGGAATATGAAAACTATTGCAGTTGCAAACCAAAAAGGCGGCGTGGGTAAAACGACCACCACCGTAAATCTTGGCACAGCACTTGCGGCGATGGGCTACAAGGTGCTGTTGGTGGACGCCGACCCGCAGGGTGATTTGAGCAGCTATCTCGGCTATGCGGGCACCGAAAACGGCGCAACAATCAGCGACCTAATGGAATCTGTTATCAAGGACGAAAAGCCGCCAGAAGTGGTAATTCACCATGAAGAAAAGGTAGATTTCATTCCCTCCGACATTGGTCTGTCTGATATGGAAGTGAGCCTTGTAAATGTTATGGCGCACGAAAAAATCATGGAACAGGCATTGGAGCCGTTTAAGGATAAATATGACTACTGCTTGATCGACTGTATGCCCTCGCTGGGCATCATCACCGTGGCATCGCTTGTTGCGGCGGATCGAGTGCTGATTCCTGTGCAGGCACAGCATTTCGCCCTCAAAGGCCTGGTGTCCCTGTTCAAATCCGTCAACCAAGTAAAGCGCCGTATCAATCCCCGGCTGGATATTGACGGCATTGTGCTGACGATGGTGGACAAGCGCACCAACCTATCCAAAGATGTGTGTGCTGCCCTGCGCAGTGCCTACGGTCACGCGCTGAAAATTTACCGTGCAGAAATCCCGGTCAGTACGCGCACAGCAGAAAGCGCTGCCAGTACACATAGCGTGCTGACCTACGATGCCAACGGCCCGGCCAGTTTGGCATACAAAGCGCTTGCCAAGGAGGTGACGGAGAATGAGAGAGTACGGCAGCAACATCAATCTGCCCTCACTCGATAATCTCTTTTCGAGTGAGCAGGAACGGCAGGACGCAAAATTAGAGAAAATCCAAATTTTGCCGCTGACGGAACTGCATCCCTTTCGGAATCACCCTTTTCAAGTCCGTGACGATGACGAAATGGACAAAATGGTGGACAGTATAAAAGAATACGGCGTTATGACCCCTGCCATTGTCCGCCCTCGGAAAGATGGTGGGTATGAAATTGTAGCGGGCCACCGCCGCTGTCATGCCAGCCAGCGGGCTGGCGTGGAAACTATGCCCTGCATTGTGCGGGATATGGACGACGATACTGCTATTATTCTGATGGTGGACAGTAACTGCCAACGAGAGCATATTTTGCCGAGCGAAAAGGCGAAAGCCTATGAAATGAAGTTGGAAGCTATTCGTAGAAAAGCTGGTAGACCGTCAAAAGAAAATTCCCGACAAGTTGTCGGGGATTTTGAAAGCGCCGATTTAGTCGGTCAAGCAAGCGGCGAAAGCGGGCGGCAAGTCCAGCGCTTTATCCGTCTGAACAAACTCACCCCCGAACTTATGAAAATGGTGGATGATGGCAAGCTAAAAACCACTCCCGCCGTAGAACTTAGCTACCTTACCCCAGAAGAACAAGAGGACTTCCTCTCTTATATGGAATCTGAGGGCTGTACCCCCTCACTGTCACAAGCACAAAAACTCAAGGAGGCCAGCAAGGAAAGCGTACTGACACCAGAAAAAATCCAGCATATTATGGCCGCCAAGCCGCCAAGTGTAAAGCCGCGTGACCCGCAGCTTATGATTCCCGTTGCAAAAGTTGAACGATACTTTCCGAAAGGCTTTACAAGCGACCAGATGCAGCAGGTTATCGTAAAACTGCTGGAAAACTATGCCCGCGCCCACCAGCACGGCAGCAGATGAGGGGGACACCGATGACAAGATTATTAGTTGTTGAACCCGGCTACTGCCCTTATCAAGCGGGTTTTCCCAGCGCGATAGCGGCTGCTTCCGAAGTTATTGAAGGCGAGAGCCAAATCCTAAAACCGTTTGGCACACCTCGCATCGGGCTGATATGCAGCAAAGCCCAAAGCCGACTGAAATATAACAGACAGGTCAATGACGAGGGAATTACCGTGCGCGGGCGATTTCTCATCTGCGGGCTAAATGGTGATAAAGTCGTGGGCTTATCCAAAGACCAAGCAGACCGATACAGCCGTCTACTTTTTCTACCGCAAGTCGAAGATATGGCAAGCGGTGAACTGCCCGCCGCAAAGGTACGCCCGCAGGATGAACGCTACGGGAACAAACTATCTTTTTGGGAAAGGTTGGAAAGATAATGGAAGAAAAGACAGATAAAGTAGTCGGCTACATCGAATATCTCGGTGCAGGCGGGATGATCGGTGAAATCGTTCCTTACACAAGCGTGGAAAAATTCAAGGATGAAATTCTGGATTCCTTGGATTGCGGGCGGCCAGTGACACCGGTTGTATTCTCAGATGAACTGGATGAGCCACTCCAATTTGATTCAGACACCTATTTTCCGTGGGGATTTCGCAGCGAAAAGCGAGTGCAAATCCCTTATGAAATCTATCAAACTAACAGGCGAGACCTTGTTTTTATGGAGTATTCTCCTGCGAGGCTCGCTGCCGGAGCAAAAGACTACGAACTCGTGTACAAGGGGCAGATGGAGCGTTGGGAAACGCTGGACAGCATTTATTCACGGCATAATCGGGATGACCGTCCAAACGCCAAAAGTATGCGTTCCGTCTCTGTCAGCGATATTATTGTGACACACAAAGATAACGAGACACACGCTTTTTATGTTCATCCGATTGGGTATAAGCAGGTAGATAACTTGTTGCCGGAACTTGAAAATGCCACACTGTCAAAAGCAGAACAGCACGAGCGATAAGGAGCAGCCTATGGCTAAATACGAAAATATCCGTGCGCTTGCCAAAAAGCAACTGCAAGCCGTCACGGAGAGCAGTGACCGTTGGAAAGCATTTTTGCGGACAGCGGCCATTGCTTATAATTATAGTTTCCCGAACCAGCTTTTGATTCACGAGCAAAGCCCCACCGCCACAGCCGTGGCCGACATAGCTTACTGGAATAATAATGCGGGTCGCTGGGTCAAGCGCGGCGCACACGGTATCGCGGTATTTGACACTCGCGCCAATTCTTCCCGGCTGCGGTATCTGTTTGACATTTCCGATACCATCCCCCGTGCAGAGATTCCAGAAGCGCTGCCGTGGGTCATTACAGACCAGAACTGGCGGCCTGTTTGGGATAAAATCGTAGCGGATAATCACGCCGACAGCATCCAGAGCGCCCTCCTCATGCTCTCTACATCCTGCGTTGCCCAGCGCAGCGCTATGTTCACAACCGCACTGGGAAAAGCAATAGACGGCAGCAGCTTACAGTGGGCCAAGCCGGACGAACAGCGGCAGCTATTTTTACAGCTTATCACCCAAAGCTGTCTGTATATGGCCGCGCTGCGTTGCGGCGTGGATACTGCGCGGCTGGACCTGTCTGCCCTTGAATCCGTGAACCAGTTTGATACAAACCGCATTGCTCTGTGTTTGGGCAGCGCTTGCCAACAGGCGGCACGGCCTCTCATGCAGCAGATCGGTAGCATCACGAGAGGAATCGACAGTGTTGCACGCGCCGAAAAAGTCCGCTATTATGGTGACAAACAGGAAGAAACCAATAACACCAAGGAGGTCAACAATGGAGTACATGATGGTGAACGGCTACCAAATCCCGGCGCTGACGCTGAACGAGCCGCCGATGCCGGAAATCGGCAAGTACGGCAGCCTGCGGCGGAAATTCTTGCGAGAGAACGCGCCGGTGGTGTTCGACGAGATGCTGCTGGAGGGAACGCTGTACCCGCATCTGGCGGAGATGGACAACGCAGTACACCGGCAAATCGAGCAGACGATGCAGACGCTGATGCAGCAGAGCACCGCCCCGAACCGGCAGACAGACCCGATGGGCTGGACGCAGTGGATGAACGCCTTGCAGAGCCAAGCCGAGGAACTGGCGATGCAGCAGATTTACAGCCTGTAATACAAGAACCCCAAGCGGAGAGCGATACCACGCCCTCCGCTTTTTCTGTGCCCATTTCTGATTTGCCGCCGCTGAGCGATGAACTGATTCTAGGCTTGCTGGCGAAGGACTCCTCCAGCCGTGCCGACAATGCGGCTATTCTGGAATATTTCAATGAGCATCCCGACCTTGCCGAGCGTAGCGCCTTTTGCAAGCACTGTTACAAGCAAATTTATACATATTTGTTCGTGGATGACCATACCGTTGGTTTTATCCGGCATGATATGTACCTTGAACTTTGGGAGGGCAACTATCTTACCAAAACAGCGCAGGTCAATCTGACATGGGATGCTGTTGCCGCAAAGATTGCTGACCTCATCGAGCAAGGGCGTCTGATGGTTCCCATCAAGGCTACACCCGTGCAGCAGCAGATGGAGCAGCTTACTCTTACTCCCGAAGATTCTGAAAAGGCAGGGCTGCCGAGCCATGAGCAGCAAGCAAAAAATATTGACCTTGCGGCAGAAGCCAAAAAGTGGAACAAGCCCATCATTGACGCATCCGGCAAGTACATTACGGAGCAGGACATTACCGATGCACTGTGCAAAGGCGGCGGGTTTGAAGATAGCAAATTTCGCATTCAGCAATATTTCTCTGCACAGGTACTTCCTATCGAGGTAGATCAAGCCCGCTGGCTGAAAAAAGAATACGGCATCGGCGGCGGCACATGGTTCTTCCGTGATGGTGGGCATGGCTTTCTTGACCACATGGGCAAAAATCTTGAAATCACCCGACGTACAGAGGACGGCGAGTATCGCCGCGTTTTGAAGTGGAAAGAGGTTGCCCAACGCCTGCGGCTTTTGGTTTACAACGACCAGTATCTGACCGATGCCGAAAAAGCCCCCTATCAGGCATGGGCAGCAGAACAGCAAGCCGCCCGCGCAGCGAACGATGCCGCACTCGCCCATGCAAAACACGCCATCACGGATTTCTGCGAGAATGAGGGGCTAAACGAGCCGAATTTCTCCGACTTGACCCGCGTGGAGTTTGCTTACTCTACCACCGAGGACGATGAGCACGAGATCCAAGTGTATGCCAATCTTCTGCGGAACGAAATCCGCTATGAAGTTGACGGTAACATTGTCCATATCGACTACTTCCAAGATAACCACGAGCTTGCTGCGCAGGGCATTGAAAACACCGCCTTCTCGGATTTTATCAATACCGCCGAAGCAGAGTTTGAAAAGCATCATCCGACTACAAGAAAAGTCGAAAAATCACCTGTAACTATCGGCAGCACGGTTTATCTGGAAGATGACAGACCCTTTACCGTGGAGGAAATCGGCAGAGAAAACATTCATCTGCGTGATGAAAGTTTCCCGCTGGTAGGCCGTGCCGTCAGCCATGAAGAATTTGCGCGGCTGCTTGCGGCCAACCCCAAAAATGCAGCACTATCCGCCCCGGAAGTTCCAAGCCGCCAAGCGCAGCAGGAAGAAATTGCTGAACCCATCGTGGGCGAAGTCATCGAAGAACCCAGCCCCTTTGTGGAGCAGGTTATGGCGGACGCAGAAAGGCTTTCGGCAGAAGATGAACCTTACCACCGTGAACCCATTACCTATGAAGCCCCTTATCTGGATAACCTGCCGACAGCACCGCGGGAAAAGTTTGCAGCCAATATTGCCGCCATCCAAAAGCTGAAAGAAATTGAGCAGCGCGTAGCGAACGGCGGCAGCCCTGCTTTTGAGGATGAGCAGAAAATTTTAGCGCAGTACACGGGCTGGGGCGGGCTTTCGGATGCGTTCGACCCGAACAAAAGTACATGGTCGAACGAGTACAGCCAGCTGAAAGCAGCATTGTCTGAATCTGAGTATGAAGCTGCCCGCAGCAGCACCCTGACGGCGTTTTATACCCCCGCCACCGTTATCCACCCCATCTACCGCGCACTGGAACGCTTCGGAGTAAAAGGCGGCAAAATCCTAGAACCCAGCATGGGCACAGGCGCATTTCTCGCACACGGACATTTTGGCAGCAGCGATGCCAAATTCTACGGCGTAGAATTGGACAGCATCACAGGCCGCATCTCCAAGCAGCTATATCAAAAGGCCAATATCCAAGTAACCGGCTATGAAAATGCGCTTCTCCCCGACAACTATTTTGACTGCGTTATTGGCAATGTCCCTTTCGGTAATTTCCAAGTCAATGACCCGCAGTATAACCGGCTGCATTTTCCCATTCACGACTATTTCTTTGCCAAGAGCATCGACAAGCTGCGCACCGGCGGCATCATGGCGTTCATCACCTCCAGCGGCACATTGGACAAAAAGGATGACCGTGCCCGCAAGTACATTGCCGAGCGCTGCGACCTTATCGGTGCGGTGCGATTGCCCAACAATGCGTTCAAGGGCAGCGGCACTAAAATCATGACGGATGTAATTTTCCTGCAAAAGCGTGACACACTGCGCCAGCAGGACGAGCCTTGGCTGCACCTTGCAGAAGATGCCAACGGCATCACCATGAACCGCTACTTTGTGGAGCACCCCGAAATGATTTGCGGCAGAATGGAGATAGTCTCCGGCCCGTATGGCCCGACTTCCACCTGTCAGCCGATAGACCCCGATGCGGTGGACCGTTTCGGAAAGCCGTTGCTGGAAACGCAAATCGACACTGCCATGCAGCACTTGACCGCCACGCTGACAAAAGCCGAAATTCCCATGCAAGAGGAAAGCGGCGAGGACACCAAGTACATTGATGCCGATCCCTTTGTGCGTAATTTCAGCTACACGGTAAAGGACGATAAAATCTATTACCGCGAAGGCGCAGTCATGCGGGAATGTAATCCCAACGCAGCATCTGCCGAGCGTATCCGCAAACTGGTGGAACTGCGCGATACCACCCGCGCTCTGATCGATGCGCAGTTGCAGGACTTGTCGGACGAGGAAATCCACCGTCTGCAAGGCCAGCTTAACCGCCAGTATGATGCCTTCCGCGCCAAGCACGGCCTTATCAACAGCCGCAGCGCGGAGTTGTCTTTCCGGGATGACAGCAGCTACTATTTGCTGTGTTCACTGGAAAATGTCGATGAAAAAGGAAACTTTATCAGCAAGTCGGATATGTTCACCAAAAGGACTATCCGCTCTGCACAGATACCCGACCACGCCGACACGGCATCGGACGCTCTGGCACTGAGCATCGGGGAACGTGCCAAGGTCGATATGCCTTACATGATGCACCTTACCGGGAAAGATGAAGCAACGCTTGCCAAGGAACTGGCGGGCGTTATTTTTGTAGAGCCTTTCCGCAAACAGGAGGACGGCAACTCTGTTTACCTTATGGCGGACGAGTATTTGTCCGGCAATGTACGCGAAAAGCTGCGTATTGCTCATGTTGCAGCCGACCAAGACCCGGCATTCCGCATCAATGTAGAAGCGTTGGAACAGGTGCAGCCCAAAGACTTGACGGCGGGCGAAATAACGGTTCGGTTGGGTGTCACATGGATCGGGCCGGAAATCATCAAGCGGTTTGCCGATGAACTTTTTCAGTCAACCTACCGCGAACAGAAAATAGCTGTCCGTTACAATGAATACCTGAATAACTGGTATATTTCCAACAAGAGCCAGGGCAACGATAATATCCGCGTCACGAACACCTACGGCACAAAACGTATCAACGGCTATCATTTGTTGGAGAACGCACTCAACCTGCGGGCCACCAAAATTTACGATACAATCTATGACGAAAACGGCAAGGAGCAGCATAAACTCAATGGTCCTGCCACCGAAGAAGCACAGGCCAAGCAGCGGATGATAGAAGATGCTTTTAAAGACTGGATTTTCAAGGACCGTGAACGCCGGGAAAGCTTGGTGGCGCTGTACAATGAAAAGTTCAACTGCATTCGCCCCCGTGAGTACGACGGCAGCCACATCCAGTTTTTCGGCATGAACCCGGAAATCGCGCTGCGGCCCCACCAGCGCAATGCCATTGCACATATTTTGTACGGGCACAACACACTGCTGGCGCACACTGTCGGCGCAGGTAAGACCTATGAGATGGTCGCCGCCGCGATGGAGAAAAAGCGATTGGGATTATGCAGCAAAACACTTGTCGCCGTGCCAAATCATCTGACAGGCCAATTTGCCAGTGAAGCACTGAAACTGTATCCCAACGCAAACATTTTAGTCACAACGCAGCGTGATTTTGAAAAAACGAACCGCAAGCGGTTTTGCGCCAAAATTGCCACCGGCAACTATGACATTGTGGTAATCGGTCACAGCCAGTTTGAAAAGATTCCACTTTCCGATGCCAGAAAAGCCGAGTTTATCCGCAAGCAAATTGACGAACTGGAGATGCAGTTGGAGAGCATGGACAACAGCGACAGCCGTCTGACCGTCAAGCAGTTGGAAAGTAAGAAAAAGCAGTTGAAAACCAAGCTGTCAAATTTGCTGGACGCCCCGAAGCGGGATGATGTGGTGACTCTTGAGGAACTGGGTGCAGACTCCCTCATGGTCGATGAAGCACACAATTTCAAGAACCTCATGACCGCTACAAAGATGCACAACATCGCGGGTATCAGCACCACCGAGAGCCAAAAGGCCAGTGACCTGTTTATGAAGTGCCAGTACCTTGATGAAATCACTGGGGCGCGGGGCGTAACGTTTGCCACAGGCACCCCCATTTCCAACAGTATGACCGAACTGTATACCATGCAGCGCTATTTGCAGCAGTACACCTTGGAACGCAACGGCCTTGCAAACTTTGACAGTTGGGCGGCCACCTTTGGCGAAACCGTCACAGCCATCGAACTTGCGCCGGAGGGGTACACTCTAATAGGACGATAAATCTAAACGACCAAAAGTAAAAGCCCAACGGTAGAAAGGTGGTGGAGATAATAGCAAGGTATTCAAAAATAACAGCGCTGTATGAACGATTATCGCGCGATGATGACCTGTCGGGAGAGTCAAATTCCATCACCAATCAGAAGAAATACTTGGAAGATTACGCTCAGAAAAACGGATATACAAACATTCGCCACTTCACCGATGATGGCTATTCCGGGGTGAACTTCAATCGACCCGGCTTCCAAGCAATGATAAGTGAAATCGAAGCTGGCAATGTGGAAACCCTTATCGTCAAGGACATGAGCCGCTTAGGACGAAACTATTTGCAGGTCGGCTTTTATACGGAAATCCTATTCCCGCAGAAAAAAGTCCACTTCCTCGCAATCAACAACAGCATCGACAGCGACAAGGCTTCCGACAACGACTTTGCTCCATTCTTGAACATTATGAATGAATGGTATGCCAAGGATACAAGCAACAAAATCCGTTCTGTTTTTGATGCTCGTATGAAGGACGGCAAGCGTTGCAGCGGTTCAATTCCCTACGGGTATAACCGTGTTCCGTCTGATAAGCAAGCGCTTGTCGTTGATCCTGTTGCTGCCGAGGTTGTAAAGCGTATCTTTTTACTTGCCAACGAAGGAAAAAGTACGCGAGCAATCGCGGAAAAGCTGACGGAAGAAAAGGTTTTGATTCCATCTGCCTACGCAAAGGAATACCACCCGGAGCAGTACAATGGACAGAAGTATTCCAATCCCAACCTGTGGGGAATGTCTACGGTTAGGGGCATATTGGAAAGACAAGAATATCTCGGACACACGGTTCTGCGTAAAACGGTAGGCACGAATTTCAAACTGCATAAGCGAAAAAGCACAGCCCAAGACGAACAGTATTTGTTCCAAAACACACATGAGCCTATCATATCGCAGGAGCTATGGGATAGCGTACATAGGCGCAGAAGGCGTGTGCAGCGGGCTTCGGCTTGGGGCAGTCACACCAACCGATTGAGTGGTTATCTATACTGCGCCGACTGCGGCAGACGGCTGACGCTTCAGACGCATTACAGTAAAAGGGACGGTTCTGTGCAGTATTCCTATCGCTGCGGTGGATATGCAAGCAGAGTAAATAGCTGCACGGCACATTCTATCAGCGCCGACAATGTTGAAGCGTTGGTATTATCTTCCGTAAAGCGCTTTTCCCGGTTTGTTTTGCAGGACGAGAACGCCTTTGCAGCCGAATTGCAATCGCTGTGGATTGAAAGGCTGAAAACAGAGCCGAAAAATCAGCAATCTGAATTGCAACGCTGCCAGAAACGGTATAACGAGTTGTCTAACCTTGTCCGCGGGCTGTATGAAAATCTGATGTCTGGCTTGCTATCTGAAAGACAGTACAGGCAGCTTATGAAGCAGTACGATGTCGAGCAGACAGACCTCGAAACCAAAATGGACGCAATCAAAAGCGTTCTCGCGGAGGAAAGAGAAAAATCCGGGGATATTAAGCAGTTTATAGCGCTGATCCGCAAGTGCAAAAATCCTACGGAGATCTCCGACTTAATGTTCTATGAACTCATAGACAAAATCGTGGTTTATGAAGCGGAGGGCGTTAGCCGGGCAAGAACCCAAAAGGTTGATATTTACTTCAACTATGTTGGGCAGGTCAACATCGACTACACGCCGGAGGAAGTTGCCGAGATACAGGCACAGGAAGCACAGACAGCGGCGGAACGGTTGCAAAAGCAGCGCGCAAGGGAGAAAGCCTATCGGGCAAAACGCAAGGCTGAAAGGCTTGCAGCAAACGGCGGTGAGCTTGTAAAAAAGCAGATTTGCCCCCAATGTGGCAAGATATTTATACCCGCCAGCAGTCACCAAACCTTTTGTTCAGAGGGCTGCTGCCACCAAGCACGGCAGGATCAGAAGCAAGCTGAACGCGAAGCCGAGCGCGGGCAACATTATTACCGCCAGCGCATTTGCGCGATATGCGGTAACCCCTATTGGCCTGAGAGCAGTCGGTCAAAGTTTTGTTCTGATGCTTGCCGGAAAAAGAACCACAATAAAGTAACCTTGGAAGCCTATCACAAGAAAAGAGTAAAGGAGCAGACGCTATGAAAAAGCACACCACCAGTCAACGTACAGACCTGAAATGGGAACGGTTACGGCTGCAATATCTCCGAAAATGCCGGAGAACGCTGTACACAGAACTGCTGGCTACCGATAAGCTGAACGAACATCTTGGGGAAATCAACGAGCAAGCGGATTCTATGTTTTCCCAACTTGTAAAGCAGCTTGCCGAGCAGCAAGGCATAACGGAAGAACTGAAAGCCGAAAATCAGCTGCTTTGGGTGCAGCAGATGAACAATGTGCAGAATGTGGCTGCCGAGATTGTGCTGAATGAGCTAATCTACTGCTGAAAGAATGGTTGGGGTATCTATGTTTTCTCGTTTAAGAAGCAACATCGTTGTACTGTGGATTGTACGCCTACTTGCGTTGCCAATGATTGCGCTGCTGTATGCGGCAGGATTTGTACTTAATCTTCTGTATGGAATCTGCGGCAGCATTGGTATGATTCTTGCCGGGCTGGGCGGCTTTGCGGCTTTCCTCGCGCTGCTGGATGGCAGCTATGCACAGGCGGCAGCTTCGGCGCTTGTGGCGTTGCTGTTATGCCCATTTGCAGCACCGATGCTGCTATCACTGGCAGGGAGTGCCTTGATTGTCGCTGCATCAGCGTTATTTGCTTGGCTATTCTGAAAACAGAATATGACGAAAAACCGCTGTCGGCTGCACAGCGGTTTTTCTTTTTCAGATAGCATTCAAGAAGTCATAAAGTCGGGATAGTAATGGAAGAAATTTGTGCTTTGATTTTCTAAATGCAAAATCAATTGCAAGTAAGCTATAAATATGCTACAATAATGCTATACTACAATGAGGAGAGAAAAGATGGACTTTGCGACCACAGTCAAAGAACTTCGTAGAAAATGCTTACTTAGTCAAATGGATTTTGCAAAAGAAATTGGCGTGTCGTTTTCTACTGTGAATCGTTGGGAAACAGGAAAGACTGTTCCTAATTTTAAGACGATGAAAAGAATTCAATCGTTTTGCAAATGCAATAATATCGAGTTTGATTTTGCTGGTGATGCTTGGGAGGCAAGAGAGTAATGCGTGTGGTTTCGCTTTTTAGTGGAGCAGGCGGGCTTGACCTTGGCTTCAAGCTTGCTGGAAATGATATTGTGTGGGCAAATGATATAGATGAAAATGCTTGTGCAACATATCGTGAAAATATTGGTGATCATATTGTTTGTGAAGATATAAAGGATATCGACATCAAGTCCATTCCTGCAGCTGATATTGTTATTGGTGGGTTTCCTTGTCAAGGATTTTCGTTGGCAAATTTGCGGCGGAGTATTGATGATGAACGCAATCAACTTTATAAATTCTTTTATTCTGTTATTAAGACACTGAAACCAAAGTTTTTTGTTGCCGAAAATGTTAAAGGTATTCTTAGCCTTGGAGGCGGCTCTGTAATACATCAGATTGAAGCAGATTTCCAAGATGCCGGTTATATGACAAGCGTTAATCTTGTTAATATGGCAGACTATGGTGTTCCTCAAACTCGTCAAAGAGTAATTATTCTTGGCCAGCGAAAGGACATTGCAGACGATTTTATTGTTTCCCTGCCAAAGAAGACGAACAGCAAAAATCCTGACAAAGATGGTCTTCCCAAGTGGATTTCAATCAAGGAAGCAATAGATCGGTTTCCGGATCCAGACAAGGAAAACAATGTGTTAAATCACACATATTCTTCTTATAAGGTGACATACCGCAATTTTACAGGACATCGTCAAACAGACCCAGATAAACCGTCTCCGACAATTTTGGCGCGAGGAAACGGGAAAGGCGGCGTATGCGCAATTCCCCACTATAATGGAAAACGGCGCTTGACGATAAGAGAAAGTGCAGCTATTCAGACGTTCCCTGATAACTTCTATTTTCATGGAACAATGGGAGCTTGTTATCGACAGATTGGCAATGCGGTTCCCGTCCATTTTGCTCAATTGCTGGGTGAAGAATTCAAGAAAGTAGAGGATATGATATGAGGGTGGTTTCTCTTTTCAGTGGCGCAGGGGGACTTGACCTCGGCTTCAAAATGGCGGGTCACCAAATAGTGTGGGCAAATGACTTATACGGTGATGCTGTCGAAACATACAAAAAAAATATCGGAGACCACATAGTACTTGAAGACATATCAAAGATAAGCACAGATGACATACCTGCGTGTGATATTGTAATAGGGGGATTTCCTTGTCAAGGCTTTTCTGTAGCAAATACGAAACGACATGAAGATGATGAGCGAAACGCTTTATACAAGCAACTGCTTCGTGTTATTGCAGCAAAAAAGCCTAAATTTTTTGTTGCCGAAAATGTTAAAGGTTTACTCAGCTTGGCAAAGGGCAAGATTGCTGAATTGATTATTTCAGATATGACTGCACTTGGATATAAGGTGAAAATTTCGGTTCTTAATGCTGCCGATTATGGAGTTCCTCAAAGGCGTCAACGAGTGATTATTGTAGGCGTAAGAAATGACATTGACTTTGAGTACATCTATCCTATACCTACTCACAGTGAGGACGGAGCAAACGGTCTGAAAAAATGGGTAAGCGTAAAGGAAGCATTGAGTAAAATACCAGACCCTGACACAGATAATTCTTTGCCTAATCACACATATTCCAAATACAAATTGGAATTCAATGGATATTTAGGACATAGAAAACTTGATCCGGATAAGCCTGCGCCAACAGTCACAGCTCGCGGAGATAATCGAGGAGGAGTTGTTATTCTTCCTCACCCGAATGCTCAACGCCGAATGTCATGCAGAGAATTGGCGACAATCCAAAGTTTCCCTCTCGACTATGAATTCTACGGAAACAATTCATCTGTATATCGTCAAATTGGAAATGCTGTTCCACCTTTACTCGGATACGCTGTTGCAAAAGAATTTAATAAATATGGTGGTGAAAAATAGTTATGCTCCCTAAAAACTTCGTGCCGGAATTACCGTTTCCTGATTTCAAGTGGAAATGGGCTTGCCTTCAGTGTACAGAGGGAATAGATGATCCAGTCGTGTTGCTGGGTGTTCTTTTCCGAATGCGAAAACTTGAAGGCAAGGGATTGAAATATAGTTCGCCGGAATTTGCCAAAGAACTCACGGAGTTGTCCGATGATATTAAGGATTCTATTGGCGTTGATCTTGCGAGGCGGACAGGAGAGCGAAACCTCATAAGAAATTCAGGTCAATATTGGCGAGCAGTTGGTCTTATTCCGGCAGGAGATCATAGCGGCGAAATTCGGCTAACTGATTTTGGTCGCAGAGTTGCAGATCACGATATATCGCAGACGGAGTTTTCAACGATTACCATACAAACATTCAAACTCCCGAACGCTCAAATTCAGAGCCGAGAAGAATGTTTGCGATGGGAAAGCAATGGCATCGTCCTCTACCCATTAAGAATTATCATGGGAATCATTCTGCGGCTCAACGATTTCAATGAGGGCTACCTCACAACGGACGAATTGACGAAAATAGTAATTCCGTTATCTGCATACCGCGCGACAATAGAGGATTATGTCAATTTTATTCGCTGGTATCGTGCAGAAGAAATAGTCATATCAGATTGGCCTAACTGCTGCCCAGCTGCCAACGATTTTCGCATAGCGAGAGAATATCTGCTTTTCCTTTCAAACTATGGTTATATTGAACGCCGCGAGGGACGAACACGAGAAGATGAGCAGTATAGATTCAACCCGGCGCTTGCAAATGAGATTAGAGAAATGCTTGCCACGCCAATTTCGGATGTATCTCTTCAGCAAGTTCTTGAACAAATTAGAAGTACGGATTTGATTTCGGAAGTTGAGAGAAAGCGGATGCAAGCCTTCCGTCAAAACCGTCCGAATCAAGCGCGTTTTAGACACGATGTTATCGCTGCTTGCCAGCGGTGCATTATTACTAATGTGACGATGCCGGAAGTTTTGGAAGCTGCCCATATTAAGCCATTTAAGTACAAGGGAGAGGATACCGTTGCGAACGGATTCGCGATGCGAACCGATATTCACACTCTGTTCGACACAGGACATTTAAGAATATCTGAAAACGGTATTATTGAACTTTCCAACCGAGCACGACTGGACTATGGGGCATCAATTCCTCCACGAATTGTAATTCCTGATTTTACAAACAGAGATTTTCTCCGTTGGCGTTGGGAAAATTATAACGGTATGTAAACTGGATTGCGAGTTTTTCTGATATTGTACTCTATCGTGACATTGCAGCCGTGAATTCTTTTGGATGTTATTGATTTTCAAGGGAGTGAGAGCGTGAAAATAGCGCTACCACCACAGGAAGTACGCGATATGACAGAAAACGCAGTGGACGTTGTTTCTACGTCTTCTGTAACCGCGAGTGCATCTCCTGTCGTATTAAACAAGACGGACACAATCAGATTTAAGTTTATTCCCACACTTGTTGCAAACGAAAACGACCCTAAAAAATCCGTTTCAGGAAAACTCCTGTATGAAAAAAAGAGGAAATCTGATGAAGGTTTTCCTTCCGATGGCGGTGATACATCTTCCAAAATAACTCGTCGATCTGCAAAAGTTGGAGATTGGATGGAGATAAACTTAAACACAGCCGAAACATTCGAACTCTATCAGGGACTGAAAAAGCTTTACGATCTGTATGAAAATATGGGGTCGATTCCCTATGGTACGGCTACTTATGCTAGAGTTGATAATGGCTTTCAGCAATTTTTATCCATAATTCAAAATGATCCCTCTGCTGCACGCATGATAGGAGAAGCAGAAAATTTTGACCTTGTAAAAATATTGTTGCAGCTTATTACTCAAACTGATTCACTGCAATCTCTAAAGAAAAGTTTAGCTGAGTTGCAGGAGGATAATCTTCAGCATTTATCAACTTCACTTAATTTGGAAAAACTGCAACGTATGGAAAGCCTTATGAAGGACAATATGTCTAATAGCAGTGAAGAATTTTGGCAGACGAGTGTTTTTAAAGAAAATCAATGGATTCTGGCACAGCTTTTTGCATCCCCGTGTACTATATTTGCCGATAAAGCTTATGTGGGTGGGAAAGGAATCAACAATAGCCGAGGAAATATATGCGACTTCATATATCAGAATCAGCTTTCACAGAATGTTGCCTTGATAGAAATTAAGACTCCCTGTACCGAGATAATGGGAAACCCATATCGAGGCACTTACAGTATGAGCCATGAGTTGAGTGGAGCCGTTAATCAAGTCCTAAATTATCGAGATAAACTCACAAAGGAATACTATAATTTGTGCCGCCAAAGCGTATCTAACTTTGAAGTGTTGTCGCCCAAGTGTATCGTAATTATAGGAAAACTTGGCTCGATGAATCAAGAGCAAAAAGCTGCCTTCGAAAATTTTCGTAACAACTTAAACAATGTGCAAATTTTAACCTTTGATGAACTTTATCAGCGCATTGCCGATTTGATTAAAATATTATCCGAAACGCCGCCAGAGCCAGAACAACTATCTGAACAAGAAGAAATCTTTGAATTTGATGGAGATCTTGACGAACTTCCATTTTAGCAACGTAGTAGTGGGCTTCCCCGCCATAAGCGACAAGTTCCCCACCGTCGTAAAGCCCCTCATATCAAACAAAAACGTCCAAAATCGCCCCGAAAGCGAACAGTTTCGGGAGATGTTGGACGTTTTTCTATTTTCAAAAGCAAATCTGCAAAACCGGGCTGCGGGCAAGGAGGTGATGCAGATGCCCCGTATGCCGAAATATCTCAAGAGAGAATGGGCGTTCTTTCTTGGAGATTGCGGACGGAAGAAATATAACCCGCTATGCAGAAAGTGCGAAAGGAGCTGCAAGCAGAGCTTCCGTGCCGTTGTTATCCTATGCACACAATACAAATCGAAAAGGAGCATAAAGCAATGAACGACAATCCGAACAGCTTCGGCTCTAAGCTGGAGCTTATCAAGGCCAGCGACATTAAGCCAAAGCAAGTGCGCTGGCTGTGGTATCCCTATATTCCCTTCGGCAAGGTTACACTGCTGCAAGGTGATCCCGGTGACGGCAAGAGTAAGCTGATGCTGTCTCTTGCCGCTTTGCTTTCTAAGGGTGCGCCGCTGCCCTTCTCCGATGATGAGGAGAGCTACGAGCCTGTGACGATCATCTATCAGACCACGGAGGACGATGCCGATGATACGGTTGTGCCGCGCTTTAATGCGGCTGGCGGCGATGGTGAACGGCTGGTATTTATCAAAGAAGATGTGAAACGCCTGACTTTCGGAGATGACCGTATCCGAGAAGCCATTGAACAGTGCGATGCCAAGCTGCTGATTCTTGACCCTATGAGTTCTTACATCGGTGACGATTGTTCGATGAACAATGCCAACGAAACCCGCGCAGAGTTTAACCATCTGATTGCTGTTGCCAAGGATACGGGCTGCGCTATCGTCATTATCGCCCACATGAACAAGGCAAAGGACACCAGCCCCCTCTACCGTACCAACGGTTCTATCGACATTGCGGGTGCTGCGAGAAGCATTCTCGCCATCACACGAACCGCAAATAGTGCAAATCCAGCCGAACGCTATTTGGTGCAAGTAAAATCCAATCTTGCTCCAATGGGTTCGGCTATTCTTTTTGAGGTGGCAGACAAGGGCGTGAATTTTCTTGATGAATTGGAAATGACCGCCGAGGACGCATTCGCTGCCACTGCCCCGCGAATGGGCAGACCGAATGACCGCGAGGAAGCAGCAACGGCGTTTATCCGTTCGCTGCTCGATGGCGGCAGACAGCTGGCTTCCGACTGCGAAGCAAAGCTTGAAGGTGCAGGCTTCAAGAAGTCAACCTACAAAAAGGCGAAGAAGAAAGCCGGGGTTCACTCCGTGAAGGACGGTTTCGCATGGTATTGGACTTTGCCGGAGGTTGAAAAGCCGAAAGAAAGCTGGCAGGGAGAAAACCTGCCGACTTGATTTCGGCGCAAAAAGGAGGTCAAGGGGGAACTCCCTTGCCCACGACATCTTTGCAGCGAAGCTGAAAGTGTCATAGTGGGTTACACAGATTGTTCCAATCTTGTGTAACGGGGCTTCGCCCTACCGCTTGGAAAGGAGAAATTGCAGTGGCAAAAGATATGAGCTGCGCCAGAGTGAAGCAGTGTTCAGCCGCCAGCATCGGCGCAACAGAACGGCACAATGAACGGCTGAACACCGACTATGCCAACGTCAATGTGGTACAGGAGCGCATACCGCTGAATGTACACTATCGCTCCCCGCCGTCCTCTTATATGGAAACGCTGCGCACTATGGAAGCGGCTGGAACGGTATCGACAAGGGGGCTGCGGAAAGACGCTACGCTTTTCGATGAAATCATCATTGACGTGAACACGATGTACTTTGAGCGCAACGGCGGCTATGAGTACGCAAAGAAATTCTACGAGGAATCCTATCACTTCTTGGAGAAGAAATTCGGCTCGGAGTATGTAGTGGCTGCTGTTATGCACGCAGACGAGATCAACAAGGCCGCGACAAGCGACTTGGGAAAAGATGTCTACCACTACCATCTCCACGCCGTAGTGATTCCTGTGGTGGATAAGGATATTCTGTGGAGCAAGCGCTGCAAGGACCCGGCGCTGCGCGGTACGGTTCGGGAAACTATTCATCAAGTGAGCCATTCCAAGAAATGGGCATCAAATATCCCGCTGAAAGATGAACAGGGTCAGCCTGTCCTGCGGAGCAACGGAAAACCCAAGTATCGCCCCTCGTACAGTATCTTGCAGGACGAACTGGTGGCTCATATGCAGGAGCATGGCTTCACGAATTTCCAGCGCGGAGAGTTGGGAAGCACACGCGAGAACCTTACTTCCCTGCAATATCAGATCGAAAAAGATAAGGAACGGCTTGCCAACATTCAAGAGCGTGTAGAAGCTGCGCAGACCAAGTACGAAGCGGCATGGAATGTGCGCAAAACCGAATCCGAGATTGACGACATGGGCAAGAAAACCATTACAGGCAAATATACCGTGTCGAAAGAGGACTACAAGCAGTTGACGGCGTTAGCAAAGGAGGGCATCACAAGCCGCCAAGAAATCCACAAACTGAACGAGGATATTTCGCTCTACAAAAAGCAGTACATCGACTGCAAGTACGAATTGAGAGATACACAATCGGCGTATGCCGCATTGCGGCAGCGCTGTGAGCCGTTTTTGCAGGCGCTCAAATACTTTCCCCAGTTTGCAAAGGGCTTCGCAGAGAAAATTGCTGACCTGCTGGAGCACAGAGAAGCGCAGCAGAAGAAAGAGCGCGAGGAAGCAAAACGCAATCCGCATAGAGCATCTGCTCGCCGCCAAGATGACCAAGATTTGGAGCGCTAAAATGCCCGCTTCCATTACTATCCCGACTTTATAACTTCTTCCCCACTTGAATTTGGAGGTACAGAAAATGAACGATATTACCAGCACCATCACAAAGCCCCTTGCTGTCTTGGGCGAGAATGGCAGCGGCTATACGAAAGAAGCAAATTTTGTTTCATGGAATGGAAACGATGCAAAGCTGGATATTCGGATTTGGTATCCGGGTCACGAACGGTGCGGCAAGGGCATTACGCTCACCGAGGACGAGGGCAGAAAGCTTTATGAAGCACTTAGAAAAATTTATGAGTCGGAGTAATTCTTTCAGCCGGCAGAAAGGGTGTTTGAAACTTGGCACATCAAATTTCGACTGATGGGGAATATGTCATGGAAAATTGCAATTCTGATTTTGCGGTAAGGCTGGGAAGAACTACCTTTATTGTCTGCATCAAGCAATCCCAAACAGCAAAAAAGCCGCTTGAAAGAATTATCAAAGATGTATGTAGGCACGAGGTTTTAGGAGATTTCCGTACTGGAAAATCGTAAAGCTATATTAATATTTACGAAATCGTCTTGACAAACTGCTCTCCGAGGGAACCGGCTACCGCACAAAAACACGCTTTGCTCGTTTTTTCAATCTGCCGGAACTTATGGCAATGTTCAAAGAATGCGCCGACATTCAAACAGCAGATATGCTGAAGCTGCCTGTCCCTGCCCTTGTGGGCGGCAAGCCGACCAACATCCAGCTAAAGCCCTCTGAAATACAAAAACAGATGGTAGCGGAATTAGGCGAACGGGCCGACAAAATCCGCAATAAAATGGTAAAGCCCTATGAGGACAATATGCTGAAAATCACCAACGACGGACGCAAATTGGCGCTGGATCAGCGCTTGATCGACCCCGACTTGCCCGATGATCCTGACAGCAAGGTCAATATCTGTGTGGGCAAAATTTTTGAGATATGGGAGCAAACCATGCCTCAACGCAGTGCGCAGCTTGTTTTCTGCGATCTGTCTACGCCCAAGGCGGGCGTTTTCAATGTCTACGATGACATGAAAGCAAAGCTGATCGAGCGCGGAATCCCCGAAACAGAAATTGCCTTCATCCATGAAGCGAACACCGATGCCCGCAAGACGGAACTTTTCGGAAAAGTTCGCAGCGGTGCAGTTCGCGTGCTGATGGGCAGCACCGCCAAAATGGGAGCCGGAACCAATGTCCAAAAGCGGTTGATTGCGCTGCACCATCTGGATGTACCGTGGCGGCCATCTGATATTGAGCAGCGTGAGGGCAGAATATTACGACAGGGCAATGAAAATAAGGAGGTCTATGTTTTCCGTTATGTCACCGAAGGTACATTTGATGCCTACTCATGGCAGCTTATCGAAAATAAGCAAAAATTCATCGGACAGATTATGACCTCAAAATCTCCGGCTCGCAGCTGCAATGATATGGACGAGGCTGCACTGTCCTACGCCGAGGTAAAGGCATTGGCGGCAGGCAATCCGCTTATCAAGGAAAAGATGGACTTGGACGTGCAGTTGACCCGTCTTAAAACACTGAAAGCTGCCCATGACAGCCAGCGTTATGAACTGGAAAATAAAATTGCCATCGGCTTCCCGGCTGAAATCCGAAAATGCAAAGAACAGATTGAAAATGCCACGGTAGACGCCGCCACCGTAAAGGAACACTCCGTAGTGGATGCGGACGGCAAAGATGTTTTCTGTATCCAGTTGGAAAAGAAAGTTTACTACGAAAAAGAACCTGCGGGGAAAGCCCTGTTAGGTCTGCTGGGCTTGGCACTGAATAGCGAAAAGCCCGTACCTATCGGGTATTTCAAGGGTATGGAACTGCAAATCCAACATCTGCCTTTTGGCAACGAGTACCATGCAAGATTGGCTGGCTCTGGTACATATAGCACTCAGCTGGGAGCTGATGTGCTAGGCAATCTGACACACCTTTCCAATTTGGCAAATGGTATTGAACCGAGCATTGAAAAGACCCGCAATATGCAAATCCAGTTGGAACAGCAGCTTGCCAGCGCCGAGGAAGAAGTCAAGCGGCCATTTCCACAGGCAACGGAACTGATTGAAAAGAGTAAGCGTCTTGCGGTGCTGGAGGGACTGCTGAACATGAACGACAAAGACATTGTGACCGACACCGAGCCGGAACAACAGTGTCAGACCGACAATCGACAGCGTGGACAGGAGGAACGATAAATTTTATGATTAAAGGCAGAAAGACCAATCGTATACGCGACCACCCCAAGGATGAAAGGAGTAGTTTTTATGAAAAAATCTATTGTTGCATTGGGCATAGTATTGGCGCTGTCAGGGTGTGCAGCGACAGCGGATGAAACTCTTGCGGCTGAACCGGCTGCACTGGTGGAAATCTCGCCGGCCACCGAAGAAACTGCGCAGCCGGTGGAAGCTGCTGCAACTGCCGAACCTGCGCAGACAGCAACCCCTGAGCCGACACCCGAACCGACACAGGCCCCCACGCCCGCGCCGACAGCAGAGCCTACGGCAGTCCCCACCGCAGAACCCACGCAAGCCCCGGTGGAGGAAACCGTAGCCGCCACTCCGGCACAGGTTAGTATGAGTTATGGTGCGGTGCCGTTCGACCTTGCAGCCGGTACGGAGCAATGGTGGAGCATCGACAGCAGCGACAGCGCATACTGGGCCGTGCAGGAGAACATCAACGCCATCCGTGCGGCGGCGGGACTTTCCCCTCTGGCAATGGACGGCGGGCTGAGCGCGGCGGCAGATGCCCGCTGCGAGAGCTTTGTCGCGGGCGGTGCGTTCGACCACAGCGGCATGACTACCCGCAGCGAAATCTGCGCAGCCGGTCCTATCGGCTCGGCCAGCAGCGTATGCAGCTATTGGCAGAACAGTCCTGCCCACTATGCCAACATCACCAACGCCAGCTTTACGAGCATGGGCGTGGCCTGTTGGTTTTGCTCCACCGCCGAGGGGCAGTATACCTACTGGACTGTCACATTCAACTAAAACTCCTACTTGTTTTCATACACAAATTATGATATAATTTGTGTATGAAAGAGAGGTGCTATCTATGCCGAACATTCGTTCCAGCGCAGATTTGAGAAACAACTACAATGACATTTCCTCTTACTGCCATGCCTACAACGAGCCGGTCTTTATTACCAAAAACGGTAAGGGCGACCTTGCCGTTATGAGCATGGAAACCTACGAGGAAATGGCGGGCCGCATTGAACTGTACAGCAAGCTGCAAGAGGGCCTTGCCGACATAGAAGCCGGGAACACGCGCCCCTTTGCCGATGTTATGGCTGATTTGCGCCACCGCAGGGAGCGCAGATGAAATACAACATTCATGTCACCCAAGCCGCCGAACGCGATATGGCGAACGCCTACGACTATATCGACCTTGTACTGAAAAATCCAACTGCCGCCGACAAGCTGTTGAATGTGGCCGACGAAAAAATCGGAGCACTGGCAGAATTCCCGCACAAATTTGAAGTCGTTTCCGACAAGCTGCTTTCCCTATGGGGTATCCGCTTCACTATTGTTATGAACTACCTTGCGTTTTACACGGTGGACGATGCCACGCAAACCGTGCATATCGTGCGGTTTCTCTACGGCAAAAGCAACTGGATCACCATTCTGAAAACGGATGCAGCAAACGGAAGTTTACCGGTGTTTTCATAACCGAATATTTTACCCAAGCGCTCACTTTTGTGGGCGCTTTTTCTATTGTAGGAGGAAAACATGATTTATGACGAACTTATTGAAGAATTAGCGTTGACCCTGCTTACAAAGGCAAGGTATGAGGGCTGTATTAGCGTTATAGACGGTTTCTCACAGTGCGAGGAGGATAAAACTCGCATAGAGTATCCTATTGACGGTGTTATGCGCATCATGCCGGTGGGCAGCGAAATCTGGCCGGAGGAGTGCGAACCGTTACTGAAAAAAATTGGTGCTGAAACGATCGGAGACGTTGCCGATTATCTGAACAAAAACAAATCCGAAAATTCAAGTGCCGATGATGTTCTTTCTACTGCATTGCTCAAAATCTGCTATGAAAATATGGACATGGACGGCAAGATGGTATTTTGGGAAGATATGCTTGAAAACAACTCCTTGGAATGGAGAGATGTTGAATGATTTGCATACACGAAGTGATTTATTCAGTATGCAGTCGTAATTTTTGTGGAATCTTATCTGCTTCGGAGGATTTTATGACGCACGATGAAATGATGAGTCTGTTAGCCAACACATTGGCAGATGCAGCCGGACACGCTGGCTGTTTACCTATTTTGGACTGTTTCAGCCCGCATCCGGGAGAGGAAGTAACCGTAAGCATTCCTATGTGTGACGACACGGTGGATATTGTGCTGGAAGAGCTCGATTTTCCGCACGAGTGGGAAGAATTGTTGGAGAACAGCGGTGCAGATACTATGGGCGACCTTGTTGATTACCTGTGCTATTGTTCGCAAAACAATATTTCTCTTGCCATTTCCCCTGAAGATGAGGAAAAGCTGTATGCAACGCTGATTGATGTCTGCTATGATAATATGTCTTATGACAGGCAGGTCGATTTTTGGCGTCATGTGATGGAAACCAATTCTTTGGTGTGCGAGGTAAAAGAATGACCCTGCAGGAGCAGCTCTGCGAAAAAATGCGGGTGGAGCAGAGCGCCTATTGCCTATGGCTGACCGCACAGCCGCCAGAAGAAATTCTACACCACGCCTACGAGTACAGCGTCCGTGAGGACATTATTCTTGCAACGGAAGAAATGAACCTCGCCCCTGCACAGGTGCGGGCGCTGCTGAAATCTCCCGCGCCGCTGGCGGATGTGTATAAGGATTTTTCCAAGCTGGAAACCGATTATATGAGCATTGTGGCTCAGTGCGTGGAAGACCGTGCAGATGACTTGCTGAAAAAGGAGCAACAGCAGAACCCACCCAAAGTATATCGACAGTCCGTCACTTATGCCCGCGAACACGGCGAATTGCAGCAGTACCATGCGTCTTGCCACTTGAATGAAAGGTGTCGGGACGAGATTGACGCAGCGCTTGCACAGCGCTTTGATGGTATGCGGCTGGGCGCTGGCGCTGTTGAACAGGTAGTGGCGGAATATGGTTTGGAGTGCACAAAATATGTGTTGGCAGCGGCCATTCAAACCCGTGATGGAGATGGTCGTATTTCTCGCACAAATAGAGAATGGGCAGATTCCATTCGCACGATCAAAGATATGGATCGCCGTGGATTTGACCGTTCCTGTTACTACGCTGACCTACAAGCGCATACCTGCCTATTGGACGGTTTTGTAAACCAAGTGCGAAAATTTGAAAAAGCCAAAGCCCAGCCCGCTCAGGATACCCCCGAAAGATAACCGCAGCGTCTGCATTTTGCAGGCGCTTTTTTTCGTGAAAAAATCTCTGTTTTGAAAGGATTTCACAATGAAAGAAACACATTATAAATTGAAGCATCGCGTTACCGCGCTGTTTGCGGCGGCGGTAATGCTCTGCTCCATGCTGCCCGGTGCAGCGTTTGCGGAGGAACCCACACCGCAGCCCACCGAGGAAACCGTGCAGATGGAGCAGCAGACCGAGCCGTCTGAAACCGACAACGGGCAGGCCGACGAGAGCAGCCCCGACCCCGGCGAGGATGTAACCGAAGCTACCCCGGAAACGGCAGAAGAGCAGCCCGCTGAAGAAGAAATCTCTGCTGCCGTTGTCGGCGCGGAACTGTACACCGACCTCCCCAACGCACCCATTGGTTCCTATATCGGCAGCGAGGGTCTGCCGGTTGCCACCGGTGAAACCAAAATCGGCATTTGCGAGTGGCCCGAAAGCCAACTGGAAGAAACCAGCGGCAGCTATCTGACCGCCGCTGCACTGGACAATGACGGTCTTACCATGGCCGCGCCCCTGTTGGACGGCGCAGACTATGCCATTGTTCCCATTCTGGCACAGGTGGAGTACCCCGCCGATAGCAGTTCCCTTGATCTAATTCTGCCGGACGGTGTGACCCTGCTGGACTACTACGGCGAGCCCGCCGAGGATGCCGAAAGTCTGCTGCATAGCGAATACAGCGAAACTTCCGCTGCCGTGCTGGGTGTATATGTACAGGCAGATGCGGATTTTACCGCACAGCTGGTTTATACCGCGCCCGACGGCAGCACGCAGACTAAAACGCTGTATGTCACCATTGACCGTGAACACACGGTGGCATCTCCGTTTGCTGATGCCGGTATTGCTGCCTACGGCGAACGCCCTATCCCCGACGTAACAAGCGGCAAAATCACCAAGGTTGCCAAGGTCAACGGCACTTGGCTGATCTGGTTCAACGGCGAACCCGCCTACTGCTGCACCCCTGGCGCAGACGGCCAGCCCAAGAACTGTCCAACGTACACTTATGTCAATACTTCTATGGTTGGCGCAGACCAGTATGTACCCGGCGACCACTATGGCAACCAGTACAGAATCTGGGGCGGTTTGACCCAGCTTTCGCTCGGTATGCAGGAGCTCCCTCCGGTTGCGCTCTCCGCAGAAGCGCCGAGTTTGCTGGATTTCTGCCGCACGATCTATACAGATGCGCAGATGCAGATTATCGAGAATTATCCTGACAGCACTGCCGCCAAAATTCTTATGGGATCCGCGCAGACGCTGCTGGAGGGCACAGACGCCTACGCATCCGCCCGCGGCTACTATACCTATATTTATCAGCCGGGCCGTGCGGGCTGGCAGACTGTAGCTGTGATTGGCCCCGAAATCTCCGATGACGAACCGAACCCCAAACCCATCGTGCAGGAAATTTACGCCAACTGGGAAGCCCCTGCGCAGACTGCAAGCGGCAGCTTTGATTTTGACTACGGTATCATCACCGACAAGGTGCAGCTTAAAACCACCGAGAAAGTGGACGGCGCGACCATCGAGATTGAACCCATCACCAAAAGCGGTACTATTGACGGCGGCACATGGAATATTTCTCCTGCAGATAAACAGAGCGTTACCACTGCTGGCCACACCAACGATGACAATTTTCAAAACAATGGCGGTGCTGCATCTGCAAGTTGGACGCTGCACTACTCCGTAAGCAAAACCACCGACAGCCGCAGCGGGCGAGTAGGCCCCTACACCACGCAGGATGAAGCCGATGCAGCCGCCGACAGCGCCCGCGATGCTGCGATTGCCGAGTTGCAGGGCGAGGCCCAGCGCATGGTGGACAATGCGGTTGCATCTGCAAAGGCAGAACTGTCGAACGTCAAATTTCGCTATGAAGAAGTGGGTGTTCCTTACGGTTTTGAAATGTATTGGGGCAGCAATGGCAGCAAACAGACTATTTCTGTACCGGCCAATTCCAACAATGCCTATCTGATGAAAAACGATGAATGGTCCTTGCAGGTCAACATCAAGAAAACCGACAGCGAAACCGGCAATCAGATTGCTGCCGACGCGCAATATGAGATTTTCCAGTGGGATACTGTAACAGGCAAATACCAGCCCACCGGCGGTTACAACACTTACAGTGTGCAGCGCCAAGGCGATGGCACTTATGCGGTCATCAACAGTGCAGCCTATGCGACCACAGATTCCATGCGGCATACCCTTTACTACACCCAGCGTAATGCGGGCAAGTTTATCATCGTGGAAACCAAAGCGCCCACAGGCTATTTTGGCGATTGGACAGACATCAATCATCCCGGCATGGCCAACACTCCGCTGGGCAAGCGCGGTTACTATATCGAAATCACCGAGGACAGCGACAATTCTGTAATCTGGCTGGACAACGCTGACTACAATGCCGACATTGCCACTACCGACAAAGGCGGCACCAAACTTGTCACCAGTACAGGCGTAGAAACTACCGTTACCATTTACGACACTGCCAAAGACCCCAGCCGCACTTATAACACCGACAATAGCGGCAAGGCGGCCAATGAGGACAGCTACACAATCACGCCAACAGACGGCGTTATGAAAAATGACCGCACCTTGGGCGAAATCAGCATCTCCAAGGTTGACCTTGATGCCGTGCGGTATGTGGACGGCAGCGCCGCCCACGGCACAGCCCTTGCCAGCGGGCAAACTCACGGCGATGCCGCGCTGGACGGCGCGGTGTACGACCTTTACGCCGCTGAAGATATTACGCACCCCGATGGCGTGACCGGCGTAGTGGACTACTCCAAAATCGTGGATGCAGACGGCAATCCCATCTGGCACACCACAATCCGCGACAACAGCGGGCAGTGGGTGTCTGACTATTTACCCGTTCTGAAAAAAGACCACCTTGTAGCCAGCGCTAAAATCGAGAATGGCTGGCTGTGCTTCAGCAATTTGTTCCTCGGCAAATATTATGTCGTAGAGCGCTCCACCGGCGTGGTTATCCCGCTGCGTGACGGCGCTCTTGCTGTTTCCGGCACCTATCCCACCGTGGACAGCCGCACCAAGGCAGCCACCGGGCAGACCGCCGCGCTTGTCAAGAACGGCAGCGGGCAGTACACGGATTGGGTGTACAAGAACCAGTTTTCTACAGTCTCTAAAGGTAAAGCGTTGGATGGCTCTTGGACTTACGATGCCTATTACCTGTCCTTTGCAGACGGCTATCTTGTCGATGAGCATAACTACTACATCACGCCAGCCTATTCTGATGAGGGTTGGTATGTAGAAAAGACCACCTTTGCCGACAATCGACAGGCAGCCGGTGAACAGATCGACAAGACCAGCTACAGCGCCAATTACCACATCCATGCTGACAATGCACTGGCCGAGAGCCAAGACCAAGTAGCAAAAGGCAATGTGGAAATCAGTAAAATCGTATCCTCCAGCGGCCAAAGCAACGGACTGGAACTGGAGGGCGCAGGCTTTACATTCTTCCTTGTGTCCGACCTGTCCAAACTGAAGCAGTTTGAGCAGACCCGCAGCGGCAGCTACACCCTGCAAAGCATTTTGGATGCCTACATTGATAAGACCTACGATAACGAGCATCCGAAGTGGGATTTTTCTGCGGAAACGCAGGCCATCGCAAAGACCTATGAGGTCAACGCTGACGAAATTGACGCGTACAACAAAACGCTGACTGCCGCAGGAGAAAACAAAAACGGCAAGGGCAACGGCTGGCAACCCACCGGCAGCTCCAACGAATACCAGCTTGCCGAGATCTTCAGCAATGACACCGGGAATATTCGTGTGCAGGGCTTGCCCTATGGCACTTATCTGGTCGTGGAAACCACCGTACCGCACGACCTGTTCCAAGCTGAGCCTTTTATTGTCACCGTTGACCCCGAACAGGATAACAACCCGTGGGGCGCTATGGCCACCCCCAAGGACAGCGTAATGACAGGCTCTGACAGTTATCAGAAATTCACCGTACTGGACGAGGAAATCGAAGTTTATCTCCGCATCACCAAAGTTGACGAGGAAACCGGCAAACCGGTACTGCTGCCCGACACCGCTTTCCAAATCTACTGGCTGGACGAGCAGGGGCATTACCGTTATGACAGCAACGGCAACCCGAAACTCGTTACGATGACCGATACTGTCAACGGCCATCTGACAAAAGATGTAGACACTTTCTACACCAACAGCGAGGGCAACTTGACGCTGCCTGAAAAATTGCCGCTGGGTAAATATCGCATTGTGGAAGTCACCGGCCCGAACGGATTCTACAACGAATGGAAGGATACTGCAGGCTACGAAAACGGGATTCTGGCCGATGATGCAGATGGCAGTTTCTATGTGGACTTCACCATCACCACCGACCGCATTTATCAGGCAACCGGCGATAAAAACGAAAACGGCATGGACACGCTGGTAATTG
>OGWX01000249.1_pt1 | contig 38730 bp, 37 predicted proteins | sample 1576151 | NCBI WGS metagenome assembly OGWX01 (sample SAMEA3541591, study PRJEB24748) | human gut metagenome | biome: human gut; feature: human-associated habitat; material: faeces | place: China | collected 2012
TCTCATCGATCCAGGTTCCGTCTCCGTTATTGTAAAGGACTCTGGATTCTTCATCGCCTTCACCTGCTGCTACAATTTCCATTCTGTTCATCGGAGATGTATTATTCCAAAGAACAAGCATAATTTGTAAGTCGTTTTGAAGATGTATTATTTTTGAAGAACAGAATAAAAAATAAAACTCAACGTTGTTTGATCGTAGACTTTTTTGCATTAGCATTATCAACTATATTCTCTTTAGTTGGTCTTGATAACGTTATAAATTATGGCTATCGATATATGGGATACTTTGCCACTGTTACATTTATTATTCCATTGTTGACAATCGGGAGATATAAAAATAAAAAATCTGAAAAATTAACCAAAAATGGAGAGCATCAGCTATGACCTCTGTGCTTCTGTAATCTTACAGATACCGGGGTGCTGTCAGCGGGTAATCTCTTCCATCAGTTCAATCCAGCCCTGAAAATGTTGCTTTCGTTTTATCGACCGCTATTTTACAACTTTTTCATAAAAAAATATCGTACAGGACTTTCTGATGTATAATGAATTTGACCCAAAACATTACAAAGGAAAGTGACCCTGTACGATAAAAACATTATACAACGAAAAAACACTGATTGGTAGACTTCATCAATATTTTTTGATTTATTTTGAAACTTTTTCTGTTCCGACAGCAGATACCTTATTTCTGCTGATATTATCCATACTGACCTTAGAATCTGCACATTCCATCCGGTTTCTGTATCAGCATTTTTTATCCGGAATAACGGAGAAATCACTGAATGTATTTTATTATGCATGTTCCTATGCAAAGGTTGATTATTCCAGATTTATGAATACCACTGTCAGGATTACTTTGAAGCTGATACCGGATTCATTGCAGACGCAGCCTGTATTTCTGTGCGTGGATGATACGATGGTATCTAAATTTGGCACAAAATTTGAAAATGTTTCAAAACTGTTTGACCATGCTGCACACAACGGTTCCAACTATCTGAATGGACACTGCTTTGTGAGTGTCATGCTCTGCGTACCTGTCTGGAATAGGGATAAAGTATCTTATCTTTCCGTTCCTCTTGGCTATCGTATGTGGCAGAAAAAAGAATCTAAACTGGAACTGGCAGCCTCCATGATCCGGCAGGTTATGCCTGAATTTCAGGAAAAAAAGCAGGTTATTAAAGGCCTTAAAGCAGCTGATTCATCAACAAGTCTATCATTTATAAAGTTGTAAACTGGTGTATGGATATATACTGCTGTTAATTCATTGCGCCTGTACTGGTGAAATTAACATTATAGCTATAGCGGTAAGGGTCGCTGCCATACGTTTTAACATTGATATTATGATCAGTAAACGTCAGCACATATTTAATCTTCTCCATCGTTGAGGGAACTTCTGAATAGCACGCGGTTCCGTTTGCAACTGCTGTATTCGCAGAAGTAAATTTCGCTTTTTCCGCCGTGAAAAGAATCACGCGTCCGGACTTGATGTGGTCGAACTTAAAGGTTACTTCCTTGTCTGTTACATCTGTAATTTCAAGCGAACAGCCGAGCCATGGACGGCTTGCGTCATTGTCAGAAGCAAAATATTCACCTAAAAAGCTCGCAGGACCGGAGGTCGGTTTTGCTTTCAGCTGAAATGTCTTACGCTGATCCAGATCGATCATACGGGTAATAATTGCGGTTACTTCTGCACGGGTAACATATCCTTTCGGATTAAAATGTCCGTATGCCGTATTGCCGGTCAGAATGCCTGCACGGTAAAGCATATAGATGCGGTTGGAGATCTCATCGAAAGACCCGTCTTCGGTATAAATTTTATTTTCGGTCAAATCAAGGATTTGTCCATCCGGCACATTATTAATAGCGGTATATGCAGAATCCGGCAGCGCCTTGCTGATCCAGTATGCAAAATGCCAGCGCTGCTCATGATCCATGCCGCCGAAAATACTGTCTCGATAACTGCTGTCGATATATTGCTCTACATAATAATAGTACTTATCAGTCCAGCTCGATGGATTTTGCACTTCGACGATTTCATTGTGATGGTATGCCGCATGAATGCGCGCCAGAAAAACAGTCAGTTGATCGGTAGTTAAATTCTGATCGGGTGAAAATTTAGATGCGCTCGTACCGGCAGTAATCCCAAGTTCATAAGCCGATTTGACCGAATTGTAATACCATGCTGTTGAGGGCACATCCGTAAACTGATCGGAGTAAGTACTCGTATTGTTGAAGCCATCAAGCAGTGCGCCTGCCGCCGGAATACTTCCAACCGCCATAACAGCCGCCATTGCAATGGAAATCAGTCTTTTTTTCATTTTCATACCCCTTATCCTGTTTCGTGTTAATGTAAATTATATTGATACCATTATATCCTATCCATGTATTGAATGCAATGAGAATAGTAAATAGTAGGAAACTGTGGTATAATCAGGTTATATTCAGGACTTTCGTCCAAAAGGGGAGAAAAAGTGTGAACAGGCATGAAAATCAAACGATGAAAATATTCGGCAAGCGGCTGACTGCTGGTCTGCTGGGTGCAGCATTGGTGATGAGCATGCCGTTTGCGTCCGCGCTGACACAGAAGAACATCACGGTTGGTCGCGGCGTAACGATTTATGTGGACGACCGGAAGATCAATCCGGGTGACGCAAACGGCAATCCGGTAGAGCCAATGCTGTACAACGGCACAACCTATCTGCCGATTCGCGCGGTATCTGCGGCGCTCAATGTGCCGATCGCATGGGATGGAACGACGTCCAGTGCGTATCTCGGTGAGCATAAGGTGGACCAGAATGCGGTAAACCGCGCGAAAGCGTATGTTTCGGTCATCGAACAGCTGCAGAGCAAGTACGGCAAGCGTGCTGTCAGCGGCAGTATCGTCAGCGGTCTGGTGACGGCGATGCTGATTGATTTCGATGGCGACGGAAACGAAGAACTGCTTTGTGTTTGCAATACGAAGGAGAAAAACGCTAAGGGAACGAATAAGCACAGCACCTATATGGTTTATCACTGGGATGGCAGTAAAGCAAATTGCATTGCACAGCACGAGGTAATTAGTCCTTTTTCTCAGAATGATCCGGATTATTTCAAGAGAACCATTAATATTGGTGAACGCAATGGGAAAAAGTACCTGTTTTGGGAAGCCAATGGCTCCACAGTCGGAGAAGATGATGTCGGTCTTATCAGTCTGGTTGAAACCGTAGTGGACGGGCAATGGAAAGTCACTTGGGGTTTACGAGAAAATGAGGACTGGGGAGATAATGGACCGGTTGTGTGGATGACGGACTACACAACTGGCGAAAATATAGATGTAAGTGCAGGCTGGGCTGAACTGAACACATGGCAGGACGACATAAAAAACCAATATAATGTAACCGCTGACGGTCCAGATGCATGGAATATGTGTAACCCTTATGATAACCTGGCTCCCGCACCGGAAATCGCACTTTCCAAGCTGAAAGCTATCGCCAACTCGCAGTCGTCCATTCTGGGCGGCAAGGCTTCGAGCGAATACACCGCCAAACGCCGGACAGAAAAGCTGACCGTTCAGACCGGTATTAAGGTCTATGTGAACGACAAGCTGATTGTTCCGACCGACGTCAACGGCAAGACGGTTGACGTGCTGCTTTACAAGGGCACGACCTATCTGCCGGTCCGCGCCGTTGCCAATGCACTCGATCAGGCTGTTGCATGGGATGGCGCGAGCTACAGCGTATACATCGGCAGTCACAAGGACGTATAAGTTTCAGGAGATCTCTGTATGCCCTCAAAAGATATGAGCGAAATTCTGTCGCGCTGCCGCACTGGTGATTTGGCCGCACAGGAGCCGCTGGCGCTGCAGCCGATCACGAAGTCTTGGGAATCGACGATTGTGAACAGGTTAGCAACATATTTGCCTATAATCCTGCTACCGGAGATCGAATTCCGAACGATGAGGTAGAATGGACAGTCAGTGATCCGACTGTAGTAACCTACGATCCAGTAAAGGGCGCTGTCAGTTCGGCGAGCCGGAAAAATAAAGGAGCCTCCATCGCCGTGCGTGGAAGCTCCTTTTGGGTAAAGTAGGGTGATATGATTTTCAACAACTGAGATCTGGAAAACAAACAGGAGGAGTCGGATATTTGTTTATCCGGTCATGAAGATTGGGTAAATACACGCCGATCGCTGGAGCGGTTTCATACCTGCTGTCTCAGACAGTGTATTCACGTATCACAGACTTGCGGCAATATTCCAAATAACCTGCAGGGAATTCTTCACCGCGAGTAATACGTTTCGTACGTCCTCCTCTTTATCGCGGTATGCCATGTCGCGACAATCCTTAATCGTTCCGTCGATGGGATCAAATCCCATCGTCCAGATGTCAGTATAAGGACTATCCACGGAAATTGACCTCTCAATGCCAACCTGATTCAGGCTGAAAAACTGATTGGGCGCCAGTGCTTTCATGCGTTCATATACACCGTATCCATTTGCACCGTTGGCTTCGGTAAACGTCAGGAGCAGCGTTGTCAGGGCATATTCCATCGTTGCTGCTGCACGTTCATTGCCCAGTTCACGCGCCCGTTTGTTCAATGGCTTAATCAGTGTCATGTACGGCAGCACGCTGCCGAGCAGCTCACCGTTATTCTCTTTCGCGATAGCTGGCAGATATTCTGCCGCATATTCCAGAAGCGCATAAACTGCGTTTACATCCGCTTCCGTGCAGCCGAGGTTCTCCGCTTTTTCCAACAGAGATACCAGCAGAATCACCATGGTTTTTACGCCGTTCTCCGGCAGAGTACCTGTCGACAGCACTGCAAGCGCCTTTGACGCTTCAACATCTTCCAGACTGGCGTTTTTTACGATCTCTCCCATGGACATCGTAAGCTTACAGGTGCCTGCGGCATCCCGGTATTGAATCCACTTTCCATTGCCATAAGCACAGGCGGCAATATCTCTCAGCTTGAACAATCCGCTTTTCAGCGACTGCTCTGCTGCAATCGTGCGGGGCATTCGTTTCAGCATAATATTAACTGTATCTCCTTCCCTGAGTTTACGGTTCTACATTCGTTCTGCGCAGCTCATCCTGCACTTCGTGAATGTCTAATTCCAACGGCTTTTTGTTCTGTGCAACACACATCGCGGCAACAATACCCATAGCATGCCCCATATTCATTACAATCGGCATAACACGATAGCTGGAGTGCGCCTTATGCGTACCCGAAATATTGCGTCCGTTCAGCAGAATACCTTCCACCGTCTTTGGTACAAAGCAGCGCAGTGGGATCGTATACGGCTTCGGCTGCTTGAACGCCTTGTATTCACCATTGGCATCCAGTCCGGCGCCTTCTACATTGTGCAGATCAAAGAAGAAATTCGACTTGGTAACTACCCAGTCTTCAAAGGTACGAGCCTGCGCAATATCCTGCTCGTTCAGCTGATAATTCGCCTCAAACCGGCGGGTTTCACGCACACCGATCACATCGGCACTGTCGATCAGATAACAGCCTTCATATCCCGGCACATGGCGGCGCAGAAATGCAATAATCTCGGGAAGCTGCTTTCTGCATACGTATTCAGCACGATTCAGATCTCTTGCATTTGTGCCGTCCACATCGGTCATATTGCTCATGTTGACTGTGACAACGCCGGGGAGCGACGAAGGATACAGCAGGATATGACCTGCCGGAGAGGGTAATTCCTGACGACCGAGTGTTTGCAGATCGCCTTCCGGCAGCTGGACCGTATCCTCAAAGCCCCAGAAGAACATGGCGCGATCCATATCTACGCCGGCAACCTTGAACATGATCGTCATCGGCTGCATACCGCCGTCCGTCGAACGTCCCTTTTCAAACGGAACGCCCGCACGTGCGGCCACGTCGCCGTCGCCGGTCGAATCGATCACCATTTTGCTCAGGATCGCTTCCCGACCGGATTTGCTCTCTGTGATTACACCCGCAACGCGGTTTCCCTCCATAATGACATCGCTGAAGCCTGTGTACAGCTGTACATTAACGCCGGCCTCCATCAGCATATCCAGCATCAGAATACGCAGTTTTTCCGGATTGATGACCTGCTCCGCTTCACAGTCGCGTGCCTTTTCGCGCAGCTCTTCAAAGCAGCCGCCGTCCTGTCTGCCGGTCCAATGACTCATAATGCCCGTGGTTGCCACGCCGCCGACCGCGCCGTATTGCTCGATCAGCATCGTTTTTCGTCCCATGCGTGCTGCGTGCAGGGCGGCGCCGAAACCTGCGGGGCCGCCACCTACAACAAGGACTTCCGTTTCTGCCGCAACCGGGATCTCCCGGCTCGGCTCAGTATAATACTTCATCTGAAACTCCTTTTTAATTTCACTCTGTTTTTTGCTTTTTTCTGTCCTTTGCTGCCTTGTAGAAGAACATTCCAATCGAAAGCACAGCCAGCGCAAGGAACAACAGGCTGAACGGCCGTGTTACGAAGATGGACAGAGAATTGCTGGACATTACCATCGAGTTGCGGAAATTCGTTTCCACCAGATCACCAAGAACTACGCCGAGGATGATCGGTACAACACCGAATCCAAGCTTGCGCAGCAGGAACGAAAACGCGCCGATGATGACCGCCAGAAGTACATGGAATGTGCTGGCTTCGCTCGAATAGACGCCGGTAATGCAGTAAACAATGATGATTGCGCTCATCAGCTCATAAGGAATGCGTGTGATATTGACATACAGCGGGGTAAACACACGACCGATAATCAGCATCAGGATATTGACAATGACAAGACCGATCATAATGCCGTATAGAACATCGCTGTGCTCCTTGAACATGGAGGGACCGGGCACCATGCCTTGCAGCATAAATGCACCCAGAAGAATTGCCGTACAACCGTCACCGGGCACGCCCAGTGTTGTAAGCGGAATCAATGTAGAACCGGTCGTTGCATTATTGGCAGACTCGGTTGCGGAAACGCCTTCGATCTCGCCGTGACCGAAATGATCACGGTATTTGGAGGTCTTTTTCGCCTGATCGTAGCTGATAAAAGCTGCAATGCCGCCGCCTGTACCCGGGATAGCACCCACAATCGTACCAATCACCGAAGAAATCGTCATTGTTTTGAGGCAGCGCTTGATCTCTGCCCATGACAGCTTCTCATGGTCCAGCTTCAAATGCTGCTTACGCGTTGCATCTGTACGCGGATTATAATCCGAGCGGCTGAGCAATTCGGCAATTGCGAACAGACCGACCAGCGTAACGATCAGCGGGATACCGGCGCCCAGTCGACGGATACCAAAGGTAAACCGAAGCGTACCGCTGACCGAATCCTGTCCCAGCAGTGCAATGAAAATACCGATCAGGCCGCCGAGCAGACCCTTGATGATATTGCCGTTCGAGATGCTTGCAATAATAGACAATCCAAACACTGCGATGCAGAAATACTCCGGAGGGCCAAACATCTGTGTGAAACGTGCAATGCTCGGTGCAGCAAACAGCAATACCAGCGCACTGAACAGGCCACCGAAAAACGAGGCATACAGCGCCATCGTCAGAGCCTTCAGCGGCTTGCCCTGCTGCGTCAGTGGATAACCATCCAGCACAGTCGCTGCGCTCGAGGGCGTACCCGGTGTATTGATCAAAATTGCAGTAATGGAGCCGCCGTATGTGCCGCCGCAATACAAGCCAAGCAGCAGAAGCATCGCCGGGATCGGTTCCATACTGTATGTAATCGGCAGGCACAGGATGATCGCGATATCCGCAGTCAAACCCGGAATGGCACCGATAATGATACCTGCCAGCAGACCGATTAAAATTGCAATGAAGCTCTCTACCGAGGCCATCAGCGCCAAACCGGTCATCAAGTTGTCTAACATATGCGCTTCCTCCTTCTTATGGCAGAGTCACGCTCATTGCCTGAAATGCAAAGTACGCAACGATTACATTTGCACTGGCAATCGCATAGAACCACCATTTTCTCGTACCGAAATACAGCAGAATGCCATTGGCAAGCAGCAGCGAGGAAATGATAAATCCAATATGCGGAAGCAGCAGCGCGTATGCGATCAGCATGGCAATATAGATTACCGGTTTCAGCCGCAGCAGATTTTCTTTAGTGAAAATGGCTCCTGAAATCGTGTATTCGGTCTTTTCCTTGGACAGGATACCCTGCACCAGCAGGATCACGCTGCAAAGTATCATGCCGCGGATCAGAAGCGTCGGAACTGTTGCAGCAGTCACTGCGCTGGTTTCAAACGTCCGGATCTGCGATGGTATCAGAATATGCAGGGCAACAGAAACGATCAGAAACAGAACGCCTGTTATCATATTCGAATTTAGCTTTACTTTCAATCTTGTCACCTCTCACACCAGATTAAACAGACCAGCCTGTTACTGGAGCATCTCCACGTATTTGTCCATGCTGTCCATCTGATCCTCGATAAACTTCGTCACTTCGTCACCCTTGGCATCCCACAGCGGATAACCCATCTCGTCCATAAAACCGGTGAACTTGGAATCGGCATATACGTCATCGAGCATTGCATTCAGTTTGTCTACGATCTCCTGCGGAACGTCCGAGCGAACAGCCAGACAGTCCATGCCGGCAAATTCAACATCAACATCCCAGTCCTTGATGGACTTTACTTCACCGTACGGAGTCTGAACCGTTTCCGGATAGAAAGTTGCGACCGCCTGGATCGTACCCTCTTCCTGATGCGAGTAGTATGCCGGAGGCGTACCCAGACCGCAGTCTACCTGACCGGAAACCACTGCATTGATCGATTCTGCCTCGCTGCCCATAACGACCGGCTCCGCTTCGATACCAAGCGACTTGAACATTGCAGAAGAAACAACGTACTGATCACCGCCCGGGCCGGAGGAAGTTGCATACGTGATCTTATGCGTTTTGCCGTAGTTAATCAGATCATCAAACGTCTTGATGCTGGATTTCTGCGGATTAGTGAGGATCATCAGCGAAACCTGACGCATACCGCGCAGCATAGTGAAATCAGAAAGATCATAGGATACATCGATGTACTTCGGAGTCAACGAAAATAACGGACCGTTGGCGACGACCATAGTATAACCGTCCGCATCCGCATCCATGGCATCCATCATGCCGATGGTGCCGGAAGCGCCTGTGTGATTTTCTACAATGATCGGCTGATCAAAATAATTCTTGGCCACCTCCGAAATCTTGCGGGCAATGACATCGGCACCGCCGCCGACACCCCACGGACAAATGACTGTTACCGGACCATTCGGGTAATCATCCGCACTTGCCGCAGCACCGCCGCCCTTTGCAGTGGAACCGCCGCAGCCCGTCAGACCTGCCAGCAGCATGGAACCTGCCATCAGCATAGCCATCAATTTTTTTCCTTTCATTTGCTTTTCCTTCTTTCTTTTTATAATTGAAACGCTTTTCCGCGTTTGCATACGTATTCAATTGCGGAGAATAAAAGAATTATTCTCCTGCTGAGGGACAGAATGTATCTCGGATGATCAATTTGCTGTCCAGTATATACCGGTAGGTATCCGGCAGTTTGTCCGGCAGTTTGTTCGATGCCATTGCCATGACCCATTCTACTGTTAAATTGATAATCCTGTCATAATCTACTGCCACAGTGGTTAAATGCGGCGTAAACCAGCTGCCCATCGGGATATTATCCGAACCAATCAAAGCCACATCATCCGGCACCTGAATGCCCTGCTCGCGCAGTGCTTCCAGAGCGCCTAATGCCATCATATCGTTCTGCGCAAAACACGCTGTACCCGGCTGGAACAGTTCAATATGCTCCAAAACCTGCTGCGTAGCCTGCTTAAGGTTGTAATCTGCATGCAGAATGTGCGTATCTGGCAGCTTATGCCCATGCTGATGCAAAACACGTGCAAAAGCTTCATGTTTATGTATAACGTCGATTCGATCCTGCGGTCCGATAATTTCCACAAATCGTGTATAGCCAGCTTCGCAAAACGCCTTGCCGACCAGACCGCCAATCTGTGAATGGCTCGGTGCGATCATATACGACTCATTCAGTGATTCATTCGTATCGTAAATATAGATAAATGGAATTTTTGTTTCATGCAGTAGGCTTTTGACTCGCTCACCCACCTGCGGTCGGTTAAAGATCAGGGCATCAAACCGTCGATTGCTGATACTCTTTTCGATGGAAAAAAACTCACCGTATTTCCCTTCATCGAACACCGGCACCAGATCCAGCCCTTCCTTTACGAGCTGCATACGTATGCGATAGTAAATGTCACTTTGAATATAATGGTTTGCAAAGCCGGTAAAATCCTCTGAGAATACATATCCGATCACACCGGTGCGGTTGGTTTTTAACCCCCGTGCGTTAGTGTTAAACTGAAAGGAGTATTCTTCCGCCAGCTTTTTGACTCTTGCCTTGGTTTCTTCTGAAACCAGCGGACTGTCATTCAGGCAACGGGAAACCGTTGATTGCGACACACCAGCTAATTTGGCAAGTTCGACGGAAGTAATTGTTTTCAACTGTTTTCACCTCTTTGCATACGTATGAATTGCTTGTCTTATATATAGCATATTTGCAAAATAAACACAATAGCCAAACGAATATTTGCAATTATTTCGTTAGTATTATCCAAATTCTCATAGCTGTTTTTAGTACTCTTGCTTGTACTGAAACCCGATCGGACCCTGTTCGAGCTTCAGAAGCACTTTTCCCGCACGGCAGTTTTACAAGAGGGACGGAATCGGGATGCTTATTCCATCCATGGGTCGATGACGACCTTCATGCTTTCGCGGGTCATGCTGGCCTTCACGGCCTGCTCTGCCTGCGCCAGCGGGAAGCGATGGCTGAACAGACGCTCCCACGGGAAGGTATCCTTGGGACGCAGCATCATTTCCATCACGGTTTTGTATTTATTATGCGTGTGATTCGTCATGCCGACAATACGCAGCTTGCACGGATTGAAATAAACGGCCACGGTATACTCTCACTTTTATCGCCTGTATTGCCGGTAAATTGTCCGTATATCCTGTATTTCATAACAGAATTTCAGTGTAAAGTTAAAAAGTCACAAAGTTATAGCTTTGTGACTTTTTAACTTTAGTATTTCCGACAGTTACGCAAAAAACTGATCGAGTGCCTGCCGTACCAGCTCGGACATATCGCAGTCGCGGTGGAAGGCTGCCGCCTTGAGCTGCTTATGCTGCTCCGGGCGCAGACGCACGGTCACCTGCACGGTAGAGGCTTTCTTCTTCTCCGCAGTCGGTGCGGCAGCGGTTTCCTGTGCCGGCTGCGGTTCCTCGTCCTTGCGGCCGATCATATTCTTGAACATTTCCTCTGCACTGAGTCTTGCCATTACTGTTCCCTCTCCTTCTCCACAAACTCCTTGACGAAATTCAGACAGTCATTCACAAAATTCCGGCTGGCCTCGGAAACGCGCTCGCCCTTGGTCTGTGCCTTGCTTTCGATGTAGTCAAACACGTTCTCCTGTACAGCCTGCGCTTCCTTGATGATCACGTTGCTGCGGATGGTCGTGCGGTAAACATCCGCGCCCATGTAGTCCGCGATCTTCTCGGTCAGCTCCTGAATGGTCCTGGTGACACGGGTGCGCTCGGTGCGCGTGAGCAGCACGCCGTCGATCCTGAGCGCCGGATTGGTGTATTTCTTCACCGACTTGTAAGTATCATACAGCTGAGTGATGCCGGACGCCGCAAAGGTCTCCGCCATGGTCGGGATGAGCAGATAGTCGGCAGCCGTCAGTGCGTTCACGGTCAGCAGACCAAGCGACGGCGGACAGTCGATAAGAATGTAATCGTATTCTTCCGCAACGCCGGTCTGCTCGTCGCGCAGCTTCTCTCTGAGCGTCATCTCTTTGCCGACGTTGTGCAGCTCCTGCTCAATGCCCGCAAGGATGGTATTCGCCGGAATGATATCGCAGCTGGGCGTGTGCTGGATGGCCTCCCGCGCCGAGACCGTGCCCTTCATGACCTCGTACATGGTCGCGCTGTCCTGATTCTCGGCAGCTACCGACATCGACAGGTTGCCCTGTGGGTCGCAATCGATCGTCAGCACGCTGAAGCCCTGCTTTTTCAGACCAGCCGCCAGAATGCCGGTCGTTGTGGTTTTCGCAACACCGCCTTTCTGGTTGGCCAGTGCAAATATCGCTGACATGTTCTCCACCTCTTTCAACTTTATAAAGTTATAACTGTTTAACGTTATTCTTATTATATACCTGTGCAGTTATAACGTCAAGACTGTGTAACTTTATAACGTTATCTCTTTCTATAAGTTCAGAGATTCGTTCAGATCGTGTATTTCTCACTCTTTTCTCTCCTTTTCTGTCAGAAAGATTGAGTAGTGAAGTTTCAATAAAGAAGTTTTAGTAGGTAAGGATTTTAGTATATCAGCCTGCTTTGCATCTGCTCAAAAAGCATCTTGTCTTTCAGCATACTGCCTGTAAACAGAGTACCCTGTAAAATCAGGGTAATGGTATGGCAGACAAAGAAAAATGACGGTCTTTCTGCCGTCATCGGTGTTTGGGGATGGAAATATGATTTTCCGGGCACGACCATAAGCCATGAGGTCAATCATGGCTTAAAAGGTTATTCGGTTTCCTGCGAATGGCGTTTTGCTTTTACGCGCTCGAGCCACTCCAGTTCCCAGTCGGCCAGCGGCTGCTCGGATGTGCCGGTGCTGACTGGCTCGGCCTGCGAAGGCTGCAGCAGCTTCTGATGGTAGGTATACAGGGAAGTCTGTAAGTATGCAACCGGGTTTTCGATGCGGCCGAAGTCGATCGTGATGCTGTTCAGAAAGCGTTCCATGCTTTCCTGAGAAATACGGCGGAAGACCTGCTCGCGGCTGTCCTGCGGGACCGCAGCGCCCTTGATGAACAGCTTGTCTGCGTACTTGATGTTGCAGACTGCCGTCACGACCGTTCCGGTCAGCTCGCTGCCGAACTGACGGCGGAGCGCGTCGGCGTTGATCTGCTGCTCGATCTGCCTACGCAGCCTGCGGCGGACGGTACGCGGCTTGTCCTTTTTGTTAACGCACACGTTTTTACGGATGCGGGAAACCTGCGTTTTGATCTTCGCAAGGAAGCCGGATGTTGCACTTCTCAGAATAAAAATGGGATATACGCGCGGCGCTTGATCCATGCCGCGCAAACGGTCTCTTTCTTATCTGCGGCTGCTCACAGCTGACCGGCATTTCCTCGATCAACCGCCTTGATGGGTCGATATGCAGGACTTTTTTGTTATGTAAAGTTATAACGTTAAAAAGCTATGACGTTATAACGCTATAACGCTATAACGTTAGGTTGCGGTGCATTTCTATTTTGGCATATTTTATACTTGACGATTCAAAGTGTAGTCTGTGTACTGTATACATTAAATTAAGCAAAGGAGTAGTAGAATGGCTTTACAGGCACTCAAGAAAAGGGAGTCTTTTTCGGATAAAGCCTATCAGATGCTGCGCGAGGCAATTCTGACCGGAGAACTTAAGCCGGGCGAACAGCTTACCGAAGAAGCGCTTTCCGCATAGCTTGGCATCAGCCGCACACAGTCTATCGAGCATTTCCCATTTGCGCTGTTCTTCACTTTTTCGATGGCCCTGTCCCGCGACAAACGAGATGTTTTCTTTGCTTGCCTTCAGGTATTCCTGCAGATCCTTCAGCTTGTGCAGTCCGGTGGCTTTTTCCACCCTCTCCTGTACTGCCTGTAACTGCTTTTCCACTTCCGGCAGCCACATAAAGTCTATTCGATACCGGCACGCTTCTTCCGGCTTCCGGCTGGAATAGATCCCACATTGATATCCGTACACCATTACCTTGAACAGCACTCATGGATCGACCTTCGATTTCCGTCCTTTCGGCGAATAGGCGCGATACATAAATCTGTTCTGTGCCGCAGAAAATAGGACTGCACCGATTGCGCGGTCAAAGCTGATATGCTACAATAATATTACTAAAAAACGTGCATGGCACAAAAAATAGGAGTGATTGCATGGAGATCCAGCGAGAGGCATATCTGAACCAACTGATCGAGCGCAGGGACAACGGCATGATCAAGATCGTCACCGGCATACGGCGCTGCGGAAAATCCTATCTGCTGTTCACCATATTCAAGCGGTATCTGCTTGAAAGCGGCGTTCCGGAGGATCATATTATCGAGATCGCTTTGGACGGCATCGAGAACGAGGAGCTGCGCGACCCCAAGGTATGCTTCCGCTACATCAAGGACGCCATGCGCAGCGACGGACAATATTATCTGCTGCTCGATGAAGTGCAGTTCATGCCCCGGTTTGAGGAAGTTCTGAACAGCTTGCTGCGCATGAGCAATATCGACGTCTACGTGACCGGCAGCAACTCCAAGTTTCTTTCCAGCGACATCGTGACCGAATTTCGCGGCCGCGGTGACGAGATACGCATTCATCCGCTGTCGTTTGCAGAGTTCTATTCGGTCTGGGACGGCGACTTTGACGATGCCTGGGACGAATATATGCTCTACGGCGGTCTGCCGCAGGTGGTGAATTTTCAGAACGAACGCCAGAAGGCAGACTATCTGAAAAACATCTTTGCTAACGTCTATCTGAAGGATGTAATCGAGCGCAACCGCATTCAAAACGATGCGGAGCTCAACATTCTGGTTGACGTTCTGGCATCTGCAATCGGCGCGCCGACCAACCCGTCTAAAATCGCGAACACCTTCGCAAGCGAGCGCCAGATGAGCTACACCAACAAGACCATTTCACAGCACATTGATTTTCTGGCGGATGCTTTTCTGATCGAGAAGGCGCAGCGCTATGACATCAAAGGGCGCAAGTATATCGGTGCCAATCTCAAATATTACTTCACCGACCTCGGTCTGCGCAACGCCCGGCTGAATTTCCGTCAGCAGGAGCCGACTCACATCATGGAGAACATTGTATATAATGAGCTGTGCATTCGCGGTTATCATGTCGATGTGGGCATCGTGGAAGCGTTCGGCAGGGACAGCAGCGGCAAGCGCCTGCGCAAGCAGCTCGAAGTCGATTTCGTCGTCAACCAGGCGAGTCAGCGATATTATATCCAGGTTGCCTACGACCTCACCTCGGAGGAGAAGCAGGCGCAGGAATTCAACTCGCTCCGCCATATCCCGGATTCGTTCAAGAAAATCGTCATCGTAAACGGCGTCCGCAAACCGTGGCGCAACGATGAAGGCTTCGTTATCATGGGCATGAAGTATTTTCTCCTAAACGCAGACAGTCTGGAGTTTTAAGGCAATACCGCATAATTGAACAAGAGTGATTTGCGAGTAAATTTTGCGTACTGACGAGGCACAGTTTTGCGGTAATACTTGATGTATTACCGTGAAATTGTAACAAAGTCAGGGCACAAAATTTCCGCAAAGCACCGCGGCTTTAATTGTGCGGTGTTGCCTTAAGAACATCCGATGTATCAAACTATAAAAGGCGCTGCTCTTTCCTGCCTTGCGGCGCCTTTCGTTTTTGTGGTCCCTCACTGCATGATCGATGAAATGAGCGCTGCCGCGAAGGCGGATATTGGGCATATATATTGAATTTCTGTTCTGTCGTCAAATCAGCGTCTTGCCGCCGGCGATAGTAACGGTAACGCCGGTGATGTAATCCGCTCTACCGCCCGCAAGAAACGCCATCAGGTCAGCGACCTCCGCCGGCTCGCACATACGACCCATGCCGTGGTTTATGGCAAAAACTCCCCATCTTGCAGAGTGAAGACGGGGAGCGCGCTATAGAGGAAATGGGAAAATAAAGAAATATCAGAAAGGAAACCTTAGTCGATATAAAAATCCGGACGGTCGGTCAGCGGAACAGCCTCGATCGCGCCGCTCTTCTGGCTCTTCAGGCAGGAATCCGTGGTAACAGCTGCGCAGTAGCCATCCCAAGCAGAGGCAGCAGCCTTGCAGTAGGTGCCTGCGTTGCAAGCGTCAGCCCATGCCTGAAATTCGCGGTCATATGCCTCGGCAAAGTAGCCCAGGCCGTTGGTCGTCATGCCCTTGTAATGGGTCTGGTTGGTGCAAACGTCCACGCGGGAGGGACGCGGCAGGGTTGCGGTGCCATCCTCGCAGAGAACCTCACAGCGGATATCATATGCGTACTGGCAGTTTACCCAGATCTCGCAGCTGATGACCATACCGGAGGAAGTGGTCAGCATGACGATCTGCGGATCGTGCAGGTTCTCGTTCTTGGAGTGACGGGAGCACTTCGGGAAAATAACCTGTGCCTTGGTGAAGTAGTCGCCGACCAGCCATGCCATGGTGTCGATCTCGTGGATAGCGGTGCCGGTAACGGCAACAACGTCATCATACTGTGCCGGATAGTTTGCGTTGCGGTGTGCGCAGTGTGCAACCAGCGGTGCGCCCAGCTTGCCGGAAACGACCAAAGCCTTCAGTTCCTCGTAAGCCGGATCAAAACGGCGGTTGAAGCCCATCTGGATCAGGCGCTTGCCGCCTGCGATCTCCGCGTCAACGACCTTCTTTGCGCCCTCAGCAGATGCGGACAGCGGCTTCTCGCAGAAGATGTACTTGCCGCACTTGATAGCCTCGAGGCAGTATTCCTCGTGGGTGGAGTCGATGGAAACGATAACGACAGCGTCAACTTCCGGATCGTTGATCAGAGCGATCGGGTCCGCGATGAAACGGACGGTCGGATACAGCGCAATAACTTCCTTGGCATGAGCCTCGTTGATGTCGGAAACTGCAGTAACGGTAGCGCCGTGGATCTTGTTCATCAGGCGCAGGAAATGCTGGGTGCCCATAGAGCCTACACCGATAATACCAACTTTCAACATAGTGATTACTCCTTTTTATAATAAGATAGATGGAAAAAGCGAATGATTATGACTTAGTAAGTCATGATAGCCTTGACCGCCTCAGCAGTCGTGGTCTTGGGGAACAGCTCGAAGCCGACTCTGCCGGTGTAACCGGACTCTGCCAGCTGGTCGAACACCTTGGTGTAGTTGATCTCGCCCGTACCCGGCTCATGGCGGCCCGGAACGTCCGCTACATGGATGTGACCGAACTGGTCAGCGTATTTTGCGATAGTGTCACACAGCGAGCCTTCGTTGAGCTGCATATGGTATACATCGTACAGCACCTTGAGGCGCGGCGAGGCGATCAGGCGCGTCATCTCCGCCGCCATCTGCGTATGCGCCAGATAGTTGCCGACATGGTCGGTAGTGATGTTGAGCGGCTCGAGGTTCATGTCAATGCCGCTTTCCTCGGCGATCTTGGCGCATTCGAGCAGCATATCGTACATCGAGCACAGCTTTACCGTGTCGGACAGATCGGTGTAATGGTTGACCACAATGCCGCCGTCACCGAGTGCATTCGAGTGAATGGTAACGCTCTTGGCGCCGACCTTGCGTGCCGCTGCGACTGACTGCTTGAGAAATTCCAGATATTTTTCCTTGTGGGTCGGGTCAATCAGCGAATAATCCGCATCGCCGTTGAAACCGGAAATGCCGATACCCGCCTTCTCTGCCGCTGCCTTGACAGCATCCAGATCCTTGTCGGTCCAGCTCCAGAACTCTACATATTCAAAGCCATCGTCCTTTGCCGCCTGAAAGCGGTCAAGGAATGGGATTTCGCTGTACATCGGTTCGATGCACGCAGAACGATCAAATTTCATGGTGTATTGCTCCTTTTCATGGGGCGGGCGGCATTCCGCCGCCCATAAGCCCAACACAAATTACTGTGCAGTGATATCTTCGCCAGCCTCAAACTTGTCTACGTTGTCCTTGGTTACGAGAGCTGCCGGGGTTACAATGTGGTCTTCCAGAGTCTTGCCGTCCAGAACGTCCAGGCAAGCCTGGATTGCGCTCTCAGCCTGCAGGTTCGGATACTGGGCTACGGTGCCGGTCAGCGTGCCAGCCTTGATCGCCTCGATGTCGTCCGGAGATGCGTCAAAGTCAAACACCTGTACCTTTCCGGAGAAACCGCCCTGCTCAATCGCCTGGATAGCGCCCTGACCCATCTCAGCGTTTACAGCCCAGACAACGTTTACTTCCGGGTTGGAGGACAGCACGTTTTGCATAACGTTGAACGCTTCGTTACGGTCGCACTTTGCGGTCTGGGATGCAACAACCTTGAAGCTGCCGCACTGATCCTTAAAGCCCTCCAGACGCTGCGTCAGTGCGTCTACACCTGCAATACCCTCGAGGTAGAGGATCTTTGCATCCTTGATGTTCTCAGCAGCGTACTTGCCTGCCAGAGATGCAGCCTCGTACTGGTCGATGCCGACATAGGTCTCAACGTGAGCACCTGCCTCATCCAGTGCCGCCTGCGACATGGTGTCGTTTACCAGGATAACCGGGATATTTGCGTCATTTGCCTTCTTGATGGCCGGAGCCAGCGAGTTGGAGTCTGCTGCGGACAGGACGATTGCGTCAAAGCCCTTGATAACGGCGTTCTCGACCATCTGCACCTGCTTCTCTACATCGGTCTCCTTCTCCGGAGCCTGGAACTCGAGATGGATACCCTTTTCCTCTGCGAACGACTCTGCGCCGTCCTCCATGCTGGTCCAGAATGCGTCCGACTTTGCCTTGACGATGTACGCGATCTTTACCTCATCATCGCCGCCGGCGCTCGAGCCGCCGCCCGAGCTGCTTCCGCCGCCGCAGGCTGCCAGACCCAGCATCATTGCAGTTGCCATTACCATTGCCATCGTTCTCTTGAATTTCATTTTTGTTGCTCCTCTCAATTTGTCGATTCTTTCTTCTTTCTCTTATTTTTACCCATACGGGGTAACAACTCTGTAAATGCGAATGGTCTTACTTCTTTGCTGCAGCCTTGTTGCGGATAGAGTCCGCCAGTACAGCCAGCAGGATTACTACGCCGATAACCAGTTTCTGCAGGTTGGAGGATACGTTCAGCAGGTTCAGGCCGTTGCGGATGACGATCATAATGATCGAGCCGACGAACGTGCCCCATACCGAACCAAAGCCGCCGAGCAGCGAGGTGCCGCCGATAACACAGGATGCGATCGCGTCCATCTCGTAGTCCAGACCGGCAACCGACTGTGCAGAGTTCAGCTTGGCTACCAGAATAACCGATGCGATACCGGCGCACAGACCGGAAACGGTGTAAGCGAGGGTCTTGTACTTGTCAACGTTGATACCGGAAAGACGGGTTGCCTCTTCGTTGCCGCCGATGGAGTAGATGTAGCGGCCGAACTTGCGGTACTTCATCACATAGTAAAACACGATGTACAGCAGAACCATGAATATGATCTGCACCGGGATAGCGGTGCCCGGAATGTTTGCAATACCGATCCAGCGGAAGCCTGCCGAGTAGCCGGTAATGGTCTGGCCGTCAGCCAGCGTGTAGGCTGCGCCGCGTGCCATGGACATCATAGCCAGCGTTGCGATCATCGGCTGCAGCTTGAATTTGGAGATCATAATGCCGTTAAAGGTACCGCAGGCAGCGCCCACGAGAACAGCAGCAATAACGCCAACAATATCCGGCATGCCGTTCTCAACGATCAGCTTGCCCATGACGATACCGGTGAAGGCTACAACCGAGCCGACCGAAATATCAATGCCGCCGGTAAAGATAACCACGTTAACACCCAGTGCAAGCACGGCGATAACCGTTACCTGCTGGAGAATGTTGATGAGGTTTGCCACCGAGCCGAATGCCGGTTCTGCGATAGTCAGGCCAATACAGAGCACGATCAGCACGATCAGTGCGGACGCATTGGAAAGGTCGATTTTCTTCAGCTTCTCTTTCATCTTTTTGCCCTCACTTCATATTTGTTTTCGCGCCGGTCGCATAACCGACTACCAGTTCTTCTGTTACGTTCTTCATGTCCTCGCCTTCGATGATGCCGGTCATTTCACCCTCGTGCATAACATAGATGCGGTCGGAAACGCCCATGCATTCAGCCAGCTCGGAGGATACCATAATAACCGCCTTGCCCTGCTCCTTGAGTGCGTTCATAATCTTGTAGATCTCGGCTTTCGCGCCAACGTCAATGCCGCGAGTCGGTTCGTCGAAGATGATGATGTCGGAATCCGTGTTCAGCCACTTGCAGATAACGACCTTCTGCTGGTTGCCGCCGGACAGATTCTTCGCCTTCTGCTCGAGCGACGGGGTCTTGACGCGCATGGAGTCCGCGAGTTTCTGGTTGTGTGCGGTCTCCTTGGCTTTGTTGAAGCCAAACGACGTCATCGCGGTGTTCATGTTTGCCAGAGAAATGTTCTGGTTGAGCGAGAATTCAAGGATCAGGCCCTGACTCTTGCGGTCCTCGGTCAGCAGTGCCAGACCGAGCTTTTTCGCCTGCTCACAGGATTTGATAGTAACCGACTGTCCCTTTACCTTGATCTCACCGCTCGTGAACGGGTCTGCACCGAAGATGGCACGCATCAGCTCGGTACGGCCCGCACCCATCAGTCCGTAGAAACCGGTGATCTCACCTGCGCGAGCGTAGAACGAAATGCCCTTGAGGGTATCGCCCTGCCTGATGTCGGTGACTTCGAGCAGCTTTTCACCCGGCTTTACGTCAACCTTGGGATAATAGTCGGTCATTTCACGTCCGACCATCATGGCTACCATCTGATCAATGGTGATGTCCTTGACGTTTACGGTGTCGATGTACTTGCCATCGCGGAAGATGGTCAGACGGTCGCCGATCTTCATAATTTCTTCCAGTCGATGGGAGATGTAAACGATTGCTACGCCCTTCTTTTTCAGTCCGTCGATAATCTCGAACAGGCTGGCAACTTCCTTTTCGGTTAGTGCCGAAGTCGGTTCGTCCATGATGATGATGTCGCAGTCGAACGAGAGTGCCTTTGCGATTTCGACCATCTGCATCTGTCCAACGCTCAGCGAGGACACCTGTGCTTTCTCGGAAATATCCGAGTGGATGCTGTCGAGCAGCTCACGCGCCTTGCGGTTCATGGTCTTCCAGTCGATCTGTCCGCCGGCCTTCGTCGGCTGACGGCCCATGAAGATATTCTCCGCAACAGTGAGGTTTTTCAGCTGGTTCAGCTCCTGAAAAATAATGCTGACACCGCGTTCTCGCTGTTCCTCGATACTGCGGGATACGATCTTCTCACCCTTGTAGATGATCTCGCCCTCGTAGTTGGTGTTGACACCGGCAAGTACCTTCATAATGGTGGACTTTCCTGCGCCGTTCTCACCGAGCAGAACGTGAACTTCGCCCGGCTTTGCGTCAAAATGAACATGATCCAGTGCCAGAACGCCTGGAAACTGCACTGTGATATCGTTCATTTCCACTAAGTATTCGCTCATCTCGCCGCCTCCCTTGTCGTTTGTTTATGATGTTTTTTCTCTCGTTGCGTTCGGTCAGCCGCAGTGTTGGAGCACCGCGGCACCCGAACAGAAGAAAAAAGAGAGAAATGAGTGAATCATATCAGATTCCGGTGGTTTTTCGGATATACTCGCGCGCCATTTTTGCGTATTCGAGCGGATTTGCCTTTGCCGGGTCCTGCTCGGCTTCAACGATGAACCAGCCCTCGTAATGCGCGTCATGCAACGCCTTGAATACGCCCGGATAGTCTACGCAGCCGTCACCCGGAATGGTGAAGCAGCCTTCGAGTACCGCCTTGCGGAACTTGAAGCCCTCGGCATATGCCTTTTCCATCATGTCAGGACGGATGTCCTTGAGGTGAACGTGGCCGATGCGAGGACCGAATTCCTTCGCCGCCTTTACGGCATCCTCCTTGGAGAAGGTGAAGTGACCGGTATCAAAGCAGAGGTAAACGTAACGCGGGTCGGTGTTGTCCATCAGGCGCTTGGTTTCCTCGAAGGTCTGAACCACGGTCGCCATATGGTGATGAAAGCACAGCTTGAAGCCGCGGTCAGCAGCGATCTTGCCCAGCTTGTTCAGACCGTCGCACAGCTTATCCCACTCTTCGTCGGTGGCAACCGGCTTGTTGTCGCCGAACATCGAGCACTCCTCTGCGAACAGGCAGCGGGTCAGTTCGCATACGTTGATGCGGCTTGCGCCGACTGCCTCGAGGAAATCCAGCTGCTGGATAAATGCCTTTTCGTTCTCCTCGTACGGCGTGGAGCACAGAAAACTGGAGAACCACTGGGACGCAATCTTGATGCCGCGCAGGTCGAGTGCCTTGTTGAGCACTGCCGGGTCGGTCGGGAACTTACCGCCTACCTCGGTGCCCTGAAAGCCGGCAAGCGCTGCTTCGGAAACCATCTGCTCGAAGGTCAGCTCGCCGCCGAGCTGCGGCATATCATCGTTGGTCCAGCCAATCGGCGCAATGCCGAGTTTTACGTTATTGAACATCTTTCACGCTCTCCTCGTTTTGTGCTTTTGTTTTAGTTTGTGCCTTAAGCACAATTTATTTATAGCACGATACTTTTGCACTGTCAATGACATGTAAAATGCTGTATTTATTGCAAAATACGGATTGTGCAAACTTTGTGCCGTTTTGTAAGTGCACACACTCGGATTTCCACCGATAAAAAAAGATTGTTCGAAATTTTGTGATATAGTCACAATATTTGCAGATATTTTTGTAATTCAGCAAATAAATGACGCTGTTCTACGATATATCTTAGTGCTTTCCGCGGGTTTCAAAAATGTGTATTGTTTTTTCGTGTGCCTATAGCACAAATTGAAAAACTATGATATGATACTGTTATCAGAAGCAAAGGACGGTTGCAGCATGGCAAAACGAATAACGATCAACACGATAGCAGAACGGGCAGGCGTGTCACGCGGCACAGTGGACCGCGTTCTCAATGGGCGTCCGCACGTCAAGCCGGAAATTGCCGAGCGTGTGCTGCGCACCATGCGCGAACTGGGCTACGCACCGCCGCGTGCGGAGCAGGCGGACGCACTCGGACTCAGCAGGTCAGCGGCTGAACTGCCGCCTTGCCGTCTGGGTGTGCTGTTGACGAGCGAAAGCGGCTATCTGCGTCAGGAGCTGCTGCGCGGCGTGCAGGACGCACAGGATTTCCTGCGCGATTTCAATGTGGAATTTCTGGTGCAGAAATGTGAAACCGAGCTGCCGGAGGAAGCGGTCGAACGGCTGGAGGTTCTGGCAGGACAAGGCGTGAACGGCATTGCGGTTTGTGCGAAGGATCATGCCGCGATCGTGCACAAAATCAACGAGCTGCGCGAAAAAGGGGTCGTCTTTGTCACGATGAACACCGACCTGACCGGCTGTGACCGGCTGTGCTTCATCGGTCAGGACCTGATCCGCAGCGGTCGTGTTGCCGGCGAGCTGATGGCGAAATATCTGCGTCCGGAGGACAGCCTGCTCATTGCAATCGGCAATCCGGAATTTAACGCTCATCGGCTGCGGCTTCAGGGCTTTTGCGAGCGATTGTATGAGCGCGGCTTTGCCGGCAGGCATATCCAGATCATTGAAACCTACAATGACTACACGCTCAGCTACCAGAAGGTGCGCGACGCGCTCGAACGCACGCCGTCCATCCGCGGTATCTATATGGCGAATCACAGCGTTTCCGGCTGCGTAGAGGCGGTGCGCGATATGGAAAAGACCGGACAAGTGCATATCGTCAGCCACGATCTGACCGACTCCACCCGCCGCCTGCTGGAAAGCGGCGAAATAGATTTCACCATCGCGCAGAATATCCACCGGCAGAGCTATCTTGCGCTGCTCACCTTGCGCGATTATGTCCAGCGGCATACCCTGCCGCACGACCAAATCGACACGCCGATCGAGATTCTTTGCGCGGAGAATATGTGAAAATGCGGATAAAGAAAGAGACAGGCGTAACAGCCTGTCTCTTTTTATACACATACACAATACACAACATTTTTGAAAAAACGTTCAAAAAAGCGTAAAATACACATAAAAAACAGCGGCACAACTGCCTTTTCGGTACGCTTCCGCAGATAAAAGCATGACAGTCCGGCTTGCTTGTCCGCCTCGGCAGCAGCGCGGGGGGTGCAGTGAATGGTCACCACAGAAAGCCCTTTCGGCAGCTTTTTACGCGGTTTTATCCGATTATTAAGCCAAATGATAATCAAATCGCCGTTTTATTTTGCCCTCTCACATAGACGGTACTACCGCCTTTGTGGGAGGGCATTTTTTACCGTATGATTTTCGGCTTTAGGGCTTCAAAATATGGACCCCAAAATCGAGGGCATGGTTCAAAACTCAGGGGTTGTGTCTTGTGCCGCTGTCCTCCACAGATCGGAACGCCATGGCAACTCTGTATAATTTCCCCTTCTATTTTCCGACAAACAGACAAAAAGAAAGGCACTGTGTCTAAATCACAGTGCCTGAGGCTGTCGAAAAACTATCGTTTTTCGAGCAGCCTCTCGATCCCATAAAGTCGTTTTCTCAAGCCAGCATATCCGGGCGTTCGCCAATGACCTCGCGGTATCGAACTGGCGATACCCCCACCAGACGCTTGAACATCCGGTAAAAGTAATTGCGGTTGATCATGCCGACCCGACCGCCAATATCGCCCGCACTGTCCTCCGTTGTGCGGAGCAGATGCTGTGCTTCCCCGATCCGGCGGCGTACCATATACTGAATGGGCGGCAGGCCGAACTGCGCCTTGAACATATGGATCATGTGGCTGGTCGAAACGTGAAACCGATTGGTCAGCTCGGTCAGCGAAAGCTCATCGGCAAAGCACAGGTTCAAATGCTGCAATACCTCGGTTGCAAGCGAGAATGCGGCATCCGGCGCACACAGCTCGAAGCCATGCGCCATAGACGCCATCTGCATCAGCAGCGCATCTAAAAGCGGTGTCCGGGCGGCAGCCGTGGTCTGTTCCGAGTAGAGCAGCAGCAGCAACATCCATGCCGGTGTTCCCTGTAACTGCGGAAACTCAAACATCGCCTGTCCGTCATCCGCGGCGGAAAATTCCAGCATCAGACAGGGTGCCTGTACGAACGGCAGCTCGTGACAGACATTCGGCGGCAGCAGCAGCGCACCGCCGGGTTTGATCGGCAGACAGCGGTGCTCGGTCCGCAGAATGATCTTCTCCCCGTCCGCAGCAAGCGAAACAAACAGCACCCAATCCTCCGAGGCGCAAGGCAGATAGTTGCCGCCCTTATCCTGCGGATGAATCACACATTGCTGCGTTAGTCTGACACGGCGAAATGCCGGAAGCGGAACAGACATAATACCTCCTGACCCGGATTAAAGCAAATTTTCGATATTGTGTCGCAGCAGCACCCGAATATCGGTATGGTAAAACTCCTTCGGCGGCTGCTGTTTGAGCTGAATGTAATCGGCCAACAGGGACAGCGGCAGTGCGCCCTGCTGCACCGCATCCTGTCCGATGACAAAATCCGCAACACCGCGCCGAAGCTCGTACAGGTTGGCGGGGATCTCATCGTGCATGATCAGGTGCACCCCCCGTGCGCGGCCGGAATCGACCAGCGCGCTGCATGCGCCCGCATAACCCGGCGTGATCGCGTAGATACCGGTCAGCTCGGGAGTCTCCTGCAGCAGACGGAGCGTATGCTCGTAAACCACATTGCTGTCATCGTTCGGCAGCGTGACCTCCTGCAGCTGAAGCGGCGAGTCGGGGGTAAGCAGCTCCTCCTTAAAGCCCTTCAGACGTTCGCGGTACGCACTGTGATACATACAGGGCGTAATGATCGTAGCCACCGTGCCGCTCTCCCGCGTCACCAGACGCAGCAGCTCGGCCACCGTACGTCCGGAAGAAAGGTTTTCCTGCCCGACATAGCACAGCCGACGGCTGTTGGGCAGATCGGTGTTAAACGTAACGACCGGTATTCCGCGTTGGTCGATCAGCTCGTTGATCTTGGTTTCGACCAGCAGACAGTCAAGCGGCGTGATCGCCAGCGCACTGATATGATGCTGCTCGACCAGATTCTCGATCATCGAGACCTGTTCGACCGGATCGAGCGAGGGCGACAGCCGGAAGATGACCTCCACGCTGAACGCAGCCAGACGGCGGGCTTCGCGCCGGGCGGCATCCAGAACGAGCTGCATGAACGGGGTCTGCACCGAAATCATGATCACGCCGATGCGAATCGGATGCGATGCGCGGGACAGTGCCAGTCCGGCACGGTTGGGGATGTAGCCATATTCGTTGGCTACCGCCTTGATCCGCTCCGCCACCGCAGGGCGAACATTTCCTTTATTATGGAGTGCCCGATCGACTGTACCGCGGGACACACCGCAAATCTCAGCAATTTGATTCAGGGTAATTGCCATATGATATCACCTCTGTCAGAACGGGCTTTTCCCGTTTTTATAGTTAAAGCATAACATAATACCCCTAATAAGTCTATATCTAAAGTGAATAAAGCGGTATTCACAATATTGTGCACGTGTACGGATTCTGCTCATTCGAGCCGTGCACGCAAAAATGCACTCTTTTCCGGACCTTCCGTGCTTTGTTCATATTTTCATACAATACATCTTCCGTAAACGCCATAAAACGAGAAAAACACGCGAAATCAGCAATAATTACTGAGTTATTGTGGGATTGAACTAACAGCCAGATCCTGTATCTGAGGCGGGTAGTTTTGCATAAGCGATTCCCCCGTTCTGTCGTGCAAAGCCTATAAAATCACAATTTTGTGCAGACAGAATCACCAGTTTCCGCAAGATTTGTCTGTGCGATTTGGTGAAAATTCAAAAAGCCGGTTGACGCACATCGAAAAAGAGTGTAAAACTAAATCAAGGCAAGCGTAAATCGCATTTTTCCAAAATGTGAACGTGTACGGCTAAGAAAAAAGTTGAGAAAGATGAGGTAAAAGCAAATGAAAAAAAGACTTTTCGCAGGATTGATTGCATCGGCAATGATGGCATCCATGCTGGCAGGCTGCGGCGGCAGTTCTGGTTCGAATGGCAACGCACAGGGTGGAGACAAGGCATCGGGCGATGGCTATAGCATGACGCTGATTATGTCGCTGCGTGATGAGTTCCTGAGCACGTTGGAAGCTGGCTCAAAGTCGGCGGCTGATGAGCTTGGCGTTACGCTCGCTTCGCAGGACGCACAGAACGATACCGGCAAGATGCTCCAGTTTATCGAATCTGCTAAAAATGCAGGCGATGACGCAGTGCTGATCAATCTGGTAGATGCCGCAACGGCACAGCAGTGCATCGAGGCTGCCGGTGATATGAAGGTTGTTTTCGTTAACCGCGCACCGTCCGATACCAGCGTTCTGGAAGCAGGCAAGTCCGTAGCGGTTGTTTCCAATGAGAACACCTCCGGTTACTATCAGGGTGAATTTTTGGCTAATTACTTCAAGGATAAGGGCAAGACCGAGATTAAGTATCTGATGCTGCAGGGCACGCTGGGTCTGGTACATACTGAACAGCGCTCCGCTTCCGTACTGAAGGCATTGGAGGACAATGGCATCAAGGCAACGCAGGCGGCGGCTCCGCTGGTTGCAGATTATGACCGTGCAAACGCAATGGACATGATTTCTCCGCTGCTGGGCAACACCGAATTTGACTGCATCATCGCGAACAACGATGCGATGGCACTTGGTGCGGTAGAGGCGCTGAAGGCTAAGGGCATGGATCCGACTTCGATCCCGATCGTTGGCATCGATGCAACGGTAGATGGTATTCAGGCAATCAAGGATGGTACGCTCGCGATGACCGTATTCCAGGATGCCAACGGTCAGGGCTATGGCGCTGTGAAGGCTGCAGTTAATCTGATCGAGGGCAAGGCAATCAACGATGGTACGGATTATGAAACCGATGATACTGGCAATATTTGCTGGGTACCGTTCGAACCTGTTACCCCGGACAATGTAGCAGATTACGAATAAGCACACAGTCAGGAGGAAAGGGACATTGAAACGATGTCCCTTTCCTAAATCAAACAAGATAATGGGGTGAAAAGCAGTGAGCCAAGAATATATCCTCGAAATGACCGATATTGTCAAGGAATTCCCCGGTGTACGCGCACTGAAAGGCGTACAGCTCAAGGTGCGGCCCGGTACCGTTCATACGCTGATGGGCGAAAACGGCGCAGGCAAGTCTACCTTGATGAAATGTCTAATCGGCATTCATCCGCCTACATCCGGCAAGATTGTATTTGAAGGCAAGGAGATCCAGTTCAAAAATACGCTTGAGGCACTGAATTCCGGCATTTCCATGATCCATCAGGAGCTGTCTCCGGTTCCCGAGCGCAGCGTTTGCGAAAACCTGTGGCTGGGACGCGCACCGCGCAAGGGACTGATCATCGATCATAAAAAAATGCGGCAGGACAGCATTGAGCTGTTCAACAAGCTGAATCTGGACGTTGATCCGGATGAGAAGATGGGTAACCTGACCGTTGCAAAGATGCAGATGGTTGAGATTGCCAAGGCTGTATCCTATGACAGCCGTATTGTTATCATGGACGAGCCTACGTCCTCGCTGACCGATGCAGAGGTCGAGCATTTGTTTCGCATTATTGCAGAACTCAAGGAAAAAAATGTTGCTATCATTTATATCTCGCACAAAATGGACGAAATCTTCCGGATTTCGGACGATATCACGGTTTATCGCGACGGCGAATACATCGCTACGGATCGCGCGGAAAACCTTAATGTAGACAAGGTTATTCAGTTGATGGTTGGACGCGAAGTGAACAACATGTTTCCCAAGGTAGAGTGTCCGATCGGGGAAACCATTCTTAAAGTGGAAAATTTGTCTGCCGGCCGCGCAGTTAAAAATGTTTCGTTTGAACTGCATCGTGGTGAAATTCTGGGTATGGCGGGTCTGGTCGGTGCGGGCCGCACCGAGACGGCGGAAGCAATCTTCGGCATGCGCCATATGACAGGCGGCAAAATCTATAAAGACGGTCAGGAACTGCACATCAAGTCTCCTGAGGATGCGATCGCCAACAAGATTGGCCTGCTCACAGAGGATCGGCGCGGCAACGGTATTGTCGGCTTGCTGAGCATTCAGGATAATACGGTGCTGGCAAACCTAAAAAAGTACGGATTCCCGCTGAATCATAAGAAAATGCGCGAAGACACCGAAGAATACGTTAAAAAACTCAACACCAAAACGCCGTCTATCGAAACGCCCATTCAGAATCTGTCGGGCGGCAATCAGCAGAAGGTGCTGGTTGGGCGCTGGCTGCTGACCAATCCGGATATTCTGATCGTTGACGAACCGACACGCGGTATTGATGTTGGTGCAAAGGCAGAGATTCATTCGCTTATCACAAAGCTTGCCGGTGAGGGTAAGGCCATTATCATGATTTCGAGTGAGCTGCCCGAGGTCATGGGTATGTCCGACCGTATCGTAGTTATGCACGAAGGCATTATGACCGCTATCCTGGATCGCAAAGACTTCTCGAGTGAGCTGATTCTCAAATATGCAACCAGCGAGATACCATATCAGCCTGCTGCGGATGAACAATAAGAAAGAAGGTACATGGTATGCAGAAAACATTTAATACGAAGAAATTCTTGTCCCAGAATTCAATCTGGCTGGTATTGATCGTGTTGGTCATCATTATGAGTATCGCACAGCCCAGCTTTTTCTCGGTGGATAACCTGCTGACACTGCTCTCCGGTGAGGCAGTCAAGGGTATCATGGCCTTTGGCGTTATGTTCGCAATCCTTTCTAAAGGTATCGACCTGACGATCGGCGCATCCGCTGCGTTAGTTGCGTGCATCACCGCTTCGCTCGTGCAGCCAGAAGGCTATGCAAATGCCATTCTGCCGGGTGTGGGCACTCTGCCAGCTCCGTTGGTTATCCTGATTGGTCTGGCACTTGGTGCAGGCATTGGCGCAATCTACGGCGCGATCATTGCTTATACCAAAATCCCGCCTTTTATCGCTACTCTCGGTGCACAGTTGATTTGCCGTGCAGGTGCTAAAATGTATACGAACCGTCCGGTTTCTAACCTGTCTGAGCAGTTCCGTTTCCTGGGTGCGTACCGTATTGGCGGCGTATTCCCAATCATCATCGTTGTTTTTTTCGTAATGTTCGCAATCTCGGCATTCCTGCTGACCCAGACACGCTTTGGTAAGAACGTATATGCTATCGGCGGCAACGATCAGGCGGCCCGCGTAGCTGGTATCAATGTTGAGAAGAACCTGATTCTGGTTTACATCTGGTGCTCGCTGTGTGCTGCTATCGCTGGTATGCTGCTGGCAGGCCGCGCAGGCTCTGCGGATCCGGCAAACTCCGGTTTGAACTACGAGCTGGATGCGATTGCGGCAGCAACGGTAGGCGGCACCTCTCATACCGGCGGTATCTGCCGTGTATCCGGTGTTCTGGCAGGTATCCTGATCCTTGGCGTTATCAATAACGGTCTGGTTATGCTGAAGGTAGACGATAACATGACCAACATTGTCAAGGGCGTTATCATTGTCGGTTCGGTTGTACTCGACATGCGCAAGAACGCAAAGCGCGCGTAAAACAGACACACACAATCTCTCTTCTCTTTCCGAGTTTTCAGGGGTCGCAGCAATGCTGCGGCTCCCGAAATACTCGCACATAATCCGTTAGACTTGAACTCTGCCGTACAGCGGCATATTTTGAAAGGATGAGCTTTATCATGGAAAATCTGAACATTGCACTGATCGGCTGCGGCATGATCGGCCGTGAACACATCGAGCGTATCCAGAACCGCATCCGCAACGCAAAGGTCGTTGCAGTCTGCGACGTATTTGAAGAAGGCGCAAAGAAGGGCGCTGAGATCGCCGGTGCCGGCACCAAGGTTTATACCGATTTCAACGAAGCAATCAACGATCCGGACGTAAACGCTGTTGTAGTTACCACCCCGGGTCAGTTCCACAAGGGTCCGGTTCTGGCAGCGATCAAGGCCGGCAAGCCGGTATTCTCCGAGAAGCCGCTGGCTAACACCGCTGCTGACGGCAAGGAGATCGTTGAGGCCGAGATGGCCGGCGGCAAGCACCTCGTACAGGTTGGCTTCATGCGCCGTTACGACCGCGGCTACCGTCAGGTTAAGGAGCTGATCGATTCCGGCAAGTTCGGTGCCCCGATGGTAATCAAGTGCACCCACCGTGCAGACGGCGTTGCCGATGACTACACCACCGCAATGGCTGTTACCGATACCGCAATCCACGAGATCGACGTTCTGCCGTGGCTGGTAAACGACGAGTGGGACGAGGTTCAGTGCATCATGCCGAAGACCAACAGCAAGGTTAAGAACGCGCTGAAGGACCCGCAGATTATGATCATGAAGACCAAGGGCGGCATCATCAACATGCTCGAGGTAAACGTAAACTGCGGCTTCGGCTACGACATCAACTGCGAGGTTGTATGTGAGAACGGCGTTGTAAACCTGCCGTGCCCGTCCTTCCCGACCGTTCGCTACGCTAACGAGGTTTCCACCAAGATCGAGGACAACTGGATCCTGCGCTTCATCGATTCTTACGATGTAGAGATTCAGGACTGGGTTGACCACGCACTCAAGGGTGAGACCGGCGGCTCCTCCGCATGGGACGGCTACGTTGCTTCCATCACCGCTGACGCTCTGGTTAAGTCCCAGACCTCCGGTGTGCCGGAGAAGGTTGTTACCGGCGGCACCCCGGACTTCTACAAGAAGTAATCCACCTGGCATTTTCTATTCATTGCTACTCACTCGCAAGGGCGGCGGAGCTTCCTGCTTTACTGCCCTTGCATATCACCTTAACCACTATACCGCGTTTTACAACGCAAAATTGATACGTTAAAAGGAGTTACTGCTATGAAAATCGGTTTTAACGAAGGCTGCAACCGTTTCTGCGAAAACCACTCCGTACTTGAAGACCTCGACCTGTGCGAGAAGTACGGCTTTGACTACATCGACATCCAGTCCGAGTGCCTCGACCGCGAGATTGCTGCCGGCAAGTACACCATCGATGATCTCGGCGCATGGTTCGCTGACCCGAAGCATCACCTGAAGATGCTGTCCTACAACGCCCTGATCTTCTTCAACATGAAGCAGACCCAGGAGGAAAAGGACGCCGTTATGGCAAAGCTCGACCAGATCATCGCAGACTGCAACAAGCTGGGCTGCAAGATGATCGTTGTTGTACCGTCCATGGATCTGACCGTTCCGGCTACCGTGGACGAGATCAAGGCTGATGCTGTTGCAGTCCTCAAGGAGATGGTAAAGAAGGTTGAGCCGCACGGCATCAAGCTGTCCATCGAGTTCTGCGGCGCACCGACCATGTCCATCAACCGCTTCGAGTACGCTTACGACATCGTTACTGAGGTAGATCATCCGCTCGTCGGCATCACCCTCGACCAGTACCACTTCCATGCAATGGCTTCCGAGTGGGCTGCTCTCGAGAAGGCTGACGGCAAGAAGATTTTCGTATGGCACCTGAACGGCATGGAGAATATGCCGTGCGGCGCTGCTTACAACAACGACGAGAAGCGTCTGTGGCCGGGCGAGCCGGGCGACTGCCTCGACCACAAGCGTTACGCAGATACCCTCAAGAAGATCGGCTTTGAAGGCGACGTTTGCACCATGGAGGTGTTCCGTCCGGACTACTACAAGCTGTCCAACGAGGAGAATATCAAGAAGGCCGCCGAGGTTACCAAGGCACATGTTGCGAAGTACTGGGCTGAATAATCAGTAGTTAGCAATTAAAGATTAGCGATAACCTTCCGAAAGGGCAGACCATTGGTCTGCCCTTTCGTTTTATCTCTGCATGTCGTTTGATACAGGCGTGCAGTGCACTGCTCTATAAAAAACTTACCGTATGATAGTGTATGTTGATATACAGATTATTACATATATACAACCTGTTACCCACACTAACATACGCTAACATACACTAATCTATTTGTTATATCTTTACCGTTGGGGCGAACATTGTTCGCCCGCAGCGCGACCGGAGCACCCCAGGGTAAACGATTCATTCTCACAATAATTTCTAATTACTAATTCCTAATTCCTCATTTTTCTGCTATACTATATAGTTAGGAACAAGAAGAAGGAAGGATACCATGACACTCTACATCAACGCCTGTCCGCGGGAAGAGTCGCGGACAAAACGGCTGGCGCGCGCCTATCTCGCACACATAAGCGACGTCACCGAGCTGAACGTATACGATCAGCCGCTCGTCCCGCTCGACCGTGAACGGCTTGCTCACCGTGAATCGCTCATTGCCGGCGGCAAATGGCACGACCCGATGTTCGATTATGCCCACCAGTTTGCCGATGCCGACGATATCATCATTGCCGCTCCCTACTGGGATCTGGGCTTTCCGGCACAGCTGAAAACCTACATTGAGAACATTTATGTCCCCGGCATTGTCAGCGCCTACAACGACCACGGGCAGCCGTGCGGCCTGTGCCGCGCCCGCAGTCTGACCTACATCACCACCGCAGGCGGCGCGTACGACCCGCGGTTCAGCTTCGATTATCTGACCGCTATGGCCAAAGAATACTTCGGTATCCGCGAGACCCGACTTATCTATGCGGAGTGTCTCGACATCTGCGGCAACGACCCCGAGGCTATTCTGCAGTCCGCAATCGACCAAATTGAAAGGAGCGCTGACCGATGACCGGAACCTGTGACGACTGCGCCTACAACGTCTACGATGATGAAATGGATGAATATGTATGCGAAGCCTATCTGGATGAGGACGAATTTTACCGCCTGATGCAGACCGGCAAAAACTGTCCGTACTACCGCTCCGGCGATGATTATGAACTGGTACGCCACCAGAATTAAGGAGGAACCCTGACGATGACCGAACTTGAAAAAGCCGCTTCCGGCCTGCTGTACGATGCCAACAGCGACCCTGCACTGCTCGAAGCGCGTGCGCAGACCAGCGATCTGTGCATGGATTACAATGCACTCCGTTCCTCCCAGAAGGAGGAGAAAAACGCCCTTCTGCATACCATTTTAGGTGCCTGTGCGCCCGATATCGTCATTGAGCCGCCGTTTTTTGTCGATTACGGCAGCCATACGCGTGTCGGCCGTGCATTTTATGCCAACCATAACCTTGTGATTCTGGACGCGGCGCCGGTCACCATCGGCGACCATGTGTTCATCGGCCCGAACTGCTGTATCTCGACCGCAGGCCATCCGTTCGATGTTGCACAGCGCAACGCCGGGCTGGAATATGCCAAGCCGGTCACCATCGGCAATAACGTCTGGATTGGCATGGGCGTGCAGATTTGCCCGGGCGTCACCATCGGTGATAACGCCGTCATCGCCGCAGGCAGCGTTGTGACGGAGGATATACCGGCAGGTATGCTTGCCATCGGCGTGCCGTGCAAGGCCGTGAAGCAGGTAGCGAATAAACCGCAGAGACGCATTCTCTGATAAATTCGTAATTAGGAATTTTATCCTCCGCAGGGGCAGACCACCGGTCTGCCCTTTTATTTTACCTCTGCAGAACGTGAAAAAGGGAGGCCACTGGCCTCCCCTGCGAAACATAAAACCGTATCGTCGATTACTAACTGCTAATTTATTGAACCGCTTCGACAGTCTCCGAACCGCCCTCTTTATAGGTATAAACGGTAAACCCGTCGTACGTCCAGATGCCGTCCTCACCTTCGCCCATGCAGCTCGGCGAATAGCTCTTGGATGTCGGTGCGCCGAGTGCGCTCTCGAGTGCGGATGCGGACGAGCCGACGTACCCGCTCGCCTGAGAGGCAGTCGGCTTCGCCGGTTCTGCGGGTTTGGTCTCAGCCGGAGCGCTTGCCGCAGGCTTGCTCTGTGCCGGCTTGCTTGCCGGAGCGGATGCCGCCGGTTTGCTCGTCGAGGCAGACGGCTTGCTCGTGCCCGCTGAAGCAGACGGCTTTGCGGTCGTGGTGTTCGTGCTGCTCGTCACCAGCTTGGTTTCGTTGGTTTTATCCTCGGTTTTGCTGTCGGTCGAGGTCTTATCGTCAGTCTTAGTCTCGGTCTTGGCCTCGTCGGATTTCTCCTCGGTTTTCGCTTCGTCCTTCTTATCCTCGGTTTTGCCGGTCTGGACGGTCTGGCTCTCGTCCTTGGTATCATCCTGTGCGGTGTTGCCGCCGCACGCAGCAAGACCAAAGCAGAGCGTCAGTGCCAGCAGCATGGCTGTCAGCTTTTTCATAAAATTTCCTCCATATTGTTTATTTCTCCTGCGGATACTGATTAGACGGATTACGGTTCGGTTTTGTTCCCCAAATCCGGTGAATATTTTAGTATATTCGGCAGATTTCGCTCGACAATCTCGATGATGACCGTATCGCCCTCCTGCACCTGCTCCAGCGGATACGGCATCTGCCGGGTGATGATCGCCTCACGAAAATCCTCCGCGAGAAACGGATGCAGCGCATTGCCGAACGAATCGCGGCACAGCAGCAGACGGCCGTTCGGCGCATTCTCCTGTGTGGTCTGCATGAGGATATCCTCGTCCGAGCGCGGCGGGTTCACATACGAAAACGAGGTCTGATACACCTGCGTTTCCTCCTTTTGCGTGCCTTTCGGGTACAGCATTTGGTAAAGATCGCCGCTGTGGCTCCGCTCGGTCGTATATTCCTCATCCGTGAACGATGTATGCGGCAGACCGAGCGTGTTCATCAGATAATCGTGTGCAAGCGCGGCGCCGCGGTTCGTCCAGTGCGAGTCGGTCTTGTAGTACAGCACGTTCGCGTGTGCGCGGAACACGGAGAACAGGTCGGCGTAGTTCACGCCCTCCTGCCCGAGATACGGCAGCACGCGCTCGTAGCTGCCGTCCGCGTCCTCGGTCAGGTAGCGCGCAGGCATGTGCTCCGGGTAAAGCGAGCTTTTATTCGGCGCAATCGTGAACAGAAAGCGCGCGCCGCGGCTTTCGCAGTAGTCCTGTATGGATTTTACCGTCTGCGCCAGCTGCTGCGCCTCACTCTCGGTCAGTGTTGCGTGATTCTGATAATCATCGAGCGTTTTCGCGTAGTACAGCCAGCCGTCCGTACCGTAAATGACGTCCTCAGCAGGCGAGGTACACAGCAGCCTGGTCTGCAGCGCGGCATTCGCAGTGACAAGCTCCTGCCGGAAGCCGAAATGGTCAGCAACATAATCAGTCAGGTCGCCGAGAAACTCTGCGTTCCAGCCGGTCTGCGCGTTCCGCAGGCTCGGCTTGGGCGTGAGATGCTCATTGCCTGCCGCCTGCTGCTCGGGCAGCACGAGCATACCCACTGCCGGAATCAGGCACAGCGACAAAAACGTCGCTGTAAACCATTTATATTTCATATTTCACCTCAAAATCGGAAGTAAATGAACGGATTAAACGAGCCTGCCGCAAGGTACATCATGCACAGCAGCAGCAAAGCCAGAGAGCCGATGAACGTCACGTTCTCGCGTTTCGGTGTGTGCTCGCGGGCCACAGGCGTGCACAGGAGCAGCGCAAGACACAGCGTCAGTGCAAACGCAGGCGTAAATTTTGCCCAGACAGCCGCTGTACCCAGCCAGTGCAGACCAATGCCGGAGAACATCGCGGCATACATGGCGCCGGCCTGCGCCAGCGTGTCCGCACGGAACAGCGTAAAGCCGAGCACGACCACGAGCAGCGTGTACAGCTGTCCGATTCGTTTTCCCTTGAGCTTGTCCACCGGAATCGCACCGCAGTCCTCAAGCACGGAAAACAAGCCGTGCCACAGTCCCCAGAGGACGAACGTCCAGCTTGCGCCGTGCCACAGTCCGGTTGCGAAAAATACGAGAAAACGGTTGAGCCACGTCCGCGCATTCCCTTTTCGGTTGCCGCCGAGCGGAATATACAGATAATCGCGGAACCAGCCGGACAGCGAAATGTGCCAGCGGCGCCAGAACTCCTTGATGGTGGTCGCGGTGTACGGATAATTGAAGTTTTCGCGGAAATGGAAGCCGAACATGCGTCCGAGACCGATGGCCATATCGCTGTAGCCGGAAAAATCGAAGTAGATCTGCAGCGTGTAGCAAATGGCGCCCGTCCATCCTGCCAGCATGCCGATCTCTCCGGCAGGCAGCGCGAACACGGTATCCGCCATCTGACCGAGCGCGTTCGACAGCAGCAGCTTTTTGCTCAGACCGCAGATAAACCGGCGGATGCCGAGTGCGGTCTCCTGCGGAGTGGTGCGGCGGCTGTCGATCTCCTGCTCGATGTCGTGATATTTAACGATCGGCCCGGCGATCAGCTGCGGGAAAAACGCGATGTACAGCAGCACCTTCTTGAATGAGTGCGAGACCATTTCCGGCTCCCGGTACACGTCAATAACGTAGCTTAACCCTTGGAAGGTGAAGAACGAGATACCGATGGGCAGCGCAATGCCGGTCAGCGGCAGACTCAGCCCGCACAGTGCGTTCACTGTGCGGATGGCGAAATCCGCGTACTTGAACACGGCGAGCAGCCCTATCCCGCCGATGACCGCGAGTGTGACACCGAGTTTGGCGTACTTTCCTGCGGCCAGCCGTCCGCAAACGTAGTTAAGCGCCACCGAGAGCAGCAGCAGCGGCAGGTAATACACCTGTCCGAACGAGTAGAACACCAGACTTGCGAGGAGCAGCCAGGTGTTTTTCGCATCCATGTTCGACAGCCTGCGATCGAGCAGAAATACGATCGGCACAAAGAAAAACAGCGAAATTGCAGAACTAAATACCATAGATTAACCCTTTATGCACCGCAATTCCGTCTGCGGTGTTATTTTTTCGTACTTGCAGAGTTTGCGACCGCAATACCTCCGCTGACCAGCACGAGCGCCGCCAGATTGCGTGCGGTGAAGATATTCTCGCCGAGCACGAGCGCGGAGAACAGCGTGCCGAACACCGGAATCAGAAAGCCGAACAGACTGACCTTTCCGACCGGAAATTTACCCAAAAGCGCCGTCCAAATGGTAAACGCTGCCGCAGACAGCACGATCATGTAGCCAAGCAGCAGAACGCCGCCGAGCGTCACCCGACCGAGTGCGCCTCCTCCCATCGTGCCGACACCCAGCAGGAAGCAGCCGCCGATGAGCAGCTGCCAGCCGGTCAGCAGCATGGGATCACGGCCGGGCGTGTAAATGCGCGAAACAAGCGCGCCCGCGCCCGCCGATACCGCACTCAGCAGCACCAGACCGTCACCGGTGAGGTTGAAGCCGTTCAGTCCGCCCAGTCCGAGCGCGAGCACGCCCGCAAAGCCGCAGATGCAGCCAAGCGTTTTCCGTCGGTTGAGCTTGTCATTCGGCAGCAGGCAATGCGCCAGCAGCAGCGCAAAAAACGTCTGCGTGCCGGAGAGCACCGAGCCTTTGGTGCCGGTCGTGCCGCTCAGACCGATGTAGTAGCACACATACTGCAGCATGCTCTGAAACAGGCTGATCGCCAGAATCGGCTTGATTTCGTCCCGTTTGGGCACAATTCGGTGTCCTTTCAGCCGAGTCACGAGCAGCACAAGAATTCCCGCCAGCGCAAACCGCCAGCCGGCAAATACAAGCTGCGAAAACGGCGCGTCAGCCGAAACAGCGAACAGTTCGTACCCGCGCTTGACGCACGGCGCCGCACTGCCCCAGAGAGCGGTGCATAAAACCGCCGGTAAATATAATTGACGTAAAAGACTGCGTTTTTGTTCCCCCATTTTGATACTCCCAGACAAATTTTTTATGATTGGTGCTATCAGTATACCATACTTCCCTGCTCTCCTGCAAGAAAGGGAGTTTTATCGGACTTTCTCTGTGGTACACTGTCCTCAGTAAAAAAGAGAGGTGAAGCCATGATCTACACTTGCGACACCAAATGCTGCCACTTTATCTTCTTTGGCAGCGCTGAAACCCGCGTCTGCCCGGATTGCGGCAAGCACAGCATCCGGCCGTCCACACTCGAGGAATGCGCTGCGTTCTTCCGCCGCCAGATTGAGTTCGCACAGGAGCATCCGACCGGATAAGGCAATACCGCATAATTGAACAAGAGCGATTTACGAGCAAATTTTGCGTACTGATTAGGCGTGATTTTG
>OGWX01000269.1_pt1 | contig 37300 bp, 35 predicted proteins | sample 1576151 | NCBI WGS metagenome assembly OGWX01 (sample SAMEA3541591, study PRJEB24748) | human gut metagenome | biome: human gut; feature: human-associated habitat; material: faeces | place: China | collected 2012
TGACTCATGCCGGATTCGGTATGTATTTCCTGTTATTTGGATTGGCAGCAATTTTTCTGTTCGCCGGAGCAAATGTATTGCCGACTTCTAAAAACAATAAAAAATATATCGAAAACCAACTGGAACGATCCATTCAGCAAATGGAAACATACATCCAAAAATATCCGGACTTTCCGGTTCCTGCATATTATGCACATCCAATCGTGTTAAAAAGAATGCAGGATATTATGAAAGAAGGTCGTGCAGAGACAATTCCTGAAGCTCTAAAGTTTTTAAAGGAAGATTTGAAAGCATTGAATTCTAACGTCGTAGTCGAAAAAGAAGAGTATGATGAAATCGTTACGATCAAACCAATGTTCCTGGTAATGGATTATAAATAGTCTCATCTGATTTTTGCCCTCTCAATAAAAAAGGGGCTGTTCTTAATAAGTCCCATTTCTATAAATATCGGATACAGGTAGCTTGCGCCGAAGCATTTCAGTTTTTTAGGTCCTGCTACCTTTCCACTTAATTCTATGATTTTTTCAAGTGCCAAATCCACGGAGGCTTTCGTTATGGATTTCGTCTTTCTTGACACAAACATTTCATTTCCACGGATTTGATATGTATACTCCAGTCCCTTCACGGTACGAAAGGTCTGACTCTGTAGCAGGACTAATTCGTTCCATAGATAATCCTGCGCTTTTTCTCGTTCTGTCTCCTGAAAGATCCGCTCTCTAAGCTTCATAACATTTACCGGACCATAATTGTCAGCACAAGGTTCGTTACCCATAGAATTATAGAAAGTACAATTGCAACTATACAGAAGTTGCGCCCGGCTTTTGCCCGTCCTTTTAATGCAGACTGCATGCCTATGCGTGCTCTACTGTAACCAAGTATTGCAAGGATAATAGAAATCAATGGTGATAAAAAGCTGATACCAAATGCCAGAATTCCGAACACAAGCGCCATCGTTGCTGCGCTGGAATTATCCACGGTCTTCACCTGAACCGGCTGTGTTTTTGGCTGTCCATTTGCCCCATTCATGCCCTGCTTTGCTGCCATCTCATTCATACCGGCCTCAGGAATTGCCTGTTCCAATACATGAAAGAGCTGTTCCAGTCCTTCTCTGTACGGCTTTTTCTGCAAAGCTCCTACGAATCCATCCAGACCCATTTCTTTTCCAAATGTGCTTTTCATCCATGCTTCCAGATGAAGTGTTCCATTTTCATAGGACCATTTCAGATACTTGTATCCTTCAATCAGCGCATCTCCTGTCCGGTAAGCCGGCTCGCCTTTCCACTCTGATACAACGAACTGATTTTTCTGTAAATAGTCGTTCATAATAAATATTACAAAATCTTCTGGTTTGTTCAGCACCAGGTCTTTCACATATCTTGCCATTTTCTACGCATGTCCTTTCTACCGGATTGCGTCCTTCATCTCTTTCACGAACGTGGAAATGTGTGGGACACAATCTGCTCCATATTTTTCACAGAGCTTCACAATTGCTGAGCCTACAATAACTCCATCTGACTGGGCTGCCATTTTCTCCGCCTGCTTGGGTTCCGAGATTCCGAATCCTTCTGCTTCTTTTGCAATCATGGCAATTCTCTCATGGGAAGTCGTTGCAATCAAGGAGATGAGATCCAATCCATGCTCTTTAAATGGTATGGCAAATTCTTCTTTCTCTTCAAATGGTACGTCCGGCAAAATAAGTCCGTCCATACCGATTTCTGCTGCCGCCTTCGCAAATCGCTCTGTACCATAAGAGTATACCACATTTGCATAGGTCATGAAAACCATTGGGATAGAAGTTTTCTGACGACGAAAAATGAAATTTTAAATTCCACTGCCCCATTGGGTGGTGGAATTTACTCCCGCACTGGAATTTACTTTTTTAACTCAGCTTTCTTTTGTATTTTTCTAAATACATTTTGTAAAATACTATCTTTTTTTTCTTCGTTAGCGTTATAATAATCCTGACGAATTTGAGCATTGTACAAGGCAGCTTTTGTTCTTACAAAAATTGCGGATGTACTTTTTAATTTTAATGACAAATTCAAAATACAGGAGGTATTAATCAATATGACTATTACAGAAGATATCAAATATGTTGGCGTGAACGACCACGACATTGATCTTTTTGAAGGACAGCATCAGGTAGAGAATGGTATGGCATACAATTCTTATGTGATCACGGATGATAAAATTGCCATTTTTGATACTGTTGATGCACATTTTTCAGAAGAATGGCTTGCAAATATAAAAAATGTGCTCGGTGATGCAAAACCAGACTATCTGATCATTCAACATATGGAACCTGATCACTCCGCAAGTATTGGCATATTTATGGAGAATTATCCAGATACCACAATTGTGGCAAGCGCGAAAGCATTTACCATCATGAAGCAATTCTTTGGATGTGATTATGCTGAGCACCAGCTTGTAGTCAAAGAAAAAGACACACTGGAACTTGGAAAACATACACTTACATTTGTTGCAGCACCTATGGTTCACTGGCCAGAAGTCATTATGACTTACGATTCCTATGCAAAAGTATTCTTCAGCGCAGATGCATTCGGAAAATTCGGTGCATTGGATGTTGAGGAAGACTGGGCTTGCGAAGCAAGACGCTATTATTTCGGAATTGTTGGAAAATACGGCGCTCAGGTACAGGCACTTCTTAAGAAGGCTGCCGGTCTTGATATCCAGACCATCTGCCCACTCCACGGACCAGTACTGAACGAAAATCTGGGCTTCTATCTGAACCTGTATCAGACATGGTCTGCTTATGAGCCGGAAGATAAAGGCGTGCTCATTGCCTATACTTCCGTCTATGGAAATACAAAGAAAGCTGCTGAATTACTGGCTCAGATGTTAGTAGACAAAGGCTGTGAGAAAGTTGCAATCACAGATCTTGCAAGAGATGACATTGCCGAGGCTGTGGAAGATGCATTCCGCTATGACCGCCTCGTACTGGCAACAACAACCTACAATGGGGATGTCTTCCCATTTATGCGAGAGTTCATTGAATCACTGACCGAACGCAATTACCAGAAACGTACTATCGGACTGATTGAAAACGGTTCCTGGGCTGCAACCGCTGCCAAAGTGATGCGTCAGTTATTTGAAAAGAGCAAAGAAATCACATTTACAGAAACTACTGTAAAGATTATGTCAGCGCTCAACGAAGAAAGCACAACACAGCTTGAAAACCTGGCAGAAGAGTTATGTAAATAAATAAAACTCCTTAAAAAATGTTGAATGACAGTTTCAGTTGTCGTTCAACATTTTTTTGTATACTAAGAGATAAGAATGGATATACAATCATCAATAGTACAGGAAATTATTATACAGAAGCGCAGACCCGAGAGCAGACTCGAACCGACATAATCGTGGATTATTTAGGAAAACAGTATGTGATAGAATTAAAAATCTGGCGAGGTGATGAGTACAACAAAAGAGGCGAAAAACAACTGGCTGAATATTTAGATTACTATCATTTGTAAAAGGGATATTTGTTGAGTTTCAGTTTCAATAAGAACCAAAAGACAAGATTGAAAGAAATCGAAGTGGGTAATAAAAAAATCATAGAAGTGGTAGTATAAAAAATATTACAATGATAGCAGAAGAATAACCGCCCATCGTCCTACAAACATGAGCGGTTATTCATAACCCATTAATATCAGGCGAACCGTCAACGGTAGCACCTTTCTTATTCTTTTGATATATCTATATTAACATTAAATATATATCAATTCAAGAGTTCCTTTCCATTCTCCCATCATCTCTATTTTCTAACCCCAAGGATTTTCGTCCGGGTATCTTACACCTTTCGGCTGGTTGTATCCAATCTCGTCTACCGGTACTCCAATATATTTGAATACTTCGTAGAGTGCTTTTGCGTAATGACCGAATGCTACTGCGCCGTGATGTGGGAAGTTCTTCTCAATTAGCACATGGCGGTAGAAGCGTCCCATCTCCGGAATTGCGAATACTCCGATAGATCCGAAAGAGTGTGTTGCTACCGGCAGGATCTCGCCCTGTGCGATATATCCGCGGAGGATATTGTCTGCGGTGCTCTGGAGACGGAAGAATGTGATATCTCCTGGCACAAGATCACCTTCCAGTGTTCCCTGTGTTACTTCTTCCGGAAGTGTTCTTGCCATGATCTTCTGGTATTTCATCTCGTGGCTGCTCAGCTTACAGGAAGCTGTATTTCCACAGTGGAATGCCATAAATGTATCTTTCTGGGTGTAGTCGTATTTGTCCTTGATGTCTTTTTCGTACATATCTCTCGGCACAGAATTATTGATATCAAGAAGTGTGACTGCGTCCTGGCTGACTACTGTTCCGATGAACTCGCTGAGTGCACCGTAAATGTCTACTTCACAGGATACCGGAATGCCTCTTGCTGCCAGACGGCTGTTTACATAGCATGGTACGAATCCGAACTGTGTCTGGAATGCCGGCCAGCATTTTCCGGCGATTGTCACATATTTGCGGTAGCCTTTGTGTTCCTCAATCCAGTCTAATAATGTCAGCTCATACTGTGCCAGTTTCGTAAGGATCTCCGGCTTTTTATTTCCTGCTCCGAGCTCAGATTCCATATCTTTTACGACTTCTGGAATTCTCTCGTCTCCGGCGTGTTTGTTAAATGCCTCAAACAAATCCAGCTCTGAGTTTTCTTCGATTTCAATTCCGAGATTGTAAAGCTGTTTGATTGGTGCATTACATGCAAGGAAGTTGAGCGGTCTTGGACCAAAGCTGATGATTTTTAAGTTATTTAATGCATCAACGGCTCTCGCAACCGGAAGAAAATCGTGAATCATATCTGCACATTCCTCTGCGGTTCCAACGGGATACTCTGGAATATATGCATGAATATTGCGAAGTTTCAGGTTGTAGCTTGCATTTAACATACCACAATATGCATCGCCACGTCCGTCCAGAAGATCTACTGCGCTCTCTTCTGCAGCTGCCACAAACATTTTCGGTCCATCGAAATGTTTTGCGAGCAATGTCTCGGAAATCTCCGGTCCGAAGTTTCCAAGGTAAACGCAAAGTGCATTACAGCCTGCTGCCTTGATATCTTCCAGCGCCTGTACCATGTGAATCTCACTCTCCACAATACAGACTGGACATTCGTAAATGTCTGTCTCATCGTATTTTGCTTTATAAGCCTCTACCAGCGCTTTTCTTCTATTTACTGATAATGGCTCCGGGAAGCAATCTCTGCTGACTGCTACAATACCAATTTTAATTTTAGGAATATTTATCATGTTCTTTTCCTCCTTAAGTTCTGGCCGGTTCACTCCCTGCCAATTAATTTTCTGATCATTTATCTCCCTGGCTGACCGTAATAAGCATTTGCACCATGTTTTCTGTAATAATGCTTGTCCTGAAGTTCCTGTGGCGCTGGTTTTATCTGTGGATTAATCAGTTCTGCACGGGCTGCCATTTTTGCAACTTCTTCCAGTACCACTGCATTGTGTACAGCTTCATGTGCATCTTTTCCCCATGTAAATGGGCCGTGATTCTTGCAGAGTACTGCCGGTGTTGCGATATAGTCCAGATTTTGAATTGCAAATTCATCTGCGATCAAGACTCCTGTATTTTTCTCATAAGCTTCGTCGATTTCTTCTTTTGTAAGATTTCTCACACAAGGTACTTCTCCATACAGATAATCTGCATGAGTCGTTCCATAGCACGGAATTCCCCGTCCTGCCTGTGCCCAGCTCGTAGCCCACGGTGAGTGTGTATGTACTACACCACCGATTTTCGGGAAACGGTTATAAAGAACAACGTGGGTGGCTGTATCAGAAGATGGATTTAAATCTCCCTCTATTTTATTACCATTTAAATCTACCACGACCATGTCTTCTGGTGTCAGTTTCTCATAATCTACTCCACTTGGCTTGATAACAAAAAGTCCTTTTTCCCGGTCAATTCCGCTGACATTTCCCCATGTAAATGTGACAAGTCCGTAATGAGGAAGAAGCATATTGGCCTCATAGACCTCTTTTTTTAATTCTTCTAACATTGCTGTCTCTCCTTTTCCCCTGCACGGCTCGTATTGATTATCTCATTTCATACTTCAATGCCGTACAGGGCACTACCACCGATTAAACTATAAGATTCTCAAGAGCTGCCTTCTCAATGGCAATTCCTTTTTTATATCTCTCGATAAATGTCTCGAATCCTTTTACATCTTCCGGATCTGGATCCATAGAAGTTCCTTTATTGCCTGCAAATACTTTCTCTGACAGATAGTGTGCCAGTGTCTCATCTGATTCTTTGTTCAACATATAAGATGCCAGAAGTGCCATGCCCCAAGGGCCGCCTTCTCCTGCGGTCTCCATAACAGATACCGGTGTGTCAATGGCTGCTGCCAGAATTCCCTGTCCGACACCTTTTGTTTTAAAGAGTCCGCCGTGTCCGAGAATCTTATCAATCTGTACATGTTCTTCCTTTAACAAAATGTCCATGCCGACTTTTAAGGCTCCTAATGATGTATAAAGGTGTGTTCGCATAAAGTTTGCAAGATTAAATCTGCTCTCAGGCGATCTGACAAAGAGTGGTCTTCCTTCTGTCACGCCTGTGATATTCTCTCCTGACAGATAACCGTAGGAAAGAAGTCCGCCACAGTCTTTGTCTCCTTCCAGTGCTTTGTTATATAAAGTTCCAAATAACTGGTTCATATCCACTTCCATACCGAAGCTTTCGGCAAATTCGCGGAAGAGTCCGACCCATGCATTTAAATCTGAGGTACAGTTGTTGGCATGTACCATACCGACCAAACTTCCGTCCGGGGTCGTAACAAGATCGATTTCCGGATAGACTTTCTTTAATTCTTTTTCCAATACGACCATGGCAAATACTGACGTTCCGGCAGATACATTTCCAGTGCGTTTTGCCACGCTATTCGTAGCTGCCATTCCGGTTCCCGCGTCACCTTCCGGCGGACAAAGTGGAATTCCTGCTTCCAGATTACCGCTTGGATCAAGCAGTTTTGCACCTTCTGGTGTCAAAATTCCTGCGTTTTCCCCGGCAACCAGTATTTTCGGAAGAATATCCTTTAATTTCCACGGATAATTCTTGTCTGCAACTAAGAGATCAAACTTCTGGATCATGGCTGCATGATACTGTTTTGTCTCTGGATCAATCGGGAACATTCCGGAGGCATCTCCGATTCCGAGTACTTTCTGCCCCGTCAATTTCCAATGAATATATCCTGCCAGTGTGGTAAAAAAATCAATATCCTTTACATGGTCTTCTCCATTTAAGATTGCCTGATACAAATGAGCAATGCTCCATCTCTGAGGAATATTGTACTGAAAAGCTTCTGTAAGTGCCTCGGAGGCTTCCCCTGTGATTCCATTTCTCCATGTGCGGAATGGAACAAGAAGTTCTCCATTTTTATCAAATGCCATATAGCCATGCATCATGGCACTGAACCCAATCGCTCCGATTTTCTTTAAAGTCACTCCATAAGATTCTTCTACGTTAAATGCCAGTTTCTGATAACTGTCCCTGAGTCCCTGCCAGATATCATCAAGGCTGTAGGTCCATATTCCATTTTCCAGACGATTCTCCCACTCATGATCTCCAGAAGCAATCGAGTGATGATTTTCATCAATGAGTACTGCTTTGATTCTTGTAGAACCAAATTCAATACCAAGGACTGTTTTTCCTTTTTCTATTAATTCTTTTCTACTACTCATATCATTTCTCCGTTTCTTTCCGGAATTATCTGCGATAAGCAAGCTCATTCCAGCGAAGTTCATTTTTCAACTGACGGATGGTTGTGTCTGCATCAATGTAGACAGCCTCGATTCCCATTGCTTCTGCCCAGTCGCCCATCTGTTCTGCACTTAAATCATAAGAAAATGCAGTGTGATGTGCGCCGCCTGCCAGAATCCAGCTCTGTGCACCGGTCTTAAAATCCGGCTTTGGTGTCCAGAATGCTGTTGCTACCGGAAGCTTCGGCATCGGCTTTTCTGTTTTTTTACACTCCACTTCATTAATCAGAAGGCGGAAACGGTCTCCCAGATCGATGAGTGACGTCGCAATTGCCGGTCCTTCTTTCGCCGTAAATACAAGTCTTGCCGGATCTTCCCTGTCACCCATGCTAAGTGGCTGTTCTTTGATACTGATCTTGCCGTCTGCAATGGTCGGGCATACCTCCAACATATGTGCTTCCAGAATTCCTTCTTTACCTGGCACCAGATTATATGTATAGTCTTCCATAAAGGAAGTTCCTTTTGCATCTTTCATGCAGCCTGTCATAATCTTCATAAGTCTGACCATGGCTGCAGTCTTCCAATCTCCTTCCGCTCCGAAACCGTACCCTTTTTCCATCAGTCTTTGCATTGCAAGTCCCGGAAGCTGTTTAAATCCGCCAAGGTCTCCAAAATGTGTAACGATTGCCTGATAGTTGTTCTCTTCCAGGAACCTTTCCAGACCAATTTCAATTCCTGCCTGAACGGCTACATGACGGCGGAACTCCTTCTCATCTCTTCCTTCTAAGAGAATTTCATATTTGTCATAATATTCTTCAACTAATGTATCAATATCTGCCTGAGAGACTGCATTTACTGCTTCTACTGCCTCATTGACCGGATAAGCGTCTACCTCCCAGCCGAACTTGATCTGCGCCTCTACTTTGTCACCTTCGGTAACGGCAACATTTCTCATATTATCTGCAATACGCATCACACGGATATGACTGCTTTCGACAACTCCGACTGCAGTTCTCATCCAGGAACCGATCTGCTTCTGCACGTCTTCATCTGCCCAGTAGCCGACAACGACTTTCCGGTTCATATGAAGGCGGCTGAAAATGTGTCCGAATTCCCGGTCACCGTGTGCGGACTGATTCTCGTTCATGAAATCCATGTCGATGGTGTCATACGGAATCTCCCGGTTGAACTGTGTATGCAAATGGAGCAGTGGTTTTCTGAATTCCTGCAGTCCCAGTATCCAGGATTTTGCCGGTGAAAATGTGTGCATCCACGTAATGACTCCTGCACAATTTTCATCTGTATTCGCCTCATTGAATGTCCGGCGAATCAGTTCATTTGTAATCAAGGTCGGTTTCCATACAACTTCATATGGAAGATTTCCGGAGGCATTGAGTGCCTCCACAATCTTCTTTGCATGTTCTGCCACATGGGCCAGGCATTCATCTCCATATAAATCCTGAGAGCCGGTACAGAACCAGAACTGATAATTTTTCGTTTTTAACATCGGTCATTACCCCCTGTTCTTACGAGCCATAACAATACTCTGGATTACAAGGAACAGACAAAGCATTGCTGCGATCGTAATTCCTGTCCACCATGCCTGATCCAGACCTGCGGAAGATACGATATTCTGGATTGTACTTAAAGAAAGTACTCCGAAAAATGTTCCGATAATATTTCCAACACCACCGGTCAGAAGTGTTCCACCAATGATAGAGGAAGCGATTGCGTTCATTTCCATTCCTGTCGCATGGGAAGCAGAACCTGATCCTACGTGAAGGAAATATACATAGCCTGCGATTCCCGCCAGAACTCCACTGAAAAGCTGTGCAAGGAAACGTGTTCTTTTTACATTAATACCAAGCATCAGTGCACTTTGTTTGTTTCCACCGACTGCGTAGAATGCCCGGCCAAGCTTGGACCAGCGAAGCATTACGAACATCAGGACTACAATAAGCAGTGCCACAATAACTCCGATTTCTACATAAGCATCCACATATTTACCGATTCGGTTTACGGAACCCATTCCAGGTACGATAACACGGGTATCTTTTAATGCAACGAATGCTTTATTCTGTACGTTGAACGGATCTGTATGTACAATAGTCGTCATACCACGGGCAAAGAACATACCTGCCAGTGTTACGATAAATGGCTGGATATCAAGATAAGCAACCAGGAATCCCTGAACGAGTCCGAATGCAAGTCCAATTCCAAGTGCAATCAGTATAGACATGGCTACATTTCCACCCATGTAATCCAGATATACACCACAGCTCATACTGACAAGTGCTACCACTCCACCGACGGAGATGTCGATCCCGCCTGTAATCATAACTAAACTCAGTCCACAGGAAGTAATTAAAAGTGCTGCATTTGCATTTAGAATGTTAAAGAATGTCTGTGTCTTTAAAAATCCACCGCCCTGAAATATCATTGCGCCGATATACATGGCAAAGAATACGACAATCGTAATTGTCAGGAGTAGATTTGTATCCGAAATATTTCTTTTCTTTTTAGATTTCATACTAAGCTACCTCCTTCTTTGCCTGCATTTTCTTTGTAAATGAAGCAAATTTCTCACGTACGACCGGTGCACTGATTACAACCAGAATGATTACTACAACTGCCTTGTAAGCAGAGATTGCATCGGATTTTACATTGAATTTATAAAGTGTTGTTGTCAAAAACTGAATGACGTATGCTCCGAGAATTGAAGCTGTCATGTTAAATTTACCACCGCTTAAGGAGTTTCCTCCGAGGGCTACTGCCAGGATTGCATCCATCTCAATATCCTTCGCAATAACAGAATAGTTAATGGAAGAAATACGGCTGACCTTGATCAGTCCTGCCACTGCCACGCAAAGTCCTAAGATTACAAAGCTTAAGAATTTGATAAATGCAGGATTCAGACCGTTCAATCTGGAAGAATGCTCATTGATTCCAACCGCCTGTGTGTATAATCTGAGATTTGTAAATTTCATGGCCAGTGCGATCACGATCATACATGCAACTGCAATGAAAAATGGTGTCGGAATCGGGATTCCCGGAATAAATCCTCCAAAGTATGCAAATGTCGGATCACTGACGACCGGAAGTTCATTGTTATTAATCCATGCTGCGATAGAACGTCCTGCTGTGTATAGAATCAGGGTCGCTACCATCGGCTGAATCTTGAAGCCTGCAACAAGGATACCGTTAAATGCACCGAATAACATGGATACAACGCATGCTACTAAAAATGCTACAATGATCGGAGCCTGAAGTTTGTCCGGTCTGGAATTTGTTCCACAGAGTACTCGTAAGATCACGGAACCCGCAATAGCAATTCCGGCGCCCACACTGATATCCTGTCCGCCGGAAGCCGCTGTTACAAGGGTCATTCCTATTGCAAGAATTGCAAGCTCTGAGCCATAGTCAAGAATTGTAATCAGATATCCGGATAATACATGGTTTCCGGCACTGTTGACGTCCATGGAAATCTTGTAAAATGACGGGTCTGCAATTAAGTTAAATACAGCGAGCAGAAGAAGCGCCGCAATCGGAATCAGAATCTGCTTACCGCTGAACATATTCATAATATTTTTTGATTTTTTTGTTGTAGTGTTCTGCATTATTCTTTGTCACCTCCGGCAATTGTGTCCATGATACTGCTCTGTGACAGTTCCTCTCCTGAAAGCTCTCCGACTTTCTTTCGGTCTCTCATGACAATCAGTCTGGAACATGTACGAAGCATCTCATCTGTCTCAGAAGAAATAAATGTTACACTCATACCTTCTGATGCAAGCTTAAGTACTAATTTCTGAATTTCAACCTTAGTACCGATATCAATACCTCTGGTTGGCTCATCGAGAATCAGATATTCCGGGTGAGTCAGAAGCCATCTTGCCAGAATTACTTTCTGCTGATTACCACCGGATAGTGATTTGATCGGTGTGTCTGCGGAAGCGGTCTTGATTTCCAGGAGCTTGATATATTCATCTGCAAATTTATTTGCCTGTGCTTTTGAAAATGGTTTGAAGAATCCACGAAGCACCTGTGCCGCCAGAATGATATTGTCTCTGACTGACAGATCTCCGACAATTCCGTCTCTCTTACGGTCTTCCGGAAGATATGCGATTCCCTGCTTCATAGCATCAAGTGGTTTATTGATTTTTACTACTTTTCCGCTTTTCTTTACTGTACCGCCAGTCACACGATCTGCTCCGAAGATTGCACGCACGCACTCGCTTCGTCCAGATCCGAGAAGTCCGGTAAATCCATTGACTTCTCCTTTTCTTATATTAAAATCAAATGGTTTGATTCCGGCATTGCTCTGTAAGCCTTCCACTTCAACGACCGGTGGAATGGACTCATCTGCCTCATAGACCAGACTTTCATCTTTAATATCCGCCTCATCGTCCAGTTCTTTACCAAGCATCTTGGCTACCAGCTTGACTCTCGGGAGATCCTTGATTTCATATTCACCTACTAATTTTCCGTCACGGAGAACCGTGATTTTATCACACACTTCATATACCTGATCCAGGAAATGTGTTACGAATATAATTCCAACACCTCTGGAACGTAAGTCTCTCATGAGTCCGAATAATTTTTCTACTTCCTGTTCATCAAGGGAAGATGTCGGCTCATCGAGAATCAGTACTTTACAGTCCATATCGACCGCACGGGCAATTGCTACCATCTGCTGGATCGCGATAGAGCAACTGGAAAGCTGCTGTGTTGCTTTTGCGGGAATATCCAGTGATTTCAGAATCTTATCCGCGTCCGCATTCATCTTCTTCCAGTTCTGTCCGATTCCTTTTCCACGTCCGATGTACATGTTCTCTGCCACGGAAAGGTTCGGACAGAGTGTAATCTCCTGGTACACCGTACTGATTCCAAGATTCTGTGCGTCTTGTGGAGAACGGATTGCAACTGCTCCTTCATGTTCCTTCAGGAAGATATCTCCACCGTCTTTTTCATAAACTCCGGTCAGAACCTTGATCAAGGTTGACTTACCTGCACCATTCTCTCCCATCAATGCATGAATCTCTCCCTCACACAATGTGAAATCTACTGCCTGCAGTGCCTTGACTCCCGGGAAACTTTTATAGATATTTTTCATTTCCAATACAGAATTCTCTTTCACCAGCGTATTCACCTCTTCATTCTTACTTACTGTTTTTGCTTATTATTTTCTATCTCTTTTCGGGTTTGTTTTCCTTTTAAGAGAAAATGCGCGACGCCGCGTATTTTTTTATTTTTTCTTACGCTGCGCCGCGCGACTTAACACATTTTTTCTACATTTTGATGCCTGTGGATTACGACCTGTTGCGCACTCCCACAATCCATCATTAGATACCGAACTGATCTACATCGTCCTGTGTGATTGTTGTTGCATCGAATCCCTTCTCGTCCATGATGATTGTCTTCTCGTCAATCTTCTCACCAGACTCAAGTTTCTTGATAACATCTTCGATGTAGGAAGCCTGATAAGGGTTGCACTGTCCATCATAGTTCCAGTTCTGGTTCAGAAGTTCTTCTAATGCCCATTTGTTGCAGTCAAATCCCATAACGATAACATCTTTTCCAACACCGTGGGAGATATTTGCTTTGTCAAGAGCTGCTACAGCACCTTTAGCCATATCGTCGTTCTCTGCATAGATTACATTGAATGCCTGTCCTGAATCGATAACGGACTGTACAATCTGCTGTGCTTTCTCTGCATTCCACTCTGCTGTCTGCTCTGTTACAATGTTCCATCCCTCAGATTTTGCTGTATCTGCAAGTGCGCCAGAACGTCCTTTCTGAGCTGCTGATCCCATAACACCCTGAATATGAATGATGTTATACTCAGGTAATTTCTGGTCTTTTAACCAGTTTGCTGCTGTCTCACCTTCTTTTTCCATGTCGGATACGATAGATGCTGCATACAGGCTTTCGTCTGCATCAATTGTACGGTCGAACAGAATAACCTGTGTACCTGCGTCCTGAGCGTCTTTCAGGACACTGTCCCAACCTGCTGTATCAGCAGCGGAGAGAAGCAAGTAATCAACACCGTCCTGGATAAACTTCTGAGCTGATGTAATCTGCTCATCATTCTTTAAGCTATAAGCGAATGAAGCGTCATATCCATTCTCTTTTGTAAATGTTGCTTTTAAGTCTTTATCATTTGCTGTACGATATCCGGATTCGTTTGGATCGTTGTTGATGATACCAACTTTGATCAGTCCGTCACCAGAATCGGATTTTGCGCCGTCAGCTGTTTCTTTTGATCCTCCGCAGCCTACAAGTCCAATGACCATCATAGATGCGAGTAAAACTGAGATAATTTTTTTCTTCATAATCTTCCTCCTGATCTTCCTGATTATTTTTACATCAGTTACTTTATTCTGTTTTTGAAAGGCCTCTCTTTTTCTTGATTTCACTATAGCATTCCACCTGTTTGTCCGCAATTATGAAAATAGCTATTTTTAAAGGTTTATCAGTTATTTACAATACAACTTTTTTGTATTAAAATATCAAATAAATACAAGTTTATTTTTGATGTTTACTATTCTCAGATAAACAGTGATTTTCTTTTGATATCGTTGTTTTTTTGACATATTTTATGTGGATTTTTACATTTTACAGTCGTTATCTTTGTAGTTGTTTTACATAAAAGTTTGATTTTTTCAGGGGAACGTTAGATTTTCTCAGATTTTTTTATGTTAAGAAAAGATAATTTTTTTCAAAAAGGAGATTTTTTTATGGCGATTAAATACAAATGGCTGGCCGGAACGCTCCGGGATCTGATTAAAAAAGATGTGAAAAATCAAATTAATAAGCTGCCATCAGAACAGGAGCTGTGCAGACGTTATCATGTCAGCCGCCAAACCGTAAGGCAGGCTCTGAATCTTCTTACACAGGAAGGTCTAATTGAAAAGCGCCATGGAAGCGGCAGTTATATTACCGGACATTCTGCAAATCTGTCTGATGACCAGATTGCTATTTTGATTTCTGATGATTCCAATTATATTTATCCCGGTGTATTAGATGATATTCAGGGAACACTTCGAAAATATCATTTTTCATCACAGGTTCATATTACGAAAAATGAAACTTATGAAGAGCGCAAGATTCTGACAAAACTCTTATCTGCGCCACCACGGGGAATCATTGTGGAAGGATCCAGAAGTTATCTGCCGAATCCGAATCTGGATCTGTACCGTGCACTTCAAAAAAAGAACTGCCGCTTTGTCTTTTTACATAATTACTATCAGAATTTCAGTCAGATCCCTTTTGTAAAAGACGACAATTTTTCCGGAAGCCGCCAGCTTACAGAGTATCTTCTTTCCCAGGGACATACAGCAATTGGCGGCATCTTTCACTCTGACGACCTGCAGGGTGCAGAACGCTTTCAAGGATTTATGGAGACTATGCGTAACCAGGGGCTTCCTGTCCCGGATTCCAGAGTCGGCTGGTTCAACTCTCATGATCTGGACCACCTGCAGCGTTTTCAGGACACTGGGTTCTTAAAAAAAATCGTGCAGGACTCCTTGGAATCCTGCACGGCTGTCGTCTGTTATAATGATATGATTGCATATTTTTTAATTAAAGAACTGAATCTGGCCGGATACCATCTGCCTGATGATATGGCAATCGGAGCCTTTGATAATACTTACTTAAGCAACTCCCAGATTCTGACCCTGACTACTTTATCCCACAAATCCCATGAAATGGGCACTGCCGCTGCCAACATGATGATCCAGCAGCTCAAAGGAATTCCTGTCACATTTTTAGAAGTCCCATGGACTCTGATTCCAAAAGGAAGTACACCGGACAACCTTCTGGATAACCTTTAGTTCTTCTTTCCATTCCGGTAATCTCTCGGGCTGACTCCCTGCGTTTTCTTAAATACAAAGCTGAAATAATGGGAGTCTTTGTAGCCCACCGTTGCTGCAATCTCTGCGGTTGCCACAGTCGTATCCCGCAACAGCTTTCTTGCTTTTTCCATACGCTTTTCTGTCACGTATTCGGTAAATGTCTTCTCCATGCTCTGACTAAAGATAGAACTTAAGTAATTGGCATTAACCTGAACTTCACATGCCACATTTCCAAGTGTCAGCGACTCTTCGGTGTAATGATTCTGAATATATTCCAGTGCTCTTCGAAGAGTGTTGCCGCCCTGTGAATCGCTGTCCTTATCACGAATCTCTATCGCTATCTGAAGCATTTTTACAAAGTACTCAAAAACCTCTTCTGACTCCATATGAATATTCTGTGCATACTCGCCAATGGCCTGTAGATATTCTTCCTTTGAACCTCCGACTGACTCCACATAAGACAAAATCGTAAAGCGGATATTCAGCACTACATATTCGCAGAACATTCTGGATTTCAAGGCTTCGCTGATGCCCCCAAGATAGGACTCAACAAAATTGTAAATCTCCCCCTGGATACCCCTTGCCAGAAAATCCAGAATTACGTCCGGCGCCACTTTTGATGTATCGACTGTCACTGCTGCCTGATTATTTTCTTCCTGGTTCGCCATATATTTTGACAGATTTTCCTCTGTCAGCACATGCATCTGTGGCAGAACAAAACGGTACGCAAGGCAATGACTGGCGCTCTTGTAACATTCTTTGAGCATACTCAGCCGCTCTACCGGTTTTCCTGCAGCCACGTACCAATCCATTTTTTCCAGCGCCTTCTCACATATCTTCCGGACATAATCCAATGCCTTGTCTGTCTCCTTTTCAACGTTATCCTGATCTGATTTTATTAAGACTCCATAACAGTTTACATTCCATCGGAATACCTGATACTGTGGACACCTCAGAAAATAGTGCAGGATTTCTTCCTGCTGCCGCAAAAACTGCTCTACTTCCAGCTCCGACTGGTTCTTCCGGTGCTCCTGCAAATATATGAAAATCAGGTTATAGCTGGACGCTGTCAGCTCCATTTCAAGCTTGGCCGCCTCATCATAGATTTCTTTGACAGACATTTTCCCTTCCAGTACTTTTTCAAAGAAAATCCGTCTGGAAAACTGTTCATATTCATGCATTTCATTCTGAAGCATCGTCTGGTAATCTTCCTGTTCTGCATCCTGTTCAATCTTTTCTTTTAATTCCTGAAGCACTTTTCTTAAGTTCATTCTCGTCACAGGTTTCAGCAGATACTGATCTACCCCGATGGAAATGGCTTCTCTTGCATACTCAAAGTCATCATACCCGCTGATGATAATAATCTTTGTTCTTGGGAGTTCTTCCCTCACGATTCGGCTCAATGACAGCCCGTCCATGAACGGCATCTTAATATCTGTGATCAGCACATCCGGTTTCGTCTTTCGTATAAGCGGAAGTGCCATTTCACCATCCGCTGCCTCCCCGACAAACCGATAGCCATACTGTTCCCACGGAATATTGTCTCTTAGACCTTCTCTGATTAAAGTTTCATCTTCTGCCAGAAATACTTTTAACATCACATCTTCACCCTTTTTTTAATCTACTCTTGTTCGAAATTCTGCTCTATGCTATGAATCCAATCTATTCCATAATTTCATAGAAATTTCGTTACAGATTTAGTAGGTTCGGTCATTCAACACACTCAACACATTTTTCTGTGTAAATACTTTTTCTTCCACGTAATTATCCTTTTCTATGCTCTGTCCTGTCTCCAGTGCCTGAATGATTTCTTCGATATATTTTCCCTGATATGGATTACATTCCACATCAACATTAATTGCCCCTGTCTTCACCTTTTCCAGCGCTTTCTTCGTTCCGTCAAAAGATATCACAGTGATATCTCCGCCTGTTCCGGTCGTCCTTCCTGCCGACTGAATTGCCTCCAGCGCACCAAAAGTCATGTCATCATTTTGGGATACAAGCACGTCAATCTCTGGATAAGTGTTCAGAAGCCTGCGCATTTCCTCTTCGCCTTTTGCCGTTGTGAAATCTGCATTTGTCTGCTCCAGAATATTCCAGTTTTCATGTTTTGCAGCTATCTCTTCAAATCCTTGTGTTCTTCCGAACATAGCTGTTGTTCCGGCAGTTCCCTGCAATACAACAATGTTCACCTGATCATCATTAAAACGCTGTCCTTTCAGATAATCTTCCAGCCATTTTCCCGCATTTCTTCCTTCTTCTACAAAATCAGAACCAACCCACGCTGTATATAGAGATTCGTCTTTCACGTTAATTTTCCTGTCCATCAAAATAACCGGAATCTCTGCCTCCCTTGCTTCCCGCAGTACAGTATCCCATCCATCCTCTACAATCGGAGAAAATACAATATAGTCCACTCTCTGGGAAATGAAGCTCCGAAGTGCTTTTATCTGGTTCTCCTGCTTCTGCCTTGCATTTTTAAAAATCAGAAAATACCCATTCTCTTTTGTTAATGTCTCCTTTACAGACCTTGTGTTAGCGGTCCGCCAGACTGACTCACTTCCTTCTTGAGAGACTCCAACTACAATTAAATTGTCATCGGTCGGCGTTCTTGTATCTTCCGCTTCGGGTTCCTGTCCGGCACAACCAGTAAGCAGTGCGAGTACGGCTAATACAATGATTACCTTTCGAAAAATCTTATTTTTCCGCTTCATTTTCTGCCTCCTCGCTTCTAGTGCTTTGTTTGCCTGCTTCCGGTTTTTCCGGATTATCTGTGATTGCCGGAATTTCAATCGTAATTCTCGTTCCGCTTCCTTTTTCAGACCAGATTTTCATACCAAATTCTGCTCCAAAATACATACGGATTCTTTCATTTACATTTGCAAGTCCAAATCCGCTTTCCGTTTCTTTACATGGTCTGGAAATTTCTTTTCCCAGTTTCTTTAATTCATCTTCATCCATGCCGACACCGTCATCAGCTACTGTCAGATAAAGATTTTCTCCCTCTTTCGTTCCTGTGATCTCAATCATTCCCCGGAAACGTTTATATTTAATTCCATGATATAACGCATTTTCCACAAGTGGCTGCAACGTAAGTTTTGGAATCTGATACTCATAAATTTCAGGATCTATATAAATATGGTAATCCAAAATGTCATGATACCGTTTTTCCTGAATCTGCAAGTAGCTGCTGATGTGCTGCTCTTCTTGTCGGATTGTGATAAATTCTTTTCCCTTACTGAGTACAAGACGGAAAAATTCAGATAAAGTTACAACCATCTCCACTGCTTCGTCCGGCTCATTTCCTTCAATCAGCCACACAATATTGTCCAGTGTATTATAGAGGAAATGTGGATTAATCTGCTCCTGCAGAAGTCTCAAATCTGCCTTCCTCATTTTCTGCTCGTCCTCTCTAACTTTCACAACCAAAGTCTGGATATTGCCTGCCATATCGTTGAACCTATCAGCCAGCACCGCAATCTCATCCCTGGAATCCACATCTGCCCTTGCATCTAGATCCCCTTTTGAAATTCTTCCAGCCGCCTGTGCCAACACCTGAATCGGACGCAACATGCCTGTTGTAATCTGCATGACTGCCATAACAAGACCAATGGTCAGGACCGCGATCAGACATGCACAGATAATGATAAATGTCCGAATCTGTGTATTCAGCGTATCCGTCACCTTTTCCATACTTTCCGTTTGATAATAAATATAATACTGAATATCATCCTGAATCAATTCAGTTAAAATATAAATATTATCATCCAGTTCTTTGATGTTACTGTCATAAGTACCACCCACATGAATATTCTGCACCAGATCATCGACCCGATTCTCCAGCGTGTCAATATTTCGGAGCAGACTATCTAGCCATAATTTACTTTCGGTATCCGTTGTAATTTTCTTCAAATTTCTAAATTCCTTGCGCAGATTCTTAATCAGGACATAGGGACTTTTTAATTCTTCCGCATCGTCAAAGTCATCTACTGTAACATATCCAACAACCATTTTATAAAGACTTTCATCCATCTCTTCTTTAAAATCCAGATTATAATTATTTGCAATAGTAAGATTCTGTACAATCTTATTATATGTATGATTGTAGTTTGACATGGAAATGAGCAAATATATAGATATAGCAAGAAAAGGCAACGCCGCCACAAGCGTTACCCCTAGTATTTTCTTTCGAATTGAAAATTTTACATCCTGTCTATCCATTTGATACTTCCTTAATTCATCATTTTTTATCATTGTATCATTTTCAATTCTTAAACGCAATTAGGGACATAGTCAATCAACGCTTGACTACATCCCTTGATGTTAAAATGTCAATTCCATCCTCGTTCCTTTTCCTAATTCACTGTCTACGTGAATCTTTGCATTGTGCAGTATTGCGCCATGTTTTACGATAGATAGTCCCAGTCCGGTTCCGCCAATTTCTTTTGAGTGGCTCTTATCTACGCGATAAAACCGCTCGAAGATTCGTTCCTGCTGCTCTTTTGGAATTCCGATTCCTGTATCTGTTACAATAATTTTCTTTCCATTCAGTGTGTTTCCGACCCAGATGCGGATTTCGCCGCCTTCTTTATTATATTTAATCGCATTTTCACAAATATTGTAGACCATCTCATCTAAAATCTGCCGGACTCCATTGTAAATAACGGATTCCCCGGTCAGTTCCATGTGGACTTTCTTCGCCGAAGCCTGTGGCGCCAGGCGGCTTATAATTTCTCTTGTCAGGTCATAGAGATCTATATCTTCTTTCTCCAGTTCGACTTTTCCTTCGTCCAGATGTGATAACTTGATGATATCTTCTACTAATGTAATCAACCGCCTTGCCTCGTTGTAAATTTTCTCTGAGAAACGTGGCATATCTTCGGGTTTCACAATTCCGCTCTTCATGATCTCGGCATAACCTGAAATTGAGGTAAGTGGCGTTTTCAGTTCATGAGACACATTTGCTGAAAATTCTTTTCGCATATTGGCAATGGCTTCTTTTTCTTTGTTCTGCTTATCAATGCTCTCAAGAAGCGGTGTCAGCTCTTCATAAACTTCGTTTTCCAGAGGTTCCTCCAGATCCAGTTCATTAATTGGTCGAATCAGCTTTGCCACCTGCTGTCTGGAAAGCAGATATGCAAATGCAAGAGCCACAACTGCTATCAATCCCATAATCGGCAGGATCGAAATTGCTGTGTGAAGCGCTGTGTTCATAGTCTTGGATACACGAAGTACATTTCCATCCGGAAGAAGCTTTGCATAATAGAACATTTCCTTGCTCATCGTCATGGATCTTCTGACTTCCTGACCAGTACCATTCTTATGGGCAGCCTTGATTTCCGGACGGTTCTTATGATTTTGTAAAGTCACTGCATCTTCTGTGGAATCATACAGAACATCGCCTGCAGAATCAATTAAGGTGATTCTTGTATTCTTTTCCACCTCGTCCATCTGCTTTAAGTAATCTGTCCCGGATATCTCGATTGCCTTTACAATATAATTCGCTTCTTGACGCGTCTCCTGTTCCATTAAATTGACATTCTGTCTGTAGATAACCAGTGTGGTCAGCGCATATGCCGCCAGAAGCGTCACTGTGATGACCATGATCATACTATGTTGAATTTTGCTTCTAAGTTTCATATGCGTACCTTTCCAAGCGGGCTTACGCCTCGCTTTGGGGACGAGTGAGCCTCTTGAGCGGGCTTGCGCCTCGCTTTGGGGACGGGTGAGCCTCTTGAGCGGGCTTGCGCCTCGCTTTGGGGACGGGGCATACTCGCCCCGGCTCCGTTGCTCCCGTCCCCTTCCCGTCTCCTGTGTTCTACTACTTTATCTTATTCTGACATGCGGTATCCGACGCCGCGGACGGTTTCGATCTTCTCGCCGCTTTTGCCAAGTTTCTGTCTGAGTGTTCTTACATGCACATCGACAGTTCTTGTCTCACCATCGAAATCGTATCCCCAGATGTCTTCCAGCAGACAGTCTCGTGTCATGACAATGTTCGGGTTCTTCATAAGGCGCTTCAAGAGTTCATACTCTTTCAGTGTCAGTGTCACAACTTCTCCGTCTGCAGTTACTTCATGCTTTTTCGTGTTCATCTCAATGTCACCAAGAACAATGACGTCCTGTGGATCCTGTGTATCTTTCTGTGTTCTTCGAAGGACTGCTTTGATCCTGGATACAAGCTCCATCATTCCAAATGGTTTGGTCACGTAATCGTCTGCCCCGGCATCCAGTGCTTTTACTTTATCGTATTCTGCACCTTTTGCAGTCAACATAATGACCGGAATGTCACGGTTCTTCGGTGACGCTTTTAATTTGCTTAAAAGCTCCAGCCCATCCATTCCCGGAAGCATAATGTCTAATAAGATCAATTCCGGTGTTTCCAGTGCCAGCGCTTCTAAAAATTCCTTTCCATCCTCAAAACCACGCGCTTTAAAGCCCGTGGTCTCAAGTGTATATATGACTAATTCTCGAATGTTACTATCATCTTCTACACAAAATATCATACTTTGCTCTCCTTGTGGATTCCTGTAATGGAAAACTCTACCCACTCTGCAATATTGGTCGCATGATCTGCAATTCTCTCCAGGTATTTTGCAACCATGATCAGGTCGATGGCTTCTCTTCCGCCTTCTCCTCCATTCTTGGAAATGTAATCAATCAGCTGTTTTTTATTTTCCTCGAACATCTCATCTACAATATCATCGTATTCGATAACGGCACGTGACAGCTCCAGGTCTTTTTCCACATAAGCATTCACACTGTCCCGAACCATCTTTGCGGCCGCCTCCGACATCTTCACAATAACCGGAATATCTGCTGCCTCAGCCTTCTTCTCGGAAATAATAATCTCCGCAATATCAGATGCCTGATCTCCGATTCGTTCCATGTCTGTGATCATCTTAAGTGCCGCTGAAATCTGACGAAGATCTCTTGCCACCGGCTGCTGTTGTAACAGAAGTTTCAGACAAAGACGTTCGATATCTTTTTCTAACTGATCAATCTCTTCATCTGCCTCCTGGACAGCTTTCGCCTCGTCGACCTTACCATCTTCCAAAGCCTTCGTTGCTCTGGTAATTGCAATCTCACACATCTCTCCCATATGGGTCAGCTGGCTGTTGAGACGTTCCAGCTGCATATCAAACTTATTACGCATATCTTAACCGAACCTCCCTGTAATATAGTCTTCTGTACGCTTGTCAGAAGGAATAGAGAATAATTTTTCTGTATCGTTATACTCGATCACTTCGCCCAACAGGAAGAATGCAGTATTGTCAGATACACGGACAGCCTGCTGCATATTGTGAGTTACCATGACAATAGTATAATCTTTTTTCAGTTCCATCGCAAGGTCTTCAATCTTCGATGTGGAAATCGGATCCAGTGCAGAAGTTGGTTCGTCCATCAATATGACTTCCGGCTCTACCGCAAGTGTTCTTGCGATACAAAGTCTCTGCTGCTGTCCACCGGAAAGTCCAAGCGCACTTTTATGAAGCCTGTCTTTTAATTCATCCCAGATAGCTGCCTGTCTTAAGCTTCGCTCCACAATCTCATCCAACTGCGATTTTTTCTTGATTCCGGCAATTCTTGGACCATATGCCACATTGTCGTATACGCTCTTCGGAAATGGATTTGGCTGCTGAAATACCATTCCGACACGGTAACGCAGAGTAATTTCATCCATATCCTTATAAATATCTGTGCCATCAAGCAGCACCTTTCCATCGATCTTACAATTCTCTACCAAGTCATTCATGCGGTTCAAAGTCTTTAAAAATGTAGACTTTCCACATCCGGACGGCCCGATAAAAGCAGTAATCTTATTCGCTTCGATCTGCATACTTACATCTTTTAATGCATGGAAATCACCATAATGCAGATTCAGATTACTGATATCAAATTTATATTTTTTTGATTGATCTGCCATAATTATTTATCCTTTCTACACACTTTCACCTGACGTCTTTTTATTGATATGCCGGCTCAAGGCATTTGCCCCGATACTAAATAACAGAACGAGGATCATCAAAACTGCCGCTGACAGATTGGCAAGATTCGGATCTTGTCCATTGATCTGTAAGCCCCAGATCTGTAATGATAACGTCTCTGCCGGTCGAAATACATTTAACGGACAGGTCGGTGCTGTCAGATTCCAATTACCCCAACGGATATCTGTTCCGGAACCAGTTGTATAAAGAAGCGCTGCCGCCTCACCAAATCCTCTTCCTGCTGCCAGTATCACACCCGTCATAATTCGTGGAATACAGGCCGGAAGAAGTACGTGATAGATGGATTGCCACCTCGTTGCACCAAGTCCCAGACTTGCCTGAAGATAATCATCTGGCAGTCCATTGATCGCATCCTCCGTCGTCGTTGTAATAACCGGAATTGCCAGTATGGAAATGGAAAGTGCTCCGGCAAGAAGACTTTTCCCAAGTCCGAAAAACACAAGGAATACCAGATATCCAAACAAACCGACTACGATAGATGGTAATGAGGAAAGTGTCTCGATGCAGATACGAAGGAACTTGGTCAAAAATCCTTTTTTTGCATACATAGACAGATAAATTCCTGCAGTTACTCCAAGCGGTACGGAAAATACCAGTGCTATGAATACAAGATAAATCGTATTGAATAACTGGTTTCCAATACTTCCTTTTCTCAGAAAGCGGAACATTTCCGGAGTCGCACCGCTGAATCCTTTGATAATCACATAAGATGCAAATGAAATCAAAAGTACAAAAAAGAAAACTGCGATCAGATAGAATACGCCTGTCATTACGCTATTGGTTCCACGCGCACGTTTTATTCTGTTCATCTTCTCGTCTCCTCCTTACTCTTTGTCTTTCTTCGGTCTGGAGAAATAATGGATCAGCAGAATAAATACAAGAGACAATACGAATAACAGTAATGCCATTGTCCAAAGTGCTGTCTTCATCTCTCCACCTTCTGTCGCATTTCCCATCTGTGCCGCAATCTCCGTTGTCAGACTCTTTGTCGTAGAGAAAATGCCAGTTGGAAGCGCTGTCGTCTGTCCGATAACCATTGCAACTGCAAGCGCCTCACCAAATGCTCTTGCAAGTCCAAGGATAATACCGGAAAGAATTCCTGAGCCTGCTGCCGGAAGTACAACTTTATAAATCGACTGCCATCTGGTCGATCCCAGTCCATAAGCCGCCATACGATAATCTTTCGGAACAGAACTTATAGAATCTGCTGCCACATTGCTGATCGTCGGAAATATCATAAGTGCGAGTACGATTCCCGCTGCCAGTATAGAATGTCCGACCTGAAGTCCAAATATTTTTTTTATTGCCGGAATCAACACTGTCAATCCGACCCATCCATATACAACAGATGGAATACCTGCAAATATTTCTACAATCGGACGATAAAACTTTTCACCGAATTTCGGTGCAATTTCAATCATAAAGATTGCTGATCCCAGTGCAAATGGTGTTGCAATCAGAAGTGCAAGTCCGCATGTACAAAGAGAACCTACGATAAAGATCAATGCTCCGACCGTACCACCGCCTTCGGCATTATCTGCCGGTCCCCAATCTGCTGAGAACAGAAAGTCTGAAAGGGAATGGTGGAATATGGTAAATGTGCCAGAACCTTTATATACAAGGAATGCTCCGATACAGATCGTGATTACGATAACCAGAAGTCCTCCGGCTGTCATAAGTCCTCTCCAGGCATATTCTTTTGCAAACATACTTTGTTTTTTATTCATATCATTCACCTGATTTTCATAAGAAATGGCATGGCAGACATTCTTGAATTTCGTCTGCCCTGCCACTTCTCGTTTTTCCTGATTAGTGCTCTGTCTTTGTCATCTTAGAAGAAACGCCATATCCAAGTTTCTCCATCTGGCTTCCATATTTGTCACCTGTGATGTAATCAAGGAATGCACTAACAACTTCGTTTGGCTCGCCTTTTGTATACATATGCTCAAATGTCCATACTGGGTACTCTCCACTGTATGTGTTCTCAAGTGTAGGCTCTACTCCGTCAATTGCAACTGTCTCAACTCCTGCATCACCAGTCAGATAAGAAAGAGCAACATAACCAATTGCACCCTTTGTATCTTTTACATTTGTAAGAAGTACTCCCGAATCATCTGTCTCCATAGATGCATTGGAAGCTTCTTCATTTCCATCTAATGCATATTTCTGGAAAGTAGCTCTTGTTCCTGAAGATCCTGGTCTTGTTACGAGTACGATGTTCTCATCTGGTCCACCAACTTCTTTCCAGTTTGTTGTCTTTCCTGTGAAAATGCTGATGAGCTGATCTTTTGTAAGGCTCTTAACTCCTGCTTTTGCAACATCCTCATTTACGATTGGTGCCATTGTAATAACACATACCTGATGATCTACAAGTTCTTTTGCTTTATCTGCATCCAACTTATCCTCAGCGGCTACATCAGAGTTTCCGATATCAACTGTTCCTTCGGATACCTGCTTCAGTCCTTCTCCTGATCCTCCTGCATCAATTGTAATAGATACGTCCGGGTTCTCATTTAAGAATGAATCTGCTGCATCATCTGCCAGCGGTTTTAATGCTGAAGAACCAGCTGCTGTAATTGTTCCGCTTAAGCTTTCTGTCTTTGTATCACTTCCTGTTGAATCAGATCCTGCATCTGATTTTGATCCGCCACATCCTGTTGCCATTCCTGCAACCATTGCTGTTACTGCCATTATTGCAATAAACTTTTTCAATTTCATTTTCGTAATCTCCTTTTGTCATCTACGATTATTGTTTTCTTATCTTGTCGACAGTAGTAATGATAAAAGAAGATTGTAAAATCCAAAACGACGGAATTGTAAAATGTTTGTAAAGTGTAAAATTCTTTCATCTCTGTTCAAAATATTTCTATAAGCCATGAATATGAAAAGGAGCTGTGAAAAACTCAGTCGAGTTTTTTCACAGCTCCTTTTCATCAATTCCAAATTTATTTTTTTAATAACTTTTTTAAGATTCTACCGATATCATATGTATTTTTTGCAATTATATCTGCCTGCTTCTGTGAAAATCCAAATCGCTTATCTTCTCTTGCAATTACATAAGTACCTGCTTCTTTTCCTGCCAGTATTCCATAATCAGAATCTTCAATCACAATACAATTTTCCGATTTTTTTCCTAATTGTTCAATTGTATATAAATATATTTCTGGATTAGGCTTACTTTCTTTAAACATTTCCCCGCTTGTTATAATATGAAAATATTTATCAAATCCTGTCTCATCCAACATTTCTTGAATATCTTTCATATCAGATGATGACGCCAAAGCCATACTTATCCCTGCTCTTTTTAGATATTCTAAAAGTTCTTCGATTCCTGGAATAACCACTTCTTTATAGGAAAATGGATAACTTTCACATGCTTCCAAATAACCTGTCCAAAGTTTTTCACCATCTTCTCCGCATATTTTTTCCAAATAGCTCTGAGCTAACTTTCCTGAAAGACCTACCATTTTATAAATTTTTTCTTTAGGAATATCTTTGTCTTTTTTCCGAAGATATTCTTCTAGCCATTGCATATATACAATTTCTGTATCCACTAGAACCCCATCCATATCAAATATTACAGTGTCAATCATTTTTTTCCCTTTATGCTAAAAATCCAAAATATGCACCAAGAATTCCAAGTCCCATTAACAAGAACATCATTATCAATGGTTTAACTTTATTCTTCTTAAACAGATAATATACAATTCCAAACAATGTCAATGGCAATATTCCAGGCACAATTCCATCTAATATACTTTGAACAGTCGTTGCTTCATCTCCTATACCAATAGTTATTGGTACTGTAACATAAACCATTTCTGCTGTCATTGCACCCGCTACTGTCAATCCTAGAACACTGGCTGCCTGCATTACCTTTCCCATAAGTCCAGTTTTCTCCAAACGTTCCAGTGTTTCTGTTCCAAATTGATACCCTATAAATGTCAAAATATAACGAATAACAAAATTAGGAATATTAAAACAAAGCCAAAATAAAATAGGTCCTAAAATATTTCCTTTAATTGCCAACGAAGTTCCAATTCCCATAGCTATAACTCGAAGTGTTCCCCAATAAATAGAATCTCCTATTCCAGATAAAGGACCCATAAAAGCTGTTTTTACATTAGTAATTGAATCGGTATCAAAATTCCCCATATCGGCTGCTCGTTTTTCTTCCATAGCTGTTGCAATTCCCAATGGTAATGTTGATATGTATGGAGTTACATTATATAATTCCATGTGACGTTGCATTGCTTCTATATAATCTTCTCTTTTAGGGTAAAGTTTTTTTAATATCGGCAACATTGCAAAGCAAAAGCCTGAATGCATCATACGCTCATAATTCCAAGCATGCTCCATTGGAATAGACCGCCAAAATACTTTCTGTAAATCCTTCTTCGTAATCACACCCTTATATTCTTCATGAAGTTTAAAACTCATCAAAGTCTCCCCCTTTCTCCTCTATCTGCACTACTTTGGTTTCCTTGTTCATCATAAACATAACCGCAAGAATTAGTATTGCAAAAAGAGCTACTCCTGTAGTAGATAATCCTGAATATGCCACAACAAAATATCCAATAAAGAAAAATGGAGCAACATCTTTTTTCATAATCATTCTTGCCAACATAGCAAACCCCATAGCTGGAAGCAAACCTCCTGCAATATCCATTCCTGTACTGATAAATTCCGGCATTTTTCCGACGACTGCTGCCACTTTATCAGAGCCAAAATAATACGCTAACGGAAGCAATGGTGCGGTAATCCCCCATGCCACAAAACCACTCAAAATAAAATCTCTCTGAAATGCCTTGTCATCCCCTTTTTCTATATCTCGATCCATCATATGCGCAAATATCTGAAGTATTGGATATCCTACTGAATTACTGATAAGCAACATAACTGTCGCAATTGGAATTCCAAGTGTCAATGCCATTTCCGGTCCTGCACCAGAATGTATCGCAAATGCTACTCCTAAAATAGTTCCAGAAATCATGTCCGGCGGATCATATCCACCAATAGAAGAAGCTCCTGCAAAAGCCAATTCCATCGTAGCTCCCATTATAATTCCTGCCTGAAGATCTCCCATAATCAATCCTGTTAGCGGTCCTAATATCAATGGTCTCTGAATATAACAAGTTCCCAGAAACCACTCTGCATTTGAAAACAATCCAAGTAATCCAAGCATGATTGTTTGCACTAATATTGTACTCATATTCTCCCTCCTCCTTTAAAATTAACAGTTTATCTTCTTACTTTCAGGTATCATCTGTGCGAAAATTTCTACACCTGATTCTTTCAATTCTTCTAGTAAAATCTCCTCCTCTTTTGTAACAAAAATAATCGGTGCAATTTCTTTTTTGTTCTCGCCAGGCCTTGTACCTCCAAGATTCAACGATTTAACTCCTGTTTCTTTCAACAAGTGAACAGCTCCTTCAATTGTTTCACAAACAACCAGTAATTTATATTTATCTGTCACACCACTTTTTATTGCTTTAATACTATCTTCAATATTCTTTGCAACAACTTTTACACCAGTCGGTTTTGCTAATTTAACAGATGTTACTCTGATTGGATCATCCAATAACGTATCGCTCACCAACAAAATACAGTCAATTCCTAAATCAGCCGTCCAAGATACTGCTACCTGACCATGCAATAGTCTATAATCTACTCTCACCAATTGAATCATACTATTCCTCCTAAAATTCATCTAAATCCTGTGCTTCCTTATGTTTCCACAAATTACAATAACTAATTCCCGATTTTGCTTCTTCAATACACTCTTCAATCACAGTTGATATATTTTCATTTTCATCCGCCATCACTAGACCTATAATCAACGCCAGATTCATGCCACAAATCAAATGAACATTGTCATAGTTTAAAAAATTCTGCATCTCATTATTTACACTGCCCCCTAAAATATCCGTCACAATAATCACTTCATCATCACATGAATATTTTTTTATTTCTTCCATGATTTTTCCTACAAAAAATGGTTCTCCTGGAAGATATGCATTAAAATATTTAATTTTTTCCCCAATAATTAATTCCACCGCTGATGCGATTCCTTCTGAAATTCTGGAATGTCCTGCAATAAGTATGTGTCTCATTTTTCCTCCTTTAAAATGGCATATCTTCTACATAATCTTCTGTTTTACAAAAAACCTTATCTTCAAACTGGGAAAACAATGGATGCTCTGTCATAATGTTCAATTCCTTTGCAACATAATATGCCAGATATTGAAAAAAGGCTGTGAAATAAATTGGCGATATTTTCTCCTTCGTATGTTCTAAAGACATATTTCCCTCCGACAAACAATACGTATGATCTGTTACCTCTTTTGAAGCTTCAAATATTTCTTTTATTCTCTTGCTCGTCTCACCACCCGCATCAACAAAAAATAATGTATATTCTGGTGTAAGCTGAAGATCCGGTCCATGTAAAAATTCCTCAACTTCATATTCATTTGTTTGTACATGCACCATTTCCGCTACCTTCAAAGCTGCTTCTCGTATAGTTCCTCGGTTTGCCCCACAACTTAAAAAGAATACATGTTTCATAGAAAGCAAACTTTTTTTATTGTCATCACAAAATTGTTGAGCATATTCGTATACTTTATAATAATTCTCTACAGCAATATCTAGTTCTCTTTTGTCTTCTTCGCACAACTTATCTATGTCTTTTAACAGTGCTTTCCCAAATACTCTCTTTTTTGAACACTCCATTGCAAACATCATAAAAAATAATGTTAATGTACTCATACCTTTGGTTACATATCCTACTTTTTCTTCACCTACTCCATATTCGAATACCCGATCTGCTATCTTTCCCATAGTACACTTTTTATTTCCCACAATCGCAATTGTTTTTCTTCCTGCTGTTTTACATTTTTTCAAAGCATCTATTATATTCGTACTGCTTCCACTCTGTGAAACAAATAAATACGCATATGAAGAATCTATAACTTCATAATGGAAAAAAGAAAACGGGGTTTTTATTTCTATTTTTTTTCCAAAATAAGATTGCATAAAATCTTCTGCACATATTGCTGCATTATAAGAAGACCCCGAAGCAACAATCATTATTTTCTCAAACTGTTCCTTTGCAAGTTCGTCTATAAGTCCAGACAATATATTCTCTGTTTTCTTCAGATTATCCTTCAATACCCTCGAAGTTTCTCTGATATAATCTTCCATTGTCTTTTTCATATTTCTCCTTTATTTACAGAAAGAGGAGGATGCCTTCACACCCTCCTCCCCATCTTTATACAAATATTATTAATAATCCATTACTCTATAATATCTTCTAATATCAAGAGAATGTCCTGTGGCATCTTCAAGATGTGCAATCAATCGTCCTAAATATGCCTCTAAGAAAAATGGTGCAAAATCTCCACGATATTTTTCTGCTATACCTTCTGCTTTAAATTCTTTTGTATCTACAACTTTCACTTTTTTAGAAATTTTTTTAGCAAAATTTTCTACGCGTTCTGCCAATACTCTTGTCTCGTCTTCTCCTTTAAAAATCATAATGCTAGTATCTTCTTCTAACAGCTCTAATGTTCCATGAAAGAATTCTGGAGCTGTTATAGATTTTGTATGAATCCATTGCATTTCTTCCAAATAACACATAGCAAAGCAATATGTCGACCCCCATAAATTACCTGAACCTACCAACATATGATATACCTCGTCTTTAATGGAATAAGCATATTCTTTTGCTTCGTCATCAACAGCTTCTTTGATATCAGCCATCACTCTTGGTGCATTTGCAAGGCTCTCCATCCTGGACTTATATAGATCATGTTTTTGAAGAGCCATTTTATTATATAGGTTATGCCACCTCTGCCCTCGCTTCTTTCGAACTGTTTTTAGAATCGCGGGTTGATTTTCATTCCGGTGTTGCCAAATATATGACTCTCACCACAGTTCCTGCCGGGACAAAATATCAGGAAGCACTCACAATTGCAGGACTGAACAATATTTTTGAACCTGGTACTATCGCAAAAATATCTGAAGATCTTAGCAAGGAATTTGATTTGAAGAAATAATACGTTTCATCAAATTTTTCTGCCGGAGGCTTTTTGTATAACAGGAAATGCAATTTCCTGTTATACAAAAAATGGATGCCTCCTGTAAATTACAGGAAAGCATCCATGCCTAGAATGTTTTATTGTTTGATTCTTGATACGACTTTAATATCTGCGAATGATGTAAGCTGCCACTTATCGCCCTGGTTTTCTACGTTATACTTACATTCCTGGGTCATAAGTTGTAATGGTTTTCCTTTTACTTGTACATAGTAAGTTTCTCTTGTGGATATGACGCAGTTATTGGCGTCTGCATATGATACGTCTGTCAGTTCATAGGAATCCAATCGTTCTGTAATATCACGCAGAACATATTTTTCTTGTTCTGTGTATATCGGGCTTCCATTTTTCAAATATCCGGATATCAGAGAAAAATCAGATTTATTCATAGCGCTGTCGAAGTTCTTCAGATAGCCTTCTACTGCTGCCTGAGGACCGCCTGTGTATATATCCCTACTCTGGGCACTCATAAGAACGTTCGGAGTGTATGTGTATTCACATTCTCCGCCATAATCGATACTGTGGTATCCGGCTTGAATATTTGCGGTATCCCCGACAGTTGCACCTGTATTATCTTCAAATTCCACCAGATAGAGCTGTTTTTCCATCTGATAGATTTCTTCGTATATCTTATCCATGGAAGTTACATCGCTGACGTTATAATACATACCTCCGGTCTGAGTTGCAATATCATTTACATCAGCATAATCAATGGAACCGATTCCAATAATAAATACCGGTACATGATAACGATTTGCAACGTTTACCACATCTTCTTTTGTACAGTTACTGTAATTGTCATTTCCATCAGTAAATGCAATCACACATCTTGCACCGTTCTGTGCTGCTACACGTTCAACAGCTGTGTAAAGTGCATCGTAAAGACTTGTCATATCACCTGTAACAAGATTATTGATATCATTGGTCAAGGTTGCAGCATCATCACTGAATTCCTGTTCCAGACATACTCCGGTTGAAAATGATGTCAATTCCACGAGATCTCCTGCGTCAAACTGCACGCTTCCGACAAAATCCGACATTACCTGTTTTGCCTCGTTTAGCGGTGAACCATCCATACTTCCACTGACATCAGCTACCATATCTACTTTCAACGCTTCTTTTTCGTTCAACTGGTTCGCTGATTTCACGACCTGTTTTACATACTTTGCATTTGCATCCTGCTTATTGATATAGAAAAATGCATCATCCAGATTTTCAATTACATTTCCGGTTGTCTTATCTTTGATACTCATATATAGTTTTACAGTTGGAAATTCACTGGCATCAATCTGCTGGATGGATACGACTGCTTGATTCTTTGGCTCTATGTACTGGTACACGATCTGATCCATCTTGGAAAATGCTTCCTTAATAGCTTTGTAATCTTTTTTTCCTTTTCCAGTTAAATCCTGAATCTCTTTCAGATTCTTTTTATATCCGGAGACAACATCGTCCCCGGCATCTTTAAGATCCAGTCCCTCATACATCTTTATCCGGTCTTCTACATAGCTATCATCTGCTTTTTTCAAATCCTTCAGTGTTTCTTTTGCAATCTCGACTGCATTTATAAGTGACTCCGGATTTTTCTGCTCAATCGCATCGCTACAGTCATAAAGTGCGTTTTCATATTCTTTGTAACTATCCTCATCTAACGCATACTGCTCTTTTTCTTTATTCATGGATTTGTACTCATCCACTGCTGTGTTGTACTCATCCAAATAATTTACAACCTTTTTCAGCTTATGAAGATCATTTCTTTTATCAGAAATGCTGAATATTCCAAAATCATCCCATTCATCCACAATTTCGTTCATTTCTTCCGTGTACTGTGGGATTCCAGCTTTTTTTATTTTCACAGCCAGCTTATCTTTCTGCATATCAAGGCCGACCGTTCCGTATAAAATTCCACCTGCAAACAAAATAATTGCCAGCACCGCAATCAGAACAAGTGGTAATTTACTTTTTTTTCTGGATTTCTTACTTTTTTCCGGCTGTTCACAGACCGTATCAGTCTGATTTTCCGGTATTTCTACCCGGTTTCCACAGCTTGGGCAAAATTTCACTCCATCTTCCAGTTTCTTTCCACATTTTTCGCAAAACATTTTTGTCTCTTCCTTTTTCAGTTCATATTTTACCAAGTCCAAAGATCTAAATCATACAATTTCCATGTTCCACCATCATCAATGTAATACAATGTATGTTCTGCATCTTCTGTCTCTGTTTCTCTCTCTTTGTCTCCATCATAGTAGACATAATTTTTTTCCCACTGAGCGTCACCTTTAATTGTCACCTCAATCAGTTGTTTCTGATCTCTTGTGATCATCTGTGCCTGAGCCTCACAATTCGTTATTGTATAGTTCAGAAACTCCCAGCTGTTATTTCCATTTTCAAAATAATCGTCCCGCGCACTCTCATATTTTCTGATTGCAGAATCTTTTTCATCCGCATACATATTATTCAAAATATCGAGATCACTGAAACGTTTGTTTGCGGCAGCTCCCTGGAAAATGTTGTTCAGATCTTTTACTGCCCGATCTGCTATCTGTTCCACCGTAGCCTTACTGTATCCGGCTGTCATAACAGTCGGTTCATCGTATGACTCAAGTACAGCACTTGTAGTCTCAATGTCAGAACCGCTGATTTCTACATAATGACTTGTTCCAAATATCTTCTTAATAGTATAGGTATCCATTCCTTCAATCTCATCCTGGGATTTCAGTTTTGAATCTGGTGTAATTCCATCAATTTTTATCTCTGCACCTTTCGGAACCGCTACAGAAAAGTTTTTTGAAAGAAATGTATCCGCTTCATCAACTTTCCATGCAAGACCTCTTCTTTTTACCTTTACATCGATTCTCTGGACTCCATTATCGCCTTCGTATTTTACACGATATGTGTTGCTTGCCTTTTTTCGAATCTTCTGAACTTCCAGATCCTCACCCCATTTTATTCCATTGATAGTCTGAGAAGTAACAAATGCCTGCTTTGACATAAAGTCTCCGGAATCATTAAGATCAAGTGTATCATAAACCTGATTCCAGTTTCCATCACCCATCCCTTCCACATAACGCTCTACCACACTTTTGACACTGAATTTTACCTGGAAGACCATAATGAATATTAACAGACTGATCATTGCGATTGCTATCTCTATCAAAAGCATCTTATTGATCTTCCCCAATGATACGCTTTTCTTTGTTGCTTTTTCTCCTGTTTTTTTATAGGAGGTTTCCTTTTGATTTATATTTTCCGTCATTCCTGTAAGTTTCGTTCCGCAGTTCTCACAGAAAGCCGCACCCTCTACATTCTTATATCCACATTCTGGACAAAACATTTCTCATTCCCCCTGTTACTCATACTTCTTGATGATTTCGATGTTGGCACGTTCCACATCATTCAATCTGGAATCCAAATTTGCATCGAACTCATCCGGACTAATGGTTCCGTTATACCAGCTCTTGCTGTCAAAATACTGCTGCAGTGCCTGGTCGTTGAAACGTCTTCCATGTCTGGCAAGAATTTCATTTCTTCCAATTCTGAGCTGGTCTTTTGATATTCCGGACACCTCTGAATCCGTTAGAAGTACTGAGGCGCTATTCGGGAAAATGTAATCTCCTGTGTTCTGTACGACCTGGGAATCCTCTGTTGTCTGTGAATCCTGCATTCCACTCTTCGCATCTGCACTTCCAGTACCACCGGCATTCACAATAATATCTTTGTCGATTGCAATGGTCTGAACTTCCCCCTCATCTGAAAGCTCTGCTGCCTCTCTTGCAGCTTTGATATCTTTCTTTGGAACGGCAGTCTCAACTTTCTTTCCTCCACCGCCAAATATTCCTATTACAAGACTTCCTACAAGTAATACTACAATTATGACTGTCAGTAACACTACTGGCAGTTTGTTTTCCTTTGTCTGTTCCTGCATAACTTTTGTTCCCGTCTTTCTTTTCATTATTTTTATAATCCAGAGACAATCACCCATTTTCCATCTACTTTGACCACTACAAGTGTAATATCCTGTGTATCTTTTTCTCCGTCTTGTTTTAATGTCGCCTCTGCTTCCAGAATATATCCCGCCTTTGCATCTTCAGCAATGCTGTCCAGAACATAATAATCATCAATCAGAGTTTCTTCCAGATCTTTTTTTGCAATTTTTTCTTTATCGGTAACTTTAATCGTAATTTTATAATCACTGTCCAGATCAAACATATCATCTTCAAGATCATCAGTCATCCATTCTGCATACTCATCCGGCACTGCTTTTTTCAGCAGATTAATATCCTGCTTATTGAATGCTTTTTCCATGTATTTGACAGGTTTTAAATATGCCGGTGACAGAACGGCTTTGATTCCGAAAATTACAAGCAAAATTACAAGAAACGCTGCCGGGATTGCAAGCAGCCATAAATTTTTATTTTTCTTCACTGGTGCAGCAGATCCTGCCATCTGCTGATACTGCATATCCTGGGCAGTAAATCCCTGCTGCTGTGAAGACACTCCTTGTCTCTCTTCATTAGTTCCTGCTGTTGCCTCACTCTGTGCGCTCTGTACCTGCTTTACCGGGTTTCCACACACAGAACAGAACCTTGCTCCTTCTTTCAGCTCATTGCCACATTTTGAACAAAATTTTGCCATAGCTGTTCCTCCTTACTCTCTTCCTTGTCTTCTTTTTTCAAGAATGTCTCCGACAGTCTCTTTTAACCGAATTTCAGCTTCTTTAGAACTCCCCTAAACTCTTGCTCCACATGATGTACAGAATAACGCATCTTCTTCCAATGGTGCTCCACATTTTGCACAGCATGCCGGGCCTTTTTCTATTACCGGCTCTTGCGTATCGTCTACTTCAGTCACTGTTTCCTCTGAGTCAACTTCCTTTGAGTCAACTTTCTCGGATTCAGATTCCTCTGGCATAGCCTCTGCTACTGTCGTTTCAACTGCCTCGTCTGCTTCCGGCACTGTATAGATCATTGGCTGCGCCGGCTGTGTATTTAATCGATTCCCACACTCCGTACAGAATAGGGCTTCCGCATCATTCAAAGCTCCACATTTGTCACAACATTTTCCAGGTGCTGACTGTGCCGGTGCAACCGGAGTCTGATTCAGTGGAGCTCCACAACTGATGCAGAATTTTGCACCTGCATTGTTACCAAATCCACACTGAGGACATTTGTTTGTAGCTGCCAGATTATCCAACTCCTGCTGATATGCAGCATTTTCTGATTTCAGACGATTAATCTCTGCAAATAACTCCTGATATTCTGTTCCCTCTTCCTGTCCGTGTGCTTCATAATATTTCAGACCAACCTGGTAAAGCAATTTATCTACCATCTTATCATTGTTCTTGATCAAATTTCCCAATCTGACATTCTCCGTTGCATTCTTCGCCTTCTGAGAAACTTCCTGTCCTGCTGTTGTAAGTGAATCTTTCATTCTGTCAAAAAAAGCCATAATTATATTTCCTCCTTGGTGTCAATATTGTTCTTTTCTGCTGCCTCTTTCTATGTCTAACAGGCATTTTTATCTGTGATAACTTTGTTGTTTCTACTATACCACATTTTCACATACGCAAAAAGAGACAGGATGGATTTCTTTCCACTCTGTCTCTTTATATCTTTTTTATAATT